>Ga0105250_10001546_pt1 | contig 12355 bp, 7 predicted proteins | sample KBSS54metaG_FD_80425 | JGI IMG/M metagenome (GOLD analysis project Ga0105250, IMG submission 80425) | Switchgrass rhizosphere microbial communities from Kellogg Biological Station, Michigan, USA - KBS S5-4 metaG | ecosystem: Host-associated > Plants > Roots > Rhizosphere > Soil | place...
CGGACACGCGCCTGTCCGTCTCGGTCCGGACCAGCGCCGCCGCGATCTCCACCGCGCCCGGCAAACCGGAGACAACCGTCGGTCGCTGCGCAACATGCGACTCGTGCGCCGACACGCCGCGCATATCGGCGACGATCGTCTGGAGTCCTTCGGATGCACGTCCATTCTTGCCGCCGCGTGCGCCACGATCGGACCGGCTTCGGTCGCTCGCGCCAAGCACTGCATCCGTGGAGACCCGCATCGCCACGCGCCACTCCCGCGAAGCGAACGCCGTGCCGCGCTGCGAGCGCGCGTCGAAGCCGGAGACCTGCGCCGCGCGCTGTGGCACGCTCGCCGATATCGACGGCGCGGCAGGCCGCGGGTCATCAAGCGACCGGGTCGATGCGGCCCCGCTCGGCGACGGCAGCGAGCGGGACGCGAAGGCTGCCGTTCCCATCCGCAGATCGGTCGACAAGGCACTCGCGTGCGTGGAGCCTGCGCCGGCCTCCGCGTTCGGCAACGCCGCCAAAATCGGCTTCAACGTATCGAGCGAGCCGGCCGGCGACCGAGACTCGATGAACGCCGCATGGCGCTCGGACAGCGCTTGATATGCGACCTCCCCACCCAGCGTGGACAACGCGATGCTCGGCGGCACGACCGGCCGCGGACCGGCAAGGTCGAACGGAAACGGAAACCGCGACGCCAGCGACGCGACGCTGCCGGTCGTTCGAGCCGCGAGCGATGGCGCGTCGTCCGGCAGCGGGTGCGCTCGCGCGTACGCGACCTGATCCGCATAAAACGGCACGCCGGCCAGGCCGGGGCCCGATGCATTGCCACCGTCGGAGCTCGCCGTGCGAACGTCACCGGCCTCGTCGTGCGCGGGTGCATCGCCGAACGCAGCGTAGCGCGCGAGCGCGTCGGCCACCTGATCGGCATAGAACGGGGAATCCGCAGGCCCGGCCAGTTGGACAGCAACGCCCGGCAACGGCGGCAGGTCCGGCGCCGCGACGCGGGCCATGCGCTCACCGTCGATCGTCCGCGCGCGCGGCGACGCGGCGGCGCCCGTATAACTGAGCACCGGGCCGCCGCGATGCGGCCGGAACAGATCGAAGCGTTCGTCCGGCAGCGGACCATCCGGCAGCGGTGGCCGGTCAGCCAGCATGTCGACCGCATACGAGCCGCCGAGCAGACGATCGTCGAGTCCGGCGACGATGGCCGGACGCCGCGCCGGCGCGACGGGGCCCGCACGAAACGCGGCCGGAGCCGGGATGGGCTTGGGCGCCTGCTTTTCGTCGACGCGCAGTCGTATGGGCGGCTCGGCCCGTTCTTCGGCATCGCGCACGCCTGGTGCCGGTGCGGGTGCCGACGACGACGCGGGCATCGGCGACGCGCGTGGCGCCTCAGACACCGGGGCCTGCGTCGTTCCTGCATCGTCCGGCGCACACGACCCGAGGTACGGCGCGGTGACCATCAACGCAGCAGTCATGACGCCCCTGCCGCCCGCGCTTCGCTTCGCCCATTCCGCCGCTGCAATTCCCACGCGCCGGCCTGCCCTGCTCGTTCCGTTCATCATGCTCGTATCGGCCGCACGCCTGCCCGCTGGTGTGCGCCTCGCTGTTCCCGTTCTAAGTGAGCCGAAAATCTAGCCAAGTTAACCGGCCTCAACAATGGGACAGCCGTTTGAAACTGGCCGCAAGATGCGCAGACATGTCCGATTTATCAGCATGCAACGCTGCTGTCCGAGGCAGCCGCGTCCGTTCCGGATGCGGCCATCAGCACCGGTATCGAAAATCCAACGCTCGACGCAGCCGCCAGCGACCTATCGCGCCATCGCTCCGGTTGCCGCACGGTTCATGCAATTGCACGTTGCAGCGTTCGTTGGCTCCGCAAAATTCGAACTCGTCCAATTTCAAAACTCGCCCGCACACACTACTTTTCACCCGTTACGACAAAGAGGTGAACGGGTGAATCGTCGTCGTTTTCCATTTTCCCAAGCACGCAGCGGCCGGCGTCTCGCGCATTCCGCGCTGATCGCCGGCGCCGTGATCCCGTGGCCGTCGGCTGCGCAGGTCACCAGCGGCCCGCAACAGGCCAACGGCGTCGAGCTCGAAGTCGCGCCGGGCGACTATTCGACATCCCAAACCGGCCAGTCGGTCCTGTCCGCGATCAACGGCGGCCGCCTGACGACCGCCGGCAGAACCCGCGTGTTTTCGACAGGCCACGTCGCGGCGGGTGTGGCCGCATCGGGTGCCAGTTCGCGCGTGGAACTGCGCGATACCGAAATCCGTACGCGCGGCCGCACCAGCGTCGGCATCGACGTCCGCCAGGGCGCCAGCGCGTCCGCGGCGCGCACGTCGATCGATACCGATGGCGACTTCGCGCACGGTGCCTACGTGTACGGCGCCAACGGCCGGCTCCGCATCTCGGACAGCGTGATCGTCACGCGCGGCAAGGAAAGCTCGGGCATCGCGGTGAATGGCGCGCCGGGCGGCACCGTCGACGTCGCCGATACGTTGATCAGAACCAGCGGCCTGTTCGCGACCGGCCTGTCCATCAGTTACGACGGCGCGCGCGCCACGCTGGATCGCACAGATATCCGGACGGACGGCGACTACGCGTCGGTGCTGTACCTGCCGAGCGCGTCCACCGTCGCGTTCAACGACTCGTACCTGGAAACCGGCGGCGAAGCCGCCGTCGGCATCGATACCCGCGAGGGCGACGTCGCACTTGCACGCACGCGCGTCGTCACGCACGGCACCAGCGCGCACGGGCTGTATGCGTCGAAGGAGTACGTCGGCACGCCTGTCATCGACGCGATCGATACGCACGTGACGACCACCGGCGACCGCTCGATCGGCGCGATCGCGCGACTCGGCGGCAAGATCGCGATGACGCGCGGCAGCATCGAAACCGACGGCGACCGTGCGCGCGGCGCGATGTCGACCGGCACGGACTCCGTCGTCGCCCTCACCGGCATGACCGTCGACACACACGGCACCGGGGCCACCGCGCTTCATGCAAGCGCCGGCGGAAAGATCGACCTGTTGCGCACCGACGCGCGCGCAAGCGGCGACGACGCCTATGCGGCGGGCGTGTACGACGGCGCTCTGACCATCGACGACGGTTCGCTCGTCAGCGAGCGCCACGGCGCAATCGACGCGTCCGGCGCGACAATCATGCTGCGCAACGGCACGCACGCCAGCGGCGGCAACGGCACGTTGCTGTCCGTCCACGCGCAAACCGGCGCGCCCGTGCGGCTGACGCTCGACACCGGCTCGCATGCCGACGGCGACATCGTGAATCACCCCGCCGACGACGGGCACCCGACGCATGCGATCACAGACGTCGTCCTGTCCAAGGCGTCCTCCTGGACCGGCGCGACCGACGCGGTACGCGCGCTGTCGCTCGACACGAACAGCCGCTGGACCGTCACCGCGAACTCGTCGGTCGGCTCCGTCGCGCTGAACGACTCGACGATCGCATTCGCCGATCCGGCTGCCGGCGCGCCGGCGACGCCGCGCACGCTCGTCGTCACCGGCGACTACGCCGCGCGCAACGGCAAACTGGTCCTCCACACGACGCTGCAGGACGACGCATCCCCCACTGACCGTCTGGTGATCGACGGCGGCCACGCGTCTGGCGACACCGGCGTCGTCATCAAGCGCGCGGGCGGAGACGGCGCGCCAACGACCGTCGGCATCCCGATCGTCGAAACCCGCAACGGCGGCACGACGGATGCGTCGGCGTTCGCGCTCGACGCGGCGTCGGACGGCTACCGGCAAGGCTTCGGCACGCTGTCGGCCGGCGGCTACGACTACATGCTCGCGCGCGGCGGCAACGGCGGCAAGGCCGACGACTGGTACCTCGTCTCCGCCGCGAAGCCCGAGCCACCCCAGCCACCACAACCGCCCCAGCCGCCCGCGCCCGGCGATTCCGAGCCGCCCGTGTTCCCCGAAACCACACCCCCGACGCGCTCCGTCGCGCCGGAGCCCGACGCCTATCTGGCGAACGCCGATGCCGCCGCGATGATGGCCGTCCATTCGCTGCATCAGCGCGAGGATCGCTCGCTTCGCACCGGCGGCGCCGCATCGGGCCCGCTCGACGGCGCCGTGTGGCTGCGTACCGAAGGCCAGTTCACGTCGATATCGGGCGGGGGCCGCAGCGTGTCGGGCAACGGCCGGCTCGTGCATGCGGGCGCCGACCTGCTCCGCTTCGACGACGGCCGCGGCGGCAGCATCCGGGCCGGCGTGATGGGTATGTACGGCAGCCAGACGAACTGGTCGACCCGCCCGCTGTGGAATGCCGTCGAGCAGCGCACCGCCGATGCCACCGCGCGCGGCAGCGTCGAAGGCTACAACGCCGGGCTATACGGGACGTGGTACGGCAATCGCGACATCCTGTCCGGCCCGTACGTCGATGCGTGGTTCATGTACGGCGCATATGCGAACCGCGTCGGCGGCAGTCTCGCCGGGGATTCGTACCGGTCGCGCACCGTCACCGGGTCGCTCGAGGCCGGCCATTCGTTCCGCGTCTACGAGCGCGGCGACACGCGCTTCTTCGTCGAACCCGAGGTACAGCTCGTCGTCTCCGACTACCGCGCGGCGGCTCACCGTGCCGCGGGCGGCTACGTCGACGGACAGGGCTCCACCGACGTGCTGACGCGCGTCGGCGTACGTGTGCATGGCGTCACCGCGATCGCGCCCGGGCGCGAACTGCGACCGTTCGTCGAAGCGAACTGGTGGCACGGCCCCGGCTCGCGCTCGCTGACGCTCGACGGCAACGCGTTCTCGTTCAGCGTGCCGCGCGACCGCGCCGCGTTCAGGATCGGCGCGACCGGGCAGGTCTCGAAACGCTTCACGGTGTCGGCCAGCCTCGGCGTGGAAGCGAATTTGTCCGACTACGCGGTGGTCAAGGGCGAGTTCACGGCGAAGTACCGCTGGTAGCAGGGAACGGCGCGCGGCGCCGTCGCAGGCAGGCGCGCCGCACCGCGTGCGCGTCACGCGTCGAAACGCGCGTTCCGCGATTTCCGCTATACTTTGCCGACTGCCGCCACCTGGCGGCAGGTCGGAAGCGCGCCGATTTGCTGACTCGATTGCGGGCGCGCGAACCGGCCGGGCCTTGATGCGTCTTGGTCCCGGCAGGTTCACTACAAATGCGGCTAAAGAGGTCGTCAGCCGCGCACCTTCGCCTCCGCGCCTCGCCGACACCGTTTAGCCGCCCAGTCATAAGGCGGAACGAATGGAATCGATCGGCATCGTCGCTCCACAGACCATGCACTTCGCCGAACCACTGCGCTTGCAAAGCGGCAGCGTGATCGGCAACTATCAGCTCGTCGTCGAAACGTACGGCGAGCTCAACGCCGCGCGTTCGAACGCGGTGCTCGTCTGCCACGCGCTCAACGCGTCGCATCACGTCGCCGGCGTCTACGCGGACGATCCGCGCAGCACCGGCTGGTGGGACAACCTGGTCGGCCCGGGAAAACCACTCGACACCAATCGCTTCTTCGTGATCGGCGTGAACAACCTCGGCTCGTGCTTCGGCTCGACCGGCCCGATGAGCATCGACCCGTCGAGCGGCAAGCCGTACGGCGCGCGCTTTCCGGTCGTCACCGTCGAGGACTGGGTGCACGCGCAGGCGCGGGTCGCCGACGCATTCGGCATCGAGCGCTTCGCCGCGGTGATGGGCGGCAGCCTCGGCGGGATGCAGGCGCTCGCGTGGAGCCTGATGTATCCGGAGCGCGTCGCACACTGCATCGACATCGCATCGACGCCGAAGCTGTCCGCGCAGAACATCGCGTTCAACGAAGTCGCGCGCTCGGCGATCCTGTCCGATCCCGACTTCCACGGCGGCGACTATTACGCGCACGGCGTGAAGCCGAAGCGCGGCCTGCGCGTCGCGCGGATGATCGGCCACATCACGTACCTGTCCGACGACGACATGGCCGAGAAATTCGGTCGTGCGCTGCGCCGCGCGGACGGCGCGCTCGATGCGTACAACTTCAGCTTCGACGTCGAGTTCGAGGTCGAGTCGTACCTGCGCTACCAGGGCGACAAGTTTGCCGACTACTTCGACGCGAACACGTACCTGCTGATCACCCGCGCGCTCGACTACTTCGATCCGGCCAAGGCGTTCGACGGCAATCTGACGGCCGCGCTCGCGCACACGCAGGCGAAATACCTGATCGCGAGCTTCTCGACCGACTGGCGCTTCGCGCCCGCGCGTTCGCGCGAGATCGTGAAGGCGCTGCTCGACAACAAGCGCACGGTCAGCTACGCGGAGATCGACGCGCCGCACGGCCACGACGCGTTCCTGCTCGACGACGCGCGCTATCACAACCTGCTGCGCGCGTATTACGAACGAATCGCCAACGAGGTAGGCGCATGAACCAGCAAGCCCTGAACTCCCTGTCCGCGCGCGCAGACTTCCGCACGATCGCGCGCTGGGTCGAACCGCGCTCGACGGTGCTCGACCTCGGCTGCGGCGACGGCTCGCTGCTCGCGCTGCTGATGGAAGAACTGGACGTGACCGGCTACGGGATCGAGCTGAACGACGCGGGCGTGCTCGCGAGCGCGAAGAACGGCATCAATGTGATCCAGCAGAACCTGGAAGACGGCCTGCGCCTGTTCGAGGACCACAGCTTCGACATCGCGATCCTGTCGCAGACGCTGCAGACGATTCACCAGACGGCCGCGATCCTGCGCGAAACCGCGCGGGTCGGGCGCGAATGCATCGTGTCGTTCCCGAATTTCGGCTACTGGCCGCATCGGCTGTCGGTACTGAACGGCCGGATGCCGGTGTCGAAGTCGCTGCCTTACCAATGGCACAACACGCCGAACGTCCGGGTGCTGACGATCGAGGATTTCGAGGCGCTCGCGCCGGAAGTCGGCGTCACGATCCTCGACCGCGTCGTGCTGCATGAAGGCCAGCCGATTCGATGGGGAGCGAACTGGCGTGGTAGTCTTGCTGTCTATCGCGTCAAGCGCAGCTGAGCCCGGGGGCCGTTGACGGATGATCCGGCCCGCACGCGCGTGCGGCCGCCCCCTTCTGCGCCGCTCGCGCCGCCTGCGCTGCCGCCGCAATCAGTCAACGCTACCCAGTTCCATTCCATGTCCAAAACGCCACACGAGGCGCCCGCGCTCACCGCTCACGAGGATCACCCCGGCTGGCGAGCCTATCTGAACACGCACATGCTGATCTGCGTGTTCCTCGGGTTCACGTCCGGTCTGCCCCTGTTCACGCTCGTCTACCTCGTGCAGGCATGGCTGCGCTCCGAAGGCGTGAACCTGAAGGAAATCGGCCTGTTCGCGCTGATCCAGTTCCCGTATACGTGGAAATTCCTGTGGGCGCCGCTGATGGACCGCTACATCCCGCGCCTGCCCGGCTGGCGGCCGGGCCGCCGGCGCGGCTGGCTGCTGCTCACGCAGCTGCTGGTCGCGGGCGCGATCGCCACGCTCGGCTTCGTGTCGCCGCGCGACTCGATCTGGACGGTCGCCGCACTGACGACGCTCGTCGCGTTCTTCGGCGCGAGCGCCGACATCGTGATCGACGCGTACCGCCGCGAACTGCTGCGCGACACCGAGCAGGGCCTCGGCAACGCGGTGCACGTGAACGCCTACAAGCTCGCCGCGCTGATTCCCGGGTCGCTGGCGCTGATCCTGTCCGATCACCTGCCGTGGGACGCCGTGTTCGCGATCACCGGCGCGTTCATGTTGCCGGGCATCCTGATGACGCTCGTCGTGCGCGAGCCCGAAGTGGTCGGCACGCCGCCGCGCAACCTGCGCGACGCGATCGTGCTGCCGTTCCGCGAATTCATCCAGCGCGACGGCTGGGCCGGCGCGCTGCTGGTCATCGCGTTCATCTTCCTGTTCAAGATCGGCGACACGATGGCGACCACGCTGTCGACGTCGTTCTTCCTCGACATCGGCTTCACGCGCACCGAGATCGGCATCGTCGCCAAAACCACCGCGCTGGTCGCGAGCGTCGCCGGCGGCATCATCGGCGGCGTGTGGCTCGTGAAGATCGGGATCGGCCGCGGGCTGTGGATCTTCGGCGCGCTGCAGATGGTGTCGACCCTCGGCTTCGCGTGGCTCGCGCAGCTCGGCCCCGGCTCGCCGGTGCTGGCCGTGCTGTACGACTTCACGGTATCGACGAGCCACGCGATCGCGTCGGCGCTGTCGGTGTTCGGCATCGTCGTCACGCCGCAGTTCAGCCCGATGACAGTCGCGCTCGCGATCGTCTACGGCGTCGAAACCTTCACCACCGGCCTGACGATGGCCGCGTTCGTCGCGTACATCGCGAGCACGACCGACCCGCGCTACACGGCCACGCAGTTCGCGCTGTTCACGAGCCTCGCGTCCGTGCCGCGCACGCTCGCGTCGGCCGCGAGCGGCTTCATCGTCGCGAAGATCGGCTGGTTCGACTACTTCATCGTGTGCACCGCGCTCGCGATCCCCGGCATGCTGCTGCTGTTCAAGATCGCGCCGTGGAACGGTGTCGCGCGCAACGGCGAGGCGAGCCGTGCGCAATGATCGCCTGCTTCGCGCCGCACGCGTCGCCGCCGCACTGAGCGTCGGCGCCGCGGCGCTCGGTGCGGCGGCAAGCACGCATCCGACCGACGCCGGGGCAGCCGCGGCCGGCTCCGCGGCGGCTGCGCCGTCCACGCCGGCGACCACCGTCGCGCCGTCCGCCGCCGAAGCCGCGCAGCCGAGCGGCGCGGCCGTGACGGCGAAAGCCTATACGCCGACGCCGCAGCAGGTCCGCTACGGCGACGCGATCGCGTTCCGCACGCTGATCCCGTCGCCGCTGCTCGAACAGCTGACCGCGAGCGAATACGCGCAGATCGTGCAAACGGCCGCCGACAGCGACCGCCTGCTGCCGGCGAACCAGCCGCGCGTGAAACGCCTGCGCGCGATCGTCATGAAGCTGGCGCCGTATTCGGTGAAGTGGAACGACCGCGTGAAGAGCTGGGCGTGGGACGTCAATGCGATCCGCTCGCGCGACATCCGCGTCACGTGCCTGCCGGGCGGCAAGGTGCTCGTGTACGGCGGGATGCTCGATCGCGTCCGCCTGAACGACGACGAGCTCGGCGTGCTGCTCGCGCACGGCATCGCCCATGCGCTGCGCGAACACGCACGCAGCAATCTCAGCACGGCGTCGCAAACGTCGCTGCGCGCGGCCGCGCTGCCGCCGCTGTTCGGCGTCGGCGATCCGCTGCCGCAGGCGCTGAACCTCGGCGCACGTCTGCAGACGCTGCGCTACGACCCGACCGACGAAACCGAAGCCGACGTGATCGGCGGCGACATCGCCGCCCGCGCGGGGTTCGATCCGCGCGCGGCGATCACGCTGTGGGACAAGCTCGCGGCGGCCACCCGCGCGAACAAGACGTCGGGCTTCATCTATACGCATCCGTACGGCGCGACGCGGCGACAGGATCTGCTGAACCGGCTGCAGGACCTGATGCCGCTGTATGCGAAGGCGACGGGCAGGCGCGTCGACACGCTGCCCGACTATGCGGGCATCAGCGCGCAGCGACGCAAGGTCGCGCGGCGCTGAGCATCGCCGCAGGCCGCGGCTTTCCGTCGGGCATCACCGGCGCGTGACGCGGCGCTACGCGCCGACGTCCGATTCGACGGGCCGGCTGCCGCTCTCGCGCATCCAGCGCACTTCGTCACCGGGGCTGCGGCCGAACATCCGCTTGAACTCACGGCTGAACTGCGACGCGCTCGCATAGCCGACCCGCGCGGCGGCGGCACCCGCGCCGACGCCGTCCTGCACCATCATCAAGCGCGCCTGGTGCAGGCGCGCGGCCTTCACATACTGCATCGGCGACGTCGCCGTCACGTGCTTGAACTGCGCGTGGAACACCGCGAGGCTCATCCCGGCCTCGCGCGCGAGCGTCTCGACATCGAGATCGGCCTTCAGGTCCGCATGGATGCGCCGCAGCGCCTTCGCGACGCGGTCGAAATGATGCTGCTGGGCGAGCGCCGCGCGAATCGCGTCGCCCTGCGCGCCCGTCAGCACGCGGTATGCGATCTCGCGCATGATCGCCGGCCCGAGCACGCAGGTGTCGTGCGGCGACGCGAGCGCTTCGAGAAGCCGCACCACCGCGTCGGCGAGCGGCGCATCGAGCGGCGTCGAATAGACGCCGTGCGGCTCGCTGACCGCCGCGCCGAGCGTCTCGTCGAGCAGGATCGCGAGTTCGGCGATCACCGCGAGATCGACGCGGATCGAGATCGCGAGAAACGGCTCGTCCGGGCTCGCGAAGGTTTCGCATTCGAACGGCAGCGGCACCGACAGCACGAGATACTGCTGCGCGTCGTAGACGAACGAGCTGTCGCCGAGATAGCCGAGCTTGCGGCCCTGGCACACGACGATGATGCTCGGCTCGTACAGCACGGGCATGCGCGGCACGGGGCGGCTCACGCGGAAGAAGCGCACGCCGTCGAGCGCCGCCAGCGTATCGCCCTCGTTCGGCGCGAGGCTCGAATGCAGCTCGATCATGCGGCGCCGCACACGGTCGCCCATATCGTCGAAAAGGGGCTGGAAGCTCATCGGCGTCGTCCTGTCCGGCAAGAGAATCTGGCTTGCAATGTAGCACTTTGAAAGGGTTTTGACGGCTGTTGGTGTGCAATTCGAGAGGAATGGGCAAATCTTCCAGACCTTCGTGTATTTCGCCGCGGCGGCTCGCTCCGTACGATGGGCACCTGTCTCGCCGCGTCGCCACATGGCGCGGCGGCAGTCTGTTTCGCCGGATGTTTTCCCGGACAAGGAGCCCCCTGCATGAGCACAACCTACGCTTACGCGGCGACCGATGCGCAATCGCCGCTCGCCCCGTTCGAATTCCAGCGCCGCGCGCTGCGCGACCTCGACGTCCAGATCGAGGTGCTCTATTGCGGCGTGTGCCACTCGGACCTGCACCAGGCCCGCAACGAATGGCGCAACACGATCTACCCGGTCGTGCCGGGCCATGAAATCGTCGGCCGCGTGACCGCGACCGGCCCGCAGGTGTCGCGCTTCAAGGTCGGCGAGCTGGTCGGCGTCGGCTGTCTCGTCGATTCGTGCCGCATCTGCCCGAGCTGCGCGGAAGGCCTCGAACAGTATTGCGAGAACGGCTTCGTCGGCACCTACAACGGCCAGGACCGCGTGACGGGCGACATCACGTACGGCGGCTATTCGACGCAGCTCGTCGTCGACGAGGCGTTCGTGCTGCGCGTGCCCGACACGCTGGACCCGGCCGGCGCCGCGCCGCTGCTGTGCGCGGGGATCACGACCTACTCGCCGCTGCGCCAGTGGAACGTCGGGCCCGGCAAGAAAGTCGGGATCGTCGGCCTCGGCGGGCTCGGCCACATGGGCGTGAAGCTCGCGCGCGCGATGGGTGCGCACGTCGTGCTGTTCACGACCTCGCCGTCGAAGATCGAGGACGGCAAGCGGCTCGGCGCGCATGAAGTGGTGATCTCGAAGGACGAAGCGCAGATGAACTCGCACCTGAACAGCTTCGACTTCATCCTCAACACGGTGGCCGCGCAGCACGACCTGAACCCGTTCCTGCACCTGCTGAAGCGCGACGGCACGATGACGCTCGTCGGCGCGCCGGAACATGACCATCCGTCGCCGCAGGTGTTCAACCTGATCTTCAAGCGCCGCCGCCTCGCGGGCTCGCTGATCGGCGGGATCGCGGAAACGCAGGAAATGCTCGATTTCTGTGCGGAGCACGGGATCACGTCGGATATCGAAACGATTCCGATGCAGCAGATCAACGCCGCCTACGAGCGCATGCTCAAGAGCGACGTGAAGTATCGCTTCGTGGTGGACATGGCGTCGCTCAAGCAGTAACGCAGCAAGCGCCGCCGCCAAGCGAAACGGGCCGCATGTTCGACATGCGGCCCGTTTTGCATCCGGCAACCGGTCGGCCCGGCCGCTACGCGTAGCGCGTAGCGCCGACGATCACTTCTTGTAGTCGTAATCGACCGTCAGCGGCGCGTGATCGCTGAACTTGATGTCCTTGAAGATCGACGTGCGCTTCGCGGTGCCGGCCACGCCCGGCGTCGCGATCTGGTAATCGATCCGCCACCCGACGTTCTTCGCGTACGCCTGGCCGCGGTTGCTCCACCACGTGTACTGCTCGGGGCGCGGGTCGAGCGTGCGGAATACGTCGACATAGCCGACATCGTCGAACAGCTGCGTGAGCCACGCGCGCTCTTCCGGCAGGCAGCCCGAGTTCTTCTGGTTGCTCTTCCAGTTCTTGATGTCGATTTCCTTGTGGACGATGTTCACGTCGCCGCACAGGATCACCTCGCGCTTGCTCTTCAGCTCGGCGAGATGCGGCATGAACTCGTCCATGAAGCGGTACTTCGCCTGCTGGCGCTCTTCGCCGCTC
>Ga0105250_10001547_pt1 | contig 12355 bp, 20 predicted proteins | sample KBSS54metaG_FD_80425 | JGI IMG/M metagenome (GOLD analysis project Ga0105250, IMG submission 80425) | Switchgrass rhizosphere microbial communities from Kellogg Biological Station, Michigan, USA - KBS S5-4 metaG | ecosystem: Host-associated > Plants > Roots > Rhizosphere > Soil | place...
ACACTTTGATTGCCCTCTAAAACAAATCCTCTCGTACCATCTGCCTTTTTAACCAATTGACCGACAACATGAACAATTCCCATAATGTGATTAACGATCTTATCCCGAATATCTGGAATGAATTGTGTGTATTGCTGACCATCATCATGAGTGATATTTCTTGTTGTCTCCCAAGCTGTGAAAATAACATTTGCATCTAATGAATTAAATGTTTCTACTACCTTTAAAAGATGGTTATCTAGTAAAGCGTAATCCTTTAATTCCGGCATACCACTTTTCGTATTTTCACCTTTTTTAAGTAACCATAACTTTTGGTAATGCGTTAAATTATCAACAAAGATGTTATCGTATTTAGCAATACTTGCTTTTGCTAATGCATAAAATTGTAGGATGCTATTATGTGGATTTTCACCATCAATTTTAGCTACATCTACATTTTCATATCCTTCTAAAACTTGGCTTGTCCCATCAATATCCAAGACTAATGTTTTACCTGGTAACAATCCAGCAACCGTTGTTTTACCGTTACCTGGCTTTGAATAGATAATGATTTTTGCTTTTTTACTTTTGGTAATGGCAGCACCGTTTGTGATTTCCAATTGATTCACTCCTTCACCATATTTTTCAGAAAAAAAATTGAAGCTTCAATGTCCTGGATCTTGCTTTCAGTATCTTGGATATTCTTTTCAAGGATTGGTTTTCTTTCTATTACCCTCTCTAGCTTGCCGTGATAGTCTTTTAATCTCCCTTGCTCCACATATAATGACCTTTCTAATTCTTCAATAGCAGCGTTCATTTTACTCACCAGCTACTTTCTTTATGGAATGAGACTCTACATATTGTTTGATGCAATCTGTTTCATCGTGTATGTAATCACCATCAATATCTCGGTACTCTTCATCAAAATAGATTTCTTTACCACAACTTTGACAATGATCCATCACGTTATTGAATGGGGAGTCCTGACGGTTCCCGATTACCATTGAATTTTCGAGCATTTGGTATCCCTCCAATTTTCTCTTCCATTCTTTCTTGAGTGTAAAGAGAGAAATAGGTTACATGATCATTAATAAAGGAAACTTCATAAGGATAATACTTGGATTCACGTTTTAGTATTAAAGGCTTAGTCTGAGATTCATCTAACAATGATTCCAATACTTCATTTTTTAGATGTACTTCCTTTCCATCAATCCTAATGATTCCATGTCCATTTTGTGCTTCTCGAATAACTTGTACAGCTTTAGCAACTGATTTAATACCCATTACTGCCATTCCTCCCCTACAGCTTTTAATGCAGCTTTGCAAATAGCTAAAGGAGCAGTTCTTTCATATCCCTGATATTTATCTTTCAGATGTCCACTTGAGAAATGTTCAGTTATAATCACATTTGTCATTCTGTCTTCAATAAATATTTCCACCGATTTAAATGACTCTTGTAATTTATCAACAACTAACCATGCATCTTTCATATTCATACTAAATTTGGGTAATTCACGATGAACCATACCTATTGGCTTAGAAACCCACATTGATTTAAGGATTGATGTTTCAGGTGGTTTAATCCATCCCATAACCTTTTCCGCGACTAATTCATCAATTGGTTTGTCGTTCATTTTTTAGCCTCCTTCTTCAATTCTGCTAAAGCATGGAAACAATTATTTCCTGTGTAACGAGCGATACTTAATGCTTCAGTGGTGTATATCCCTCTTCCTCTACTAAGTGAGCAAGACCAATAACAATTAGCTGTATACCAAAACTTTTATCCGTTATATCAGCAACTAATTTAGGCGTGATTTCATTAGCCATTTATATCTTTCTCCTAATCTATAAATTTGGAATTATACGAGTCCCACCAGTAGTTCGATGAACCAAATGCATTTCTCCATTTACTTTCTTAAAAATCAACCAATCCTGTGGATTTAAATCGTGTGATTGAATATGAATCTTTTCACGTTTATTTGGCTTTTTACCGTTCTTCATGCTTGTCCTCCTTTATCATCATTGGAGTAAATTCAAATGTCTTATCAACAATACTTTTTATATCAATCGTTAATTCTTCAAACGCCTTATTTTTTTCATTGTAAAAGCCAACTACAATACTTAACGGCTTTACAAATTTAACGATGCAAGGTGTACTAATTTCTGTACGTCTACTGTAGTTGTATTTACTCAACCAATATGCAGTTCCACTTTGAATGTTTTCCGTATCAAATTGCGGTTTATTTACTATCATGCCTTTCACTCCTTTACACAAAGTCAATTCATGCTATAATGACCTCAACATGTGTTTTTATTAGACCGTCAGCCCCAACTGGCGGTTTTTCTTCAATGTTCGCTTTCCTAAGAAAAATGTTCTTAAATTTAACGGTGTATAATTAGGATTGATTTTGAGAAATGCTTCATTTTTCTTTTTATTCACTGTGGATTTCCCCATCTCAAATTTCCTTGCAATTTCTCTTGTCGTATATCCCTCACCCACGTGCAGAATGATTAATTTTTCCTTTTCTTCTAGCACGCTTGTTACTTCTTCAAATTCAACTGATAACAGTGCTTCTTCTTCCACATTGATAGGAGAAACTGCATAAAATTCATTTACTGTTTCTTCATCTCGATGCAAATCAATTGAATGAATATTGATTTGATTTTTCTCCTCATGACTCACTTTTCTACTTACTTTAAAAGGCGTTCCTCTCATATGCAGTTCATCACTCATTGCCCATTTCATACCTTTCATAACATATGCATTAAAGGTTTCCGCTCTCCCTGGATCATATTTCACACAACAAGCCCATAAGTGCATACGACCAACTTGAATTAAATCGTCCAACTCAATGTTGTTCATTTCTGCAATTTGCTTGGCTCTTAACATACTTCCAAACCTTTGTTTAATCGCCGCTATCACTAAATGTTGTTTCTCTTCAAACAACTCTTCAGGTGTCATTTTCTTTTACCATCCTTTCTTTAATTATTGAGCTTGATAGCATTGAACTTCGTATTCTTCTGTCAAATATTGTTTTAAATTCTGTTCAAGTACAACATCGCAATTAAACACAAAGTAAGTTTCATCTTTCATAATTTCATTACCATAAAAATCTTCAATTGGATGATCAGGTTCCTTAATGGACTCCTTTTCATCAATGTCTTCTACAAATATTGCATCGATATTGCTCAAACTAATGTGGAAGGGAACCTTCGTAGCGGCACCTTCATATTCAATTCCCGATAAAAATCCAAAACTATTTTTAAATGTTTTAAATTGCGCTGCCGTAAAACTAACCTTGGCACCAGATTTAAAAATCAATGTTACTTCTTTCAATTAACTCTCTCCCTTTCATTTTCTTTTCCTTTTCTAGTAAAATATTTCTAGAAAGGTAGGTGATTAATATGAATCTCTCAATTTATCTAAAACTCTATTTCGCTAACACCTTTGGTAAGGTTAAAATTAAACCTACCTACAAACACCTCGAATACATGTATGAGAATAACTTTGTAATTCCCATTACCGATGGATACACTAAAATTGCTGGTTTCCCAGTGCCCACTCACAGTGATTGGCACACTATTACATCTGACGGAAAAAAAGCTATGTGGGATAAAGGTAGTCATTTGAAAACTAGACTAATTTCAATAATCGCAGTAATCATTAGCTTTTTAGCATTGCTAATTAACTTTTATAAAAAGTAAAAATCAGAACTACTATTGATACTAATAAGGAAAATAAGGATGTATATAATGTTTTCTTTTCTTCCTTTGCACGCCAATTATTTAATCCCTCAGTTGTTACTTTGCTAACAGTTGGGGATTTTTCTTTATTTTTCTCTGAAGCATGACCCTCCAATTAACTAACCTCCCTGCGAGATGAAACCTTACGGTTCATTTCATATAACTTACGTTTTGCTTCTGATTCCATAGCTTCTAATAGTAAAGGGTTATTTCTTGCTTCTGCGCATTTTTTAACAACTTCATGCCCTTTCATAATTCGTGTTGCTAGTAGTACTCCATTCATGCGGATTTCCCCGCCTCTCGTTCAACATATGGGTACTTTTCATGGAAAAAGGAAACTGGTACTTTCCCACGTTCAATCCAGTACCCTTTTGCTTTAAGTTCATCATTCATAGCTTTAATTCTTATTTGAGCGGTTCTTATACAACCAAGCCTCAGCATTGATTTAACTTCCTTTGAATTATAGAAAAGTTTTTTGTCCACCGTTTAACACCTCTGTTTATAGTACCTTTAAACGGTACTTCGTTTCAAAAAAATTTCATCATCATAAACACCATCATCCACTTGTGGTAAACGAATCATATCTGACGGTATGCCGTATACTAAAGATGCTTTTTTTAACACAGTACCAGGAATAGCAGTAACGCCTCGTTCATAATTACTAAGTGTTTTTGCAGTAACACCAATCTTTTCAGCTGCTGGCTCTTGCTTAAATCCAGCATTAACTCTCGCTGCGGCTAAGGTAATTTGAAACATCTTTTTCAACTCCTTTCGACAAGTTCTGAATTTAATTTACTACCGTTTCACCGAACTGTCAACGGTAATTACACAAAAAAATTCCTTTTAAAAGTAGTTTACTATTTACAACACTACCGATTTTCGGTATTATAGTATTAGAAAGTGAGGTGAGCAAAGGAATATGAACGCTAATACTTTAAAAATAATTTTTTCAAATAACTTAAAAAAATATTTAAGTCGTAATGGAATTTCTCAAACTGATCTGGCTAACGAACTGAATATACCAGAAACTACTTTTTCTAATTGGATGCAAGCCAAAACTTATCCTAGACCAGATAAAATTCAGATGTTGGCAGATTACTTCAAAGTCACTCGATCTGACTTAACGGAAGAGGAACAAAGTTACGAATCAGAATGTCCAACAAGTGTTAGAATCCCTGTATTAGGTGCAATAGCTTGTGGTGTTCCTATACTAGCAGAACATAATTACGAAGAATACAGATGTGAAGCAACAGATCATCTTCCAAATGGGAAATTAGTTTATCTTAAAGCTAAAGGTAATTCAATGGAACCGACAATACCTGACGGTGCCTATGTAATGGTCCGTGAGCAACCAGATGTAGAATCTGGTGAAATAGCTGCTGTTCTTGTAAACGGAGATACAGAAGCCACTTTAAAAAGGATTAAAAAGCAAGGGGATATAATTATGCTTATGCCGGACAATCCCACTCATAATCCAATGATAGTTAACACAGAGAATCCAGCTAAAATAATCGGAAAAGCAATTCGATTTACTCAAGATCTCTAATTCTTTTGCGCAAAAGAGTTATACAAAAAGAGCAGCTAATCTACATGCGTTTGCTGCTCTTAACTATATACAAAAGGAGTAATATCAATGCCTGTTTATAAAGATAAAGAAAGAAAAACTTGGTATTTTAAAGTTAGATATAAAGATATGTACGGTAGAAATAAACAGAAGATGCAACGAGGATTTAAAAAACGTGGAGACGCTATTCTAGCTGAAGCTGAATTTGTTGCAAGTATTAAAGATGCATTTACGGATGAAGTAACTATTGATGAAGTATTCGAACATAATATTGCTTTCAAAACTTACAAACCTAAAACTATTCGCCGACGTACTAATGAGTATAACTTACACATTAAACCACGTTTTGGTCACATTAAAGTTAAAGATATCAATACCCAACAAGTTTTGGATTTTCAAAAGCATTTGGGTAGTACATTAAACTCTCCTGAAAGCGTTAGAACGGTTTATAGCAATTTTAAAGTATTAATGAATCATGCTAAGAAGTTTTTTAACCTTCGATATGATCCAACCTTGCAAGTGCCAACTATGCCTAGAGGTAAAAAACGAATTGACTTTATTAAAAGAGAAGCGTTTGATAAACGTGTACAAGAGATGGACATGCATTACTATAAAGAAATAACAATCCTCATGTTTTACACAGGATTACGTGTAGGGGAAGCCCTTGCTTTAAAATGGAATGATATAGATTTGGCCGAACATCAAATTAATATTAATAAAGCCTGGAGTTTAAATGAAAGAATTTTAACATCAGTAAAGACTAATGCCAGTGAAGCCATCATTCCAATCCCAAAATTATTAGTAGCAATGTTAGATGAAATAAAAAAAGAATCCGCAACAAAAATATACGGATTCAATGAGGATTATTTTGTATTTGGTGGCATCAATCCATACCACTATAGTCACTATCATAAAAAATATAAAACAGTATTTCCAGAATTACGTATCCATTCATTACGTCATAGTTATGCAGCTTATCTTATCAATAAAGGTGTAGATATTTATCTTGTTAAAGAATTAATGCGTCACGAAAATATTAAAGAAACCGCTGATACTTATGGGCACTTATATATTGAACGGAAACAAAAAGCAATGAGTGTATTCGACGACTAATTGGTATCATATCGGTATCATAAAAATAACGATTTGCAATTAGTCGTTGATACACTTATAATCTCATTATCCTATAGAACCTTCCATCTCGACTATATATAAAAGAATGAAACGTAGAAAACCGCATTAAATCAACGTTTTAGAAGTTTAATTCAATTTGTTTTTTGATGTTTTTTCTTTATTTATTTTACAAAACGGTATCACAAATGGTATCACGAAAAAAAATTAAAACAAAAAAAGCACAGCGTGTATAAGTAGTGCTACCAACACTCTTATACCGTCCGCCTACCATGACTAGGCAAACACTTGCTGTACCCTCATGAGCTATTCTACATCATGCAGGGTCTATTAAGCAACGTTTGTCACTAAATGGCTACGTTGCTTTTTTGTTTCCACAAAGGGGACATAATATGGAAAGAAAACGTATTGAAGTTATAGCAAGTGAAGAATCATTCCGTAACTTATCACCATTTATAGAATTAGAAGAATTGAACAAAACTATACGTACATACAGAGATAATATTCGTATGTCTATTAAGCGTACCGCTGTACAATCTAAACTCATTACATTACTTGAAATTTTAAAACGCCACAGTTGCAAATATGTAGGTGTTAGTTTCCTTTGCCAAAATTCAATTTCTGACATGATGGAAGTTTCATATAAAACTGTACAACGTTTAATGAAGAAACTTGTGGATCTAGAGATGATTAAACAAGTAGCAATGAAACGCACAAAAGATATGCTTCAAACTTCAAATGGTATTATTATTCAACCTATTGTGGAAGAAGCGTCCGACAAGGTAGATACAAAAAGTCCTACAAAGTGTCCTACCATTAAAACAAAACCTGCTTCCTTAAAACAAAATATAAAAGATATAAACAAACGTAATAGTAATGAGAATAGCAATACTCCAGAAGAAAATATTGAACAGGCTGATTTTGTTGCTCATTGGGTACCAGAACGTTTTGTTTCTTTAACTAGCTCTTTTTACAGTGAATCAAAAACAATTCAAGAACTGTGGAAGGTCGTAAAACAATGTAATCGTGTAGTAAATCATACAACAGGAAAAACTGCTTTTGATAAAGAGCAAGAATTGCTCATCGGTGTACAAGCTATGAAAGAATTTGCGATGAAAATAAAGAATGGGGTCCGCATGCAAAACGGAAAGTTCGCCTATTTCAATGGTATCGTGAATAATTTGATGGACAAGTACTACTTTGACCCCGAATTTAGTATGCCTTAATTTTGCTCTTTACATACATTGGCTTATTTTCATTATACCTTAACAACCATTTGATTCATGAGATCGTGAATGGATTTAGCTTGAAATATGTGAAAATTTAGAACGTAGATTTCATACTGCTTATCAGTAATTATCAAAAGAGAGGGAAAGTATTTGGATTTCTTGGTTTGCCATGGTTCTTGCTGCCATTCCAAACTATGAAAGTAAAAGTCGTAACAGATTTCTTGAGACCTTTGAAATATAAATCCACCATACATCACCGGAGGTGCATCGAGAGCGGATTGAATTTTTTAAAAAAATCACTTTATCTCTACTCTTCATAATTCAACCACCCAAGGCACAAGAGAATCTTGTTATGGATTTTGCAACTTATTCTCAATCTTTGAAATGCGCTAGGGCTCTATATGTTCTTTTTACATGACTCAATTCTAAATAGGGTGCTCGGACATTAGTAATAATTTTATTTAAAGAAATGAATCTTTTGCAAAATGGAAGTAACGATTCCTATAAGAATAGGAGGGTTGAAAGTGTTCGGGTTAGGAAAGCCATCATCAAAGTTCGGTAAATTTTTAAGAAGAAATACTATTACTCAGACAGATTTTAAGGAATGGAGCGGAGTAAATCAAAATACACTTAGTCGAATTTCAAGATCAAACGAACACAAGCCATCAATGAGTAACGGTCAAAAGATTATTAAAGCCTTGAAAAAAAGGATATACAGTGGATTTTGATGATTTCTGGATGTAAACACAAAAAATCCGCCTCCAAATGGGAGACGAATTCTTCACTGCGCGCTACTAGATTAGAGAACGTATTTAAAATATAGATTATATAGAAGTATCAGTCAAGAATTTGTTCTATCTTTCGCTTATATTGGATATACTGTAAACGTCATCTAGAGAATCACCGCATGAAAGCACCTTCAACTGAGGAAGGTGCTTTTCTAACATTTAATAATACAACTTAGGTTGTATACCCTCATTATTCACGTTTTCCTGTCCACCTGCTGTGAAGTTGTCTCCCACTTCACAACTCGTTGAAAATAAAATGGGACTATTACATATCTCCTCTTTTATAACATCTTGAAATACAACCGCAGCTACCTCTGTAAATGTCTGACATAGATTTGAAATATCATCATTAAAAAATTGAATCACTTGTGCCGTAAAAACAGGAAAAACTACATTTTTATCCCCTGGTAACTGGGGTTGTACAACAACTTGCTGAAAGTACGGATTTCCTTCTAACGCTATCTGCAGAAGATGCGCAACTTCAAATACATCTAAAGGACAACGCATCGGCTCCACAATCTGATTTTCATGATTACTGACTACAACTTCTACAGTTATGTTTCCGAACGCTACTAAGGGCTTCAAAAGCGTAGCTAATGCTACCGCTCTTTCATTATTTGTAGATTGTATCAAGATAATATAATTTCCACCAACTGGAATCAGTGGCCCTACTGTTATAGTTGGACCAACTCCTATAGAATGCTGCATTTCATTGAAATACGTAATCCACGGTGGCGCCAGTTGAATTTCAATATTTTCCGTCATTACAAAACCTCCTATTTCCTCCTCCCACTCTCTTATACTCTATGCCAGCTTTAAATAAATAGCCTGGGCTTTCTAAAGTTCTTTCTTATATAGAATCTTATGATTACAACATAAAATAAAGAGGATCTTCCCACCTTCCTACCACAGCATGCTTTTCCTAATGATAAAAGTAATTCCTTGTGCTACAAAATCCTTTGTTCCTACCATCTAGCCATCCCAATTTGATAACAGGACTAAGCAAATACAAGTATCCATCATACTTTTTATATACTTCTTCTCCTACATAGACTGTACGAATCGGGGGGATTTGTTTGAAATTTCATTTATTACTAGCAACACTATTCCTATCTCTAGGAAGCATCTTACTATTCATTGGGTATACCAGTACATCCTCACTTTTACTAGGGATGGGACTTGGCACCATATTCTGTTCCCTCATTATGAATTTATCTGAAATTTTTGAATGGATGATACAAGAAGACTTCCCCTATGGAGCGAACGCTTGTCAATTAAAATAAGGAGACAAGCGTCTCCTTTCTTTTCTGTCTATTCCACGTATACATAGCATTCACTTCTTTTTATATAAACCATTCACTCCTTTGTGAGTATGCTCTTTATATAAAAAGAAACTGTAAAATGCATTTCCCAAGAATCCGCCCTTCTCTGAAACTACATGTATAACATTCTTCTTTTCAAACTAATAGTACGTACTGCTGGATAACGTACTAGAACTACAGAAATCTCTTATCGAATAACATGCTTTCAAAAAAATATTTCCCTCTATGAGACACGTGCCGGGGCCATTTTTATTTCTATCTATATACTAATAGCAAATAAGTAAGAGGAGGAATTTAATTGAAAGATTATTCAAATGAAGACTTGCTCGCAAGTCTCAATGTAAAACCGGATTGCACTTGTGTACAACCGACCGCTATTAATCCTAATCATTTTGATCAAGACTTGCTAGCAAGTCTCAATGTAAGTCCAGCTTGTTTAAAACCGACAGATGTTGTGAAGATTACACCTGTTTTGATTGATGGTGATGTATTTTATCATGCACAATTAGCAAATGGATCTTTGATTGTGACATCGCAGGAGAATGCTGCTATTTCTTTAGATACCACCAATCTTCCAACAATTCCATCAAATCCGTATGAACAATGGCCACTAGAAGGGCCTTCGCAAACAAGACTTGGGAATGGGTCAAACTTCCTGGATTATGTATATTTAGCAGTGACTCTAAGAGCATCTGTTGGAACTCAAATATATCGCATAGTAGGATCCTCCCCCTCCGGAGATAACCCATTATATAAAGGGTATGGTCCTATGCAAATATTTAGACCTGACTTTACACTGGTACAATTTGGAGAAACTTACGAACCCACTGCAGAGAATGCAGGCGATTTACTTTGCTATATCGGCCTTCCAATTAGCTCTAATAATTATGTAGAAGGTTCAACAGTATCTAGACGAGATTTTTGGGGGCTTCTCCCTGATAATCCATTACTAAGTAGAGGTATCGCTGGACAGTGGTATCATTCTGTTTCTTCTGGTGTTAGCTCTTCTGAGCTTAATATAATGGCTATTGGTTTAGGAACATTAATTACTCCTAATTCTCCTGCTACTACTTTTAGTAAAATACAACAAGCCATCCAAGAACACTTTGGCGAGGCTGTTACAACTGCTACCGGATATGGGAAGCAATTTGATTATAGTAAACCAGGTCCTAATTATCAGTATAATGATTATAAAATTGGTGTATATCAATTACAGCAAACCTTTAGATCGTCCCCTGCTAACACTACTCAATTTAATTTCGCATTAATAAGCTGGAGCGAATATTCTTTTGATCAATATCGTTATGATGTTGCTAATAATCCTGGAAATACAAAGATCCCCGGCGTACTCGTTTCCTCTCCACATGAATATGTTTATAAAACTGACAGCCTTTGGGCAGCAGCAACACCGGGTTCACAATCACGTGTAACGGATAATTCTCAATACAATTCACAAACTTTTTAAAATAACCATCAATCTGAAAAACTCATCTTTGTTAGGGGGAGTTTTTTTATGAAGTAATGTACCCTTAGTTCTTCGGTACCATATGCCACTTCTCATACGATTCACCCATTCTGACAAATCCCGTCACATCTTGCATATATCTTACATATAATACCATTATAATCATTGAGTTACTTTCAAATTTCTTACCTCCTTGACAGAGAGTCCTCCTTGGATAAGAGGGCTCTCTGTTCATATGTGTCTTTTATTGGAGCATTACATAAGCTTCATTCGCTGTTACATAGTATATGTGCCCTTTGGAATTGTGCACTTGAAATTGGATGGAGCCGTTTACCATGATTTTCTCTTCTATCGTAAATCCTTCACCTCTACCTACCGTACCTGCTACATCCTTATCCTGCCATGACGGTGAATCATAGAACCGAAGGTTGTTAACTTTAGACACAACCCGCTTTCCAACAATAGAAGAATCCACTGTGCTTTTCTTATTAAACTTCACATAAGATGGATCGTTCTTAATCCACTGATCTCCACCGAGATTTAACCAACCATCCTTTTCCGCCCACACAATATAAGATTCTGGTTTGTTTAGTTGACGAATCTTAGAATAGCTTGTACCTGGTCCTTTACGTAAGTTGACGTTGTAACCTTCAATATAGGCGATACCGTCTGTTACTGCTGTCGGTACTTCTGCTGGTTTAGATGGCTTGTCCGGTACAGAAACATCTACATTAGCATTATTATATGCGCGTTGTACATCGGCACGGAATTGAGCTTCTGAAACACCGTGACTACGTAAATAATCAAGTGGATCTTCATGGTCTGTACCGCCAAGGTACTTTGTAACATCGTAGTGAGTCCATAATCCTTTTTCTATAGATAGTCCACGGTCACGCAAGATTTTAGCTAGTAACTTTACGTATTTCTCATAGCTGCGTTTGAATTTATCGTAGTCTGCCGTTTCACATAACTCTACATGCACAAATCGTTTATTAGCAGCGGGGCCACCGCCATAAGCAATGTACTTTGTATCCGCGATTTGGATTGTTTCGCTCCAATCGACTGCATAGTGAACGAATGCATTTCTCCATGTACGAGACTCATATTTTTGAATGTTAATAGCTGGCGCTTCT
>Ga0105250_10001548_pt1 | contig 12353 bp, 10 predicted proteins | sample KBSS54metaG_FD_80425 | JGI IMG/M metagenome (GOLD analysis project Ga0105250, IMG submission 80425) | Switchgrass rhizosphere microbial communities from Kellogg Biological Station, Michigan, USA - KBS S5-4 metaG | ecosystem: Host-associated > Plants > Roots > Rhizosphere > Soil | place...
AAATAGTCCTCTCTTTTTTTACATATCACCCGGTTGGTATGTCGGAGCAGTGGTCGTTATCAAACATCACGAATCCGGCTTACCTTTCATAACCGGAGATACAAATCATGACTACGCATCCCTCACTTACCGAAGACCAATTCGTTGACATGGCTTTTATCACCAGTCTGCTCCAGATGACAGACAAGTGGATATATAAGCTCATTAAGGACGGAGCCTTTCCCAGGCCCATAAAGTTGGGGAGAAGCTCCCGATGGTTAAAAAGCGAAGTCGAAAACTGGCTACAGGAACGAATCGACCAGTCCCGTAAATAACTTCCCGCCAGATTAAACCCTCAGCAGAATAATGGCTATCCGGTTTCTCCGGAAGTTTTCTGCTGTCTGTAATTTAAGCCAGAAGGAATATGAACCATGAAAGACTATAAACCTCGTTACGAAGAACTTCATAAATGTTACCAGACCTGGTTAACGGATTTTACGAAGCTGACTGTCAGGCAGGGAATGTGCCATCAAAACATATATCACTATCATAGCCTGACGGTTGGCTGTCTTAAATTCCCTGGGGAAGAAGCTGTTATTGCTATTGTGCCTCACTGGCTGCACAGAATTATTTACGGAAAGGCAGCAGCATCATTATCAATAGATGATGATCTGAACGTAAGCTTATTAACGCAGGAACACTTGTTGGCCCACCATCCCATGCTTGAAGGTGTTCTGCTTTCCGAATGTGTGCGTTTGAAACAGCGTTCACTGGCAAATAAGCTCACCAGTCTGTTTCAGCAGTTTAGAGGGACTGAGCTCCGTCTCAAGCTTGTATGGCTATGCTGGTACGATTTGATGTTGGGGAATTGTCTTGCTGATTGGGTTGAAAGTTTAAAATTCAAAACAAGCGAGGAGGTAAATAGCTGGGTCAATGACCGTCAGGCTGAGAACCACATACTTACCAGCAAGATGGATGAGTACATCTGTTTTGCCTATCGTACAGTACTCGATCCGCTGATTTGAGCCGCTCGAGATGCGACGGATGCATAACCATTCCGGGGCAAATACATATTTTATGGAATTGCTAACTTCGGAGTAATTATTGTCATTGAAACAATAAGTTAAGCCTTGTCCCAAAAGGTTCCGCTAAGCGGAACTAATGTCGGATAGGTAATATTTACCTATGGGGCGAGGACCTAACAATCTGTCAATAACAATGTAATACAAAGACTTAAGTAAACCTCTGCAAGGCATAAGGCTGTAACAACCAGAGCCTTATGCTGAGTCACAAACTACACCTGACCAGTATCCCCGTCAGCGTTAATTCCTGAATCTCCCAATTACTATGCCTGTCTGTGTTTCAGGAAGGCAGCTCTATCCCTGCTGTTTCCCGACAGGTGGAGGAATCCATTATGTTTTTGTTCGATGAAATCATCCATCCAATGGTTGTGGACCAACGCCATGAACCTTTCAATGATAAATATCTACAGCGTATCGAAGCGGTACTCTGTAACGCACTGCAGGACCATCCACAAACTACGGTTATCAGGGTTGATTTACACTTACCGGAAGCCGGAGATGTAGGTGACAGTATTGTCAGTGATGCTGACTTAAGCTCGGGGCTAATGTCCCGCTTTATCGACTCACTGAAAGCTCAGATAGTCGCTTACCGACAAAGAAAAGCCAGGGAAGGTAAACGCTGCCATCGCTCTTCAGTTCGCTACATCTGGGTGCTGGAGCAACCAGAACTGGGTGGCAAGAAGCATTATCACATGGCCCTCTTCGTCAACACAGACACGTTCAATGCACTGGGAAGCTACGACGAACAGGGGAAAGGTCTGGCCTCTCTTGTTCAGAACGCATGGCTAAGTGCAATGAAGAAGCGTGACTGGCCTGAGTATCTGACGCTGGTGCACTTTGTTGGTAACCCTCTGGCTTTCCTGGAGCTCAATAAACAAGAGTTTATGGATAAACTAGATGCACTGACTTTCCGTCTGAGCTACATGGCAAAGCATCGAACTAAACGCTACGGCAGTGCTGAACGCTCATTCGGCTGTAGTCAGGGCTGAGATTCCATACACCGTTTTTGCTGATGGCGATTTCTTTACGCCACAACTACATAGTGTGAAAACCGCACCGCGATACCCTTCTCAATCCTTTTAATCTATACAACAGCATGGCGTAAGCCTGCCCTTCAGGGACGGCTTACGTCTGCCAGCAGGAGTCTGATTATGTTCCGGGACTATAACCACACAGGTCGCGCCTAACGACAGTTATATCTGTCTTCTCTGTGGCTATACGTTGCAAGATTGTCCTTATGCGAAACCAGACATCAGTGAAATCCAGCTGATTAATCATCTGCAAGATCTCATTCCGAATGGTTAACAGAGACAATCGACACTATACGCAATCTGGCACTAATTATTAAAGATCAGTCGCAGCCCAGCCTACCACGCCAGAGCTACAGCACTGAAGTAGAACTGAGATCAACGATGCTGGATTAGTCTGTTCTATAATCTTCTGGTCACTGTGAATTCCTATAATGTTTTTTGCATTCATCTATCGCTGAAAACATATCCCGCGCAGGACGCATCTGATAAGTAATTGCCATTTGAAATCCACCTTCCTGGAATCCGAGATGGTCCAGACTGATAATTTCATCTGTTTTGGCCCAATACTTATCGCCGGTCGTCTCCAATACCTTCTCACGATAAACCACAATTTTTTCTGGATAGTCTGGTCGCTCTCCTTCTTTTGAAAATATTTCGTAACGGACATATCCATTGCTTTTGTCTCCAAGTAACAGCACCTTGGCAAGGTTAAGTTGTACCATTTCTATATCCTTATCGTAATTTGTCAGTGCCGGCTTCGCTCAAATTGGTCTAATTAAACGATTCTGGGGCGATTAATCATTGAGACATACGTTGCTTGATTACTCCAAAGAACATACCCCAAAGATGTTCTGACATCCCCTCATTTGTCAGCAATTGTTCTCGTGAGTTGACACTGTTAAATCCTCCCATCAGAGCACGGAAACCAAGAGATTGACCATTATCAGCAAGGCTCAGGCTTTCGTTAATGCTGTTTCGAACAACATTATCCTGGCTATAACAGATATCCCCCATCCCATGATGTTGATTGCCACGCCAGATGGCACACTGACCAACCTTGCTACCATTGATATATACCGCACAAGTGAAAGAATCTGCATCAAGACGATGGAGATCGACCTCTAACCCAGCATGACGATTTTTAAGTTCATCCAGCGAGTTTTCAAAATAACGCGCGACATACTCAAAACCCTCGCGGCGGGCGCGGTCTTTATCCAGATCGGTAAAGCTTTTGGGTAAAGAAAGATTGCTGGAACGTGGTGTAAAAACGGTATCTGCTGATTGAAGCATCGGATTCACCGGAGGTAAGGAAGGGATATGTACACTCTTCTGTGGCTTTCTCGCTTCTATATTGTCAATAGCGCGGGAAACAGCATCGACAACCTGAACATAGCCTTCATCGTGACTGGAAAATCGGGTAATCGGCTTACCATCGATTGTCGCCGCCATAATGCTGCCGAACGGCAACTGATGCCAGGCACAATCTCTTAAGATTACCGGAATGACCACCGCTTCACCCCGGTTGTGCCGCTCAAGCGCATTAGCCATTTCAACCTGATAACAGTAATCAGAATTGATGAAATCACTACTGATCAGTAGCAAGATGATATCTGCCTGGGAAAAGTACAGATCAATCTGGCGTTCAAACTCTTGACCTGGAACGATACGGCGATCGTGCCATGTGGTAATTTTACCCATCCGCTTCAGGGGTGACAGATGCTTCTGAAGTTCATTGAGTAGTGCTTCATCTGCATGAGAATAGGAAAAAACGAGAGTGGTCATAGCGCGTAAGATGCTCCGGTAGGGAAATGAAAAATACCCTCATTTTGCACCGAAAAGTGTAAAAGAGTAATCCCCCTTACCACAAGGTATTGATGCAGAATCCTGCCCTTTATCTTGGTATCGCGCTGACGTCAGGGTATGATCTAAGGCAATTTCCCTGCGTCTACGCAACCTGGGTATCTAATCAGGTATAGATGATTTTTTGAGGTTTTGATGGACAACGTTGAACAGCAATTTCTGAACGATCTGGATACTAAATTCTGGAAAGCTGCAGACAAGCTACGCGCCAATATGGATGCGGCCAACTATAAGCATGTGGTACTGGGGCTGATCTTTCTGAAGTATGTTTCAGATGCATTTGACGCCCGTCAGAAGGAACTGAGAGGGCTGTTTGAAAACAAGTCCAATCCGGACAACATTTACGCGCTTTCTCGTGATGATTACGACACGGAAGAGATGTACCAGCAGGCGATCGCAGAAGAGCTGGAAGTTAAGGATTACTACACTGAGAAAAACGTCTTCTGGGTACCAAAACTGGCTCGCTGGGAAACGCTCAAAACCAACGCAGCCCTGCCTGTAGGGACAGTTCTGGGGAAAGACGATAGTGGCAAAGATATCGTCATGACGTCGGTATCGAAGCTGATTGATATCGCTCTGGATACTATCGAAAACAGCAACCCGAAACTGAAAAACATCCTTAACCGTATCGGGCACTATCAACTTGGCAATGACCTATTAATCAGCCTGATTAACGTTTTCTCAGACACCAGTTTCAGCGAACCTAAGTACAATGGCGTGAAGCTCAATTTGAAGAGCAAAGATATTCTCGGCCATGTTTACGAATATTTCCTTGGTCAGTTCGCACTCGCGGAAGGCAAACAGGGCGGCCAGTATTACACCCCAAAAAGCATTGTCACACTGATTGTTGAAATGCTCCAGCCCTACAATGGCCGCGTTTATGACCCGGCGATGGGTTCCGGCGGGTTCTTCGTGTCCAGCGATCGCTTTATCGAAGCGCATGCTGATGAAAAGCATTACAACGCCGCCGAGCAGAAACGCAACATCTCCGTTTATGGGCAGGAGTCCAACCCTACCACCTGGCGTCTGGCTGCGATGAATATGGTGATTCGCGGCATTGATTTTAACTTTGGTAAACAGAACGCCGATACGTTCCTGAACGACCAGCATCCAGATCTGCGTGCCGATTTTGTTATGGCTAATCCGCCATTCAACATGAAAGAGTGGTGGAGCAAAACGCTGGAAGAAGATGTCCGCTGGAAGTATGGGACACCGCCGCAAAGCAACGCCAACTTTGCCTGGATGCAGCATATGATCCACCATCTAGCTCCAAAAGGTTCGATGGCGTTGTTGCTTGCGAACGGTTCGATGAGTTCCAATACCAACAATGAAGGTGAAATCCGTCGGGCGATTATTGAGGCAGATCTGGTGGAATGTATGGTAGCGCTGCCGGGGCAACTATTTACCAACACCCAAATCCCGGCCTGTATATGGCTGCTGACCAAAGATAAATCAGGTACTAACGGCAGAGCTCACCGCAAGGGTGAAGTGTTGTTTATTGATGCTCGCCAGATTGGTTTTATGAAAGATCGCGTACTACGTGATTTCTCGACGGATGATATCCGCAAGATCGCCGATACTTTCCATGCTTGGCAGACGGCTAAAGATTACGAAGATATAGCTGGCTTCTGCTTTAGCACCACTCTGGACGATATAAAGAAAAATGATTTTGTCCTGACTCCTGGGCGTTATGTTGGTGCGATTGAACAGGAAGAAGATGATGAGCCGTTTGCAGAGAAGATGGCACGATTGACAGCGACGCTAAAAGATCAACTGACAAAAAATGCGGAGCTGGAGAAGCAAATTAAGATGAATCTGGGAGGTCTAGGATATGAGCTCTAACTGGCCTATTGTACGGATAGATGACATTAAAGCCGATAGAAAAAATGCTATCACTATTGGTCCTTTTGGGTCTCGAATGAAAAGTGATTGTTATACAGAGTCGGGTATTGCGGTAATTCGGGGGACAAACCTCGGCCCAACATCTCATTTTATAAATGACTTCGTATATATAACAGAAGAAAAAGCTAATGAATTAGCATCATGTAACGTTTATAAAAATGACTTGGTATTTCCTCACAGAGGTTCTATAGGTGAAGTAGGCATTGTAGAATGTGAAAAACGATACGTCCTTTCCAGCAGCTTGATGAAACTGACTTGTGCTACTGATAAAGCATGTCCCAAATTTGTATACTACTTTTTTAAAAGTAGTACTGGTAGACATGAATTGCTTAAAAATGCTTCTCAAGTTGGTACTCCGGGTATCGGGCAACCTTTATCTTCTCTTAAATCTATTGAATTATCTTTGCCACCTTTAAGGATACAAGAGAATATAGCCAAAATCCTTAGCAGTTTGGATGAAAAAATCAATATTAATCAAATGATTAACCAAACTTTAGAACAGATGGCGCAAGCTATGTTTAAAAGTTGGTTCGTTGATTTTGAACCGGTTAAGGCAAAGATAGCAGCTCTAACTAGTGGTGGCTCTCAAGAAGACGCTACACTTGCTGCTATGTCTGCAATATCAGGAAAAAGCATTCGTTCATTGGATATCTATAAACATGAGCACCCGACAAACTATGAAGAGTTACGAATTACAGCAAATTTATTCCCCGATACATTAATAGAAAGTGAAATAGGAGACATCCCGAAAGGATGGGAGTCCGCTCGTCTTTCTGATATTGCAATTTTGAATTATGGTAAAGCCTTAAAAAAAACTGAACGAATTGATGGTTCATATCCAGTTTATGGTTCTGGCGGCGTAACAGGATTTCATAATGATTATCTCGTCACAGGTCCGGGTATCATTATTGGCAGAAAAGGAACTATCGGTACTATTTACTGGGAAGATGGTAATTTCTTTCCGATAGATACAGTTTATCATGTTATAAACAAAAAGGACACATCTTTATATTATCTATATTACTTATTGCAAACATTGAATCTTCCAAGCATGAATACAGATGCAGCTGTCCCCGGTCTAAATAGGGAAAATGTTTATAGACTCAATGTCCTAAAGCCTAAAAAATGCATTATTGAATGCTACTCAAAATATGTTTCAATATTTAGAGAAAGCATTAGCGCCAATAAAAAAACAAATGAAAACATAATAACCATAAGGAATAAAATTCTTCCCAAATTACTTTCCGGCGAATTATCCTCACAGGAGTTTCTCTAATGGACTATTTAGATAAACTCTTTAGAGAATACCTTAACGAAGATGGTGTTGTATATATCGCCGGCTCTGAGTTTTATAGAGATGAAATATTAACAACTCTAGATCAATCAGGATATGGAGAGGCATTTCTTGAATGGTGCAGCCAGCGAAAAGCTGATAATTTGAAAAAAGCCAATGATATATTGGCTGAACATGATTTATCCGACCGCTTTCTTAAAATAAAAGAAATACATTCAAAAGGGATGTTAATTCCTTTTGTTGGTGCCGGATTGTCAATTCAAAGTGAGTATCCTTCATGGACATCTTTCCTTTATAAAATACTCAATGAAACAGATATAGAAAAATCAATAATAGATGACTTGATAAACAGAGGAGAGTATGAGGAAGCAGCTCAATTATTAGAGGATAACTTGCCTGAGGGAGGGTTTCTCGAACAAGTAGAAAACAAATTTGGTATAGAGAAAGAAATTTATGGTGTTATTCAAAAATTCCCATCAATATTTCAATCAACTGTTATCACCACAAATTTTGATAACGTAATTGAACGTTGCTATGAAGACGGCGGCATCAGTTTCAATGAGATACTTCTTGGTCCTGAAGCAGAAATGCTACCTCGATTTTTAGGTGAAGGAAAAACTGTGTTGCTAAAACTTCATGGTAAGGCGAACATATCTAAGAGTCGGGTATTGACGAAGAATGAATACGATCGCCACTATAGCGACAGCAGAGAACTAGAAAAAGTAATAGAATGTATTAGTCAGAACTCTTTATTATTTGTAGGCTGTAGTTTAACTGTAGATAGAACAATTAAAAGTTTGCAGAGCATTGCTAATCGCAAAGGGCATGAAAACATACCAAGGCATTATGCTTTCTTACAGCTAAATGATCATAATACGAGAATCAAAAGACAAAATGAACTTCGTCGAGCCAACATATATCCGATTTGGTATACTGGTGAGCATGATGAATGCCTTGAAGCCTTGTTAGATAAACTAGTCGATGGGGTGAGTAAATGAATGAAACAGAATTAGAAAAACTCTGCCTCGACTGGCTTGCCGAACAAGGCTGGGAAACTCATCATGGGCCGGATATAGCCCCGGATGGCAGTGACCCGCAACGCGCCAATTATCATGATGTATTCCTGATGCCCGTGTTGAACGCCTGCCTGCAAAAAATCAACCCGCATCTGCCCACAGACGTCTTCGAACAGGTTATCTCCCGTATTACTCGTGCTGAAAGCCCGGATCTGATTGCTAGTAACAAAGCCTTCCATCACTGGCTGCTGGAAGGAGTTCCAGTACAATACCGTCGCGACGAAGAACTTATCCACGATCACGCTCTGCTGGTGGATTTTAACCAGCCTCAAAACAACCGTTTTATGGTGGTCAATCAAATGACCATCAGCGGAACGAAACAGCCTCGTCGCCCGGATATCATCTGCTTTATTAACGGATTGCCGCTGGCGGTGGTGGAACTGAAAAGCCCCATCGACGACAAAGTAGATATCTGGGATGCCTACCACCAGTTACAGACCTATAAAGATGAAATCCGCGATCTGTTTATCAGCAATGAAGCGCTGATTGTCAGCGATGGCTATCTGGCGCGAGTGGGTTCCCTCACGGCCACGGAAGAACGTTTTATGCCGTGGAAGACCATCAGTAATGAAAATGATAAGCCTCTGCTGGAATGGCAACTGGAAACCATGGTGCGGGGGTTCTTTAACCGGGAACTGCTGCTCGACTATATCCGCTACTTCGTCCTGTTCGAAAACAACGATGAAAAGCTGATTAAAAAAATAGCCGGTTATCACCAGTTCCACGCGGTGCGTGAGGCCGTGCAGGCGACAATTGTCGCTGCTACTGGTAAGCAACTGTCCCTGCACAGCAACATTCAGCCTGGCAGTAAGAAAGCAGGTGTGGTCTGGCATACGCAGGGTTCCGGTAAAAGCATCTCCATGTGTTGTTATGTCGGCAAACTGCTACAACAGCCGGAGATGGGCAACCCAACGATTGTGGTCGTAACCGATCGTAACGATCTGGACGGTCAGCTTTACGGCACATTCTGCCAGGCGCAGGAACTGCTCAAGCAAATGCCGGTACAGGCGGAGGACCGCGAAACTCTGCGGGAACTGCTTGCAACTCGCGATGCAGGCGGCATTATCTTCACTACCGTGCAGAAGTTCTCCCCGGAAGAAGGGGAAAACGCCCATCCGATACTCAATGGGCGCAGTAATATCGTTGTTATTTCCGATGAGGCACACCGCAGCCAGTACGGCATGAAAGCTAACCTGGATCGGGAAACGGGTATCTATAAATACGGTTACGCCAAACATATGCGCGACGCGCTGCCCAACGCCTCGTTTCTCGGGTTTACCGGAACACCGGTTTCGGCAGAGGATCGCGATACCCGTGCAGTATTTGGTGATTACGTCTCGATTTATGATATTCAGGATGCGGTGGACGATGGCGCAACGGTACCTATTCACTATGAATCCCGGCTGGCAAAACTCGATCTTAATCATGAAGAACTGGCGGCACTGTCCGATCAGGTTGATGAACTGATTGAAGACGATGAACTGGACCAGCGTGAAAAAACCAAAGGTGAATGGAGCCGTCTGGAGAAACTGGTTGGTGCTAAACCTCGTCTCCAGCTGGTTGCCGCCGATCTAATTTCTCACTTTGAGAAACGCAATACCGTAATGGACGGCAAGGCGATGATTGTCGCCATGAGCCGTGAAATTTGCGTCCATCTTTATGATGAAATTATCGCACTACGCCCGGAGTGGCACGATGACGATCCTGAAAAAGGACAAATCAAAATCGTGATGACCGGTACAGCGTCCGACAAGGCAATGCTGCAACCGCATATCTACAACAAGCGAACTAAAAAACGGCTGGAGTCTCGCTTTAAGAATGTGAACGATCCGCTAAAACTGGTGATTGTGCGCGATATGTGGCTGACTGGCTTTGATGCCCCCTGCTGTCACACCATGTATATCGACAAGCCGATGCGCGGCCATAATCTGATGCAGGCCATTGCCCGCGTCAACCGGGTATTCAAAGATAAACCCGGTGGGCTGGTGGTGGATTACATCGGAATCGCCAATGAACTGAAACTGGCGCTGAAAACCTATACCGATGCAAACGGTAAAGGCGATGCGACCATTAATGCCGAAGAAGCTCTGGCAATCATGCTGGAAAAGCTGGACATCATCCACGGTATGTTTGCCAAAACAGCAACGTCAGTGGGTTTTGACTACACTGGCTTTGAAGCTCACGCACAAAAGCTGTTGGTGCCCGTTGCAAACTACGTGCTCGGCCTTGAAGACGGTAAGAAGCGTTTTCTTGATAACGTATTGGCAATTACTAAAGCCTGGTCGCTTTGCTGTACGCTGGATGCGGCACAGCCTTATAAATTGGAGATTGCTTTCTTGTCTGCGGTGAAGGCCGCTATCAGCAAATTTACTTGTGTGGACAAAAAAATAAGCCAGGCCGAGAAGAACTCCGCGCTAAAACAGATTCTGGATAATGCCGTAATTGCTAATGGCGTGGATGATATTTTCACATTAGCCGGGCTGGATAAGCCCAATATTGGCTTACTTTCTGATGAGTTTTTGCAGGAAGTCCACGATATGCCATATCGCAACCTGGCGGTAGAGTTGCTGGAAAAACTGATTAATGATGGTATCCAGTCCCGCACGAGAAATAACGTGGTGCAGGAGAAGAAGTATTCGGAACGTCTCCAGGCGGTATTGATTAAATATAACAACCGGGCTATTGAGACGGCGCAGGTGATTGAAGAGCTGATCCAGATGGCGAAGGATTTTCAGTCCGCAATGGAACGTGATGATGCACTTGGCCTGAATCCTGACGAGATCGCCTTCTACGACGCACTTGCAGATAACGAAAGCGCCGTTCGTGAGTTGGGAGATGAGGTACTTAAGAAACTGGCGATAGAAGTGACACAGAAGCTGCGGCAATCCACAACCGTGGACTGGCAAGTGCGCGAGAGCGTGCGTGCGAGCTTGCGGATCCTGGTTCGCCAGACTCTGCGTCGGTATAAGTATCCGCCAGATAAAACGCCGGGGGCAGTAGAGTTAATATTAAAACAAGCGGAAGTTATTTCGAATCATTGGACGATGTGACTTTCAGGTTGACAGCTTATTGCTGTCAACCTCGTTACTTATTTTTTGTGATAGATATAAATACAGCACAGCCCCTAAAAAGCTAATATTTATAAAGCAATGTTTTATTTTTCCTTCAACAAGGAAAAATTTATTATGCTTGATACTATCAACAGCATGGCTTTTGAACTTGTGAAAGATGAATATATAAGAAAACTTGAATCAGGGAAATACAGCTTAAATTCAAATGTTCATAAACACTCTCTCGAAGTGGGTTGTGATGACTTAAGAAAATCCATTATTTTTTCAGTACCAATAATGTTGGGGATGCTTTTTATAGTGATTGCGATTGGGTTTTACTCAGGGAAACTTCGGATTATCTATCCATTAAAATGGAAAGATTCTGTTTAATAACCAACCAGCCTCTAACCAAAGGGAAATACCAATAAAAATAAATAAAGACAACCATTTTACCTAACCATATACTCTCTATATAATAAAGCCGTTATCAATAATGAACTTAATAATCTAAAGAAAAAATCAGTCCATTTCAGATTTCCTCTCCTCTAAACAACTCTTCCCTATGCCACTCCAAAAACCGCTCGCCCGGATAATTTTCTTTAATCGGTGGCAACGCAATCGCCTTTCCCGCAAAATCCCAAAACAACCGCTGCACCACCCCACCACCATTCACCGCGTCGGAAACCACCACACGCATATTTTCATCTAGACCAATCGAACCACGATCAAACGCTTTATGATGGATTGCGCACAACGCCAGGCCATTAGGTACTTCACAAGGGTCATGGTGCTGCTTCCATCTAATATGGGCAGCTTCCAGAGCGATCGGCGCATTATCGTGGCGCATGTTAAAGCCGCAGATAGCGCACTGATAATTGTAAGCACGTAGCACCATCTGACGGAACTTCGGATCGCGTTGACGGAGAGAGGTGAGAATATCGAAACCCATCTCGTCAGCGATGTCTTCCTGAATACTGGCCGGGAAATGTGCCTCCAGGAGCTGCTGCGCCAGCCTATCAATTAACCTGTGATTTTTTGCCACCAATGCAAAATTATCGGCATCAAATCCACCCGCGACA
>Ga0105250_10001551_pt1 | contig 12346 bp, 10 predicted proteins | sample KBSS54metaG_FD_80425 | JGI IMG/M metagenome (GOLD analysis project Ga0105250, IMG submission 80425) | Switchgrass rhizosphere microbial communities from Kellogg Biological Station, Michigan, USA - KBS S5-4 metaG | ecosystem: Host-associated > Plants > Roots > Rhizosphere > Soil | place...
AAATTATCCTGACCGGCCACTTCCGTCATCATGCGTACGTGATCACCCAGATAAATGAATTGCTGAATTCTTGCCTTCACCTGTTCCATTCCGGGTTGCGGATTATTTACGTGAATACGCTCAGGGCGAATAGAGAGCAAAATCTTTTTGCCCGGCGAGCTTGGGCGAATTTTTACTGCACGCAGTTGAGTGCCGTCATCGAGTGATGCGCGGTAATAGTCGCCTTCGGCAGCATTGTTGGTGGCCAGCAGGCTGTTATTCTCGCCGATGAACTGAGCCACGAATGCATTATCCGGTTTTTCATAAATCACATTCGGGCTGTCCATCTGCTGGATCACACCATCATTGAACACCGCAACACGGTCAGACATCGTCATTGCTTCGCTCTGGTCATGCGTCACATAAACAATCGTCAGATCCAACATTTTATGAAGTTGCCTAATTTCCATCTGCATATGTTCGCGCAATTGTTTATCCAGCGCACCAAGGGGTTCGTCCATCAGCACCAGCTTAGGTTCAAACACCAGTGCGCGGGCTAGCGCAACACGTTGCTGCTGACCGCCCGACATTTGGGCAGGGTAGCGGTCAGCCAGAGATTTGAGTTTGACCATGTCCAGAATGCGGTCAACTTTCTCTTTGATATCAGATTTATTAAGCCGTCGAATGGTCAGTGGAAATGCCAGATTTTCCGCCACGGTCATGTGAGGGAAAAGCGCATAGTTCTAGAACACCATGCCGATATCTCGCTGATGTGGTGGCAAATTATGCAGAGGTTTATCGCGTAATAAGATTTCACCCTGGGTAGGCGTTTCAAAACCTGCAAGCATCATCAGACTGGTGGTTTTGCCGGAACCGGAAGGGCCCAACAGTGTCAGAAATTCTCCTTCGTGCACATCAAGGTTGAGGTTTTTGACTACCAGCTTGTCCCCGTCGTAACTCTTTTTGATATTTTTGAAGCTGACATACGTTCTCATCACAGGCACTCCGCAAATAAAATTATCGAAAATGGGATGACGCGACACGGCACAATTTGTGCATATAACATCCTCAGAAGGATTGTTTGTCTGGCGTTATTAAAAATCTTTACCATCCGCTTCTGACGCTAACAAGCATTTTTTGACAAAAGAACACAAAAAATAAGCCTGAGAGAAATCTCGCAGGCTTATGAATTTTATTGTTATTTTTTATTTTAAAAGAGTTTATTGCTAGCAGTAAGATCTGTGTTTTACGCAGGATCAGGCAAATCACCTTGCAGGGCCAGCACCCTATTGTCAGCCCCCGGGATTGCACCACCGGCTTGCAGCCTGTGTCGCAAACACTCCACGATGTGCCTGAAAGCCGTTTCAATTTCTTCTTCAGGAACGCAACCGTAACCGAGCAAAAGCCCGCGCCGCGGGGCAGGGCGCAGGTAATATGCCGACAGCGGCCGAGTGAGAATTTTTTTCTGCTCCAGCTCTGCGCTCAGCGCCACATCATCAATCGAATCAGGCAGTGACAAAATCAGATGTAAACCGGCATTGCTGTTTTCACACAGGAATTCCGGACCGAGTTCCTGTCCGATAAGCCGTATCAGGGCATTACGTCGTCTGCCGTAAAGCAATCGCATCCGGCGGATGTGGGCGGCGTAATGCCCTTCGCGAATAAATTCCGCAAGCGTAAGTTGCGTCAGTCCGTTACCGGCACGGTACAACTCGGAGTGCGCAATTTTGAGGCGCGATGCCAGCGGGCGCGGCAGGACGACATAACTTATCCGCATTGCCGGATACAATGTCTTACTGAACGTACCGATGTAAATCACCGGCGCATCGCTGCTCAGTCCCTGCAACGCGGGGATCGGACTGCCCGAATAGCGAAATTCGCTGTCGTAATCATCTTCCACTACCCAGCTACCTTGCTGGCTGGCGATGGCAAGAATTTTTTGCCGTCGGGCCAGGCTCATCACTGAACCGAGCGGATAGTGATGTGACGGTGTCACGCATATCAGCTTAGGTGCGCGGTCCTGTGGCGGGCTGTCGGGCGGGTTCAGCCCGTTTTCATCCACCGGCACCGGCTGAATATCCACGCCGTTGATGGTCAGCACATTGCGTATTCCCCAGTAGCTCGGTTCCTCAATCCAGGCAACATCGCCCGGGTCACAGAGCATTTTCGCCAGCAAATCCAGCGCCTGGTGGGTACCGGCGGTAATCAGGATCTGATCTGCCGTGCAGTCAACAGAACGCGCTATACGCAAATAATCTGCCAGCGCATGTTGCAGTTGCGGGCAGCCACCATGGCGGGAGTAGGTGAGGAATTCGGGCGGCAGACGACGGCTCAGACGGTTCTGCAACTTACGCCAGATGTCATGCGGAAATTTTGTGACGTCCGGAACCCCGGGCATAAACGCGCCCCACTGATGCGAGGCAACGCCGGTACGCGTCAGCAGTTGAGAACCGCGCTTGGAAAGTGACACGTGGCTGCGAACCGGTGCGCAGCGCAGAGGTGTTTTATCGGCGATCACGCCGTCTTTCGGTAAATCTGCGGGAACGAAGGTTCCGCTTCCGGTGCGGGTCTGAATGTAGCCTTCGGCCTGCAACTGCTCGTAGGCAGCCAGCACCGTGTTGCGCGAAATATCCAGCTCTTTGGCAAGGTCTCTTGAGGCGGGCAAGCGGCTGCCAGGCGCAATACTGCCATCAAATATAGCCTGTTGTAATGCCTGATAAACCCGCTTGTTCAGCGTGCCGGGCCGGGCATCTGAAAGCTCAGTGAGACGTTGCAAAATGAGGTCAGAAAGCAACGAGCGCAAAAGTGGATCCTCAAAATAAATGAAACTGGTTCTGGATTATAGAGCCGCTGGCGGGATAAAAAACAAGTACAGATTGCTAATTCGACAAATTGTTCATCTCGCAACCGGCAATCTATAAAACATCAACCTGAAGGCAGGAGCGAAAGATGAGTCACAGTGAACTGGAAAAACGCCGTAAAGAAGCGACGCCGCGTGGTGTAGGTGTCATGTGTGATTTCTATGCGGCAAAAGCAGAAAATGCCACGCTGTGGGATGAACACGGGCGGGAATACATCGATTTCACTGCCGGGATTGCGGTTCTGAACACCGGACATCGTCACCCGAAAATCGTTGAAGCCATCCGCAACCAGCTCGACCTGTTCACACACACTTCCTACCAGATTGTGCCTTATGCCAGCTTTGTGAATCTGGCTGAACGCATCAACGCGATTTCTCCGGTGAGCGGCAAAGCGAAAACCACTTTCTTCAGTACCGGCGCGGAAGCTGTCGAAAACGCGGTGAAAATTGCCCGCTCCGCCACCGGTCGCCCGGGCATCATCACTTTCTCCGGTGCATTTCATGGCCGCACGCTGCTGACTATGGCGTTGACCGGCAAAGTAGTGCCTTACAAAGTGGGCTTCGGGCCGTTCCCGGCCTCGGTCTTCCACGCCCAATATCCCAACGCCGTTCACGGTGTCACCACTGAAATGGCACTCGACAGTATTGAACGTATTTTTCGCAGCGATATCGCGCCGCAGCAGATTGCTGCGATCCTGTATGAGCCGGTACAAGGCGAGGGCGGTTTCAATATCGCGCCGGAAGATTTCGTGAAAGGGCTGCGCGAAATCTGTGACCGTCACGGCATCGTGATGATTGCCGACGAAGTACAGAGCGGCTTTGCGCGTACCGGTAAAATGTTCGCGTCAGAATACTATCCCGATGCCAAACCGGACATCGTCACGATGGCGAAAAGCCTCGGCGGCGGTTTGCCGATCTCGGGCGTAACCGGGCGCGCCGGGCTGATGGACGCACCGGAGCCGGGCGGCCTTGGCGGTACTTACGCGGGTAATCCGCTGGCCGTGGCCTCTGCGCTGGCAGTGCTGGATATCATCGAAGAAGAAAAATTGTGCGAGCGCGCAAATCGTCTCGGTGCAGAGCTGACTGAAGTACTCGGGAAAGCCAAAGCGAATTGTGCGGCACTGGTGGATGTCCGTGCGCGTGGTTCAATGGTGGCGGCCGAATTTAACGATCCCGTGACCGGAAAACCTTCTTCTGAACTGACCAAACAGTATCTGCGCAAAGCGCTGGACGCCGGATTGCTGATGCTCAGTTGCGGTGTGCATGGCAACGTGATCCGTTTCCTTTATCCGCTGACCATTCCTGATGTGCAGTTTAAAGAAGCCCTGGCAATTTTGTCCCGTGTGCTGGCTGACTGAGGAAACCTGTGCATCGGGCTGAGTGATTAGCCGTTCAGACAGAGTGCACAGATGCACGAAAGCAGTGCCAATAATAAGAAACTGAGTGTCATGAGGCATAAAAAAATCACATAACGCCTCTTCAATCCCTGTCCGCCCGCCGTTCTGTGCGTGGCGGATGGACTCAACCGGAATGGCATGGTTTATGCTTCATTATAAAATATGATGCATCATATTTTTAGCAAGGCCGTTCTCTTAGCGTTTTTCCTTACTTTTTCGTTAACCCAGGAGTCACAGCATGTTCAAGAAAATAGCCCTTACCACGCTTCTTGCAGGGTTGGTGTTTCAGGCTCAGGCGGAATCCCTGACCGTGATTTCTTTTGGTGGCCTGAATAAGGACGCCCAGGACAAAGCATTTTACAAACCTTTTGCGGCAGCAGGAAAAGGCACGATTGAGCCAGGAGAATACAATGGCGAAATGGCGCGCATCCGTGCCATGGTTGAAACCAAACAGGTTGGCTGGGACGTCGTGGAAGTGGAAAGCCCGGAGCTTATCCGCGGCTGTGATGAAGGGCTGTTCGAACCGCTGGACTGGAACAAGCTGGGCGACAAAACGCAGTACGTGCCGGGCGCGGTCACCGAATGTGGTGCGGGCATCTTCCTGTGGTCAACCGTGCTGACTTATGACGCCAGTAAACTGAAAAAAGCGCCAACCAGTTGGGCCGACTTCTGGGACGTGAAAGATTTTCCGGGCAAACGCGCACTGCGCAAGAGCGCCAAATTCACGCTGGAAATCGCCTTACTGGCAGACGGTGTGAAACGTGAAGATATTTACAAAGTTCTGGCAACCCCTGCGGGCGTTGAACGTGCTTTCAAAAAACTTGATCAGATCAAACCGAACATTCAGTGGTGGGAATCCGGTGCACAGCCGTTGCAATGGCTGGTGTCCGGCGATGTGGTCATGACCTCTGCGTATAATGGCCGCGTCAGCGCCGCGCAAGGTGAAGGCCACGATTTCAAAATGGTCTGGGACAACAGTCTCTACGACCTCGACAGCTGGGCCATTGTCAAAGGTTCCAAACACAAAGATCTGGCCGAACAGTTTATAGCCTTCGCCAACAAACCTGAAAACCAGAAAGTCTTTGCCGAAACCATCCCCTATGGCCCGACCGAGAAGTCGGTCACCGGCATGATAGACGCGAAATATGCTCAGAATCTGCCAACCGCTGAGAAAAACCTGGCAGGCGCTTTGCAGGTAGATACTCACTTCTGGATTGAGCATGGTGAAGATCTCGAGCAACGGTTCAACGCCTGGTCTTCTAAGTAGTCGGCCCTTCATCCTTCAAGCTGCACCTGCGCTGGCTTCACTCGTGAACCCCGGTCACATACTCAAGTATGCTCCCGGGGATCCGTCTCGTTCGCCGCCTTGCTGCAACTCGAATGATTTTGGGCTGTGAGCCCGATAAAAGCATAAAAACCTCGCAGCGGGAGAAAAACATGAGTCAAACCGAAATGTTGACCACACCGGTGACGGAGGAATCAGCAGAAGGGCCAACATTGCGTCAGCGTCTGCGTAAAGTGGAAGCGGCGTATACGCGTCGTTCTTTATTGCTGATCGCGCCGCTGTTGCTGTTTGTTATTGTCAGTTTTCTGTTCCCGATTGCGTCCATTCTGGGCAAGAGTGTGACTAATCCGGAACTGGGCGCAACCCTGCCGGAAACTGTGGCGCAGCTTGCACACTGGGACGGCAAAACCGTGCCGGATGAAGCGACGTTTACTGCACTGGTCACCGATTTGCGTCATGCCCGCAGCAGCGGTCAGATGGCAAGCATTGCCAAGCGTTTAAGCTACGAAGATAACCGTTACCGCAGCCTGATCACTGGCACATTACGTCAAGTACCCGCGGGAGGGGGCGCGATCCGTGAACCGTTAATCCAGAGCATGCCGCTGTGGGGTGAACTCAGCACCTGGCAGACGCTGCAACGTGCTTCGGGTCCGGTGACTTCTCTCTATTTATTGTCGGCGTTCGACCGGAAGGTAGACGTGGATACTGGCAAAGTTGTCGCACTGCCACCGGATCAGGCGCTGTACGTCAACGTGCTGCTGCGCACATTGTGGATGGCGCTGGTGGTGACGATTTGCTGCGTCGTGCTGGGTTATCCGCTGGCGTACTGGCTGGCAAAACAGCCTTCCGGACGCGCGAATTTGCTGATGATTCTGGTGTTGCTGCCGTTCTGGACGTCGTTGATTGTCCGCACAGCCAGCTGGATTGTGCTGTTGCAATCGGGCGGCCTGATTAACCGCGCGTTACTTTCCACCGGCATTATCGATCACCCGCTGGTGATGGTGTTCAACCGCCTCGGCGTTTATATCTCGATGACGCACATCATGCTGCCGTTTATCGTCCTTCCTTTATATGCGGTGATGAAAAGCATTTCGCCTAATTATGTTCGCGCCGCGATTTCACTGGGTGCGCATCCTTTCTCCGCCTTCTGGCGGGTGTACGTGCCGCAAACCTACGCGGGTGTCACTGCCGGTGCATTGCTGGTGTTTATGATGGCGATTGGTTACTACATCACGCCTGCGTTGCTGGGCGGTCCGGGCGATCAGATGGTCAGTTACTTCGTGGCGTTCTTTACCAATACGACCATGAACTGGGGCATGGCCGCAGCGCTGGGCAGTCAGTTGCTGGTGATTGTGGTGCTGCTGTACATCGTTTACATCCGCGTTACGCGCACCAAAGCTGAAATTGCAGCGCATTAAGGAGCCCGAAGATGAAACACGCAATGAGACAAAAAGGGGCGTTAATCCTGCGGTTATGGCGCTGGTGTTTTAATTTCTACAGTGCGGCGGTCCTGCTGTTTCTGATTGTGCCGGTGCTGATCATCGTGCCGCTGTCATTTAACGCCGGTTCGTTTCTCAGCTATCCGCTGACAGGTTTTTCGCTGCGCTGGTATCAGACGTTTTTCCATTCCAATGAATGGCTGAGTTCACTGGGTAACAGCCTGCTGATTGCGCCACTGGCGACTTTGCTCGCCACTCTTCTCGGCGTTCTGGCTGCGGTCGGGCTGGTGCGCGGTGAATTTCGCGGTAAATCACTGGTGATGGCCATTCTGATTTCGCCGATGATCGCGCCGGTAGTGATTATCGCCGTTGGCATGTTCTTCTTCTTTGCCCGCGTATCCCTGCTCAACAGTTATCTCGGGCTGGTGCTGGCACATGCATTACTTGGCGTGCCGTTTGTGGTGATCACGGTAGTGGCGATACTCAAAAATTACGACCGCAATTTATCCCGCGCCGCCGCCAGCCTCGGCGCGTCGCCGTGGACCGTATTCCGTAAAGTTACGCTGCCGCTGATTGCGCCGGGTGTTTTCTCAGGAGCGCTGTTTGCGTTTGCGGCGTCATTCGACGAAGTGGTGGTGACGTTATTTCTTGCCAGCCCGCGTCAGCGCACGCTGCCTATCCAGATGTTTGCCGGTATTCGTGAAAACCTCGACCCGACCATTGCGGCGGCGGCGTCGCTGATGGTCGGTGCATCGCTGATTTTGCTGCTGGTGATGGAACTGCTGCGCCGCCGTGGCGAACGCCTGCGTCATTCGACGGCAACACACTGACGTTAAATTCATCAGAGGACTTTACAGGTCCTCTTTTTTTGATTATTCCTGATGCATCAAATATCAAAAATAACGGGAGCCATTTCTCATGACTGACACAACTCAGAAAAAAACGCTTTTGCTGACCGGCGCAAGCCGTGGCATTGGTCACGCGACGGTCAAACATTTCTATGCTGCGGGGTGGCGGATTTTCACCGCATCGCGGCAGAACTGGGTGGATGAATGTCCGTGGGCAGAGGGTTTTCTCAATCATATTCACCTGGATCTGGAAGACATCGACAGCGTGCAGAAAGCCCTGCCGATGATCAAAGAACGCCTCGGCGGACGGCTGGATGCGCTGGTCGATAACGCGGGTATTTCACCGAAAACCCCTACCGGTGGTCGTCTCGGTGTGCTCGACAGTGATTACGCCACCTGGTTGCAGGTGTTTAACGTCAACCTGTTTTCAACCGCCATTCTGGCAACCGGATTATTTGATGAACTGAAAACCGCGCAGGGCAGCATTATCAACGTAACCTCGATTGCGGGCAGCAAAGTGCATCCGTTTGCCGGTGTGGCCTATGCCTGTTCTAAAGCGGCGCTCTCGACGCTGACCCGCGAAATGGCACACGAATTCGGCCCGCACGGCATACGGGTAAATGCCATTGCGCCGGGGGAAATTGATACCGCGATCCTCTCGCCGGGCACGCAGGAAATTGTCGAGCGCAGCGTGCCGTTGCAGCGACTGGGTAAGGCTGAAGAAGTCGCTTCACTGATCCATTTTCTGTGCACATCGGGCGCTTCTTACGTGAACGGCGCTGAAATACATGTGAACGGCGGTCAGCATGTCTGAAGCGCCGTCATTGCTCACCACGGAGGTACCGCGTGTCAGCAGGTCGCAGGCAGAAAATATTGCTGCGCAGGTTTACGGGCTGGAAGGCAAAGCGGAGGTGCTGGGTGGCGAACGCGACAGCAATTTTTGCCTGACCACGGGGCCTGGTCACGCTTACATGTTGCGGTTTGTTAATCCGGCGGAAGTGCCCGCAGAAGTGGCTTTCCAGACCGCCATTCTCAGCCATCTGGCGATACGCGACAGCCAGTTGCCGGTGCCTCGGTTGCAGGAAAGTCGCCACGGTGAACTTACGCCGCAAGTGATGGTTGACGGACAAATGCTGACGCTGCGTGCCGTCAGTTATCTGCCCGGTATCGCGCAATATCAGGTGTCGCGTTCAGCGGTGCTGATGCGGGAAATTGGCGACACGCTGGCACGGCTGGATATCGCGCTGAGCGATTTTAACCATCCCGGCGCACAGCGTGATCTGCTGTGGGACATCAGCGACATGTCACGCCTCGAGGGCTGGTTAACGCAGCTCACTGACCCTGAGCAGCGCCGCACCATTACCCGCGTGCTGGAAACCCACCGGCAAAAAGTGGTTCCGGCCAGCCAGCGGTTGCGCAGACAAGTGATCCACAATGACCTGAATGCCCATAACGTTCTGGTAAACAGCGCTGATCCGCAGCGTCTCGCGGGCATTATTGATTTCGGTGACGCCCTTCACGCGCCCCTGATTAACGAACTGGCTACCGCCCTGGCTTATCAGCTCGACAGCGACGGCGACGATCTTTTCCTCTATTGCCGTCCGATGATTGCTGCGTATACCGCGCGTTTGCAACTCACCGGTGCCGAGCTGGATGTTTTACCGGAACTGGTGGCGTCACGACTGGCGCTGAGTCTGCTGATTGCCCAGCATCGTGCGGTGCTGTATCCGCAAAACCGTGATTATATTTTGCGTAATCAGGCGCATGCATGGGGAAGTTTATCGCGTCTGATGGCGCTGCCGTTTTCGCAGACTGACCTGATATTTCGTCAGTCATGCGCGTTTGAACAGAAATAAGAGGCCGTTATATGCTCACTCCGAAACAGGTTTTAGAAGGTCGTCAGCAATTTCTTGGCGGCGGTTACCGGCTGTTTTATCAGGAACCGCTGCATGTGGTGCGCGGCGAAGGCGTCTGGTTATATGACAGCGAAGGACGGCGCTATCTGGATGCTTACAATAATGTTGCGTCTGTCGGTCATTGCCATCCGGCGGTGGTTGAAGCCATCACCACGCAGGCCGCGCAACTCAATACACACACGCGTTATCTGAATGATGCGATTGTCGAATTTGCTGAAGATTTCCTGACCGAGTTTCCTCCTGAGCTGCGCAACCTGACCATGACCTGCACCGGCAGCGAAGCCAACGATCTGGCGCTGCGTGTCGCACGACAAATTACCGGCGGGCAGGGCGTTATTGTGACGAGCTGGGCGTATCACGGTGTGACCAGCGCGCTGGCAGAACTTTCCCCCTCGCTTGGTGACGGGTTTGAGCAAGGCAAAAATGTCTGGCTGACTGATGCGCCGGACACGTTCCGCCATCCCGGCGTATTCTCTGCGGGCGTGGAGCGCGCGCTGGAAGGAATGAAACACGCGGGCGTGAAACCGGCGGCGCTGTTAGTGGACACGATTTTCTCCAGTGATGGTGTATTCAGCCCGGACCCGCTGGACATGCAGCGCGCCGTCGGGCTGGTGCGTGCGGCAGGTGGATTATTTATCGCAGACGAAGTGCAGCCCGGTTTTGGCCGTACCGGCAGCCAGCGCTGGGGATTCGCCCGCTACGGCGTGACGCCTGACCTGGTCAGTCTGGGCAAACCGATGGGTAACGGTCATCCGGTCGCCGGGCTGGTCGGCAGACCGGAACTGTTCGCGGAATTTGGCCGCCGTCAGCGCTATTTCAATACTTTCGGCGGTAACCCGGTTTCCTGCCGCGCCGCGCATGCCGTTTTACAGATTTTGCGTCGTGAAGAGTTGCAGCAGAATGCGCAGATGACCGGCGCAATCTTGCGTGAAGGGCTACAAAAACTGGCGCAACGTTATCCGGTCATCGGCGATGTACGCGGCGACGGTTTGTTTATCGGTGTGGAACTGGTGAGCGATCAGCGCAATACGCCTGCGCCGGAACTGGCGGCATTTATCGTCAATGAAATGCGCCAGAAACAGGTTTTGATTAGTGCTACGGGACCGGCGGCGAACGTCCTGAAAATTCGCCCGCCGCTGGTCTTCCAGCCGGAACACGCGACGCTGTTGCTGCAAACACTGGCAAGCGTGCTGGCGGAGATGCCGGGATAATGAACGCACATTTGCGAAACCGAATGTGCTATAGAATTCAGGAACATCGGCTATCCGCGTAATGTATGCGCCTTTAGCTGATGAGGTACTGAATGTCGGGTCTTGAATGTAGCGATTTAAAAATCTTAGTCAATTCATAACAAAAACAGAGTTAACTCTTTATCAAAAAGATCTTTGTTGAAGACCTGGTGAGTGGTATTTTAAAATCACATGAGGGAATTATAAATTACTTGAATGTATTAAGAATGTGATGGTTACTCAGGGAGTAAAGAATGATTTATTCAAGTTGGAAGTGGGTAGTATTACTCCCGTTACTTACAAAACCTGTTTCATTTGTTTTATTTGGTGGTGTGGTCTCTTCACTTATTATTTTCCCTTTATTGTACAGCCAGGATGTTCAGGAGTGGAAAGGCAATATTAATAACATTCAAAATATGGGCAGCTTTTATGATTCAGATAATTTGCAAGGAGATATCTCAGCAGGAAACTATATCAGGAATCCTTCACAATACACTGAGGTGCAAGTTAAGACTTTACTATTCTCTAAGTCAGGAAATCCGCAAGAATGTAACGCCAAAATCCGAGAGTTTTTAACTTCAGTCAAAAAAATACAGCCTCATAATATTCCCGTTGTATTAAATAAAGTGTGTGCTAATCGTGGATTTGCTATCGGAAGGTTTGCTGATGAGAATACCATCATTTCTATTTTACCCTTGCATGATAAAGGCTACAGTTTAGTCGGGGTTAAAATACGTAAATACTCCATTCTGGGAAAACCCGCTTTCTCGAAATCTATAATGAATTTTTCGAACGTCTGGCCTGCATTAATTATTATCATTTTATCAATGGTTATTAGCTACTTACTGTCATTAATAGCAGGAGGATATCTCCGGGTCCTCAATGAATATGCATCTAAAGATGGATTAACAGGATGTTTACGAAGGGAGGCATTTTACGCGAAAGCAAGTTACGAATTAGAAAAATCCAAGAAAAATAATGCGCCTTTTAGTGTTTTAGTGATCGACCTTGATCATTTAAGAGACGTGAATAACACCTATGGCCATGCCAAAGGTGATACGGCTATTTCTCTGATTGCTGAAACAATACTTAAGAGCTTACGTGGAACTGACTTTGTTGGCAGGGTGGGAGGCGATGAATTTATCGTTATACTTAAAGATACCACACCTGCAGATGCATTATTAATCGCAAACAGGATCCGTCATTCAGTGAAGAGTTTAAAACTTGATGATTTATCTTTATCAGTAAGTATCGGTATCTCTCAGTGTGAGAAACAGAATGCAACATTACAAGAAATCATTTCTAAAGCCGATACGAATCTCTATCTGGCAAAGCGTCAGAGAAATGAAGTTGTTTTTGAAAATGATATCCTCAGGTAATTTCTGTTGTTACA
>Ga0105250_10001553_pt1 | contig 12329 bp, 9 predicted proteins | sample KBSS54metaG_FD_80425 | JGI IMG/M metagenome (GOLD analysis project Ga0105250, IMG submission 80425) | Switchgrass rhizosphere microbial communities from Kellogg Biological Station, Michigan, USA - KBS S5-4 metaG | ecosystem: Host-associated > Plants > Roots > Rhizosphere > Soil | place...
CCATGATTAAAGCGGTGGCAAAACATCTGCTGGCAAATAAAGAAGCGTTTTATGCGATTTCTTACCAGACAGGAGCCACCCGCGCAGATAGCTGGGTGGATATTGAAGGCGGTATCGGCACCCTGTTCGCTTATGCCGGGATGGGCAACCGCGAATTACCAGACGATGTTTTGTGGCCAGAAGACGAAATGATCCCGCTGTCTAAACAAGGCGGATTTGCCGCTCGCCATGTGCTGACGTCAAAATCGGGCGTGGCACTGCACATCAACGCGTTTAACTTCCCTTGCTGGGGCATGTTAGAAAAACTGGCTCCAACCTGGCTTGCCGGTATGCCGGCGATTATCAAGCCCGGTACTGCCAGCGCGCAGTTGACCCATGCGATGGTGAAATCAATTGTTGATTCAGGGCTGGTACCAAATGGTGCAATCAGCCTGATTTGCGGTGGCGTCGCTAACCTGTTTGATTTGCTCGATGAGCAAGACGTAGTGACCTTTACCGGCTCCGCCAGCACAGGACAAAAGTTACGTTGTCACTCAAATATTGTCGCCCGATCCGTACCCTTCACGATGGAAGCCGACTCGCTGAACTGCTGCGTGCTGGGCGAAGATGTGACGCCGGAACAACCTGAATTTGCGCTGTTTATCCGTGAAGTGGTGCGCGAGATGACCGCTAAAGCCGGGCAAAAATGTACCGCAATCCGCCGTATCTTGGTTCCACAAGCGCAACTTGAAAACGTGGTGCAGGCGCTAAAAGGCAAACTGGAGAAAATCCAGCCCGGCGATCCGGCGCAGGAAGGCGTAAAAATGGGTGCACTGGTCAGCCTTGAACAGCGCGATGATGTGCAAAGCAAAGTGAACCAGCTGGTTGCCGCAGGCTGCCAGGTAGTGGTCGGCGGCCACGCCGATACTGCCCTTGCGGGCGCGTTCTTCCCACCAACGTTGTTACTGTGCCAGCAGCCTGATGAAACCCCAGCGGTGCATGAACTCGAAGCGTTTGGCCCGGTTGCCACCGTAATGCCTTATCAGAATGCGCAACATGCGATGGCGCTGGCACGTGCGGGTCAGGGGAGCCTTGCAGGAACGCTGGTCACGGCGAGTGGCGATATTGCCCGCCAGTTTGTGCTGGGTGCCGCGCGGGCTCACGGGCGAATTCAGGTACTGAACCAGGAATCATCGGTGGAATCCACCGGCCATGGTTCGCCATTACCAATGCTGGTTCACGGCGGCCCAGGCCGAGCCGGTGGCGGTGAGGAATTGGGTGGCTTGCGCGCAGTAAAACATTACATGCAACGCACCGCGATTCAGGGCAGCCCATCAATGCTGGCGGCGGTTAGCCAACAATGGAGCCATGGTGCGGCAGTGAAAGAAGATGCGGTGCACCCGTTCCGCAAACACTTTGACGACCTGCAAATTGGTGAAAGTTTGCTGACAGCTCGTCGCACCATTACCGAGGCCGATATTGTCAATTTCGCCAATCTCAGCGGCGACCATTTTTATGCCCACGTCGACAAAATTGGTGCGGCAGAATCATTCTTTGGCGAACGCGTCGCTCACGGCTATTTCGTGGTTTCTGCCGCTGCAGGGCTATTTGTTGACCCAGGTGTCGGGCCGGTTATCGCCAACTACGGTATGGAAAACCTGCGCTTTATCGAGCCGGTAAAAATCGGCGATACCCTGCAAGTGCGCCTGACCTGTAAGCGTAAGACCGCCAAGCCGCAGAAAACCGCCGAAGATAAACCGGTTGGCGTGGTGGAATGGGCAGTAGAAGTGATGAACCAGGATAAACAGGCCGTGGCTTTATATTCCATTTTGACGCTGGTAGCGCGTAAGAGTTAATACATTTTGTCGGATGACGCTGCGCTTATCCGACCTACGAAAGGCCGTTGTAGGGGGGATAAGCGCAGCGTCATCCACCATTATTTTGATTTTGGCAAACCCAGCAAAATGGTTGGCAAGCAGCGCAATATATCTTGCCTGAGAAGTTGTTATGTTGAATTCATGCCCGTTTATAAAAAACATACGCTAAAAGTGAGAATTTCATGAATTTAATAACTGGAAAGAAAACCCTGGCTTTAGCAATCGCACTTCTGACTTCCCCGGGTGTATTCGCTCACGGCAGCGAAGCGCATATGGTGCCGATGGAGAAAACACTGACTGAATTCGGTGCTGATGTGCAATGGGATGATTACGCGCAGATGTTCACCATCGTGAAAGACGGTGCGTTTGTGAAAGTAAAACCTAATAGCAAATCGGCCATCGTCAACGGCAAAACATTGCAATTACAAGTGCCGGTGATTTTTAAAAAGAAAACCGCTTATATTTCCGAAGACTTTATTAACGAAGTTTTCCAGTCCGGCCTTGATCAAACTTTCGCGGTCGAGAAAAAACCTCATCCACTTAATTCACTGACTGCGGATGAAATAAACCAGGCGGTCAAAATTGTTCAGGGCGCGCCAGATTTTAAACCGGGTATTCGCTTTACTGAAATATCGCTGCATGAACCGCCGAAAGATCAGGTCTGGCAATTCGTTATGACAGGACAGGAGGTCACTGCCCCGCGTCAGGCCGATGTGATTATGCTCGACGGCATTCATATTGTGGAAGGCGTGGTGGATTTAAGTGCCGGTAAAGTGGTGTCGTGGAAACCGATTGAAGGCGCACATGGCATGGTGCTGATTGATGATTTCATCAGCGTACAGACCATTATCAACGGCAGCAAAGAGTACGCCGAGGCGCTGAAAAAACACGGTGTCGACGACCCAACTAAAGTGATCACCACCCCGCTCACCGTCGGCTATTTTGACGGGAAAGATGGCCTGGAACAGAACCAGCGCCTGCTCAAAGTGGTGAGCTATCTTGATACTGGCGATGGCAACTACTGGGCTCACCCAATTGAAAACCTGGTGGCAGTCGTCGATCTTGAGCAGAAGAAAATCATCAAGATTGAAGAAGGCCAGGTCGTTCCGGTGCCGATGAATCCACGTCCGTTTGATGGCCGTGACCGCGTAGCACCCGAAGTTAAACCGCTGGAAATCATCGAGCCGGAAGGTAAAAACTACACCATTACTGGCGATACTATTCACTGGCAGAACTGGGATTTCCACCTGCGCCTGAATTCCCGCGTCGGGCCGATTCTCTCTACCGTGACCTATAACGACAACGGTAACAAACGCAAAGTGATGTATGAAGGCTCGCTCGGCGGCATGATCGTGCCTTACGGCGACCCTGATGTTGGTTGGTATTTTAAAGCTTATCTGGATGCCGGTGATTACGGCATGGGTACGCTGACTTCCCCGCTGGCTCGCGGCAAAGATGCCCCAACAAACGCGGTGATGCTGGATGAAACTATTGCTGATTACACCGGCAAACCGACCACTATCCCACGTGCGGTAGCGGTATTTGAACGCTACGCCGGGCCTGAATATAAGCACCAGGAAATGGGCCAGCCGAATATCAGCACCGAGCGCCGCGAGTTAGTGGTGCGCTGGATCAGTACCGTCGGCAACTACGATTATATTTTTGACTGGGTATTCCACCAGAACGGCACCATCGGCATTGATGCAGGCGCGACCGGCATTGAAGCGGTTAAAGGTGTGAAAGCCAAAACCATGCACGATGAAACCGCCAAAGATGACACTAAATACGGCACGCTTATCGACCACAATATCGTCGGCACCACGCACCAACACATCTACAACTTCCGCCTCGATATGGACGTGGATGGCGAGAATAACAAACTGGTGGCGCTCGACCCTGAAGTTAAACCGAATACCGCTGGCGGCCCGCGCACCAGTACCATGCAGATCAACCAGCACGATATTAATACCGAACAAGAAGCGGCACAGAAGTTTGACCCAGGCACTATTCGCTTGCTGAGTAATACCAGCAAAGAGAACAAAATGGGTAACCCGGTTTCTTATCAAATTATCCCTTATGCAGGTGGCACCCATCCGGTAGCGACCGGTGCGAAATTTGCACCAGACGAATGGATTTATCACCGCCTGAGCTTTATGGATAAGCAACTGTGGGTGACGCGTTACAACCCGGAAGAACGTTATCCGGAAGGGAAATATCCAAACCGTTCGGCGCACGACACGGGTCTGGGCGAGTACAGCAAAGACAATCAATCACTGGATAACCAGGATGATGTGGTGTGGATGACCACCGGCACCACACACGTGGCTCGCGCTGAAGAGTGGCCAATCATGCCAACGGAATGGGTGCACACGCTGCTGAAACCGTGGAACTTCTTCGATGAAACGCCAACGCTGAATCTGGCGGGGAAAAAAGAGCAGAAGTAACCTGGGCTGGGATGTCGTTGTTTTGTCGGATGACGCTGGCGCTTATCCGACCTACGAAAATGTCGACATCCCTCACCGTACGCGCCACGCTTATCCTCCTACAGAACCTGCGAAAGCGTTGGGTTTTGTAGGGTGGATAAGCGCCAGCGTCGTCCATCGATAATGTAAATATATCAATACACTTCGCGTAACCCCTGTTTGACGCCTTAGCCATAATCCCTTAATCTGCGCGGCACAATGTCGTTATAACAAGCGTAAATTCAGAGGGAAGCGTGAAGAATCGCACTCTTGGCAGTATCTTTATCGTCGCTGGCACCACAATTGGCGCAGGAATGTTGGCAATGCCACTGGCTTCGGCGGGTGTTGGGTTCGGGGTGACGTTTGTGTTGCTGGTCAGTCTGTGGGGGCTGATGTGCTACACCGCCTTGCTGCTGGTTGAAGTTTATCAGCACGTTTCCGCTGATACCGGGCTGGGTACGCTGGCGCGCCGCTATCTTGGCAAACCAGGGCAATGGTTGACGGGGTTTAGCATGTTATTCCTGATGTACGCGTTAACCGCCGCGTATATCAGTGGCGCGGGCGAACTGCTGGCCGCAAGCCTGAGCCAATGGTTTTCTACCACTATTTCGGTCACCAGCGGCGTGTTGCTGTTCACTCTTGTTGCCGGAGGCGTGGTCTGCATCGGCACCCATATGGTGGATATGTTTAACCGCGTGTTGTTCAGCGCCAAGATCGTCATGTTGGTGGTGATGCTGACGCTGATGATGCCACATATCCATCACACCAATCTGCTGACTCTGCCGCTGGAAAAAGGCCTCGCACTTTCGGCGATCCCGGTGATTTTCACTTCGTTCGGTTTTCATGGCAGCGTACCCAGTATTGTTAGTTATCTGGACGGCAATCTGCGCAAGTTACGCTGGGTGTTTATCATTGGCAGCGCCATTCCGTTAGTGGCTTATATTTTCTGGCAAGTGGCGACACTAGGCGCGATTGATTCAGGCGTGTTCAGCGGATTACTGGCTAATCATTCCGGTCTGAATGGCTTGTTGCAGGCGGTTCGTGAAGTGGTGGCATCAACACATGTTGAGCTGGCGGTTCATCTGTTTGCCGATCTCGCGCTGGCAACCTCGTTCCTCGGCGTGTCGTTAGGGTTATTCGATTACCTTGGCGATTTGTTCAACCGTAATCGTAAAGCGTCAGGCCGTATGCAAACAGGGCTAATGACCTTCGTGCCACCGCTGATCTTTGCCCTGTTCTATCCGCAAGGTTTCGTGATGGCGCTGGGTTACGCCGGTGTGGCGCTGGCGATTCTGGCGTTGATCATCCCTTCACTTTTAGTGTGGAAAAGCCGCCAGATGCAGAAAGAAGCGGGCTACCGCGTTGCAGGCGGCAAGCCGTTGCTGATTGTGGTGTTCGCCTGCGGTATCGCTGTGATTGTTATCCAGGCATTGATTGCCACAGGCGCATTGCCTGAGGTCGGTTAATCCACCAGCCCGGTATTCACACGTTTGCCTATCTCTTTAAGCTGCGAGTATTTCTCCAGCAGAGATGGGCCGTCATCAAGGCTCATGGCAAACATCCACATGTACGTCATGACCGAGTAAATATGCCCGGCGTTCCCGACCCCTTTCACGGTCATCAACATGATGGTCATAGCGAACAGGAACGCTGCGGCAATACCAATTGCCAGATAACCGTAAGCTTCACGGTCAGACAACCGAATACGCACCTGTGCCAAAAAGTTGTAGTGCTTGTTGAGCGTGTTTTCACTGGCATAGCCAACAAACCCCACCTCTTTTTCCAGCCGGTCGTTCAGTTTCTCGTACAGCATTTCGTTCTTGCGCGTATAGCTCGGCAGGAACAGCGCAAAGAAAACCAGCACCACCATGCAAGCCACACCAGCCCAGAACTCGATGGTTAACAGCATGACAACTGCGCCGATTATCGACGCCAGTGAAGTAATCAGCAGTGGCAGATGCGTTTCGAAGAAATTGACAAATTCGCGTGACAACGTCACACGTGCTGCAATCGTTGAGTGGCTATGATCATCTTTACGTTGTGCGAGGATCACCGGCACCGCGAGGCCAGCGTAGATTCTGGCGAAAGTGCGGGTGTCCATGCTGCGGCGCGCAGCACCTATCGCCCACATAATAAAAACCACCAGCGCATACAACAACGCATGCAGGGATTGCCCTTTGATGATGGCATTAATGGCAAAGCCCGCCATTAACGGATACAGCAAGTAAACGACGTTCTCGGCGACCACCAGCAGCAGAGTGACAATGAGCTTTTTACTGTGGAGTTTTGCGAGTTTTTTTAAGGTATTCAATGCACCGCGCGATGGTTTAAGCTGAGCGGTTTGCTGACAAGTAGACATGACTTTATATTCTTAGATTGTTATTCTTGAGCGGTTGCTCAAGAATGAAAAGATTCTATTTGAGCACTTGCTCAAAGTCAACGAAGGTACCGTGATGAAAGAAAAAACGTCTGTTCTAAAAGAAAATATTCTTGATGCCGCGATCGGGCTGTTCACGGATAAAGGGGTAGAAAAAGTGACGACCCGCGAGCTAACCGAACAAGTCGGTATCGCCCGTAGCCATATTTATCACTATTTCCCCGACTGGCAGACGTTGTGTATCGCAGCGTTTGAACGCTTTATGTATGCGGAGCTGGAAGCTTTTAGCCAAAAGACGCGCGCCCAGTCACCTGCGCAAGGTTTGAATGTTTTCATCGAAGATTATCTACCTGACCGCGCCGATGCCGTTTGGGAGTTGTACGGCTCGTTGTGGCGGCTGGCGGTGCATAACAAGGTGTACGCCGATCTTGCCCTGACGCTGACCGAAAAGTGGGATGCGTTGCTGGCGAGCATTATTGAAAGCGGCATTGAGAGTGGCGTGTTTCGCCAAACCGATGTCGGGCGGGTGACCCGCCAGCTTAGCGCGTTGCTAAACGGCTATTCGGATCAACTGATTATCGACAGCGCGCCGCTGGCCCGCCAACAGGCGCTGGACGATATTCATGGGTTTATAAGCCAGGTCCTTTTGGCTTAACCGGAAATCGCTACGGATAGGTAATTCCTTGCGGATTCACCTCAGACGTCGCCACTTCTTCGCCCTTTTCTCCCCATCGCGCCAACACTTGCTGGTATTCACCACGTTTCGCTGCACCATCCAGTGCAGCTTGCAGTGCATAAACCAGCCCATTACCTTTTTTGGTGGTGGTGGCAACATAGGCTTTCTTCGGCCCTAATCCAACAACCCGCGTGGTGCCAGTGAGTGCCGCTTTATAGGCCGCCACACTTTGCGGGCCGAAAGTGGCGTCCGCCCGCCCAGCCTGAATATACAAATTGCCGGAAGCGTCATCGGTCAGATAAATCGGTTGGGCTGCCTTGCGCCCTTCGCGCTCATTGATTTCATTCCAGCCCAGGAGAATTTTTTCCTGATTGGTCCCCGAACCTAAAATGATGCGTAAACCGGCAACATCTGCTGGGCCAGTGATTTTTTGAATTGGGCTGTCTGATTTGACCGCAAACGCCAGCGAATCGACCCGATAAGTCGCGAAATCGAACTTCGTTTTACGCTGCTCGGTCACCGCAATATTCACCAGTGCGACGTCATAGCGACCCGACGTAATCCCCAGTGGCCAGTCTTCCCACGCGGTCGGCACCAGTTTGAGCTTCAGCCCTAGGCTATCGGCCAGCAAACGGGCAATATCCGGATCGCTGCCGATCCTCGTGCGGTTATCACTTGCCAGCAACGCCAACGGCGGAGAGTTGAGCGCGGATATCGCCACCGTCAGGGTTCCCGGTTCCACAAACTTATAGCCCTGCGGAATTTTGCTGATAGCCAGCGGGTCTTTAGCGGTATGAATCGGTTGTTCATTGGCCTTAAGATCAAGACTCCCTTGGGCATACAGCGTGGTACTGATCATCAATAGCGCCAGTGGGACAAATTTCATGCCTGCTCCTTATAGAACCTTAGATAAAAACTGACGCGTTCGTGAATGTTGCGGATGGTTGAGCACCTCGTCGCTGCTGCCTTGCTCAACGATTTTGCCGTCGACCATAAACACCACGTTATCTGCCACTTCGCGGGCAAAGCCGATTTCATGAGTCACCACCACCAGCGTGGTGCCCGAACGGGCTAATTTCTTAATCACATCCAGCACTTCCCCCACCAGTTCCGGGTCGAGTGCCGAAGTCGGTTCATCGAACAACATTACCCGTGGACGCAAAGCCAGCGCGCGCGCAATGGCGATACGTTGCTGCTGGCCGCCGGAAAGATGGCGCGACCAGGCATCGGCTTTATTGCGCAGCCCCACCACATCCAGCAATTGATAAGCCTGCTCAATGGCTTGTTTGCGGTTGAGCTGCTTATGGGCAATTGGCGCTTCAATCAGGTTTTCCAGCACCGTGAGATGCGGGAACAAATTGAAATTCTGGAACACATAGCCGACGTTCACGCGCTGGCGCAGGATCTCCTTTTCCTTCAGCTCATACAGTTTGTCGCCCGCCAGGCGATAGCCAATGTAATCGCCATCAATCTGGATAAACCCCTCGTCGACACGTTCCAGATGGTTTATCGCCCGTAGCAAAGTGGATTTACCGGAACCCGACGGCCCAAGGATCACCGTTACCGAGCCAGGTTCCAGCTCAAGCGAAATGTTATCCAGCGCTTTATGGCGGCCAAAATATTTGCTGACGCCCGTAATCGAGATATGACCAGTGGGATTATTGGACAGGCGCATGAGCCGTCTCCTGAGTTTGCAGCGTTGGCTGGCGTGATACATTCCGCGCCGGACTTTGTTGATTAATCGCTGAGCGTCTTTCACTGCGTGCCAGCCAGCGTTCAACCAGATGCTGAATCAGCGACAGGACACTGGTGATCACCAGATACCAGACCGCGCCCACCATCAATAACGGGATCACTTCCTGGGTGCGGTTGTAGATCATCTGAATGGTGTAGAACAGCTCCGGCATTGCCAGCACGTAAACCATCGACGTCCCTTTCGCGAGGCTGATAATTTCATTGAAGCCGGACGGTAAAATGGTGCGCAAAGCCTGCGGCAAAATAATGCGCACCGTGCGCCGCCAGGCCGGTAAACCTAAGGCCGCCGCCGCTTCATACTGCCCATGATCGACACCCAAAAAACCACCGCGAATAATCTCTGCGGTATACGCGCTTTGTACCAGTGTCAGCCCGACCACGGCGGTAGAAAACTGCCCCAACACGTTAATCGTCTGGTAACTTCCCCAGCTTATTTGGGTGAACGGAATGCCAATCGACAACGTGTCGTACAGATAGGAAAAGTTATAGAGAATAATCAGCACCACAATCAGCGGTAACGAGCGGAACAGCCAGATATAGCTCCACGCCAGGCTGTTGAGCAGCCATGAAGAGGAAAGCCGCGCCAGCGCCAGCAACCCGCCAAATATCACACTCAGTACCGTGCCAATCAGAGTGAGCAATAACGTTTGCACCAGCCCCTCAAGGATAACCGGGTCGAAGAACCAGCGTGCAAATACGCTCCACTCCCAGCGCGGGTTAAACGCCACCGACTGAACCACAATCGCCAGCACAAACAACGCGACAAAAGCCCCCAGAGTGCGCAGCGGATAACGCGCCGGAACCACTTTAATTGTTGATGGTGTCGTCATCATGATTCCTCAGGCCGTTTTGCGCTGTGTGACAGCAAGCGTTTTGGTAAACCGCAAGCGCCCATCGAATGGTGCAACGCTGTATTCTTCCGGGTTGCGGTGAATATCAAACTGCGGCTGATAACCCAGACTCAGATAGAGTTTTACCGCTTCCGGCTGGCGAAAACCGGTGGTCAGGAAGATATGGCTATAACCGGCAAGCTGCGCGCGGCTTTCCAGCTCACGCATCACTCGTTGAGCCACGCCCTGTTTGCGCAAAGACGAGTGCGTCCAGATGCGTTTGATCTCAGCGGTATATTCATCGAAGGGCTTATACGCGCCGGTCGCAATAATCTCCCCGTCACGCTCCAGCACGATGAATAACCCTTGTGGCGGCAGGTACCATTCGGTTAGTTCCACTTCGGCATCACGGGAAAAGTAGTCCCCGTAACGCGCATCATACTCACCAAACAGCCCGCTGATAATCGGCTGAAGCTCTGCCGCTTCTGGTGAAACATCCCGGAATTGTTCGCGCATTTGCAGCTCCTTAATCGCCAAGACCGGCAGGGTTAATTTCGGACGCCGGGATTTGCTCGACGCCTTCCCCCCAACGGTTCAGCACTTTGTTGTAATCGCCGTTTTTGATAACGCCATTAAGCGCGGTTTGCACCGGGTCGACCAGGCCACTGCCTTTCTTCAATGTGACGGCGATATGCGCCGCTTTCGGCCAGCCACCATCGACTACACCGACCAGCTGAGTTTTCTGCGTCAGAGCAGCTTTCCATGCGCCGGTGACGTTCGGGCCAAAAAACGCATCGGCGCGGCCAGACTGCAATGCCAGGGTTTGTGCGGCATCGTCTTTGGTGTAAACCGGCGTGAAAGGCTTAAGCCCTTTCTTCAGGTTCTCTTCGTTCCAGGACAGCAAGATAGATTCCTGGTTGGTTCCTGAGCCGACAATAATGCGCAATCCGGCGATGTCTTCAGCATTCTCAATCTTCTTAATTGGGCTATCAGATTTCACATAGAAGCCGAGGGAATCTTTGCGGTAAGTGGCAAAGTCGAATTTCTGTTTGCGGTCTTTGGTGACGGTGATATTGCTGATTGCCGCATCGTATTTGCCCGATGTCACGCCCAGCGGCCAGTCTTCCCATGAGGTTGGCACCACATTCAGCTCAAGCCCCAGGCTGTCCGCCACCAGGCGAGCGATGTCCACCTCGCTGCCGAGCAGCGTTTTGTTATCTTCCGCAAACACCGTTAACGGCGGCGAATTGAGTGCCGCGACTGCAACGGTAAATTTACCGGGAACCGCAAAGCGATAATCTTTGGGTAACTGGGCGACAGCCGCCGGATTAACGACAGTATTAATAGGTGTTTTATTAGCTTCCAGGCTGACGCCGGTGCCATTAATGGTGACTTCTTGCGCCAGGGTTTGTGCAGACGAAAGTGCCAGAGCGATAGCCAGAATGAGCGATGTTTTTTGCATAGTGTGTTCTCTTAGTTATTGTGATGTTTGTTGTTTTTGTCGGATGACGCTGCGCTTATCCGACCTGTGAATTGGTTTTGTAGGGTGGATAAGCGCAGCGTCATCCACCGTTTTCACCCATCGTCCAGGTTACGAAAACTGATTCACGGGTTCTGCCAACCCCAAACTTTCACGCAATGTGGTGCCGGGATATTCCGTGCGGAATAAACCTCGTGCCTGCAACACCGGAACCACTTCATCAACAAAACGCGGGAAGGTATCTGGAGTGCCGCCCTGAATAATAAAACCGTCGGCGGCGTGGCTTTCGAACCACTGCTGCAATCCGTCTGCCACTTGTTGGGCGGTGCCAGCAAAACGTGGGCGCGGCGATGCGGCTTCTAGCGCGACCTGGCGCAGCGTCAGATGGCGTTCGTGGGCATTGCGTTTGATTTCATCGGTGGTACTGCGGAAGCTGTTTTGGCCGAGATCGCCAATATCGGGGAATGGCTCATCGAGCGGATACTGGCTGAAATCATGATGTTCAAAATAGCGGCCCAGATAATTCAGTGCATCGGTGACTGACACCAGTGCCGCAGTGGCTTGATACTGGTTTTCTACGTCATCGGCATCTTTGCCAACAATCACGCTCACGCCCTGGAATATTTTTAAATCATCGTCATTACGGCCATGATTTTTAAGTTGGCTCTTAACATCACGATAAAAATACTGAGCTTCTTCGAGCGTATCGTGATGAGTAAAAATAGCATCAGCGTGGCGTGCGGCTAATTTCTTACCGTCATCCGAGGCACCCGCCTGGAATACAATCGGTCTGCCTTGTGGCGTGCGTGAAATATTAAGTGGCCCGGCGACTTTAAAGAAATCACCATGATGATTCAGCGTGTGTAATTTTTCCGGGTCAAAAAATTGCCCGC
>Ga0105250_10001555_pt1 | contig 12328 bp, 17 predicted proteins | sample KBSS54metaG_FD_80425 | JGI IMG/M metagenome (GOLD analysis project Ga0105250, IMG submission 80425) | Switchgrass rhizosphere microbial communities from Kellogg Biological Station, Michigan, USA - KBS S5-4 metaG | ecosystem: Host-associated > Plants > Roots > Rhizosphere > Soil | place...
ATACCGCTACGACTGCCAGCACCGTCTGATCGGCCTGACCCGCGCCGATGGCCAAACCGCGACCTACCAATACGACGCCTTCGGCCGGCGCATCCGCAAAACCGTCGACGGCCAGACCACCGAATTCTTCTGGCAAGGCGACCACCTCGTCGCCGAAAGCGGCCCTAGCCACCACCGCAGCTACGTCTACGAACCCGGCACCTTCCGCCCACTGGCGCTGCTCGACGGCAAAGGCCCGAAAAAGGCCTGCCCGTTCTACTACCAACTCGATCACCTCGGCACCCCGCAGGAACTGACCGACTACAGCGGCGAAATCGTCTGGTCGGCGCAATACGACGCCTACGGCAAGGTGTCGGCGATCACCCTCGCGGGCGAGGACTACCTGGATCAGCCACTGAGGTTTCAGGGGCAGTATTTCGATGCGGAAAGTGGGCTGCATTACAACCGGCATCGGTATTACGACCCGAGGTTGGGGCGGTATTTGACGCCGGATCCCATCAAGTTGGCGGGTGGGTTGAATCAGTACCAGTACGTGCCGAATCCGACGGGGTGGGTGGATCCGTTGGGGTTAACGTCGAACTGTCCGCCGCCGAACAGGCCAGGCTGTGAGGTGCCGGGTGGGATTGGTGGCGCTAAGGTAGATGTGGGTGAACCACAATTACCGGACTTGATTCATGGCGTTGACCCACATTCAGTGAAGCGAACGCATGCGATCATGGGAAAAAAATCAACTAAACACGTCGAAAAAATAAGGGATCAAATGCGAGCAGGTGGATACGATGTCAGCTATCCCATAGACGTAGCAGAACATCAGGGCAACTTCTATATTCTAGATGGACATCACCGTGCAGCAGCTGCAAAACAAACAGCAACACCTATAACTATAAAACTGATCACGAACATCAGAGAGCACAAAGGAGAGCTCAATACTATCGAAGAAGTCATTGAATCGGCTAACAATGTCGGACACGACCGATTGGAGCATCACAGAAGAAGATGAAAAAAAACGATAAAAATCTTGAGGACCTAATAACTGACTTCCTTTCAAAAGTTGAAAGTGGAACAGAATTACTACAAAAAAAATTTGGCACTCGGAATATTTTAAGACTTTGGCGAAGCAAGCAAATCGAACGCTGCGGTGAAATAACTGATGAAATTCAATATGAACTGCACGGCGTAGGGTGCGCCATTCACTTCCCATCAGAATCAGTGGACTTTGATTATGGTTCGGATAACAGAATCGACGGTTTTGATGTATGGCGTCTTTACATTTACGCTAGCGATAGGCAATCTAAATATAAAAAATACTGCGACAAAAAAACAATTGAAAAGGAGTTTCAAGAATACATCGCATCAGGTCGAATAAAAAAAATGTCGACATCAGATAACCTTTACGTACTAGTCAGACCTGAATTAACAGGCAAATAACAAAATATTTTGTCGGTTTGCTTTCGTCCGGCTTGACGACTATTTAACAAGCTTGACCTCGAGAACAAATCGATCCGAATCAAAGGGCCTGAAGTACAGGCCCCGGATATTTAAATTCAGTGCGCCGCCACGCTCGACGTTCAAGACAACTTATTGCTCATCCTCATCCTCTTCATACTCCTCATCCAAAGCCTCATCCGCATCATTCAACGGCACCGTCGCATCATCCATCAGCGCCCCCGGATCCTCGTTCCCCGGATCATTGATAAACGGCAGACCACTCGGGCCTTTTTCTTCCTTGCCTTCGGTTTCGGGCGTCATGGCAAACCTCTACGTCTGGTGGGTTGTATAACGTTCGAAAAGCCTTACAGGCAATCGTTCCAGTGTCCGGCCGCCAGAAACGAAAAACCCGGCGCCAGGCCGGGTTTGTTTTCGAATATTCAATCAGTGATGGCGGTTTTTGTGTTTGTACTTGTTGTGCTTGTGACCACCACCGGAATGAGCTCTGCCACCGTCGTCACCCAGGTTGTTGCCCACCGCACCACCCGCTGCGCCGCCCAAACCGGCACCAATGGCCGAACCAGTGGAGCCGCCCAGGCTGTTGCCGACCACTGAGCCGCCGGCAGCGCCGAGACCACCGCCAATGGCGGCTTCGGTGCGATTGTGTTTATTCGCCCCGACCGCGCTGCCCGCCGCGCCACCGACACCTGCGCCAACCGCGGCACCGGTGCTGCCACCTAGCTGGCCACCGACCACGTTACCGAGGACACCGCCCAAACCGCCACCTACGGCGGCGCTGCCATCTCCGGCGGCCATCGCACCTTGAGCGATGAATAATCCGAAAAACAGTGCAGACAATGACAAGCGCATTTGAACCTCACAGTTCCCGAATCGGGAGGGTATGCCCATAGGGCCTATGTCAGATTGGAGATATTTTTCCAGAAAACGTTCAGCCATGAAAAAGCCCGACATCGAGACGGGCTTTTTTTGACAAACGTTCGCTATCAGTGACGCTTGTGACCTTTGGACAGGTTAGCGCCGACGGCACCACCGGCAGCGCCACCAAGACCGGCGCCAATGGTTGCACCATTCCGGCCGCCCAGGCTATTGCCGATCACCGAACCACCGGCCGCGCCAACACCACCACCAATAGCCGCTTTGGTGCGGCTGCCCTTCCCGGCAGCCATCGCACTGCCCGCCGCGCCTGCAACACCGGCACCAATCGCGGCGCCAGTGCTGCCGCCCATCTTCTGGCCGACCACGTTACCCAGCGCGCCACCCAGACCGCCGCCGAGTGCAGCAGTACCCTCACCGGCGACCGCACCTTGAGCAACGAGAAGCCCCAGAACCACAGCAGGCAATGTTAGACGCATGACGAAAACCTCAAAAATAGGGGGATCAAAAGGGGCCGAGATTGAAAGCTGCCGACGCGCTGAAGTCCAGATAAATCAGCTGCCGCCGCGCACTTGGCGCCGATTGGACAGCGATTTCGCCAAAGGTTTTATCGCAGGCAAAAAAAAGCCCGCTGGGGAGACGGGCTGGAGACTTGCTTTCTAACGGATGGCTTCACCCTACGTCCGTGGACGTGAAAAGTTTGTGAAAAACACCAAACTCGGCCAAGAGTTTGTAGGAGATTTCCTTTTCATAAACAGCAGGCATAAAAAACCCCGTTCATAGACGGGGTCGTTCGGTCTCACTTTATTTTCTTGAGCGGGCCGAGACCTTTGGAAGGAATTTGGCTTTCGGCCCCTTGGGTGCCGTGGACTTGATCTTGCCGGTCTGCACCGGATCCTCGCCAAAGCCCGATTGGTACTCCGTCTGGCCGCAACGGACACAGTTGTTGAATGAAAATTCGGCTCCATCGTCCTCGATATACGGATCAGTCATAGCCTCTCCCCTTTGCGATAGATCGACACCGGCAAAGCCCTTTTGCCTGAAAAAATATCGACCTCCAAGGCTTTTGAGACTAGCCGGTCATTACCGGACTTGTGGTTCAGTTAGACCGATGCCCGACGAATGGCCTACACCTGCTCAACATCCGAACCCACCGTTGATCTCACAACGCTAAAGATTCCCGCCCACAGGCCGTTGCCCTTTTTCATACAAATGAATCTCAAGGAGAGAACATGAAAATCAACGGATTCCCGGAAATGCCGGTCGTAAAACTCACGGACGAACAAATCGCTGCCGGCAAAGCCGCCGGTGAAAAATTCAAGGAAAAGCTCGCATCAGGCGACATCACCATCACCTACCCGGACAAACCGGTTCTGACTCCCGGCGTTATCTACCACCCGAGTCAGCCGGCCGATCCGACGCCCTCCACCGGCACCCCGCCGATGGTCGCAGTCGATACGCCCCTGACCTATGACGCCCACGGGCTTGTCATCCTCAAGCCACAGGGCTGATCGAAAGCAGAAAAGCAAAAAGCCCATTCATCATCTGAATGGGCTCGCTTGAATAAGGCGACTGCATCAACGCAACTTGACCGCCGTGCCGGTTGCGAACACCACAACCATGCCACCCTTGCCCGCCGGCATGCTGATTTCGAAATTCAGCCCGACCACCGCATACGCCTGCAGCGCCCGCGCCCGCTCCTTGATCTCCTCCGTCGCCTGAACCCGCGCCTCCTTCAACGCACGCTCCAGCGTCTGCGAACGCCCACCGAAAAAATCGCGCATGCCGGCAAACATGTCACGGATCACATTGACGCCCTGCACCGACTCCGCGCTGACAATGTCCAGGTACGCGGTGATCTGTCGGCCTTCGATGGCGTGGGTGGTGGAGATGATCATGGGAACAGTCCTTTTTTCTACGGATAAAGCGGCGATTGTAATGTGCTATGGGAAATCAGACCGAGCACTTGCGCAGCGGTTTAAAATCCAGACGTCAGAAACCACAAAACCCCTGATCTCTTTCGAAATCAGGGGTTTTGCGTATTGAATTTGGCGGTGAAGGAGAGATTTGAAACCGCCCGATTGAGATTTTCTCGGCGTCTGGCCCCAGTTTATAAGGGTTTCAGGGCGATAGTTAGCGCGCAAACGTTCCCATGGCAGTCCCATGAGTTTGCGGGCAGTCGAAGACCCAAAGGGCCATAGAGGGATACCCGTTTTTTCAGGAACGGCATCGGAAAAAGGTAATTTCGGTAACTCAATCAATAGATTGGCCTGAGAGCCTTGATTTAACTGGTCTGCAAGGGGTCTGCACAAGGTAATTTTTAAGTAATGTAGAGGTTAGGTAGTTACCTTTTAAGGGAGTAATTTCTCCATTTATTAACCCCTTATAAATCAGCAACTTACGTCCATATTACCTTTTTCATTACTCAAAATTACTTTCTGAAGTATTCCAGTAAAGCCAATGAATACGGGCTTTCAGCGGTCTGCCGATATCCTGGTTACCACATTACTTTTTTCCGACTGCGCTCCTGAAAATCAGCTCCTGACGGTGCCTCATGTCTGACGAACAAACGAGCCAGGGGAAATGCATCGGGTGCCCTACCCTTTGCAGGGATTCGCAGGCTTTTTGTGTCATTCATTGACCATCACAAAGCCCAGCCTTGGCTGCGCTCAGCGGATCGCAGGAGTGCCGAAAAAAAAACCCATTTAGCCCGCAGGCGAGGTGGGGGGACGACGGCGCGCGCCCGAATCAGCCACGGCGATAGCCGAGAGCGCGGTAGCAACGATTTGGGATGTTTGCGTACTCGGATTTAGCCGCGGGGTGTGGTGTAATGAGAAAACTCAATTCAACCAAGGAATGGAAATGGCTGCTGCAGTTATCTCATGTATCAATCTGAAAGGTGGTGTTGGTAAAACAGCACTCGCCGTCAATCTCGCTGCTTACTGCGGTTCGCTCGGTAAAAAGACGTTACTAGTCGATCTAGACCCACAAACGAATGCGAGTTTTTCCTCAGTCGGCGTGGCCGCTTGGCAAGATCATGTACGTGACCACGGATCGGTAGCAGACTTATTGGGCGCCAGGAAACATACAACAGCGGACGGAGCTGTTCGCGACGCGCATGAAACGATAATTCATAATGTTTTCGATAATGTAGATCTAATTCCATCACATATCGATCTTTTCACCGTAGATCTCGACCTCGCAGGCGCAACATCAAGAGAGACCAGACTGCGAAGAGCTCTCAAGGATGTAATTAACGAATATGAAGTCATAATTTGTGACTGCCCACCTAACCTCACCATTCCTACGCAAAATGCCTTGGCGATCAGTACGCACTATGTTGTACCTGTTTCTCTAGACTTCCTTTCCGCTATCGGAGTAGGGCTACTACTGAAGCGAGTTCAAGAATTTTGTACTGACCTTGAGCACACATTAGAGAACATTGGAATTGTAATTTCTAGAGTTGGCCGCCCTGCTCTACATCGGGCGGAAACCGAGGCAACACTTCGTAAGCAGTTCGGGAAGTCAGTTTTAAAAACAAAAATCTCAGAACGTGTAGCTGTTAGCATATGCGCGCAACAGCAAATTTCTGTTTTTGACTCCAAAGACGACACATCGATTCACGAATTCACAACTGTTTGCAATACACTGCTGAAAACATCGGGAGTTATTTAATGAAAGCTCACGAACTTTCCAAGGCACTTTTAGCGCTCTCGAAAATTCTAAAATCAGGCCCTGATGTTGACGTAGAGGACTGGTCGCTGCTTAGTAAAAGCGTTACCCCAATGAACAAGCCTACACCTCTAAAAGATAGCGACATCCCCACAGCGCTGTACACGCTGGTGAGACTAAACGACGTAAGTAAAGCCCAATGGCTTTCGTTAATTCAAGATTTCAATATCGACATCGAAATACGTCCAAGAGATGCAACAAGAGATATTGTCGGAAAAATACTCAATTATCTCGCAACAAACCCTATCGCGCGTGAAAGCTTATTGAGAACGGGATCCAAAAAGAACCCTACAGAATCAACCGAGCTCGCCAACGCACTGAATTTATTGCTTAAATAATGGAACAATTCAAACTCGAAGTAAAAGCCAATTTCGAGCGGAGTTATATCGCTACGAGAACTAGCGTTGACGATGCTTTAACAAACCTCGAACCACACAAAGAAGTGTATGCAGAAAGCTACTCACGATTAGTGTCTCTCAACGCATGGAGATCCGAGCTATTCAGTAACATCTTTGATGTAGATACGGCCGAGTTCTTTCAAGAAGCGCACAACGATGCGTTAATGTCACATGCACTCGCGCGCCAAGGTGCTTGGCGCGTAGCGCTAATGTCCCTGCGTAGCCTCATTGAGAATACTTTATTTGGACTTTACTACTGTGAACACCCCGTCGAATTGCAACAATGGCTGATAGGCGAACATAAATTAGGTTTTAGCGAAACCATTATGTATCTATCACGCCACCCCAAGCTGAAAAAAATTGATGAAGCATTAACCGGCATCGAAATATTAAAAAAAGAATACGCTACTTTGTCCAAAGCTGTTCACGGATCAGCGAAAGTATTCCGAATGTCAAGGGACGGAACTGTAACAGGATTAAACCTAAGTTCCGCCTCGGAACTTGGAGCGTGGAGCTGTCGCGAAAAATCCACGATCGCGGCAATTAATTTATTACTAACCTGCTTCTTTGCAGAACACCTGAGCGGCGCAGCGCTACCCAACCTTCGAAAGTCAATAAGCCTAGCGATACCCGTAAAAAAACATGCAAATCTAAGAGCAGCTCTACAGGTAACACTTCGACACTGATAACAATGCAACACTTGAACAGACCACGAATTATTGGAGCCCCCCCCTGATGAAAGGGCTCCATAATTCACAAACGCTCTAAAGACACTTGTTATAAATTTAGCAAACTAATCACGAACACCAATTTCGTACACTTTAAACCTTATTACTTCTTGGCTCATCCAATCATTCAACTGCAACATCCGAGTCTGGATCGGCTCCAGCTCATTCGCCGCATAGATTTGCGCCGCTTCCTTAATCGACCCAAAACCACCCGCATTCTGAGGCACAAGCCCCATCAACTGTGGCGGAATCCGCAAGCTCGCCAACACATCATCCCGCGTCTGATTCTTGATCGAATCGAATTCATCCTTCGCCGCCACCTCACTCACCGGGATCAGCTGAATCCCGTCCTTCTTCCCAGTCGGCGAGTAGACGAACAAATTCCGGAAATTACTTGGCCCTTTCGATTCCTTCAACGCCTTACGCAACGCATCAATATCAGCCTCAGTCTGCGCCGCGTCCGTCATGTACAAGATGAACCCCGCATGACTCCCGTTCTCGTAATACTTGCGCCGAAACAACGTCGCCGACTCGTTCAAAAGTGCTGACTGCAAAGCACTGATCCACTCCGGCAACCCATAAATCTCCTGATGCAGATCCGCCTCACGCAGATGAAAAATGCTGTCCGGCTCAAACGCATGCTCATCCTTCCACCCCCGCACCTGGTAAAACTTCCCCTCCGGCCCCGCACGCATGTACTTCGCCAACGGCGTTTCCAACTTACGAACCCCGCCCAACCGCGACCGCCGTCCCTCAAGGTACCCATTGCCCAAACACAAAAAGTCCAAAGCAAACTGCTCAAACGCAGCCCGCGACAACAGCGGATGCGGGATAAACGTCTTGCTCAACAGATTGCGCTTGAACATCAGCCCGGAATGCAGATGCACGCTCGCCCCCACCGACCGGGCCAGTCCGTCTAGCGACAGCGGCGGCTCATACCACCGCCCGTTGAACCAACACTCCAGGTAATCGAAAACCTCGCGACCGCCCAGAACTGGCGTCGGCTCGCCGAAGGAAAACACCTGAGTTCCCGCGCCAGTGGCGGGTGTCGTCGCGGGCAACGTCTGGCTGGCGAGTTGTTCGGTCATCAGTAAATCTCCATGCGCCCGGTGTTGGCAGTGGTCTGCCCCTCAAGCGGTTCGTGGTGCAATGCGTGAAAGAGCGCCCAGGCCAGGTCGGCGTGGCCGGTGTTGTCGTTGCGGCCTGCGGTGTAGGTGTACTGGCGCCCGCCGGCGGTGACGGTTTTGCGGATCGCCATCAGCGACTGGGCCATGTCGGTCCAGCCAGCATCGAATTCGAGCCGGCCCTTGTGGATTACGTCGTAGGCCTTGAGTACCAGGCGGGTTTTGACTTCGGGCGAGTAGCTGAAGGTGGTGACCGCCGGGAAGAACTGGCGCACCTGCTGGGCCACGCCGCTGCCCAAACCGGTTACATCGATGCCGATGTAAGTCACCCAGTAGCGGTCGGAGACGCTCTTGATGAACGCGGCCTGCGCGGCGAAGTCCATGCCACGGAACTGGTGGCGTTCGAGGATGCGGAACTTGCCACCCGGTACCAGCGGCGGCGCGACCACGACCATGCCAGAACAGTCGCCCGTCTCAGCCGGGTCGTAGCCAATCCAGACTTGTCGATCGCCAAACGGACGCATGGCAAAGGGTTTGTAGTCCTCGGCCCACTCGACCCAGCTGTCCACCATGCACGACTGCAACAGGGTCAGCGGAAAGATGCTCGCGCCGTCGTCGACGAATTCGCACATCAGCAGGTTGGCGAACGCCTCCGGGCTGTATTCGCGGCGCAGTTCCTCAATGTCGAACAGGTCACAACCGCCCCGCTCCGCGTCCAAGATCGTGACAATCTGGCGCCACAACCGATCTTCACAGAACCGGCCCTGCTGGAGAGCACCGTGGGACACGTCAACCTTCGTATGCTGCGCGGCGGGCTTGCCTTTGTTGAAGCGTTCGCCCGTCCAGAAGGTGTACGCCTCGTGGGCCAGGCATTGCGGCGCAGTCAGCAGCAACGAATCATTGCCCAGCAGAATCCGAACGGTAGCAAGTATGCGCCGCGAAAGCAGCGCAACCTGCGGGGAAAACTCGGCCGCGTGAAAAGGAAGGTGAAGATGTTTCGGAAACTGCGCACGGCGTCATTTCTGAGGGTCCAGGGTGACCGCAATGCAATCAGCGTAGGATTTACTGGCCGTATTGCACGAATTGCCAGAGTTCACCAGTACGGCCTGAAAGATCGTGCTGAGAAGGGTGCGCCTAGCGTAGGCTATGAGCAACGGGAGCTGCTCGGGTTAACCGAAGCGGATCTGGATATCATTCGAGATCAGCTGCTCACGCACTTAACACCATAGATTTGAAAAGCAAAATTTCAAGTAGGCTTGAGCAATGGATCAGCAACCAATACAGCTAACTTTTCTAACTGAAAGAAAAAACAGCGATATAGAAATAATACAAGTCAAGGACACCCGCACTCCAATTGAAGCCACCCATTACATACTTATTGAAACCCAATCTCATCAAATCGTGAGAACAGGTCATCATCAAAAAATTATAGACGCATCAATCAAAGTACGCGCTACATATCTTTCTGGCGAATGGGGTTGCGAATCTGGGACCCTCATTTGCGAAATGGGCGGTGATGCTAGCAGTTCAAGGGTGCGACTCACAAATGGCTTAGTTACAATTCATGAGTCAATGAGGGGGCTTCATATAGGAAGCTACCTGTTTTATAAAATTGTTTTTTGGGCAAAGCAGTTAGACCCTTCAACAAAAATTGCTCCTATCACCTTGCTTTCGTCGGATGCTTATCACCCAAATAAAAAAAGGCGAAACGACTTTTACAGTAATTCAGGAATAAAGTTCGACTGGCACGATCAAAATCAAAGCGCAGGAATTTCCGACCCGAAATTAACCGTTTCCGATCTAACACCACACGCCCACTGGCCAAACATAACGTGCGACTCACGACTGCACAGTCTCGATGAAGCGCTAAAACAGCGAGCGCTACTGAAAGATAGAGTAAGAAAGCTTCGTCACTTAAATCGTTACTACCGCCGAGAATTTGACAACACACATGCAAGACTTAAGCAAATCGCAAAACTTTTGAACAAGCCGCTTTACATAGTTTCTTTCGGTTTAGGTGCTGCAATTTCATATTTGATAACTTTCTTGTAAAAACTTAGCATTATAAGACCGGCATATTTGTAAGCTGTTGCTTTACATACGATGATTGCTGCATCGCCCCGTTCATGGCGCCAACATCGACGTCATGAACGACTTAGCCAACCTCGCCCGCCTGATCGAGAACCTCATCCGCCTCGGCACCATCGCTGCCGTCCAGATGAAGCCCCCCGCGTGTGCAGGTCAAAACCGGAACCCTCACCACCGGCTGGCTCCCATGGGTCGCCGTTGAACAAGCTGACTTGCCAGGGCGAGCGCAACGCCCTGACCCGCGCTTTGCTGGGGGACGCCTGATGCAACCCTCAGCCAATTCTGTGGCACGCACACGCCCGCCCATGGCGAGCCATCGGCTTGACCTCCCCAGTTGCTGCGACATCTGCGGCAACGCCCGATCCACCCGCAAGCATCAGGCCTGTATCGGGTTACGAAAACGCGGCGTTCAACTCGGAAGGTTCGACTACTGGAACCTGCCTGGGATGCGCTTCGCAAGATTAATGCGATGAACCCAACCAAGAAAGCGCAGACAGTCGGTATCGTAGAGCGGGACAACAAAACCGTTCGGCATCACAAGCTGCACTTTGTGTTCCTGAACACCAAAAGCGGGTTGCCGCATGTCAGTGACTTTGTAGTGCGGGATCGTTTTTTCAAAGCTCACCTGAATACGGCCAGGGTTCGTTATCGGGGGCCTGGCCAGTGCCGGCATACCTATGCCAGTCAGTTGCTGACTACGGGTGTTGCGTCAATTGATTGGATTGCCGAACAGATGGGCCACACCAACGGCAACATGATCCGGCAGCACTATGGAACGTGGATCAACGAAGACGGCCCAGATGTCGTAGGGATGCTCCAAATGGCGCTTAAGCCATAACGGATTCGAGATTCACGCATTTGGAACATTCAATTGCGAAAAACCCCAGAACCTTAACGATTACTGGGGTTTTAATCGAGTCATCACGTGCGCCATGCGCTGACTGAAAAGTCATCGTGGCTGCAGTGAAGCTCTTAAGCGCTACGGAGAGACATAGGTAGACCACCGATCTGCTCAAGCCCCTTGGCTGTTAAGACCACAGTCGCAGCCCAAGTATGATGAACAGTTCCAGAGATGTAGCCTTCCGCCAGCAAAAAACGCATGCATGAAGCCGCAAAGAAGTGCGTGGCAAAGTGCTCAGAAGCTTTTTCTCGACCACTTACATCAGATAAATACGCCGGCCCCTCGGCTATTCCGAGCGTCTCGGGATCTAGATCTATTGCCTGTGGGAAAGCATCGGCCAAAGCGGAAAATACGCTATTGACTACCGCATCGAACCGACCAGCATTTGATAAATCCATTTGAAAAACCTCTCATGCCAGTTCGAAATGCACATTACCAGGAGACGCAGCGGCAATTCCTCGGAGATCCAAGGAGGAAAAAGCTGCAACATTTTTCAGTACCAGTTGAGCTCCAGTATTCTTGCCTGCCGCCGCAAGGCTGCGTAAATCAAGCGAGGAAAACCCAGCGGCATTAAGAGTCAGACCACCGCCAGCTGAGGCTATGCCTCGAAGATCTAAAACACTAAACATGGCTATTCCTTTTCCAGTGCGATTAGGGAAAGGCATATTGCCACATAGGCGATTCAATCTGATCCACTTGATGGGATTATTAAATCTCCTAGGCAAGGCTTCGCTATCTTCACCAGCGACCTTCGTGACTGTAACCACGTTGCTGCGGCCCCCCAGTTTTAGGATTTCGAAAGCATCAATAGCGCCTACTGGTCCCAGATCTGGTCCCATATCACCATTTTCCAGACGCCAAAAACCACAAGCCCCCGACTTTCTCTAGGAAAATCAGGGGTTTGCGTTTGTAGAATGTGGCGGTGAAGGAGAGATTCGAACTCTCGATACAGTTTCCTGTATACACACTTTCCAGGCGTGCTCCTTAAGCCACTCGGACACTTCACCGTATCTCTTCAAACATGTTCTGTCTGTC
>Ga0105250_10001556_pt1 | contig 12324 bp, 9 predicted proteins | sample KBSS54metaG_FD_80425 | JGI IMG/M metagenome (GOLD analysis project Ga0105250, IMG submission 80425) | Switchgrass rhizosphere microbial communities from Kellogg Biological Station, Michigan, USA - KBS S5-4 metaG | ecosystem: Host-associated > Plants > Roots > Rhizosphere > Soil | place...
GTGACTGCCCGCCACCGCCACCCGGTGGCTAATGGCGGCGATATGCGGGTTTTTCTGTTGGAAATTCAAATGAGGCACGCGCTGTTGGCTATGCAACATCAACGCGGTCTTCACCACCCCAAGCACGCCGGCGGCGGCTTCGAGATGGCCAATATTGGTCTTGACGGATCCCACCTGAACCGGTGCCGATTGGCTCCGCTCGGCAAACACCGCTTCCAGCGCCTGATACTCAATCAGGTCACCCAGCGCCGTCCCGGTGCCATGCGCTTCCACATAGTCGATGTGATTGCTGTCGATGCCCGCCTCGGCCAGCGCCCGCGCGATCACCGCCTGCTGCGATGGCCCGTTAGGCGCCGTGATGCCGTTGCTGCGGCCATCCTGATTGATAGCGCTGGCAACCAAGGTGGCATAAACCCGATCGCCATCGGCCAATGCCTGCGCCAGGGGTTTCAACACCACGATGCCGCACCCCTCGCCACGCACATAGCCATCGGCGCGCGCGTCAAAGGTTTTGCACTGGCCGTCCGGCGCCAGCATCTGCGCCTCGGTGAAGACCTTTTGCAAATGCGGCGTCAGCGCCAGATTCACGCCGCCGGCAATGGCCAGCGAACTGCGCCCCGAACGCAGGCTTTGCATGGCCCCGTCGATGGCCACCAGCGAAGAGGAGCAGGCGGTATCGATGGCGACGCTGGGCCCTTTAAAATCATAAAGATAAGATATGCGGTTGGCGGCAATGCTGTGTGCATTGCCCAGCCCGCTATACGCGGAAACCCGGTCGCCCGAGACCAAGGCATAATCACTGGCGCTGATGCCGATAAACACCGCGGTGTCGCTGCCCCGCAGCGCAGAAGCCTGTAACCCCGCATCGGTCAGCGCCTGTTGCACGGTTTCCAACAGCAGGCGATGTTGCGGATCGATATACTCCGCCTCGCGCGGCGAAATGCCAAAGTAACCGGCGTCAAAATCGCTCACGCGGTCAAAGAAACTGCCCATGCGGTTAAAACCGCCGAGTGCAGAGCCGGCCCAACGGTGAGCGGGTATTTCACCCGTGGTGCTTTGCCCCTGCTGCAACATCGCCCACAGTGCCTGCACGCCACTGTGGCCTGGCAGTTCAACCCCGATGCCAATCACGGCGATATCCTGGCTGGCCACGGCCGTCCTGGCGGCTTCTGGTCGCGCAACGGGTTGCAACAGACCCGCAGCCAGTTTATTGATCGTCGGATAATCGTAAATCAGCGCCGGCGACAGCTCACGCCCCAAATGTTGCTCTAACTCGCCGATCACGCCAACCGCCTGTAACGAGTTCAGGCCAAAGGCGGTAAAAGCCTCATCCCACTGTTCTTCACCGACAGCGCCGTTGACCGCAGTGCCGATGATACCGGCGATAAGCGCGGCCAAGGCAGGCACGCTGTATGAGGCAACATCGGCAACCTGGGCGGTTTGCGGTTGCTCGGCCCGGCTACGCCATTGCACCGCCAGTTCATTTTGCCGGTACATTTCTCTGGCGCGGGTACGCTGCAATTTGCCACTGGTGGTGCGTGGAATGGCCCGGCGGCCGACCCATACCCATTCCCCCAAAGTTATGCCGTGCCGCTCGGCCACCGCGGCATTCAAACGCCGGTTCAACGCTGCGGTATCCAGGGTCTCTTTGAGACGTTCCGGGATCTCCAGCAAGGCCACCGCCTGTTCAGTTTGGGCAATCTCGGCAGCGAAGACGCAAACGGTTGCGTCTGCCAGCAAAATATCTGCTCCCCTGATCGTTTCCTCGATATCCGTCGGGTAATGGTTTTGCCCATTGACGATCAGAAGTTCTTTCACACGTCCGGTGACGTACAGCGCCCCCGCTTGCAGGAACCCCAAATCGCCGCTGCGTAACCAATGCGCCGGATCAGGCTCGATGCGCGCCTGGAAGGTGGCCTCCGTCGCCGCCGCGTTATTCCAATAACCGGCCGCAATGCTGGGCCCACGTAACCAAATCTCGCCGGTTTGCCCGGCCGCAAGCGGTTGTAGCGTCTCGGGATCGACAATGCGGACATCGGTGCCGGGCAGCGCCTCGCCACAGTTGACAACATCCCCCGCTTTTTCTTCGGCGACCGCCATCCCCTGGCCTTTCTCCCTGCCGGTAACAATCAGCGTGGTTTCCGCCATGCCATAGCAGGGTAAAAACGCCTGCCCCCGGAAACCGGCCGGAGCAAAGTGTTCACTGAACTGGCGCAACGTAGCTGGGCGGATAGGCTCCGCACCGCAAAACGCCACATCCCAACTGGAGAGATCCAGGCCTTCGGCCTGCTGCGGGCTGATTTTGCGCACGCAGAGGTCGTAGGCGAAATTAGGGCCACCCGACGTCGTCGCACGGAACTCTGACACCTGCTTTAACCAGTTAAGCGGGTTTTTCATCAGCATCATCGGCGACATCACCCGGCAGGGGAATGCCCCGAATACCGGCTGAAGCAAGCCGCCGATCAGCCCCATATCATGGAAATGCGGCAGCCATATCATGCCGCGGCTTTCATTGTGGTGACCGAAATAACGATGGATGGCTTGAGAGTTGGCCCACAGGTTGCCATGAGTGACCATGACCCCTTTTGGCGTACCGGTTGAACCCGAGGTGTATTGCAAAAAAGCCACATCGTCGTCGCTCACCGGTGCAGGATTAAACGCCCCTGAAAAATGGCTATCGAGATGCTGAAGGCGATACCCCGCCGGCAATGCCACGACAGGCAGTTGATCAAAGGTAAAAATTAGCGGCGCTAGCGGTAAACCGAGCGATATTAAGGTTTCAGCGCCTTTCCCTGTCGTGACGATAAATTCCGTTTGAGCATTGCGTAAAACCCCAATAAAGCGCTCCCACGCGCTGCCTGAGGCCTTGGCCGGCATAGGGACAGGCACGGCAATCATGCCGGCATAAAGGCACCCGAAAAAAGCGCCAATAAAATCTTCGCCGTCGGGGTAAAGTAAAATAACCCTGTCGCCCCGATGACCGTATTGCTGAAGTGCGCTGGCCAGAGATGCGGCGCGCTGATGCAATTGTCTGTAACTTTGATTCTTTATTTCTTTGGCACTTCGCAAAAATTCAAATGCCGTCTTGTCGGTATGTTGAACAGCAAGTTCGGGCAATAGTTGGTTGAAGGAATTAAATCCCCTGTTAAACAACTGATGAGACGGCATAATGATTAGCTCTTTATTCTCAATATAAAATATGAAAAGTTAAATTAGCCTGAAATTATTTTGCGGCGCGGCCGGCAAGCAGATCGTTGCAGAAGTCATTCCATACCTTCAGCCACAGATCCACACGTTGTACCATTTCCTCGAAACGATCTTCCGTTATCGCCTAGCAGAATAAAATCCAGGCATCTTCAGAGTGGCCGTCTTCAATCGACTCGCCGGTTTCCGTTTCTACGTGAATACTGTGATAACCGCGGGAGACGTCGATGTCGGTCGCCACGTCCACGCTCTTCGCCCAAGGCGTCGCAAAATCATGGAACACCGTTTCCGCAACGGCCAGCAGCGCTACCAGCTGCGGGTAATCGCCGTAGGCGTTTTCAAAGGTTGCGCGGCAAGCCACGGAGCTGGACATCGGCAACCAGGCTTTCACCTCGTCCTCACTCATACCCAGCTGTTCAATGGTATTGAAAAATTGCACATAGTGCGCCAATGCAGGCTGGCCGTTATAGCTGCCGTCACTGCCGGTCCCCGGGTGGAATCCCAATTCGTCCAGCAGGTTGATCTGCAGCAGGAAACGCGCGGCCATTTTTGCCCGGGCGCCCAGGCGGCCTTCCAACTGTTTTGCCGAGCTCAGCGCTTCGATCACCGCATCGGTAAATACCTGGGCGAAAGCATGATAAAACTCCAGATGGAAGACTTTCATCTGGTTGAGGTCAAATTCACCGCTATTCATTTTTGACAAGATAGGGTTTCTCATCAACGGATGAGATTCAACGCGATCAATTAATCTCTTTGCAAATTTATGATTACGTTGATAGTTATTCTTTTCTACCGTTGCAGCAATAGCGTCTCTGCCGAGTTGGCGTGCACTCAGTAACGTTTCCATTATTAGGATCTCAATATAAAAACTACGGTTGATAGAAGATTACAAGGCGGATACCTTGCCTACGGCCATAACAACCAAGGCAAACATCCCACAGCTAAAAGGAATAACCTGAATATATTTGAAGGGTAAGTAAAAACAGGCGGCAATCAGCAATACAGGAATACCCACGGAAAGAATGACCATGCATATCGCCGCATAATACTTGTAAACGTACGGAACCTGTAAGGTGTCAATGCTCATGCCATAAAGCATTGATATTAATGGCAGCATAATAAAAGCGATATGCGCCAATCTCAACATCCTGCGGTTTAAATCGGTGTAATTCTCATGCCCTTTAGGCGCCCGAAAAGGCCCCTTAAAAGCATACATCCCCATTAAGCCGCCCATCATAATACCCACAACAATACCGCCCCAACCAAAGGCAATCAGCATCTCACTGAGATTAACCACTTTACTTCTCCCGATTATTATCGCCACACAGATAAGGTGCTTGCGGAATCGCAAGCACCCTTATAAATAAAAAATAGTTTTCTGAATAACTTCAACGCTACAAAGTTATAAATCCGTATAATTAAAAATCTGTAAATTGTTTAACTTTGGAATAATGAATCGGTTGTTCAAATCCCGGCATCGTGATGCCGTTCATGTCGATCTTAACCTCATCCTCATTCATGCCATGCTGCCCAAAAAGATAGATAACGTTCAATTCACCGCGCGATGCCGCCGCATCATAAGCCGCCACCTGTTGTTCTACCTGCCGCCTGCGCTGCCGGTAGTCGGCAAAGGCCTGTTCGCCATGCCGCTTGCGCAACCACTGCGCCGTCAGTTGCGGTGAGTAGACCACGCCGGTAGCATTATTTCCGCCAAACCCTTTCGAGTTGATAAAAGCGATCTGCGCCTGGTCGGCAGACAAAGGCCGATCCTGGGTCGGGATCAGCAAGCGAGCATCATTCACCTGCGGCGATATCTGATCCACGCTCTTTATTCCCGGCAAGATACCGTACTTAAAGGTGCCCAGGCAGCTAATCAACTGATCGCCGCTCGCCGGCCCCAATGAGTGCCCCAGATAAGATTTCACCGCCGTCACGGGCCAGGCGCTAATGGAAAAGGCTTCGGCGACCCGGTCAAAGATCTCGGCTTCGGACACGCAGTTTTTTGGCGTGCTGGAACCGTGCGCCTGAATAAAAGAGCCTTTCTGAACGCATGCCAACCCGGCCATCGTGACGGCAGAGGCTACGGCCTTCGCCATGGTGATGTAATTGCCCGGCCCCGGCGAGGCGATAGAGCGTTTATAACCGTCGGCGTTAATGAAAACATCGCTCACCGAACCGTGAATCTCCGCCCCCAACTGCAACGCCAGCTCATCATCCATCAGCACAATATATTGGCTGGACTCGGCAATCACGAAACCGCAGCTGTTGCCGAACGGGCGGCTGCTGTTGCGCCAGTCTGCCGTTTCGGTTTCATCGATACGTTTGAGCTTGCTCTCCGTCGCCAGCGCCCCCATCGCATCAAAGCCCTCGATCACTTCCGAGGTGATCGGCGCCTCCGCGCTCCCTACGATGGCCACGAGGATCCTGCCCGCCTTGATATCTTCTACTGCGGCATTCAGGTTATAGAGAAAGGTGGCGCAGGCGCCCAAGGTAGCGCTGGTGTGCCCCACACTGCCCAGTACATAGGCATTCAAAAAATCGGCGCACATGCTGTTCAGACCCAACGGGCACTGTTTGGCGCTGACGCGGTTGCCCTTCAGCCGCGATTGCAGCATACCGCCAAACCCCTGGTCGTCGAGCTGCCCCAGAATATTGCCGGAATACACCCCTAGCTGGTCTGGCGCAATCAGCGCCCGGATTTCACGCCACGGGATCCCCAGAGCATTAATGGCATCTGAAGCCGCGACAATCGCCATCTGCAACGCTCGGGGATGAAACTGCGAGCTGTAGTGGTCACCCGGCCTGAACCCCTGTGGCAATTGCCCGGCGGCCTGCGCTTCAGTGCGCAGCGTGACGTCGATTTTGCAGTCCATTTCACCGCGAACGGTAATGCGCACCCGATCGTCCGGAAGCGGCTCAGCCCGCCACCCCTGCGGCAGAGGCTGGGGCACCTGCCGGCTGGGTAGATCAAAACTCAAGGCTTCCGCGCCCGCCGCCATATTCAATTTGGCATGGCTGGCCACGGCATCGACGTCAAAATAGTCTTTGGCGATCTTTCTGATCAGCGTGCCTTGCAACACGGCTTCTTTTATTTCAGCCGCTGCCTGTGCGGCTGAGCGTATATTCCCTTCCGCGTTAAGGTAGCCGTCATCCTGATATTTAAGCAATCCCATCAGTACTGCTAATGATAATAGCGTTTCTTGCTGCTGTTCTTCCGGCAAAGAGTCTATGACCATGCGACGAAACGCGTGGTGCGAAGAGCTCCGACCTGCGGGCCCGTAGCCACCGAAGGCGGTTATGACAGGTAACTTGACCATAGAGTATCCTAGCCTTTCTGCGGCATCGTTATGCCTTCACTTACTTTAGATAATTTACAGATATCAGTTTACAAAGCGTGGGCAAAAGCTATTATGAAAATCCGGCCAAAATGCAGACTTTTTTGGCCAAGACAGGTGTGAAAAGCAATAACCAAATAATAAATCAGGTATTTACCGGAAAATGAGAAATACAAAGATAGGATTTGTATTGTGCGAACACATGCTGAGTTCAGGCCTCAGCCTACCGATAGAAATGTGGAAATCAGCAGCAAGCAGTTATTTCGCAGAACAAAGAAACAATCAGAAAAATCAAGATAAATACACACTTACCTTATGCAGACCCGAAAATATCCTCAATATTAGTACGATCAGTATTAATAAAAATCCCATACCTACACACAGCGGTTTTAGCCTGATTGCCGATGACGTACTGGAAGACGATGCCGATTACGACATCATCTATCTGCCCGCCATCTGGCGCAATCCGCGCCCTATAGTAAGACAGAACACGGCCATCACCCGGTGGCTGACAATGCAGGCGGCAAAAGGTACGCGGATAGCCGCCGTCGGGACGGGGTGCTGCTTTTTGGCTGAAGCCCGATTACTGGATGCTCAACCGGCAACCACCCACTGGCACTATTTCGAACAGTTTGCACATGATTATCCCGAGGTGAATTTAAAAACAAAATACTTCATCGCCCAGTCCGAGAATATTTTCTGCGCTGCCAGCGTTAAGGCCCTTTCCGATCTCACTATTCATTTTATTGAGACCATCTACGGGAAAAAAGTGGCAAACCATACGCTACGTACCTTCTTCCACGAGATCCGTAGCCACTTTGAACGCCAGTGTTACAGAGAAGAAAATAAGCCTCATCCTGATGAGGATATAATCCAGATCCAAACCTGGATAAAAGATAATTGCATGACAGATTTACCGATGCAGAAACTCGCCGATATGGTAGGCATGAGTTTGCGCAACTTTAACCGCCGCTTTAAAAATGCGACCGATATTTCACCCTTGCAATATCTATTGAAGGCTCGGATTGAGTCCGCAATCAATATGTTACAAACGACCAATTTGAGTATTCAAGAAATTGCCGGTCTGGTGGGTTACCAGGATATTGCGCACTTTAACCGCCAGTTCAAACGCATCTCCAGCGTTTCACCCGGTGATTATCGCAAAACCGTTCGCGCCAAGATGTTCCGCACGGAACACTCCGCCGCCGAGGCTGAATCAAGGCTTTAACCTGAAGGGGCCCCGCAAGGGGCCCCCACTCCCATCTCATGCTCAATCAGCCAGCTTTCGCCACGCGCCCGCTCAATGGCAAGCACCACAGCTCGTAACGCTCTTCACCCCGTTTAACGGTTCCCGCAAAGTGGTCATTCAAACTGCTCGAGGTAAAGATGAGATCGCCTCCTGGCTGGATAGCAGGCGTGTCTGGCCAGCGTACGCCCTCGTCAGCGGCGAGCAGCGACATCGCCCCGCTCTTGGGATCAAACTTCACGATGCCATTGCGGGTGACGTCGGTAATGTAAAGGTTGCCGACGGCGTCGGTCACGATGCCATCGGTATTACCGCCTACGGAGCCAAGATCCTGGATTTTTGCGGCAATCTGTTCATCCGTGGCCGCAGTGTTGCGCAAAATCTCGGTCGGCACCGCATGAGCGTGCGTGCCTGTCGTTACTGTCCAATACAGCGTGCGGCCGTCCGGCGACAAGGCGATGCCGTTAATGCCAATCAGTAACGGGTTACCCGGCCAAACGTCTGCGCCATGCGCAATGACCTTCACGCCCGCCTCAACCTGCAGGCTCGCGTGCCGGTCGAGTACCCGGCGGGCATTGCCGGTGGCGAAATCCACCACGATCAACCCGACCTTATTGTTCGGTGCGCTGCGCGAACCGCTGTCGGAGATATAGGCGACGCGACGGCGCTCATCGACGACAATATCATTCAGGAAACTGCCCTTGCGGTCGGCCACGCCATCCAGGCCGATGCGCTTGATCGTTCGGCCGGACGTCAGATCCAGCACCAGTACCTTCTGCGAGCCGGCCGGAGCCTCGGCTTCGCCGGCGACGAAGCCCATGTCCAGTGCCCACAACCAGCCGTTCTCGCGATCGACATAAAAGCCCAGCACATTACGCAGGTTTTGTTCCGGCGCGGCATTCACGGCGTTGCCCTCGCGGGACGGGAATGCCACCAAGCGCGCAGGCCCGGACGTGGTGCGGGTGTCCAGAATGCTCAATGTGGCAGGTGCAGCGGCGGACACCCGGCGCGGCGTACTCACGAACGCGGTGCCTTGCTTATCGAAATGAATACCGGCGATAGGCGCGTTGACCGAGCCGGAAAAAGCAGCCGGATCTTTGCCACCTTTGGGCGATTCCCAGCTCACGCCGGTATAGCTGCGCCAGCGTTTGAGGGGTGGTGAATCCGCCGCTATCGCCGCGTTCTCGAAAGACAGCAGAGCCACTATGGCCATGGCGGAAAGACGAAAGAAATGTTTGGGCATAAACGTGCTCCGTTGAATGTAAGGAAAAGCGGTGAATGGGAGTTCAGGCGTTTTGGCGAGGCTGCAGCAGGCCGATGGCAATCCCCCTTTGATAAGGAACAGGGAAATTGTATTCACAACTCTCAGGGTGATAAATTGGCTTGATAGACAAAGATTTGTTCTTTGGGGGATAAGATGAGCCGTAAATTTGACTACCTTGGGGATGTAGAGGCTTTCATTGCGGTGATCGAGAAAGGTTCTTTTACTGCGGGTGCCGTGGCGCTTTCTACCACGGCTTCCGTGCTGAGCCGGGCTGTTTCCCGCCTTGAAACGCGCCTGGGGCGACAATTGCTGCATCGAACCACCCGCCACCTGGGCCTGACCGAAGCCGGGCGGCTCTACCTGGAGCAGGCGCGATCGGCATTTCAGCAAATTGACGACGCCGGGCGCGAGATCCAGGGGCTGGAAGGCGAACTGACCGGCCGCGTGCGGATAAGCGTGCTCACCACTTATGGGCACTACCGTCTACCACCGCTGCTGGCGCGCTTTGCCCAACAGTACCCGCAAGTCCGGGTGGAGTTGAATATCACCAATCGCAATGTCGATTTGGTCGCGGAGGGTTTTGATCTCGCCATCCGCCTTGGCGACTTGCCCGACAGCGGCCTGGTCGCGCGAAAGCTCGAGGTTGCGGCGTTGCTTTTGGTCGCCTCACCCAGCTACCTCAATCGCGCCGGTACACCCAAGACATTGGAAGAATTGGAGCGGCATATGTGCCTGCCGTTCGTCATGCCGCGCACCGGCCGGCTCGCGCCGTGGGTATTTCGCGACGGTGAACGTGATGTTGACTGGCTGCCCAGTTCATCCATCGAAATTTCAGATGACGTATTGGGCGTGGTGTCCCTGGCCGAACAGGGTATCGGCATTTGCCAAAGCTATGAATTTATCGTTCATGATCGAATGGAAAACGGCCGGTTGGTAGAAATACTGCCGCATTTGCGCGGCCGTTCACGGCCTTTTTCGGTGGTATACGCACCGCATCGCCGCCAATCGCCGGCAACGCGGGCCATGATCGAACTGCTGTGTTTATAGGGGGTTGGGGTAGAAAAAAGCCAGTATTAACTGAGTTTGTTATCTAATTCTGGGGTAGATCATAACTTTGGCAAATCATCCATGTGTATAGCTGGCTTCTCCGTACTGAGCATCAACGTTTTCCTTGCTATGATCCTATTTTCCAGGTTGTTTATCGATCCCGCTAAGTCTGCACTCAGATAAAATCACGGCCGATACGAACAACATTATTCTTTTCATGTTTTACTCGATTTCAATGCCAATGAAGTGCTCGTTTTTACGACAACACCATTAATCGGCAACAAATCTTCTTCACTGTCTCAGCCACACCTCGCGGGGTTGCCTCGCCACGTCCTGTTACTTATTACTCTGGGCCTCATCATCACCGGTCCATTGAGGGATAGCCATTTTTAGAAGCGGCTTATCCGTCTTAATAGCAACAAGTTTGCAGGTCTTGTCTTTTAAAATTGAACCCAGGGAAAATGCCTTACCATCGTAATAACAGTAATACCCCTCATTAGAGCCCGAGCCTGAGAACGGCTCTTTGCTTTCCCTGGGAACCAAGACCACGGTTTCTGTGGGTTCACTTAGCCCAATGGGGGACGTTTGAAAAGAAGGCGATATTCCTGCCAGCGCTGGCATGGGTAAAATCAGACAAGAAAATATGAGTCCTTTCATATAGCTACCTCATTTATGAAAACTGCGAATTAGACACACATCATGCTTAATTGTTCCGCATTACTTTTTCACGCCGTTGGTTTAGCGTCGCCACCTGTCCAGCACAGATTTGCAGTGAGGTTTGAAAGCGCCAGCATGTATGTGTTTGTGCATATGACGGAACGCAAACGTCCTGGCGGTGACATGACGCCAACCGTCAGGAAAATGCGCGTTGACGATAACTCGGCATGGAATACAGGCAAGCGGTGGGCGGGTATAACCAACTTTCGATTTCATGACCTTCGCCACACCAAGGCAAGCTGGTTGATTCAAGCAGGAGTACCACTTTCAGCGTTACAGGAAATGGGGGGCAGGGAAAGCATAGAGATGGTGCAACGATATGCTCACCTCTCCCCTTCCCATTTAACCGAACAGGCGAGAAAAATTGACGAAGTTTTGGTGGGCAATGTCACTAATCTGGCACTTTGGGAAAGTGTAGCTGTTGGAGAATAAGCGTAAGTCATTGAAACTTAATGGTACGCCCTACAGGGCTCGAACCTGTGACCTACGGCTTAGAAGGCCGTTGCTCTATCCAACTGAGCTAAGGGCGCATTGGGATGCGGCAACCGGGGGTTGCGGGTTGGGATTATACGGTCAGAGGTCACTGAGTCAATGCCTTTTCATGACGTTACGGCGGCTGCCGTGCTTTATGGCGATTTTTCACCCATCCCCCGTGCCGCCCATTGGGCCAACGCGTTCATTTATCTTGGGTGAGATCCGGCAGCAGGCTGCTGCTGCGCTGGGCCAGGCCGCGATCGACGGTGGTGGGGAGGCGTTCGGATTGCTCCTGCCCTACCGGGCGTTGCAGGCAAACACGGGCCGAACGCACCACCGCGTTGATATTCCCCCAGTCGGCGTGTTGCGCCGTCAGCAGGTTACAGGCCGCCGTTAGCTGTTGGCTGAGCGCTGCGCTGACCGGTGCAGCATTTAACGAGGCGTGGCCCAAGGGCATCCACGCCAGCAGCATAAAACCTATGCACACGAGTTTTCTCATGCTCGCATCCTCCGGTACAACGCGTGCAGCCGCGCTCTCCATGAAGGCTGAGCCTTGTGTACGGCGAGTTGGTGCAACGCAATCAGTTGCGCCACATCCGCCGGGTGCAAAGAAGAGTCGAACACCGTTTCACCGACGTGTTTCGGTTGGCTATCAATCGGGTGGTGCAATGAGTGCAACCGGGCGATGACCATCATGATATTTACTCCCGTACCGCAGTATGAATAATGCCAGCTTACGCAACAGCCGGTAAAAAAGGCGTAGAGGATCATTCCGTTGGCATAAAAAAAACGTAAATCCCCACCGGCAAACGCCGACGATCGCGATTCAACGCCTGACAGCGCGCTCAGCTTCTGACAAAATAGCGCCATCCCCCGCTTTTCTTAATTGATGGATTTCCTCACTGATGGCAGCAAAGATTATTGATGGTAAAACGATTGCGCAGCAGGTTAGAAACGAAGTGGCTGAGCAAGTTAAACAACGTCTGGCGGCCGGAAAACGCGCCCCGGGCCTGGCGGTCGTGCTGGTTGGCGTGAAC
>Ga0105250_10001558_pt1 | contig 12319 bp, 10 predicted proteins | sample KBSS54metaG_FD_80425 | JGI IMG/M metagenome (GOLD analysis project Ga0105250, IMG submission 80425) | Switchgrass rhizosphere microbial communities from Kellogg Biological Station, Michigan, USA - KBS S5-4 metaG | ecosystem: Host-associated > Plants > Roots > Rhizosphere > Soil | place...
CCTGCAGCGACTGAGACCCGCCCGGATAGTCATCGATGCGCACGGTCAGGCCCTCGGCCTCGAAGTACCCCAGTTGCTGGGCAATCACCAGCGGCAGGTAATACAGCAGGCCCTGACCGCCCACGGAAATCGTCACCAGCTCGGCCGAACCGAGGGAAGGAAGCGACCAAAGGGAACCCAGCCCCATGAGGCTCAACAAGGTTCGGCGATCAAGCACGTGGGAAGACATGATGGTTATTTTGCTGCAGTGCAACACGATCATGCCCAGAGCCCGCATGCACAGCATCGGTGCTTGCCCGTATGTGAAACACCGTAGGCTTCAGGGCCAGCACGGCGCGCGGTGAACACGCGCCCGGCCCTCACCCAGGCCTCAGCGGTAGCCCGCGAAAAACAGCAGCAGATTCACCACCAGCGCCAGCGCCCAGGCCAGACTGCGCAGCGTGGCGCGGTCCGTCACATAGAAGGCGATGTAGGCAATGCGCAACACTACAAAGGCCACGGCCAGGCCATCGACACGCGCGGACGGTGCACCCAATTGCCAGGCAACCAGCAAGGCGCCAATGAAGAAAGGCAGGCACTCGAAGCTATTGGCCTGCGCCGCGTTGGCCCGTGCCTGGTAGCCCGTCTGCTGCGCCAGCCAGGCCCGGGGTTCGTGGTTGTCGAAACCGCGCTGCCCTGGCCGGTGCTTCATGCCGGGCGCCTTGGCAATGTAGGCGCAGGCCAGCGGCAGCAGGGCCGCCACCAGCAGGCACCAATGCGCTATGGAGAAGCCGCCGGGCGGCAGGATGACAGAGGTCGGCATACAGGCTCCTGATGAATAGACAAGAAACGCCAGCCGCCTCGGCCACTACCGGCGGTCCACCAGCGCATGGGCGATCGTACCGAGGTCCACGTACTCGAGTTCGCTACCTATGGGCACGCCGCGCGCCAGGCGCGTCACATGGATGCCGCGCGCCTTCAGGGCCTCGCTGATCGCATGGGCCGTGGCCTCGCCTTCGGCCGTGAAGCTGGTGGCCAGGATCACCTCCTGCACCTTGCCGTCGCCGGCACGCTCCAGCAGGGATGACAGGTTCAGATCGCGCGGACCTATGCCGTCGAGTGGCGACAACCGCCCCATCAGCACGTAGTAATAGCCCTGGTAGGCACCCGTGCGCTCCATGGCCGCCATATCGGCGGGCGCCTCCACCACGCACAGCCGGGCCGCGTCACGCCCTTCATCCTGGCAGATGGAGCAGATGCGGCCTTCGGTGAAGGTATGGCAGCGCTCGCAGTGGGTGACCGACTCCACGGCCGTGGTCAGGGCACGGGCCAGTTGCCGCGCGCCGTCCTGGTCGCGCTGCAGCAGGTGGAAGGCCATGCGCTGCGCCGACTTGATGCCCACACCCGGGAGCCTGCGCAAGGCCTCGATCAGGCCATCGAGCGATTGCACGTCCGACATGGCAGCTTCCTTTCAATGGAGAAGGTTCTCAGAAAAAAAGCGATCTGCAGGGGCAGATCGCTCGATGGCCACTCCACACGAGTGGGCAGCTGGAGAAGCCGGCATGGCCTCTCCAGGCTGTTCGGCACAACCGCTGGGGCCTGCCTCAGAACGGGAACTTCATGCCGCCCGGCAGGCCGGGCATGCCGGCCGTGAGCTTGCCCATCTTCTCGTTGGAAGTCTCTTCGGCCTTGCGCACGGCGGCGTTGAAGGCGGCAGCCACCAGGTCTTCCAGCATGTCCTTGTCTTCGGCCAGCAGGCTGGGGTCGATGGTGATGCGCTTGACGTCGTGCTTGCAGGTCATGACCACCTTCACGAGGCCCGCGCCCGATTCACCTTCCACCTCGATGTTGCCCAGTTCATCCTGGGCCTTCTTGAGGTTGTCCTGCATGGCCTGGGCTTGCTTCATCAGGCCGGCCAGTTGTCCTTTGTTGAACATGTGAGTTCCTTCTTCTGTAGGGTAAAAACGAAACGCTCTAGAGCGTGTCAGGGCTGAATGGATACGGGCTTGATACTGCCGGGCACGATTTTCGCGCCATGGCTGCGGATCAGGGTCTGCACCAGAGAATGATTCATCACGATGTCTTCTGCAATGCGCTGGCGCTCATGGCTGGCCACCGCATTGCGCCGCGCGGGGCTGTCTGCCACGGCGCCTTGCTCCACATGCAGTTGCCGCGCCAGACCAGCGGCCTCCAGCGCCGCACGCAGGCGCTCGCGCGTGGCGGGCTGGGCCAGCGAGCTGCTTTCCACGCGCAGCGTCCATGCATCGCCATCGCGCGCCACCAGTTGCGACTGCAGCGCCAGCTGCCGTGCCAGCGCCGTGACGGCCTCGGCCTGCACCAGTTGCTGGACGGCAGCGTGCCAGACATCGCCGTCGGGCGTGCGCTCCACGGTCGGCGCGGGAGGCGCACCGGGGGACTGGCGGCCACGTTCGAGAACGAAGTCCTGCACATCGATCTGAGTGTCGATCTGCGGTTCGGCCTGCCGTGCCACGGCAGCGGCAGGCGGCTCCAGGGCCAGATCTCCGTCATCACTCCAGCGGCCTTCGTCGGCCCAGCCTTCATCGGGCATCCCGGCCCAGGCCCCCTCGTCCGGTGCATCGGCATCCTGCACCTGCGGCGCCTCATCGGCAGAAGAGTCTTCGTCTTCCTGCACATCGTCCACGGGCTCATCCACAGGCTTGTCCAGGGGCTCCTGGGCGACACCGGCGGCCGGCTTCACCTCTGGAGCAGCGGAAGGCCTGGCCTCCTGGACAGGCGCAAGCACAGGCTCCGGCCTGGCAACTGCAGCCACGGCCGCGGGCGCCTGAACAGGCGCAGGAGCCGCAACGGCTTGCACCACGGGAGCGACCACGGCGGGCGCAGCGGTCACGGGAGATGCGACAGGAGCAGGAGGCGCGACCGGGACGGGCATGGCCGCCTTGGCTGGGGCAGCGGGAGCCTCGGGTACAGCAGGCTGTGCGGGCAGCGCCTGCGCAACGGGCGCGGGAGCTTCAGGCTTCGCCGTGTAGGGGGTCAGCGCTGGAGTTTTTTTTTCAGCCGCGCCCGGGGCGGGCTCTGCAGATTGCGGCTTGAACGCCAGCAGCCGCAGCAGCGCCATGGTCAGCGCCGCGTACTCGTCGGGTGCCAGGCCCAGTTCGGCCCGGCCATGCAGGCAGATGCTGTAGAGCAGCTGGGTTTCGTCGCGCGGCATCAGCACCGCAAGGCGGGCGATCTCTGCGGCTTCTGGATCGCTGGCGTCGGCGGCCATCTGCGGCACGGCCTGTGCCACGGCCATGCGCTGCAGCACGGCACACATTTCCTCCAGCGTGGAGGCGGCGGACAGGCCATTGCGGCGCAGCGCGTCGGAGGTTTCCACCACCACCTGGCCGTCGGCCTGGGCGAGTGCCTCGATCAGGCGGAACACATGGCTGCGGTCCACGCTGCCCAGCATCTGGCGCACCGTGGCCTCCTGCAGCTGTCCGCTGCCAAAGGCAATGGCCTGGTCGGTCAGCGACAGCGCATCGCGCATGGAGCCACGCGCGGCGCGCGACAGCAGGCGCAGGGCCTGGGGCTCGGAGGCCACGCCTTCCTGCCCCAGCACCTGGCCCAGATGCTCCAGCACGGTCTCGGGCGCCATGGGCCGCAGGTTGAACTGCAGGCAGCGGCTGAGCACGGTCACGGGAACCTTCTGCGGATCGGTGGTGGCCAGCACGAACTTCAGGTATTCGGGCGGCTCCTCCAGCGTCTTGAGCATGGCGTTGAAGGCCGTGTTCGTGAGCATGTGCACTTCGTCGATCATGAAGACCTTGAAGCGTCCCTGCACCGGCTTGTAGACAGCCTGCTCCAGCAGGCTCTGCACCTCGTCCACGCCACGGTTGGAGGCAGCGTCCAGCTCCGTGTAGTCGGGAAAGCGCCCGCTGTCGATTTCGGTACAGGCCGCACAGACGCCGCAGGGCGTTGCCGTGATGCCGCCCTGGCCATCGGCGCCCTGGCAGTTGAGCGACTTGGCCAGAATGCGCGAGACCGTGGTCTTGCCCACGCCGCGCGTGCCGGTGAACAGATAGGCATGGTGCAGGCGCTGCTGCGTCAGGGCATTGGTGAGCGCCTGAACGACATGCTCCTGCCCCACCATTTCAGAGAAATTGCGGGGGCGGTATTTGCGGGCCAGCACAAGATAAGACATCCCGCGATTCTACGGGGCTGGGCGCCCTTGCCCGAGGCGACCCGGGTTTGGCCGGCCATGTCGTCCGGGCGGCCCGGTGTTTGCCCCTATAATCGAGAGTGACGGGCCTCCTCGCATGGGGAAGCGGCCAACCGGGTCAGGTGGGGAACCAAGCAGCCCTAACCGTGAAACCAGTGCCGAGGGCAAGGCTCGTCACCTTCATTGAACAGCAGGCCCTGCGGGCGCCTGCCCCGTCCAGGCCCGCTGCGGCACCCACTCCTTCTTAACGCTCTGCGCCATCCACCTTGAGATAGCGCGCAACGCCTTGCGCCGCCTGCAGGCCGCTGGCCATGCACGCCGTCAGCAGGTAGCCGCCCGTGGGAGCCTCCCAGTCCAGCATCTCGCCGGCGCAGAAAACGCCAGGAGCGGCTGCGCACATGCCGTTGGCGTCCAGAGCTTCCAGCCGCACGCCGCCTGCCGTGCTGATCGCCTCGTCAATGGGTCGGGCCGCCACCACGGTGATGGGCAGGGCCTTGATGGCATGGGCCAGCCGCACAGGGTCGGCCACACCTTCCTTGCCCAGCACCTCATGCAGCACGGCGGCCTTGATGCCGTCCAGGCCCAGGCGCCCCTTCAGATGGCTGGCCAGGCTGCGCGAGCCGCGTGGATGGCGCACTTCCACCAGCACGCGCTCGGGCGTCAACTGGGGCAGCAGGTCGAGATGGACGGTGGCCTGCCCATCGCGCGCAATGGCTTCGCGCAGCGCCGCAGAGACGGCATAGATCAGGCTGCCTTCCACGCCCGTGGTCGTGGCAATGAATTCGCCCTTGCGCGAGAAAACATAGCCCTTGCCATCATCAAAGGACAGCGCCACAGACTTGAACGGCTGACCTGCAAAGCGCTCGGTGAAATAAGGACTCCAGCCGCGCGCAGGCTGGGGGCTGGCGCCCAGCAGTTCGGCCATGAACTCCCGGCGATCGATCTGTCCGCCCGAAGCCGCACCATCCAGACCCACATCGAACCCGCAGTTGGAAGGCTTCAACGCAGCGGCTTCAACACCGCGCTGCTCCAGCAAGGGCAGCCAGGCGCCATCCGAGCCCAGGCGCGCCCAGCTGCCACCGCCCAATGCCAGCACCACGGCCCTTGCCCGCACCTGCAGCCGCCCTTCGGGTGTATCAAAGCCCAGCGCATCGCCGTCTTGCCAGCCCACCCAGCGGTGGCGCGTGTGCAGCACCACGCCCTGGGTCTGCAGACGTACCAGCCAGGCACGCAGCAAGGGCGCAGCCTTCATGTCCTTGGGGAATACGCGACCCGAGCTGCCCACAAAGGTTTCCACGCCCAGTTCACCGGCCCAGGCACGCAGTTGATCCGGGGACAGCAGTTCCAGCCAGCGCGACACCTCGGAACTGCGCTCGCCGTAGCGGGAGACAAAGGCGGGCAGGTTTTCGGAATGGGTCAGGTTGAGCCCGCCCTTGCCTGCCATGAGGAACTTGCGCCCAGCGGAGGACTTGGCCTCGAACACATGGACATCCAGCCCCTTGCCGGCCAGCCCTTCGGCCGCCATCAGGCCCGCAGGCCCCGCACCGATCACCGCCACATCGCAGTCCATCGTGCGCGCTGCCGCACCGGGTTCAAAAGCATCCATCACATCAGTTTCCATTCCATGCTCGCATTCAACTTGGCGCTGCCGGCCGGCACATATGCCTGCAGCGCGGGCGCGCAGAATACCCTGCCGCAGGCCGGTCTGCGCGCAGGCGCCACTAATTCCCGGAGTCCCGGCAACCCTGTCGCCACCCCATAAACAGCTATGACAGTCATAGCATTGAGCTACCGCCCATACGGTGCAGCAGGTGATAGGTTTCTGTCACAATCTTTTTGCGGTGCGGATTTTCCTGCGCCTTCCTCATTGCGAAAAATCAAGGACTCCACCCATGGCCAGCGAACTGATCAAACACATCTCCGACGCAAGCTTTGAAGCCGACGTCTTGCAGCCTGGCACCACGGTGCTGGTCGATTACTGGGCCGAATGGTGCGGCCCCTGCAAGATGATCGCCCCCATCCTCGACGAAGCAGCGCAGACCTACAAGGAAAAGCTGTCCATCGCCAAGATGAATGTGGACGAGAACCGCGAGATCCCCGCCAAGTTCGGCATCCGCGGCATTCCCACGCTGATGCTGTTCAAGGATGGCCAGCTGGCCGCCACCAAGGTGGGCGCCCTCAACAAGGCACAGCTGTCCGCTTTCCTGGAACAGCACCTGGCCTGATTCCCCCGACGGCCCCGCACACGGGGCCGTCACAGATGCGGGCCGGCGTTGGCCGCAGCACCGCATCGCACTGGCGCATAAACGAGGCGCCAGCGCAAATTTCCCTGTGACCTTCGGATTTTTTCCTGTCATAATGCCCTTCATCACCGGCCTTATGCATTGAAGGCCGCGCTGAGACCCTCAGGCAAGCCAGCCCACTTCCACAGTGTTTCGCTTGGCTCAACGCCTTCCCCTGGTTTCTTTCCACTCCGTTCTGGAGTCACTCCATGCACCTTAATGAACTCAAGGCACTGCACGTGTCTGAAGTCCTGAAGCAGGCCGAAGCGCTTGAGATCGAAAACGTCGGTCGCATGCGCAAGCAAGAGTTGATGTTCGCCATCATCAAAAAGCGAGCCAAGGCAGGCGAACAAGTGTTCGCCGACGGCGTGCTGGAAATCCTGCCGGACGGTTTCGGCTTTCTGCGCAGCCCCGACACCAGCTACACGGCCAGCACCGACGACATCTACATCTCGCCCAGCCAGGTCCGCCGCTTCAACCTGCACACCGGCGACATGATCGAAGGTGAGGTGCGCACGCCCAAGGATGGCGAGCGCTACTTCGCACTGACCAAGCTCGACTCCGTCAACGGCGGCTCGCCCGAGCAGAACAAGCACAAGGTGCTGTTCGAGAATCTGACCCCCCTGTTCCCCACCCAGCAGCTGCGCCTGGAGCGCGAGATCAAGGGTGAGGAGAACATCACAGGCCGCATCATCGACATCATCGCCCCCATTGGCCGCGGCCAGCGCGCGCTGATCGTCGCACCGCCCAAGAGCGGCAAGACCATGATGATGCAGAGCATCGCCCATTCCATCACGGCCAACCATCCCGACGTGCACCTGATGGTGCTGCTGGTCGATGAGCGCCCCGAAGAAGTGACCGAGATGCAGCGCTCGGTCAAGGGCGAAATCATCGCCTCCACCTTCGACGAGCCCGCCACGCGCCACGTGCACGTGGCCGAGATGGTGATCGAGCGCGCCAAGCGCCTGGTCGAGCTCAAGAAGGACGTGGTCATCCTGCTGGACTCCATCACCCGCCTGGCCCGCGCCTACAACAACGTCGTGCCTTCGTCGGGTAAGGTGCTGTCGGGCGGCGTGGACTCCAACGCCCTGCAGCGCCCCAAGCGCTTCTTCGGCGCGGCACGCAATGTGGAAGAAGGCGGCTCGCTGACCATCATCGCCACGGCCCTGGTCGATACCGGCAGCCGCATGGACGAAGTGATCTTCGAAGAGTTCAAGGGCACGGGCAACAGCGAACTGGCCCTGAACCGCCGTCTCTACGAAAAGCGCGTGTTCCCCGCCATCGAACTCAACAAGAGCGGCACACGCCGCGAAGAACTGCTGCTGGCTCCCGAGATCCTGCAAAAGACCCGCATCCTGCGCCAGTTCATGTACAACATGGACGAGATCGAGGCCATGGAGCTGATGATCAAGAACATGCGGGCCACGAAGACCAACGTGGACTTCTTCGACATGATGCGCCGCGGCGGCTGATCGCAGAGATCCAGCCCACGGCCCCGACAGACGCCTCGCTCACGCGGGGCGTTTTGCATTCCAGCCGCCCGTCTCACCACGCTGCGACAGACGTGCCCAGCGCACAGGCCGCGCGCTCCCAATGCATGGGCGCACCCGCCACCTCCACCGGAGCCCGCAGGCGCCGCGCCGCGCCCCAGGAGGTCGCCTCGATCGCCGCGCTGAAATCCTCGGCACCGTTCACCGGCGCCAGCGGGCAGGCATCCGGGTCGCCCACGCCATGCCCCGCCAGAAGATGGGCCGTGCGCGCCAACGAGGCACGCACCGTGCTGCCGCCCTGCCCCTGCATGCGCCGCACCAGCGCCATCACCACGGCGGCAGCCATCAGATAGCCAGTGGCGTGGTCCAACGCCTGCAGCGGCAGCGGCGTGGGTCGGTCACGGCCCAGCCGGTGCATGCCTGCATCGGCAATGCCGGCGCTCATCTGCACCAGGCTGTCGAAGCCGCGCCGCTGCTGCCAGGGCCCGCTCCATCCATAGGCGTTGAGCGACACATCGATGAGAGAGGGATTCAGCCGACGGCGCCACGCGGCCCCGAATCCCAGCCCCTCCAGCGCACCGTCCCGGTAACCGTGGACCAGCACGTCGGCACCGGCCAGCAGTTGCTCGAACACGGCACGATCCTGGGGCGCCCGCAGGTCCAGCCGGGCACAGCGCTTGCCCAGCGTGACTTCAGGCACCGTCCCCGGCTCCTCCCAACCGGGCGGATCGATGCGCAGCACCTCGGCACCATGACCCGCCAGCCAGCGCGTGGCGGCGGGACCGGCCAGGATGCGCGTCAGATCCAGCACGCGCAGCCCCTGCAGCGGCCGCTGCGCCGATGGCTGCCACGCACCAGCACTGAAACTGAAAGGCTGGCCCGGCTGCGGATGCACCTGCCACGCCAGCAAAGGCTCCTGCTGCACGGCCTGCCCCTGCGGATGCGCAGCCCAGGCAGCCAGCCCGCGCATGGCGGCGGCACAACCACCCTGCGCGACAACGGCCGACTCCAATTCATGCGCCGTCCAGCGCCTGACCACCGTCGCCACAGCCTCCCGGTCGGCCGGCGCGTCGAGCACGGCCAGTGCTGCTGCGCGGTGGTGGGGCGCATTGGTATGCAGGCGGATCCAGCCATCGGCCGTCCGGTAGTCACCGGCCACGGCGTCCCACAGCGCGGGCATCTCCCAGCCCAGCGGATGCAGGCTGCTGCCGAACCACAGGGACGCGAGCCTGCGGTCCACCACCACCTGCGGCGCGGCAGCGCCGCATTGGGCCATCAGCTCGGAGATGGCAAGGCCTGCCACACCCAGGCTGGCCGCCGCCAGATCGGAGACCGGAAACACCGAGGCCAAGGCGCCTTGCCCGCGCATCTCCAGACGGTGCAGCGCGCCCTGGGCACCTTCCAGTGCCGCCCAGATCTGGGCGGCGCAGTGATCAAAAGCGCAAGGGGACGGAAGACTGGACATGGAGCACTCCTGGCAACGGAAACAAGGGTTGGAACTCACACCATAGATTTCCAGAAAATATTGTCAATATTGATTAAATAAATCAACATATCATTACACCCATGCCCGACTACCTGAACTCGACCGAAGCCACCGCACTGCTGGGCGTGAGCCGCGCCACGCTGTATGCCTATGTCAGCCGGGGTCTGCTCCATGCCCATGCGGCAGACACGCCGCGCGAAAGCCGTTACCTGCGCGAAGAGGTCGAGCAGCTCGCGCGCCAGCGCGGCCAGGGCCGCAAACCCCGCGAAGTCGCCCAGGCCGCGCTCAACTGGGGCCTGCCGGTGCTGGAGTCATCGATCACGCTGATAGAACAGGGCCGCCTCTACTACCGTGGCGAGGACGCCGTGGACTGGGCACGCGCGCACACGCTGGAAGAGACCGCCGCCCTGCTCTGGCAATACCCGGCCGATGCCGCCTTCGCCGCACACGCCGTGGAGGCCGCCCCTGTGTTGCCCGACCTGCAGCAGCGCATGGCCGGCCAGCCTTGCGAAAACACATTGCTGGCCCTGTTCACCGTCGCCAGCGATGACGCGGCCACTGCCGCATGGCAGCAATCGCCAGAACGGCTGGCGGCAGGCTGCGGAGCGCTCCTGCGCCTGCTGGCGGCCTGCCTGCTGGGCACGGCGCCGGACAAGGCCCCCATCCACCTGCAATGCGCCCAGGCCTGGGCGCTGGACGCACAAGGCGCCGACCTGGTGCGCATGGCCCTGGTGCTGTGCGCCGACCATGAACTCAACGCCTCCGGCTTCACGGCGCGCTGCGTGGCATCCACGGGCGCCAGCCTGCGGGCGGCCGTGGTGGGAGGCCTTGCCGCCCTGACGGGCGGGCGCCACGGCGGCACGACCGCGCGCGTGGAGGCGCTCTGGGACGAGCTGGGCGAGGCGCAGGCCCCGGCACGCCTGCGCCAGCGCCTGGCGCGCGGCGAGACCCTGCCCGGCTTCGGCCACCACCTCTACCCCGAAGGCGATGTGCGCGCCGCCCTGCTGCTGGAAATGCTGCCCAGGCAGGGACCGGCGGCGGCCCTGGCGGCCGAAGTGATGGCACTCACTGGCCTGGCCCCTTCGGTCGATTTCGCATTGGTGGCCCTGCGGCGGCACCTGCAGTTGCCGGCGGGCAGCGCCTTCGGGCTGTTCGCGCTGGGCCGCTGCGCAGGCTGGCTGGCACAGGCGCTGGAGCAGCGCGCCACACGGCAGATCATTCGGCCACGCGCGGCGTACACGGGTCCCAGGCCCGCCGGCTTGGCACGCAACTGAGCACTATGCGATAATGCAGGGCTTTTTCTTGCGGAAAGTACGCTTGATTTGAACCGCTACAAAGGTTGCAGCGGGTCAGGCACGGCTACCGCACTTGCATCAGAAGGAAAGATCATGAAAGAAGGCATCCACCCCAACTACCGCGAAGTTCTGTTCGTGGACCTGTCCAACGGCTTCAAGTTCGTGACCCGCTCCTGCGTGAACACGAAGGAAACCGACACCTTCGAAGGCAAGGACTACCCCCTGTTCAAGCTGGACACCTCGTCCGAGTCGCACCCGTTCTACACCGGCACGCAAAAGTCGGTGGACAACATGGGCGGCCGTGTGGAGCGCTTCCGCAACCGTTTCGGCAAGAAGTAAATCCTGCTTCTCCGGCCAGAAGGGCAGCACGGGCAACCGCGCTGCCCTTTTGTTTTTCGCAGTCCGGCCAATCCCTGCCGGCCAGCCATGTTCCACGCTTTTCGAGGCCCTTGCTTCGCGTATTCTTGCGCCCTCCGTTGCAGAAAGTCCTGTGAGTGAACCAGCCCACCCCTGCCATCGTTGCCCAAAGCGCCGTGCGCCGCCTGCCCCGCTGGTCGCTGCTGCTGCTGTGCCTGGCCTATGTCGTGCCCGGATATGTGGGGCGCAGCCCCTGGCGCATGGCCGACATGGAGGCCTTCGGCTACATGCGGGAGCTGGCCCTGGGCCATACCTCGTGGCTGGCACCGCGCATGGCGGGCCTGCTGCCCGAATCCGAGGGCCTGCTGTCGTACTGGCTTGGCGCGCTGGCCATGCAGGGAGCGCCTTCCTGGCTGAATCTGGAGATGGCGGCACGCCTGCCCTTCATCGCCATGCTGGTGCTCACGCTGACGGCCACCTGGTGGGGCGTGTACTACCTGGCGCGCACGCCGGGCGCGCGCCCCGTGGCCTTTGCCTTTGGCGGCGAGGCACAGCCCACCGACTATGCGCGCGCCATGGCCGATGGCGGCCTGCTGGCCCTGGTGGCCTGCCTGGGCCTGGCCCAGCTTTCCCATGAAACCACCAGCTACATGACCCAGCTCGGCTGCGCGGCCCTGCTGTTCTTTGCCGCCGCAGCCATGCCCTACCACGGCCGCACCGCCATGCTGGCGCTGCTGCTGGGCCTGCCGGGCCTGGCGCTGAGCGGCGCGCCGACCGTGGCCACGCTGTTCGGCCTGGGCGGTGCGACCATGGCGTTTTTCTCGCGCACCTGGGGTGACGAGCCCTCGCCTGCGCCGCGCGAGGCGCGCATCTGGACCGCACTGTGGCTGAGCGTCACGCTGCTGGCGGCTGCACTGTCCTGGTGGCTGGACCAATGGGCCTGGCGCCTGGTGGACAGCGGCACCGCCAAGGAATGGCAAAGCCTGGTCAGGCTGCTGCTGTGGTTCAGCTGGCCGGCCTGGCCGCTGGCCATGTGGACCCTGTGGGTCTGGCGCCGCCAGATCGCCGCGCCTCGCCGCTATCCCCATCTGGCGCTGCCGCTGTGGTTCGCCGTCATTCCGGTGATCGCCTCGCTGAGCACGCTGCCTGCGGACCGCGCCCTGCTGCTGGGCCTGCCGGCCATCGCCACGCTGGCAGCCTTTGCCCTGCCGACGCTGCGCCGCAGCATCAGCGCCTTGATCGACTGGTTC
>Ga0105250_10001560_pt1 | contig 12317 bp, 15 predicted proteins | sample KBSS54metaG_FD_80425 | JGI IMG/M metagenome (GOLD analysis project Ga0105250, IMG submission 80425) | Switchgrass rhizosphere microbial communities from Kellogg Biological Station, Michigan, USA - KBS S5-4 metaG | ecosystem: Host-associated > Plants > Roots > Rhizosphere > Soil | place...
AATCGTACATAAGGTTCTTATTCCGCTTAAAAATGATGGACTTATAGACGAATGTATCAATGATATTTTTCTTTCAGTTTGGAATAATGCAAACAAGTTTCATGGAGAGCCGGAAGATTTTAAGAAATGGATTGCAGCGGTTGCTAAGTTTAAAGCAATTGATTACTACAGAAAATCCATTAAGGAAGTTGAGGTTACCTCAGATGATTTTGATGTAAATACAGGAAAATCGATAGAAGATGAACTGATTATAATGGAAGATAGGGATGAACTGATAAAGTTAATTAATCAATTAGAGCCTATAGATCAAAAGATTTTTATCATGAAATTTCTTCTAGGGTTAAAGACGGAGGAAATAGGAGAAAAGCTCGGTTTAACGCGAGCGGCGATAGATAATCGGATTTATCGAGGGAAAAAGAAATTACAAAAAAATGCTACGAATCTTAGTTTAGGAGGTAGTGTAATATGAAAGACATTTACGAGCTGTTAAATGACATTGATATAGATGAAAAAGAATTAGAGGAAATGAAGGCTTATGAATTTGAAAAGGAAAAAGTGAAACGTAACTTAAAACAGGCTATACATAAAAAGAAAAAAACGAAGAACTGGAAAAAGGGTGTCGCTGTTGCATCTATTTTAGTAGGTTTGTCAGTTGTAACACTTGGAATTGGATTTCCTACTTATGCAGGAGGGCTTCCGATTGTAGGGAATATTTTTCGATTTTTAGATAATGGTAGAACGGGATTTTATGAAAATTATAAAGAATTTTCTACTGAGTTAAATATGGTGAGAGAAAGTAATGGGATTAAAATAACAATCAATGATGTGATTTCTGATGGACGAACTGTATCAATAACATATTCAGTGGAAAGTGAGCAAGATTTAGGAGATGACCCAATTATATTAGGTGGGTTAGATATAATTGGGTCTGATGGAGGAACAGGAAGTTCTAAAATTTCTAAAGTTGCAGATAAAAAGTATGTAGGTATGGCGACAACGACACATCATAACAGTAATAAAAAAGACAAAATAAACCTTAGATGGAATATAGACAAAATAGAAACACCGGATAAAAAGAAAGAAATAAAAGGGAATTGGAATTTTGCTCTTACTGTAAAGGCAATGGATAGTAAAGAAAAAACAATTAGTGAAAGTTCCGAAAAAGAAGGCGTAAAAGTAAATATGGAAAAGGTGGCAGTGTCACCGATATCGTTTATTCTTTATTACAATCAAGAAGTTTCTAAAAATACAAGGAAGGAATGGGATGCTGTAGATGTTGAGTTGGAAGTTAAAGATGATTTAGGTAATCATTATTCTGGAGAAGGAAATGGTGGATCAGGTAAGGATTCCTATAATATTCATTGGAGTGATACATTTCAAAAGCTCAATGAAAATGCAACGAAACTTATTATCACTCCTCGTGTTAACTTACGAATTCATACCCCCGAAAATCATGGCGGGGTAGAAATGAGAGACGGAAAAGAAAAGAAAATTGAAGTGCCTAAAAAAGAAGCGAAAAGTAAAGATATTGTTTTAGATGATATCGTAATTGATTTAAAGAAATAAAAAAGGAAAGGACTGTATTGATAAATAAGCAGTCCTTTTTCTTTTATTAAGAAGTTGTAACTAATAAAGCATGTGGATGCTGTGTTTTATATTCTTCTTTCCAAGGAATGCTTAATTGCTCCCAAGTTTGCCCGCTATCTAAAGATTGAAATACACCATTATTATTTAAAGTATAAAATGTATGAGGTTCGGCAGGATTTGTTGCAAGCATAGAGATGACAGTTCCGATTGCTGACGGTAGCCCGTGCTGCACTTTTTGGAAAGGAGTGTTTTTTGTTTTTCGATAAATATAAGATTCATAAGGTATACGATGGTGAGCTAGGTCAGCACTTGGTGCAGCAGAGACAAGTATCGTATCACAATCACCAGGATCGATAGCCATACTATATAAATAGTGATGTTCTAAACCTTCGCTACAAGAAGTCCAACTGTGCCCGCTATTATAACTTTCAAGATATGCACGGTCAGGTCCGCCTATAAATCCGTCGCCACATGATGCATACAGGCGATTAGGAGCCTGAGGGTGCATAAGTAGTTGGTGAGCATCGATAGGAGCGCCGAATTTTTTATCCTCCCAATTTTGTCCATTATCTTTACTTTGAATAACAGCTCCGGCTTCAATTGATACATGGATCGTATCTTGCTTATTTGGATCAACTGTAATCCAACGAATATGATGTGTAAATGGACGTGGTGGAAATGCCCATGTATATGAAGAAAGTAATAATTTCATACTTTTACACTCTTTCCATGTTTCACCACCGTTTTCGGAATAGAACAAAGCGCTAGGTTCTGTTCCTACATAAACAATCCCATAGCCATTAACTTGTTTTAAGGGATTGATAGCGATAGAAGTAATAGCAGAATGTAAAATGCCATCTTCTTTAGGAAAGTCAAAATAGTAGTAAGAATCTCCAATTGGTCTCCAAGAATCACCTCGATCATCGCTTAACCATAATCCCCGACCAAATGTTCCGCAATATATACGATTTGGTTGAAATGGGTCAACCGCAATACAAGTAGGTTGCATATTTTGTAAGTGATATTGAACTTGAAATTCTTCATTTCTTTCTTCTACGACAAGAAGTTCACGTTCCATACAAAGGAATAATCGCTTCAATTTTATATCCTCCTTTTCATTTCTTAACAGTATTAAACAATATGAGAAAGAAAAAGAAGTAGTCTTATTTTTTGTTGAGAAAAAAGGAAATGGTAGTAGGAATAACGAAAGGGGTATAAGTAAGGGGTGGATCGTGGCTAGGGATATAAGTGAATAGACTTGGATAAATTGGTAAGGTCTGTCACATAATAGAATGCAGGAATTATTTTTTTAGGAAATTCACATGGGACATTCACATCATCATGGTCATTCACAAAATAAAAAAGCATTAATGATTGCTGAAGTCATTGGCGGATTTGTAACGAATAGTTTAGCACTTTTATCAGATGCTGGGCATATGCTAAGTGACACGCGGTATCTCTTGTTTTAAGTTTGTTTGCTTTTAAAATTGGAGAAAAAACATAAAGAACCACTTTGCAAAGTATGAAAGAAAAAAGATGATAAAAAGTGTCATAAACCATCTTAGGAAACATACATATATATAATGTGGCCACAAACAGTTTGTAAGGTGAATATTTCATGATATTACTTTACTTCTAAAATATCATCTTTTATAATCAAAGTGGTAATTGATATAGATTATCATTTTCAATGATTGTAGAAAGGAGTTTTTAAAAGATGAGCAGTCAACTCCGTTTTGCTGTTGAAAATCGTAAGAGGCAGTTAATTGATCAGTTAATTGGGGCGGGTGTGTTTAAAATTCTCAATCGACAATTATACGAGCTCTCTTTAGAGGAACTAGAAAAAGAGTATAGGGACATTGAGAAATATGCCGAGATTCGCGCATAGTTATATAGAATTGTAAAGGAAGAGCCGTTTGCGTTGAGAGAACACGTAAACGGCTCTTTTCATTATTTCATAGAGATTATTTTTTGGATTTCTTTCATTGGTCGTAACCAGTTTTGAGACATGATTTGTTCTATTTGCGCTGCATCCTGGTTTTTTAATGCCTCAATTATTAAATTGTGCTCTTCAATCGATTTACGTGCAGGAATGAAGTTTTGGAAAAAAAGGTATTCAAGACGTAACACATGAAGTTGTATGTTTGCTAAGAAAGGCTCGATATATGTATTTTTAGCGATTGATACGATTGTATTATGAAATTGTATATCTAAGTTTAATGCTTGTTTTGAATTTTTTTCATCTATGGCATTTTGAAATGCCTCGTTTATTTCAGAAAGTCTTATCAGGTCGGTGTCGTTTATTTGATGAATTGCTTGTTTTCCAATAATGGTATGAAGACCAGCGATCGTTTCATAAATGACAGATACATCTTCTAATTTTATAGGAGCGATTTTTGTTTTTTGTCCTGGAACCATCTCGACCAGTCCTGAAAGTTCTAACACTTGCAGTGCTTCTCTAACCGGTGTTCTGCTCACACCTAAAGCTTCAGCTAGCTCTCCATCATTAATCTTTTCATCAGGTTGTAAAACACCTTCAATAATCCAATCTTGTAGTTGATTTAAAACGAGGGATTTAGCAGATACTCTTTCTTGCTTTCGATAGTTTTGAGGAATAGGCATAATCGAACAGTTCCTTTCATTTTATGTTTTGTTTTTTCGTAACGGCAAGTCGTAGTTTCGGTTTTCCTTCATCTGGCTTTTGGCTTAGTACAAGTACCATTACAATAATACAAAGAGCGCCTAAAAATTGAAATGATTGAAACGGAACATGCAAAATGAGAATAGAAGAAATGATAGCTGCAAGTGGTTCTGTACAACCAAATAATGTAGTTTCTTTCGGTGTAAGATATCGTATGCTGTCTAAATATAAATAAAATGCGATGAGTGTGCCGAAAATAACAACGAATGTAATGAGAAAAAGATTGTTAGGCTGTAAATATTTCATGCCAGATAATAAGATAAACTCGTTCGTGGAGAGAAAATGTAAGACGGTTACACCAACTCCTCCAATAATCATCCCCCATCCAACAATGACAGATGAAGACCATTTTTCTAATAATTCCTTTGAATAAAGGCTATAGAATGCTAGTGATAAACCGGATAAAATGCCCCAAACGATAGCTGGTGTTGAAACAGCTAAATTATCAATGGATCCATTCGTTAGCAAGAAAAAGGTCCCGATTAAAGATAGTACGATAGAAATAAAATCGATTTTAGTAGGACGAATATTCCATTTAAAGATAAGGTAAACAGTTATAAATATTGGTGCTAAATATTGTAACAATGTTGCGACTGCAGCATTTCCTTCCTGAATAGAAGCAAAATAGGTATATTGTACAGCCAGCATACCTAACAATCCAAACAGAATTATTTTGTTTGCCTCGGCTTTTTGCTTCCAAATGCCAAGTACTTCTGATTTTTTACTGCCAAATGAGGAGAATAAGAGCAAAATAATTCCGGATATAAGTAATCGAATTGTAACTAACCATTCTGTAGAAACATTTTCTTGTTGAAACAGTTGTTGTGCAGCGGTCCCGGATAATCCCCATAAACTAGCACCTGTAATGACCATAATAATGCCTTTCAACCTTCCTGAATCCATAGCTGGGTTCTCCTTTCAGAAAGAAAATTTAATTGAAATATTGAATACAATATGTAATATATCACGAGTAATATTAAAAAAACAGAATTTTTTAATATTAAAGATAGACATGTGATAGTTATAATCATGGTAAAATATTGTAAAGGAGGGATTTGATGATCGGTGGATTTATAATCAGTTTTCTTGTAGGCATGTTAATCATTATTATGGGATACCAAATTCATATAAAAAAGCGGTTATTTCTCATTGCAGGATATCAAGAAGAGACTTTCGTGGGGGATAAAGAGAAACTTGCAAAAATATTTGGGGTTTTTTCTTACGTAATAGGAATTACTACGGCTCTGTTACCATTTGGATTAGAAACAATTGGTGATGCTGCGGGAATTGGTTATGGGATTTTTGTTGTTATAAGTACAATTGTACTTGTTATATGGGCTAATGTAATAAATAAGCCTAGTAACTCTAAAGAACAAACGAAAACAAGATGGTAACCTTTTAGGGAAACCATCTTGTTTTTCTACTTTGTATTATGATGCCACGGTAAAAGGAGGGATTGGATCAACAAAATCATCCCAATCCTGTCTCATTTCTTCATCGGTTAATAAGCATGTATCTAAAGAGCGTTCAATATCATATTGTTTCATTTTAACTCCAATAAAGACTAGCTCTGTTATGCGATCTCCGTACTGCTCATCCAATTTTTTAGTATTTCTGGCTCTTCTATAAGTATTTGCTGCTGCTCAGCTTCTGGTAATGCTGCAATCCATTCACCAGCTCCTTGGATGATAATGGAAGAGCCAGCTTGAGATAGAAGCCCCATCATGTGATTACGAGATGCAAGCCAGAAAAAATCTTTCGCTCTTACAACATCCAAAGGCCATTTTTTTAACCAATTCATAAGTCGAACAGGATGAAATGGACGTTTACGGCGATAAACAAAGGAACTAATGCCGTATTCTTCTGTTTCTGGTGTATGGTGTTCGCTATTTAACTCCTGAATCCAGCCAGCTGATTGACTTGCTTCATCATAGTTAAATAAATTTGTATTTAAAATTTCATTTAGTGGTACTGCACTAAATGAAGATTGTTCTTCTATATGCACTGTTTGTTATTCCGATTGTAAGTGCGTTTTTATTTTCCAACGTAACAATTAATGGTAGTCTCGCAGCGAACAGGGAAATGAATCAGAGTGCACAGGCAAAAAGTGTAGAGCAGAAAGTACCACAAACGAAACAGATCAGTTCTGATTGGAGAGAATTATTAGTTGATCAGGAAGAAGAGCCAATTCAAAATCTACCTACATCAGAACAGTTAGAGAAAACGATAATGAACCAGAAGGAAATACAAATAGATGATAAAAACTATATTCAAACAATGAATATAATCGGAAAAGATGTTCTTGGATTTAAAGGGAAACAAATTACATTTACAGGTTTTATTTATAACGATAAAGAAGTAAAAGGAGATAAAATAGTAGTTGCCAGGTATGGTATTACATGTTGTATTGCAGACGCTTCAGTATGGAGATTATTTCTTATTAAAAACTCAGATATGAAATGCAACGCTATCCTTCAAATGCTAATTTCGTTTCGTAATGATGAGTAATCGAATCATATATTTTGGACACACTTAAAAATGTGAGTTTTCAAGTGAACATGTTTAGAAATTGTATTAGAAAGAAATGTTTTGGAGGTATTTTTTATGAGAAGAAATTGTGTAGCATTACTCATTATTGATGTACAAACAGGTTCTTTTCAAGAGAAGCAACCTTTATATAAAGGAAAGGAATTATTAGAAAATATTCAGTTGTTAATTTCAAAAGCTCGTACTGCTCAAGCACCTATTATTTACATGAAGTATAATGGAAAAGCTGGTTCTCCACTTGAACGGGAGACTTCAGGTTGGAGTATTCATAAATCTATAGCTCCATTAGCAGAAGACATTACTCTTGAAAAAAATCATCCTGATTCATTTCATAGAACGAGCTTACAGCAGGAACTAGATGAAAGAAGTATAAAACAAATTGTAATGGTAGGAATTCAAACTGAGATTTGTGTGGATGCAACATGTAGACGTGCTTATAGTCTTGGATATAATCTTACTCTTGTAGAAGATGGACATAGTACATACGACTCCACAATCTTATCTGCATCCCAAATTATCGATCATCATAACCAAGTAATTGGACAATGGTTCGCTCATGTTAAACCTGCTGAGCAAATTAGATTTTAGTGGGTATTTTCATTCTATAATATAGTACGAATATACAATTGATTTCAGATTGAAACATGATTCGGATTACATATAGTGTTATTTTGTAAGCGATTTCTAGATTTTTTCTTCGTAAGGTTTTCATATGTATTTTTGTAAATTATAAATAAAAATACAATATTTTTTATAATTTCCATTGCGAAAATCTCAATCTACTTTTACAATAGAAAAGGTCGTATATATTATACTGAAAAAATAAATCGAAATAATGTGAAAATTACGTTTTGTCTTCGTTCATTGTATATCGTATACACGTAAGACGACACACATCATGTTATCGACTTGTAAGGAGAGAAGCAAATGAAAAGTGTAAGATTACCATCGATTCCAGAAATCATTATTCTTTTATTACTGTTTCTTGCTGTTGTCTTTTCCTTTCAAACGATCTTTAATTTGCCGATTCAATTAGCGCTATTTATTTCATGGTTTTTAGTAATTGCGCTTGGATTAAGGCTAGGGTTTCGTTATCAAGAATTGCAAGATGCAATTACGAAAGGAATTTCTAACGGATTAGAAGCTGTTCTCATCTTAGTTGCTGTAGGAGCACTAATTGGAACATGGATTGCTGGCGGGGTTGTACCGACATTAATCTATTACGGATTAGAATTTATTCATCCGAGTATATTCTTATTAGCAACCTTAATTATTTGTTCAATTACTTCTATTGCAACAGGTACATCATGGGGAACAGTTGGTACAGCTGGTATTGCCATGATGGCAATCGGTGAAGGTCTTGGTTTACCGCTGCCATTAGTTGCCGGAGCAGTACTTTCAGGGGCATACTTTGGAGACAAGTTATCTCCGCTTTCTGATAGTACGGTACTTGCTGCTTCAATGGCAAAAGTAGATGTTATTGCGCACGTTCGTGCGATGCTTGTACTAGATGTACCAGCATATATTATTACCGGTATTATGTTTACAGTTGCCGGATGGATGTATGGTGGAGATAATGTTGATTTAAACAAAGTGGAATTTTTAAAAGAAGCTTTATTAAAGCAATTTGATATTAAAATATGGATGCTTGTACCAGCGGTTATTGTCATCGGACTATTAGCAATGAAAAAACCATCAATGCCAACAATTGCAATGGGAGCGCTTCTCGGTGCAGGTTGGGCAACTCTATTCCAAGGTATGCACTTTGGAGAGGCAATTGGAACAGCATATAACGGTTTTTCTATTGAATCAGGTGTGGACTTCATTGATAAGTTGCTAAATCGCGGTGGAATCAATGGTATGCTTGGATCAGTAGCAGTTATTATTTTTGGATTAGGTTTCGGAGGGTTACTTGAAAAACTCGGTGTTTTAAAAGTAATCGTATCAAAATTTGAGAAGAAACTAAACTCTGCAGGAAATGTAACACTGTCCACATTAATCGTCGCTTTCCTGGCAAACGTATTCGGCTGCGCAATGTACGTATCACTTATTTTAACTCCAAAAATTATGCAAGACAGCTATGATAAATTAAAGCTCGATCGTCGTATATTGGCTCGTAACTCAGAAGTGGGTGGAACGCTAACTTCAGGTATGGTTCCATGGTCTGATAATGGGATTTACATGGCTGGTATATTAGGGGTCGCAACATTATCATACATTCCATTCATGTGGATGAGCTTTGTATCATTAGCATTGGCAGTTATATACGGATATACAGGGAAATTCATTTGGTATGTTGATGATGCTGAAAAAGGGAAGCAAGTGTCATAATATAAAATCATCCCTTCCATTGGTGTATTAGAGATTTTTAATTTCTATAGAAGATGACAATTCTTCATCGTATAGTACGAAGTTAACCCGTAAGTTCGATTAGAACTTACGGGTTGTTCAGTTTCTAATGAGATTAGTATATTTCGCTTATCAAAAAGCAAAATATATAGTATCAAAAACAGGAGGAGAAATATGACTGAATCATTACTGCTGGAGTATGGGGGAGTTATATTAATTCTTATCGCATTAGAAGGAGTTTTATCTGCAGATAATGCTCTTGTACTTGCTATTATGGTTAAACATATACCTGAAGATGATAGAAAAAAGGCTTTATTTTATGGATTATTCGGAGCATTCATATTTCGATTTGGGTCATTATTTTTAATTTCATTTCTTGTGAATGTATGGCAGATGCAAGCGATTGGTGTTTCTGGTTGGTTTTTATCTCCCGATTCATCTGAAACATAATTTTTTAAATATAGAATTATGAATAAACAGGAGTGAGAATCCTTATCGTTTGAAGGGAAGTCTGTTACAATAAAAGCGTAGCTATTATATTTTCAAGGGGATGAAAACATGGAGTACAGAATTGAAAGAGATACATTAGGAGAAATGAAAGTTCCAGCTGATAAATTATGGGCAGCGCAAACACAACGCAGTAAAGAAAACTTTCCGATTGGAACAGAGTATATGCCGATTGAAATTGTACAAGCATTTGCAATTTTAAAGAAAAGTGCTGCGATTAGTAACCAGAAACTAGGGAAGTTATCAGAAGAAAAAGCGCAGGCGATTGTAGAAGCAGTCGATGAAATCCTAGCAGGAAAATGGAATGAACATTTTCCGCTTGTTGTATGGCAAACAGGCAGCGGTACACAATCAAATATGAATGTGAATGAGGTAATCGCAAACCGGGGGAATCAAATTTTAAAGGGAAAAGGGCTTGATGTACATATTCATCCAAATGATGATGTAAACATGTCTCAAAGTTCAAATGATACATTCCCGACAGCACTTCACGTTGCATGTGTGATTGCGGTGGAAAACCAAGTGTTACCGGCAATTACAAAATTAAAAGTAACATTAGAGAAAAAAGTAAATGAGTTTCAAAATATTATTAAAATTGGTCGTACGCATCTGCAAGATGCAACGCCTTTAACGCTAGGACAGGAAATTAGCGGTTGGCATCGTATGCTTGAAAAAACAGAGCGTATGATTGCGGATAGCAATACATATATGAAAGAACTTGCGATTGGTGGTACTGCAGTTGGAACAGGAATTAATGCTCATCCTAAATTTGGTGAGATGGTCGCAGAGGAAATTAGTCAGTTTACAGGAAAACAATTCGTGTCTGCACCGAATAAGTTTCATGCATTAACGAGTCATGATGAAGTTGTGTTTGCACATGGTGCATTAAAAGCATTAGCAGCTGATTTAATGAAGATTGCTAATGATGTACGTTGGCTTGCGAGCGGTCCACGTAGTGGTCTCGGTGAAATTATTATTCCTGCGAATGAGCCAGGAAGCTCTATTATGCCAGGTAAAGTAAATCCAACGCAAAGTGAAGCATTAACAATGGTTGCAGCGCAAGTTATGGGAAATGACGCAACAATTGGATTTGCGGCGAGCCAAGGTAACTTTGAGTTAAACGTATTTAAGCCAGTAATTGCATATAACTTCTTACAATCTGCTCGTTTATTAGCTGATGCAACAGTTTCGTTCAATGATAAATGTGCGGTTGGCATCGAAGCAAATAAAGAAGTGATTAACCAAAATGTAAATCGTTCTTTAATGCTTGTTACAGCATTAAATCCACATATTGGCTATGAAAATGCAGCGAAAATTGCTAAACATGCTCATAAAGAGGGATTAACGTTAAAAGAAGCAGCATTACAATCAGGATTATTAACGGAAGAACAGTTTGATGAAATTGTAGATCCGAAGAAAATGATTGCGCCGAAAGAATAATTTTAATTCATAATGGAGAGCCAGGTTCTAATTTTAGAATCTTGGCTCTTTTTTCATGGTAAAATATTTGAAATGAAAGGCAGGTGAGGAGAATGAAATACGCCATTTCTACACTAGCGGTGCTGATTACATTTATCGTATTACAATTGTTACCAAGAACTATATTCACATACTTTTACATGCAGGATTCACGGGATTGGACGAGCGTTGCAACAATAACTCCAGCGGTATCTGCTAATTACTTCTTTGATGTTGACTACATACAATTATTCTTCGTTTTTTTATCTTTCATTGTAGGATTTGTTACACTTAAATTTATTGAGAGAAGGAAAAGAGTTTATATTAAAAGTAAATCCGGTAATAGGAGCTACAAGATAATGCTTATGGGCTATGAAAAAAAATCTATGTTAGTGAAAACATGGATCTTTAATGATTTTCATGAACGAGTAAATTTGAAAATCTTATTAGCAGCCCTAGAATAACCACCCGCGTTACGAAATGATTGACTAATTTTTTTCGTATTGTTCTTATAAATAGGATTCCTTAACACTTCACTAACAGCTTCTTTGATATCCTCCGCCGATAGTTGTTGAATATTTAACATAGCTCCTGCACCAAGTTCTTTCACTCGTTCAGCAATCGTATGTTGATCATTTATGATAGGAAGCATAACTAAGGGTACTTCAAAATAAAGTGATTCACTGGTGCTATTCATTCCACAATGGCTAATAAAGACGTCAGTTTGGCGAAGTACATCTAATTGAGGAACATAGTTACGAACAATAAAATTATCGGGTATATTCTTTAGCTGCTCTGCTTTTAATTGTTTGCCTATACTAAGCACCACTTTAACCTTTAAATCTTGTAAAGCGGTAAAGCACCTTTGATAGAAGTTTGGCTGGTTGTTCATTATCGTTCACATAGAAAAGTAAATCACATGTGTGTCTTTTAATAGATTCATTGGAAAATCGTTTGCAGTTTCATTTTTAGTAATGGAAGGTCCGACAAAAATATAGTTATTCTTAAAAGCGCTGCTATTCCTTTGGAAATAGGAAGAAGTGAAGACGATATTTAAATCTCCTGAACCAGGACAAAGTAAGAAGTTGTAAGATAATGGAAGTTCGTATTTGTTTTCTAAATATTGTTTGCGTTTGGCGATTTCTTCTAATTGTAAAAATGCTTTTAG
>Ga0105250_10001562_pt1 | contig 12306 bp, 9 predicted proteins | sample KBSS54metaG_FD_80425 | JGI IMG/M metagenome (GOLD analysis project Ga0105250, IMG submission 80425) | Switchgrass rhizosphere microbial communities from Kellogg Biological Station, Michigan, USA - KBS S5-4 metaG | ecosystem: Host-associated > Plants > Roots > Rhizosphere > Soil | place...
GTCAGGTCGGCCTTGCCGTCACCGTTGCTGTCGAACAGCTTGGCGATCTCCGGCTTCTTCAAATCCGACAGATCCTTGATGTGATAGGCGTCTGCGGTTTTTTTGTCGATCAGGTAACCCTGCAGCACGCCTTTCATGATCTGCCCGACCTTGACCATCACGTCATCGCCGCCAGCCTTTTCATAAAAGGCTTCGTGCAGGTGCTCCCATTCATGCACGGTGAAATCCGCATCACCATAAGACAGCGCGAGAAACATCGCCGGGTAGTCGACCTCTTTCGGCTGTTTGACGTCGTAGCCCAACTCCTTAAGGCCGGCGATCACCACCTCACCACGAAAGCGTTCTTCAGCAATGGTCGGGAAAATCGGCGTAATCGAAACGCCGGCACCGGGTTTGTTGGCATCGGCCGCGTAGACCGCCGAGCACAACAAGGTGCCAAACACTGAAGCCACGAGGCTCGCAACCACGCTTTTCTTGAGATTTGTCAGTTTCATGTTTCACCACGCTTGGAGTTTTTAATGGGGTGAGCAGGCCAACTCAATTCGTCACTGGACGTGCAACGTTCTTCTTTTTCTTCAGTTTCATGACCAGCCCCACCGGGCCGCTTTCATACCAGCGCTGACCGCTGGCCAGGTCGCTGCTGCGCTCACCCATTGCCTGGGTCAGTCGATCAAGGAATACCGCGAGCAACACCAGGCCGGCACCGCCGACGCTGGCCAGGCCCATGTCGAGGCGGCCGATGCCGCTCAACACCATCAAACCCAGACCGCCCACCGAGATCATCGAGGCGACGACCACCATCGACAGCGACAGCATCAGTGTCTGGTTGAGGCCGGCCATCATCGTTGGCGCCGCCAACGGCAACTGCACCTTCATCAGCATTTGCGTGGCCGTGCAGCCGAACGCTCGGGCGGCTTCGACCTTGTCCGCAGGGACTTGGCGAATACCAAGGTTGGTCAGCCGCACCAGCGGCGCGACGGAAAAGATGATGGTGACGATTACACCGGGGACGTTGCCGATACCAAAGAGCATCACCACCGGCACCAGGTAGACGAACGCGGGCAGTGTCTGCATGGCATCCAGCACCGGGCGGATGATCATTTCCGTGCGATCACTGCGTGCACACAAGATGCCCAGCGGTATGCCGATCACTGCGCAAAACAATAGCGAGGTCAGCACCAGGGCGAGCGTGACCATCGCATCGCTCCACACACCGATCAACCCAAGCCCGGTGAGCGTTGCAACACTGAAGATGGCAATGCGCTTGCCGCCAATTTGCCAACTGATCAGTCCGGCAATGATGATGAATACCGTGGGCGGAACCGACAGCAGTCCCCACTGGACACCGTCGAGCACTTGATCGACCGGCCAGCGGATCGAGCGAAACACTTCCCTGAAGTTATGCACCAGATATTTAAGGGCGGTCTCTACCCACGAGCCCAAAGGAATATTTAAACTTTGGAAAGGATCTAGAAAGTTGAAGTCTGACATGGTGCTACCTCGCCCTCAGAAGCGGTAAATCAATTCTGATTATTCGCAGTTCAGCTATTACACAGACAGCTCAGAATATGGCCTTGCGAAATCGAACCTTTATAAAGCCCAACTTCATCCACCACCGGCATGGGAGTTGCCGAGGCCGCAACCAGATGAAAGATGTCGCGAAGAGACGCTTCCGCTTTAATCGGTGTTTGCCCGCCCGGTATATAAGCGATAGTTGAATCCTGTTGCGCGATATCGCCCGCTTTCAGAATGCGACTGGTGTCGAAGCCATTAAAGAAATCGCGAACATATTTATTCACCGGGTTGCACAGAAGTTCACGCGGCGTGCCGATTTGCACCACGCGCCCGCCTTCCATGATCGCAATGCGGTGACCGATGCGAACCGCTTCTTCTATATCGTGGGAGATGAAAATGATCGTGCGGTCCTGCTCGGCCTGCAGCTTGATCAGTTCGCCCTGCATCTCGCTGCGAATCATCGGATCGAGTGCCGAGAACGCTTCATCCATCAACAGAATGGCGGGATCGTTGGCCAGCGCGCGGGCCAGGCCGACGCGTTGCTGCATGCCGCCGGAGAGTTGGTGAGGAAAGCTCAGTTCCTGCCCCGAAAGCCCGACCTGCTCCAGTGCGCCCATCGCGCGGCAATAGCGTTCTTTCTCGCTGACACCGCTGATTTCCAGGCCGAAGCTGACGTTGTCGATGACGCTCATGTGCGGCATCAAAGCAAACGACTGGAAGACCATGCCCATGTCTTTGCGGCGAACTTGCAACAAGTCCTTGTCGCCCAGGCCGGTGATTTCCTTGCCATTGAGAAAGATCTGCCCGGAGGTTGGTTCGATCAACCGGTTGAACAATCTGACCATGGTCGATTTGCCCGAGCCGGACAAACCCATGATGACGAAAATCTCACCACGGCGAACCGAGAAGTTGGCATCAAAAACACCAATCGCCTGACCGGTCTTTTTGAACACTTCAGCTTTTGATGCGCCTTCTTTAACCATTTTCATGGCAAGTGCTGGCTGCGAACCGAAGACTTTGAAAACATTCTTTACGCAGATGATCTCGTCGGAACTTGTCATACCTTGCCTCCTTCGCATCGTGCATCTTTCGCATTAAGCGACAGGCAAACGAGCAAAAATAATTGTAAGCGGCAGCGGTAATGAATAGATGTCTTCACGACGGGCTTCCTTTTATTATTTTTGAGGTCCCAGGAAAAAGGGATGTTTCAAATCTATTAGCATCACCTCGCTTAATCCAACTACATTTACAGGGGCAATTCGATAACGTCGGGTTATCGGTTGCGACGACAGCCACTGCCGAGTGCCGCGTCAGCACCATGAGCGACCGGGTCTATCCCCGCAGCGACGCTCGCGTAGCCCTCCCCGCACGGTTCCGTTACCCTCCTCGCGCTTCGTTGGGGAGCTGTATCGTTAGGAGAGTGTACGAATGAGCAAGCATGTCGACCCTGACACCATCCTGCTGAAAATGCCGTCCTTGAGGGCCGTGAAGGCATTTGTCGCCGCGGCCAAATACGAAAGCTTTACCCGTGCGGCCGAGGCGTTGTGCGTTTCTCAAGCCGCCATCAGCCGGCAGATCCGTGAGCTGGAGAGCTACCTGGGCGCACAACTGTTTACCCGGGTCGGTCGTGCGGTGGAACTGACGGCCGCCGGCGCGGTGTTCTTCGATGCCGCGCAGCTGTCGTTCGTCAACATCGCCCAGGCCGCCGAACGCATCCGCAGCAGCCAGTCGACCAAGAAGGTGCTCACCGTCTGTTGCTCGCCGGCCTTTTCTGCGCTGTGGCTGTCGAATCATCTGCAGGAGTTCTTCGCGCAGTGCCCGGACATCGAACTCAACCTGATCACCACGCAGAACTTTCTGACCATGGAGCCCGGTGTGCAGCCGGACATCTTCATCACCAAGATTTCGCGCATCCGTGACGGTTATAGAAGCTACCCGTTGTGCCACGACGTGATTTACCCGGTGTGCACCCCGCAGTATCTGGAGAAACACCCGGAAATTTCGACGATCGAAGGCGTGCGCGATTCGGCCCTGCTCAACCTGAGTCCCTATGGCCGCTCGCAAGTCGCCGAACATGTCGACTGGGGCGTGTGGCTGGCATTTCAGGCCATCGATATCGATGACCGTCCGCCGAACAGTCCGCAGATCTTCAACGCCAACGACTACAACCTGCTCATCAGCATGGTCCTGACCCATCAGGGCATCGCGTTGGGCTGGAATCACTTGGTCACGGGATTGGTGCAGCAAGGTCTGCTGGTGCGACCGATCGAGCAACAGGTGCAATTGCGCAACAGCTGGCACTACCTGAGCTGTCGCGAAAGCTCTGAAAACGAAGATGAGTTGCGGCGTTTTCGTGAATGGATTCTGGCGAAGTTTCCCCGCCGTTAATTCAGTCGGCACAGGCGTCGGCTGATTTGGTTATCAATTGCCCGCCGAAAATGTTGCTAGAGCGGCACCCTCCCCCTGGCTCATTGTTGAGCCGCGTCGGCCATGATCGGTTCGGCTCAACTCACAGGAAGGGATTGTTGAATGTCACTCTTCGAATTCTGTCGCGACTTTGATTTCCTCGATGCCCCGCTCAAGACCCGTGCAATCGTGCAGGACAGTCTGCTGGATATCGTCGGCGTCATGGCCGGTGCGGCCAGCAATGACACCAGCAGCGCCATGCGACGTTTTGCCGAACAGCATTACCCGACGGGCGCCTATAGCAGTCGCCTGATCTTTGCCGGACAGCGCGTCAACGTACTCGGCGCCGCCTGGGCCGGAGGATTCAGCGCTGACAGCCTCGACGCCCATGAGGGCCACTTCAAATCCAAGGGTCACGCCGGTGCCACCGTTGTTCCCGCCGTGCTCGCCCTCGCCGATGCGCTGCATCATCAAGGCCAATCGATCAGCGGCCATGAACTGCTCACCGCCCTGTGCATCGGTTATGAAACGGCGCTGCGGGCAGGCTCTGCCTTGATGGCGACCTCGCCGACTTATCACGCATCGGGTGGTTTTTCCGCGCTGGGCGTGGTGTGTGCCGGGGCGCGCTTGCTGGGCTTGGATGAGCCGACCTTTCGCCGCGCCTTGGGCATCGCCGAGTACTTCAGCGCACGCTGCCCGATGATGCGCGTGGTGCAAGCGCCGACCATGCTGCGGGATGCCCACGGTGCAGGCGCATTTGCGGGTTTGAACGCGCTGTTCATGGCCCGGGAAGGCATCACCGGTGCACCGGCAGAAACGGTTGAAGACGTCACCGTCGCCGAATACTGGAGCGACATCGGTTCACGCTGGGAGATTGACAGTCAGTACTTCAAACCCTGGCCAGTCTGCCGCTGGGCGCAACCGGCGCTGACCGCCATGCTCCAATTGCAGCGGGAAAACCCTCAACTCGATGCCGACTCGATAGAAACCGTTCGTGTGGAAACGTTCTACGAGTCGATGTGTTTGCAAGGGCATACGCCAAGTGACGCCGATCAGGCGCAGTACGCCCTTGCCTTTCCGCTGGCCGCACTGATTGTCCGGGGCAAGGTCGGTCCGGAAGAGGTTACCGGGGCGGCGATTTTTGCCGAAGACATTCTGGCACTCAGCCGCCGTATCGAAGTCGTCGAAGCCGCTGATATCTCCGCTCGCTTCCCCGACGAAATCCTCTCCCGATTGACCATTACCCTGAAGAACGGTGCGGTGCTGGTGAGTCCGGTCACTGCCGCGCGCGGGGATCCCGAAACGGCCCTCAGCGCTGAAGAGCTGAGTCAGAAATTTGATCTGTTCGCCAGCGGTCTCGGTGTAGAACGCAGTGCCGAGGTGAAAGCGGCGATCAAACACATCGCTCAATCCAGTTGCGCCATTACTGCTCTTGCGCCGATTTTTCACGCCGTTCCGGCACACCAGTCAAACCCCATCGATAACGCCAACGCATGAATTGCCCACAGCAAATGTCGTTTGTGACGGCTGTCTTCGGCCATATAGGCTGAGGACCATGTCGCCTATGGGAGGATAACAATGAACAATAAAGAAAGCGTTTTTGACCTGATCGCTCAGCGCAAACCCTGGCACTCGCTGCCGGGCGCTCTTTACAGCAATGAGAGCGTTTACCGCCAGGACCTTGAGCAGATCTGGCACAAGGACTGGATCTTCGCCGGCCACACCTTTGAAATCACCAAACCGGGGCAGTATTTCACCCTGCAGATCGGTGACTATCCCGTCGCAGTGGTACGCGGCAAAGACGGTGAGGTCCGGGCATTCCATAACGCCTGCCGTCACCGTGGCGCGAAAATCTGTGAGGCCGATCACGGCAAAGTGGCGAAGATGGTTTGCCCCTATCACAAGTGGACGTACGAGCTGGATGGCAACCTGTTGTTCGCCGGCAACATGGGCCAGGATTTCGACAAATCCCAATACAGTCTGAAAAACGTTCACTGCGAGATCGTCGATACCTACATTTACGTCTGCGTGGCCGCCAAGGCTCCTGATTTCGAAGGCTTCCGCAAAGCCGTCAGCCCTTTCATCGCGCCGCACTATCTTGAAAACTGCAAAGTGGCGTTCGAGTCGAACATCGTCGAGAAAGGCAACTGGAAACTGGTCTTCGAAAACAATCGCGAGTGCTATCACTGCGACGGGTCGCACCCGGAGTTGCTGCATTCGTTCGTCGATAACCTGTCGGTGGGCGGCGTCAGTGGCGAAGATGATCCAGAGCTGTCGGCTTACTGGTCCAAGTGCGAGAGCGCCGGACTGCCAAGCCGTTTGGTGATGGACATCAACGGCCAGTTCCGCATGACCCGTATTCCGCTGTCATCCGGTGCCGTCAGCTACACCATGGATGGCAAACCGGCCGTTGCCGGTCGCCTGGACAAGACAGCTGAAGCGGACATCGGCGCGCTGCTGTACTTCCACTATCCGTCCACCTGGAATCACTTCCTCGGTGACCACGCGCTGAGCTTCCGCGTGCTGCCGATCAGCGCCACGGAAACATTGGTCACCACCAAATGGCTGGTACCCGAAAGCGCAGTGGAAGGCGTTGATTACGATATCGAGCGCCTGACCAAAGTCTGGATTGCCACCAACGATCAGGACCGCACGCTGGTCGAGGGCACTCAGCGTGGCGTGACCTCGCCTTCGTATGAGCCGGGTCCTTATTCGGAAACCGCCGAGACCGGCGTTTGCCAGTTCGATGACTGGTACTGCGCGACCATGATGGATCGGCTCAAAGGCCCTATCCCGTTGAAGTCTGTTGGCTGATCTGCGTTAACCCTGCTCCCTGCCAGCATCCCGACGGATGCTGGAAGGGAATCTTTCGTCTCGAAAAGCTGTTATTCCGGCTCGTCGCCAAAAAAGCCGTGAGACACCGATAAGGATGTCCGCCTCAATGAACACCTCGACGTCATCTTTGGCAGCTTATGCAAACCACGGCGAACGCGTGTCCACGCGCATCGTATTTTTGATCACCGGCATCGTGATGTCGGCCTGGGCACCACTCGTTCCGTTGGTGAAAGCGCGTACCGGACTGGACGACGGCGGACTGGGCCTGTTGTTGCTGGGATTTGGTATCGGCTCGATCGTCGCCATGCCGTTTGCCGGCTACCTGACCGCACGTTTTGGCTGCAAACCGGTGATCATCTGCTCGACTGTCGCGTTGTGTTCAGTGCTGCCGATGCTGAGCCATCTGACATGGCTGCCGGGGCTGGCGCTTGCGGTGCTGGGGTTCGGCGCCAGCATGGGCATGCTCGATTGCGCGATCAATATCCAGTCGATCATTGTTGAAAAGAACAGCGGCGAAACCCTGCAATCCGGTTTTCACGGGCTCTACAGTGTCGGCGGTATCGCCGGCGCAGGTGCCATGACGGCGATGCTCAGCCTGGGGCTGGATCCGCTGCTGTCGATACTTTGTCTGGTGGCGATCATCCTCGCCGCACTGTACAAGGCTGCGCCAGGCTTACTGACCTATGGCACGGAAAGAGACGGCCCGTTGTTGGCGATTCCACGGGGGATCGTGCTGCTGTTGGGCTGTCTGTGTTTCATTGTTTTCCTGACGGAAGGCGCCATGCTTGACTGGAGCGCGGTTTTTCTCGCCTCGCAACGCGCAATGGAACCCAGCTACGCCGGTTTGGGTTATGCGAGCTTTGCGGCGGCGATGACCATTGGGCGCCTGACCGGAGACGCCATCGTCAGCCGACTGGGTGGCGTTCGCGTGGTGGCGCTGGGCGGGATTTGCGCGGCGGCGGGCATGCTGGTTTCGCTTGTGTTCGAGAGCTGGCAGGCTGCATTGCTGGGCTATGCCTTGGTCGGCATCGGCTGCTCGAACATTGTTCCAGTGCTGTTTACCGCTGCGGGTCGACAACAGCGCATGCCGCAGCGCACCGCGATTCCGGCGATCATCTCCATGGGCTACGCTGGCATTCTCATGGGCCCGGCGTTTATCGGCATGGTTGCGCATCTCAGTACGCTGGTGGTCGCTTTGGGTGGCTTGGTTTTCCTGTTGTTGTTTGTCAGCTACGCCGCAAGATTTTTGAAGACCTGATGCGCTGGTCACAAGCCTTTGGAACATTGATCGGTTTGAAGGAAATCTTTTAGCGAAGCCTGATAAAGGGTCAGTGGTCGATTGTCGGGCTGCGACAGTGCAAATGGAATCACAACGAGATGTGAAACCGTTGTGGCGCTCACTGAGTAAGTTGTTTGCCTGCAAAAGCCGTTATCTTTATTCAGGATGAAATCAAACTTGTACAGGTCTGGCCTTGTACACCAGCTCGGAATCAAACCAAAACTCAACCCCGTCAAATACTCTTGTGTGCAAGCGCCACCCAATGAGAATTCCGAGACTTTGATTTCCAATGCAGGGAGGCTCGAGGCTACAGGGCTGGAGCTGTGATCCTGTGCATTTGGAAACATGCTTTTTGTCAGCGCGTAGGCGTCTTTGCCAAGGCGACTGTTTTTCCAGGGAGAGTCTATTTCGTAGCTGAAGCTGGAGATGGTTTCCTGTTTTGCGGCTCCCGCGTGTTCGTTGATTGTCGGCACGGTCGCATAGGAGGTACATCCTGAACACAGCATCGCAACACTGACGACAACACATCCATGAGTTATTAAGCGGCGCATTCTAAATTTCAGTCCCCACTATTGATCAGCCATTGCACTGGCGTTTTTCTGGCCTGCTTCGGCCAGCTTCTTTTGCACATAAAAAAGCATGAGCACCGAGTTTCTCTGAGCCTGCCGAGACTGTTTTTCGAACAACGCCACAAGCTCTTCTTCACGCTTGCACCCAGCATTGACATTGCCCTTTGCAAATTCGCAGGTACCGTATTGGCCCCAGCCTTTGCGGGCTTCATCGGTGTCTCGTGCGGGGTAAACCCAATACGATTTCCATGCACCGTCGACGACAGGTTTGCCGGCTGCGTTTATCTGCTCTATCGCCTGCAAGGTGGCTGTCGCGGCGGCGTCCAGAAAACGTTGAGGTGTGGCGTCGGCTTCACCCGCCTCATCACGAAGCGCCTGACACTGCGCGTCAGACAAGTCGAACACTGGCAGGGCTTCAATACTTTCGAACTCATCAAACGGATCGGCAGGATTGCCCGGTAACTTTGCGTGGTAAGCCGGCACCACATGGCCGGGTACGCTCATGTCCTGTATGTAGTGCAAGACCCTTCCCGCTTGCTCGTAGACCTCAACCGGGTCGGCATCAGGTTTCACCAGCAACTCGTTCAGCTTCTTGATGCGTTTGCTGAAAATCGCGTCCAGATTGCGCTCGAAGAACCAGAATGGCTCAAGCTTTTCGTTGCGGTTGTAGAAATGCCAGTGGGTGGCGCGCTGAAGGATCGTCCGCGGGCTTGAGTCTTCTGCATCCGTTCCTTTAGCCAACGCCTCGCCCAACTGCACAGGTAGCTTTACTCCGGGGCAGCGCTGAAACGCCTGCGCAGCTTTCAGCGCGTAAGCCGAATGCAGCTCAGGGTTAAAGGCCATGGCCGGGGTTGAAGGGTTGAACAGCAGCGATAGACCAAATGCTGCGAGGTAACGTGTTGCGGCTGTTCGGCCTATCGGGGTGGCTTCCATGCTGTTGATCTCCAGAAACTTGCGTGATTGCGCAACACTTACCGTACACGAGGCAATTTAGCACTTGGGTGATGGCAAAAAGCTGTTTTTCCTCCGTCCGCTCAGGACAAGCATAAATGGCAACACCTGCGTCCTAACGTCGCAGCAAACAGCTCTTGGCAAATCCTGCACAAGCCTTAGAATCCCGCGCTCTCTTGCGGCCCCCATCGGTGGCTGCCTGCATCACACACCCCGGCTTGGCAATCGCATGCGCAGAGGCGCACGTTCTGCTGTTCGATCTCCAGAGGTTTTTATGTCTCCGCGTTTGCTGGCCATGGCGCTGGCGCCCCTGCTCGGGCTGTTCATTGTTGCGCTGGGCAACGGTTTCATGTCGTCGCTGACCACCCTTCGACTGGACGCCGCCGGCGCTTCGGCGACGATGATCGGCATCGTTTCCTCGGCCTACTTCATCGGCCTGACCCTGGGCGCCGTATTCAATGACCGCCTGATTCTGCGCATCGGCCATATCCGCGCCTACGGCAGTTTTGCCTCGTTGATCGCCGTGACCATTCTGCTGCAGGGATTGTTCTATGACACTTGGGGCTGGTTCGCCCTGCGCCTGATCAATGGCTGGGCCACCGTCGGTGTGTTTCTGGTGATCGAAAGCTGGCTGCTGCTGGCGGGCGACGCGAAGATTCGCGGGCGCTTGCTCGCGTTGTACATGATCGTCTTGTACGGCGCCGGTGTGCTGGGTCAGGCAACGCTGGGCAAAATCACTGGTTTGAGCGACAGCGCGCCGTTTATGGTCGCCGGCATGCTCGCCTCGTTGTCGGTGTTGCCGATCGTGATCCTGCCGCGCGTGTCGCCGCTGCTCGATCAGGTCGAGCCGCTCAAACCACGGCAACTGCTAGGCGTGACGCCGACCGGGCTGGTCGGCTGTTTCGGCTCGGGTGTGACCATCGCGGCGATTTACACCTTGCTGCCGTTGTATCTGCAGCGCAGCGGTCTGAATGTCGGTGAGGTCGGCAGCATGATGGCCTGGACGATTCTCGGCGCCATGCTCCTGCAATACCCGGTCGGGCGTTGGTCCGATCGCAAGGATCGTTTGCAGGTGCTGACCATTCTGACGGTGGCGTGCACAGTATTGTCGCTGCTGATCGTATTGCTGCCGTTGTCCACGACGATGCTCGCGACGATGTTGTTTCTGCTCGGTGGCGGTGTGTTTGCGTTGTATCCGGTTGCCGTCAGCCACGCCGCCGACCGTGCCCCGGCCGAAGCCTTGGTGCCGATGATTCAGGGCTTGCTGCTGATCAACTCGCTGGGTTCGGCAATCAGCCCGATGATGATTTCGCCAGTGATGAACTCGTTCGGGGCCAATGGGCTGTTCTGGGTATTTGCGCTGGTCAATCTGTGCATGGTCACCTTCTTCCTGTGGCGCCGTGGCAAACGCCCGGTTCCGGCCAATCCCGCGCCGTTTGCGGCAGCAGCCACGTTCTCGCCGACCGGTGCGGAACTGCGGGTGACCGAAGACTTGCGTCAGGCGGTGCAGGAGCATCCGCCGATGGTGGATGCATTGAGTGGCGAGCCTTCGCCGCAGTGTGAGACGCGCTGAGGGTTGCGCCAGTCTGTGCCAAGGGCAGACTGGCTCGCAGCACTATTCAGATTCGTGGGTGATATCCACGAGCGGAATCGGCTCGATCGCCCAAGCGCGAATCTGACGACGTTCGGGGCTGGGCACTGCGCAGGCCTTGCGTCCGGTGAAGGTTCGAGCGAGGCGCTCTTCATCAATGCGCCAGCCGCGCAACTCCAGTGCCTGCACGTCTTTGCGAAAGGCAATCTGCAGCGCATCGGATTTCAACGAAACCTCCTGCTGAAAAGAGTCCGGCACACGCTCCGGCCGCACGTTTTTCAGCACGGCATGATCTTGTTCGAAGATACGGATGTTGCTGGCAATAAATCTGCGATCCAGCAGTCCGGAGCGCAGGAACGTTCTGCCCATCATCCACCAGGTACGCGTGCGGTTAGCATCAATCGGAACATGCGCCGAGACGATGTAGATCCGCCAGCCATTCGGCAACTCAAGCTCAAGCGTTGTGCATGGGCCGGATAAATGGAAACCCGGAACAGTCACCACACTGACAAACTCAGTGGAGGATTTGCGCCGCAGCAGCCCCTTGCGTACCGGCCTGCGCATGAGCATTTGGGCGCTGCCACTCCACGCATCGCTGTCGACCTCGAATGATTCAATCTCGGGATGATCCGGATCGCCGAAGGTTGAACCATGGACAAACGGTGCGTGCGCGAAATCCAGACCGTTTTCGATAATCCGGTCCCAACTGGCCTGCCAGTCAAAGTGGCCCGAGACCACGCGGATGGCGGGGTCGTCGATCCAGTCGAGCGTGGGCAATGGTGGACGCTCAGACTCAGGCAGATCACCTAAAAACGCCCAGATCCAACCGTAGCGCTCCAGCGTCGGGTAGGCATCGACGCGAGCCTTGGCGGGAATCCGCAGGTCGGGCTGCGCCGGTATCTGCGTGCACACGCCATCAGCGCCAAACCGCCAGCCGTGATAGGGGCACTGCACGCTATTACCCACCTTGCTGCCGGCGGACAGTGAGCCGCCGCGATGCACGCAAATATCCGAGAGCACGTGAGCGACGCCAGCGTCATCGCGGAACGCTACAAAAGGTTGTCCGAGCAATCGAACCGGCATCAATCCATCAGTCAACTGTGACGATGGGAGAACGACATACCAGAGGTTTGTGAGCATGGGGGGCGTGTGATCCGTCA
>Ga0105250_10001570_pt1 | contig 12275 bp, 7 predicted proteins | sample KBSS54metaG_FD_80425 | JGI IMG/M metagenome (GOLD analysis project Ga0105250, IMG submission 80425) | Switchgrass rhizosphere microbial communities from Kellogg Biological Station, Michigan, USA - KBS S5-4 metaG | ecosystem: Host-associated > Plants > Roots > Rhizosphere > Soil | place...
AATAATTATAATTTTCTTTTTTCTCTTGCGGCACATCGATATGCAAGTCTGCAGTATGTCCTGCTTCGTTTTTTACTCTAACAAAGAAATCCCACGTCTCATCTATTCGCAGCACGTGAGAATGCAAAATAGATGATTTTGAAATCCATGCACAATACGAATTGTCCGCTCGTTCCACTTCGAAAAAAACAGTATCGTAGTATTCAAATTTCGAACCTACGTAACTGCGACGCTTTACCACAACATGTAGAGGCGAATTTTCGGAACGCTGCAAAAGAGAAGAGTTAAACGTAATTTTTATATGATCTTCAGCATCTGTAACCTCTTCCGCTACGATTTTAGTAGGCATATCTGATACATAGAGAGCCAACCTTTTATCGCCCGTAACAAATGGCTTAGCTTGATAAAAATGATTTGCTTTCAGCGGTGCATATGAAAAAGAAGTGGCTGTACCTTCTCCTACTTTTAGATTAAATTCACAGCTGTTCGCCGCAGGCTTTTCCCCGTAGCATTTTAGATAGAGATCCCAGCAGAACTCTTTGTCGTCATTTGGAATACTAAGAGCTTTGGATACATCCATTTGTAGATCGATACCAGTTGGCTGCTTAATCAATGCCGGCACTTCAATTATTTCTTCATGAAAACGCATATCGGTTTGACTTCGTTTTTTCAACATAAGAGATAATTCTTTTGTCCGTAATCTATCTGCATCTTTTCCAGGTGTATCAATGTAACATGATAGCTGCCCTTCGTTATACTGTAAATTTTTTATGACAGGGTTAATATCTAATTCTTTTAAATAAAGTGCTATTACGCAGTCCTGAGTAATATAAGGTACTAGTTTTAATACGCTCTCTTCATGATAGACATGATCAAATTTGTACTCTTTAAACTGAGTTGCATCTAGCAAGATTTCTTCACCATTGGCAATCATATATACTAACAAACGATCCTCTTGCTGCAAGCGCGAATCCTGTAAAAGTTCAGCTAAGTTGATCGTAATTTCATACCGATTACCCGCTGTTAGAAAAGGAAGTTCCATTTCTAAAGGAAATTCGAAATTACGGTGATTTGGGCGCTTTCGAATAACAAACGTTGGCTGCGTCTCCTCAGTCTCACCGAAAATTGTCAATTTATTTTGCTGTTGATTGTACGCTAAGTCTTTGATTAAAAAATCAATTGCCATGGTACCTTTCCTCCTCTTGTGCTTCCATTTCTTTGAAACAAGCCATAGCATAAGACAAGACAGGCAGCTAGGATAAGTGCCTGTCTCAAAAATAGTTTTTCTATATTAAGGTGCGACTCGCTAGTAAATGAAAACTCCCTTTTCTATCAGAGCGCTTGTTTTTCTTAATTAATACTCAAAAGTCCATGCGAAAACTCTTTTAGTTCTTTTTCTCTTAATTGTTCACGTTCTTCTTTAGACATAGCGTTATATTCTTTCAAGAAGTGGCCATAGTGTCCAGCCACTTCTCCAATATCCCCATATTCTTTAACATGACCATAGTGAATCCACAAGGCTTTTGTACAGAAACTCTTCACTTGAGAAAGCGAATGGCTGATAAAGAAAATTGTTTTTCCATCTTCTTTGAACTCATTCATTTTCGCCAAGCATTTATTCGTAAAAGTTTGATCTCCTACAGATAAAGCTTCATCAATCACAAGAATGTCAGGATCAATATTTACTGAAATCGCAAATCCTAAGCGCGATTTCATCCCGCTTGAATAGGTTTTAACAGGTTGTTTAATAAATTTTCCAATTTCAGCAAACTCAATTACCTTTGGCGTAATCTCTTGAATTTCTTGCTTCGTAAGCCCCATCATTAAACCTTTTAGTTCAATATTTTCTAAACCGGTTAATTGATTGTTAAGGCCAGCGCCAATAGCAATTAGCGAAGCGGTACCTTTTATATCCACACTGCCTTCATTTGGCATGGTCACACCTGCGATTAAATTGGATAACGTACTTTTCCCCGATCCATTTAAGCCAATTACCCCTACAATTTCTCCTTCTTCTACTTCAAAAGAAATTTTATTTAAGGCATAGTGGTATTCACCTTTTCCGCGATTCCACAATAAGTCCTTCAGCTTGTCAATCTGTTTATTATACATCTTATATCGTTTTGTCACAGCATCAAACTTTACTTTATAACTCATATATAACTCACCTTTTATAAGTAGTCAACAAATTGTTTTCTAAATTTCACATGAATGATTGATCCAAACAGAAGTAGTACAAAGATAATAAACCAAAAAGCTAACGTATAAGGTGAAGCTAATAACCCCCAACCGCCTGTTAGTAGTGCTTCACGGTAGCCTTCCACTATATAATAAAACGGATTTAACGAAAAAGCTTGCTTTAACAGCTCCGGCATATTTTCACTTGGTATCCATAGGATAGGCGTGATATAAAATAGCATTCGTGTAGCTGTTTGAATAAGCAAATGAATATCTCTGACCATCGTAGAAAGAGTGGATGTCACAAAAGACAATGAAATTAAAAAACAAAATGATGACAACATAAAATAAACTAAACTAATAATATTAATATGGCTAAACCCTTGGGAAATCATTACAATAATCAATAAAATAGCCACTAAAATAAGATGCGTATACATTTGTGCCATCACCACATAGGTCGGAATAACACTGAGCGGAAAATTCATTTTAGATACAGAATTAAGCCGCGCATACACAGAATTGGACCCTTGCAAAATAGCTGCGCTAATGAAAAACCAAGGGACTAAGCCACAAATAAGCCAGATAAAGAAAGGCGTACCTGCTACATCTCGTCCTCCCCGTATTCCTAGTCCAAATACAATCCAATATACACTAATTTGAAACAGTGGGTTTAAAATAATCCAAAAACTTCCCAATACGTTATCAGCATAAGATTTTTTTAGTTCGTATGCAGATAACCTTCCTATCATATAAATGTTTTGAAATTGTTCTTGTAAAACAACTTTTATCGATTTCATATCTTATAGTTCCTTTTTAAGCATAATTTATCAATCCTCGAGCATGTATGCAAAACGACTGAATTAGTTCTTGCGCTCACCTTCTAATTGTTCATAGATATAAGAGAAGACATTGTTCTGACTGCTCATATAATCTCTCACAACAATCCGGTGTAATGTTTGCAAAAATGCACGATAGTAGTCCCACTCATAATGAAGAGAAAAAAGACCCCATGGATGCTTTTCAAACGCTAAAAACTGCTCGTTTGTTAAATCAATAACATCTATGTCATAATGCTCTTCTACATACGTATCTAGCTCGTTCCAAAGCTCATTAGCCGTTTCGATATCAAATGAACTCGTTAATGTGTTAACCTGCTTATTTTCGTTATAATATGCACTTGCAAAGCGAGCCTTATGCAAGATGACCTTACAAGACGGACATTCTGTTTGAACGAAAGAAAAAAGGCGATGCACGGCTTCTTTCCACAATGTTAAGTATTCTTCCCGCTGCTCCGTTAACTTAATTACAGACGGCTCGTTTATGTTTTTGTAATAGCTGGTCTGCCATAGTTTCCAATGGTTATTGGTAATGACAGAATTCTCTAACACAATGCATCCAAAAAACACATCGCTGAATAAATCAAGAATCAAATAATCGGGCTGAGATTGTTTTAAATCTGACAAAAATGTTTTTTCAAGATCCGTCCGGACATTCCACTGATCCCACTCATTTAAATGATCAATTTCCTCAGGTGAAAATGTCACGGGACTTGCCATTAAACTGATAAGAGACGACTGATTTTGCAATAATACACATTCATAAAATTCTTTATAATTTGGATTAAAGGTACGATTAAAATTGTCTCTGGTGATACATGAACCTAAGACTGCTACGTTTATCATTTGCTTATCTTGCATCATGTCTCTCACCCTTTTTATTACAAAGTTAGTACAGAACGGAAGCTGATAGCTGCAAACTAGAAGCTACCAGCTACTTTATTATGACGTTTTTTCTTTAATCACTTGATAAATTCGTTCGCTATTGTGCTGGTCTTTATACGTAAATATACGATTTGAATTCTGAACATAAGGCTCACTCAGCACAAAGTCATTTTTAATAACTTCCTGAACCGCACTTACCACTTCATTTTCTGTAGAAACGATTCTTCCTAAATCGCTATACTTAATCTCCTCAACAGCCGTATGGTGGTTATTATGAGGATCAAACTGATACATAATAACAGGTTTGTTCATATACAAGAAATCACTTGATACAGAAGAGTAATCTGTTATCAACAGCGCACTTTCTTTTAGCAGCTCTGAAACCGTAGCTGTGCTTTTAACTAAAAACTCGATGTTAGGATGATCCGTAATAAAATGACTCATAAATTTTTGCATCTGACTGTGAATGTAAAATTTCACAGGAATGTTATGGCGTTCAATCATCTCTAAAAAGTCCTTATTCGCAATTAAGTCACGATAAGCTTTATAGTAGTCAGATTTCAAGAAATTCGTCTTATTAATTCGGAATAGGTGTCTTCTCCATGTCGGCATAATTAAAATCTGTTTTTTTACAGAGATATTATGCAAATTATCGAATCTGGCTAAGCCAGTCACTGCGACTTCATCATCACTGTAGCCCAACGTATGCTGAATGATTTTCTTTTCATCTCTTGAGCTTGAAATAATTAAATTCTGTTTATATTTCTCCTTGCTTAAATACGGAGCGATATTATGAATAATTACACCATGCTGTAGACAAATGTTATACTTCTGGTTCAACTGCTTCTTAAACATATTAATAAACTGCTGCTTTGGTCTTGGATAAGAACATTCTTCAAATGTCCACGCACTAATATACGTATCCGCCACCAGCATATACAATTTATGCTTAAACGTTGAGTGATAAATAACATTCCCTAGCTTGTTTACTTTCGATACATGTGGAGAGTCCTCATTAATAATATAATATACTTGTTGGTTTGGATAGTTTTCCCGACAATATTTAAAGAAAAAATACCCGTTATCTTCCGCCTGGTCTTCTCTTTCTCCTACTAGCCAAACCTTTTTATTTCCTAGCGATAGCTTTACAAGTTTAGCAAGGGCTATTAACGCACCTTTATATAAGCGTCTTTTCACTCCATTATATAGACGGTAAGCAGATCTTAACGGTTTTGTTATCTTCCACGACAACGAATTTTCTAAATTATGAGGATGTTTCTTAAAATACTTCTGATATTTTGCTGTTTGCTCATACCAGTGTCTTTTACTCCTCAATAATTTTATATACTCTGTTGACTCATGATTTAAACTTTTTTCTACCATACTAAAGAAAGGAATATAACCAGCTAAGTCGATACTTGCTAGTTCTTCGTCTGTAAACTGTACCAAAAGCATGCGTAATACTTGGTAAACTCTAGCTTGTTCTTCTTCTAACAAATCATCTGTAAACACTTTTTTATCAATTAGATACATCATATGCGCTAGTAAAACAGCAGCCACTTCTTTATCAAAATCATGATGAAATAGCTGGTTGGCCTGCGCAATAATCTGCTCTACATCAACAGCTTCTTGATAAACATACTGTTCATTGAATGCAAATTGATTTTTGTATGTTAACTCTCCTAAAAAAGCAAAGGTTACAGTAGGATAGTTATACAGCATAAAGTCGATCATTTTGACCGCAGCAGAATTTAACTGCTCAATTGAAGACAAAGCAAGCAGCGTTTCTTTTTTTATTACTTTTAAAGACGTAATAGCAGCCATGCCTAACTGCATTATATCATGGGCTTCATAATACTGCTGTCTGTTTGCAGGGCCTTCATTTGCCGAAACAAATTGAAGGTTAGCTTCTTCAGCAGTCTGAATGAGACGATGATACATAGCAGCATCTATTTGATAGTTCCAGTCAAAAAAGCTGATGTAGTTCCCTTTTAATTGGCTAAGCTGAATGTGTTCAGCTGCTGTAATCTGAACGTTTGGCTCTTTTTCAAGCAGTGATAGATGCTGTGATACACTATCTGATTTTGAATCCAGCTGATCCACAATTACTAGTTCGATATTTTCATAGCCAATCGTTTGCTGTTTGAGCAATTGACTCGTAGCTGAAAAGTTTTTGACATTATTTTTATGCAGAAGTGCTATTATGCTTACTTTCATCTATCTGTCTCCTCTTAACCAGCTGTTTCATTTTTGCATTACCTTTGCGAACAACCTTTGTAATTTTCCATGAAAATGTTTTTCGAATCTTTGTATGCTTTCGATATTTCGCTTGCAGAGTCGTACCTTTTTTGTACCACCAGCGTCTGGAAATCAACATGCTGTTATATTCCAGCGCTTCTCTCATAAATCCCTTATATACAAGGCTAACAAAAGGCGCTTCTAACGGAAAATATTTCTTCACTAACTCTTTGTCATGCGTTTCAATAACTTCTTTGAATAGGTGAAGTAAGCGCAGCTTTTCTTCATCCACTAACTTGTTAAAATCTGCATCACACATCTTCCATAGAAGAGAGCGAAGTGCGTTAATTTGAAAATAAGAGTAGCTCGCATCATCCATCAGCGGCTGAATTAACTTAGCAGCCTTCACGTCATTTTCAATCGTGCTAACAACGTCTTGCTGTGTCATTGAACGATTTTCTTCGTCAGCACGCACGCGATATTTGTATACTACTTTCGGAAGATAGCTGAACGTTTTAGCTTTCATAAATAACTGAATGTCAAAGTATTTATCTTCGCCATTTTTCATTCCTTCAATGAACAAGATATTATGATCTTGAACAAATTTTGTCTTCACAAGCTTTAATACTACGGCTGTTTTGACCTGTAGGAAGAATGGTGCGCTTTGCACGGTTACGTTATGATGCGGCTTTTGAAGCAAATGATTTTTAAACGTTACGTGTTCAAATTCTCTGCCCGTATCGTCGTTAAAGCTGACCATTTTTCCCATCACAAAGTCTGAATCATACTGCTTAGCTACATTATATAAAGTCTCATAGCCATCCTGTGGAATAATGTCGTCCGGATCAAGACAAATTAAATATTCTCCTGTAGCCTGTTGGATAGCCGTGTTTCGCGGCTTCCCCGGCGCCCCTGTATTTTCTGGTAAATGAATGGCTTTGAAATGCGGATATTGCGCTGCGTAACGATCAATGATTTCCCCAGTTCCATCCGTTGAACAGTCATTTACCATTAATACCTCAAGATTTTCATGTCCAATCGATTGATTGAGCAATGATTTCAAACATTCTTCAATATAAAGCTCTACGTTATATATCGGTAAAATAACTGAAATTAATGGTTTTTTCATTGTTTGTTCTCCCCACCTATTTGTTGGAATACGAGCTGACTGTGTGATTGGTTTATAGGCTTTACTACATAGTTTTCTATCTTTTTATGTTGTTCCGTTGATACATGCGGGAACGCTTCTAACAACTCAATCACTTCAGCCTCAGTTTCAACTCTCTCACCAAATAAATCTTTTTTATGATTAATCGGTCCTTCGTTATAATGTTTTGAATAAAAATCATCATAATCGAACTGATAAAACAGTACCGGTTTATCCATATATGCAAAATCAAAAGATACAGTTGAATAATCTGTCAGTAACAGCGCATGGCGCTTCAACAAGTGTTGTACAGTTTCTTCTCCTTGTTTCACTACTTTAATTCTTGGATGAAATTCAGGAAACGTGCCGATAAGCTTCTGCATTTGATAATGCGGAAAGAACGTGACAGTGAGATCTTTTTTCTCCAAGAGCTGGTGAAAACGTTCATTATTTAATAACGACATATATCTCTGCCAGTACTCAGAATCAAAGAGCTGCTGCTCTGTTTTTAACCAGCTTCTCCACGTTGGCATCACAAGAATTTCATTTCCTTTGCTGATGTCTTCCAGCGCATCCCAGCGTGGAAGCCCTGTAACAATCACTTCACTTTCATCATAGCCAAATTCTTTGACCACATGTTCTTTTTCAAACGGAGAAGACACAACAAAATGGCTATAATTCATCCGGTTTTTATGCAGCACGTGATTCACTCGACTCACGCCAATTACTCCATGCTGAATAAAGTCCTTCTGATTTTTTTGCCACTCTGGATAATACTTCATAATTTTTTTGTAAGAATCCGTGTACATATTTGCTGTTTCCGCATAGCTGTTAATCGTTTTTTCGCACACCAATAAATAAAAAGTGTGTTTCAAGCTATTAAAATCAATGACGTTGCCGTATTGCTTAATGAACTGATAATCATCTGACTTTTTATCAATCACATAGTAACTATTGGTTTTCTTTTGATGCGTGCGCAGATACTTAAACAAGTGATACGAATTATCCTGCGCCGTATCTTCTCGTTCACCAATTAACCAAATGTGTTTATGCTTATAAAAGCGGTGAAACAGCTTATATAACACAATGGCTGAAAATGTATGATAGTCTTTTGCTTTTAAAAAGCTTAAATCGTATCGTATGCTTTTTTTCCACTGTGCCAGCTTTGATTTAATACTCCCAAGCGTGTTTACTTTCTTTAATACCATTGTCATCTCAGACTGTTTATTATAGGTCGCACCCACTTCTACGCCATTTGTCACGTTTGTTTTAGCATGATTGCGAAGCTGAGCTAATATGACTTTAACAGGCGCATCTACAAACGTTCCATTGGCATGAATACGAATCTTGACCTTCCACTTGCCTTCTTTCAAAAAATCTACTGTATTAACGAGCACATTTTTAAAACCTGCTGTACTATAATCAATTTGATTATTAGCAAACAGGTAACTAACATCCGTTCTCAGCTGCGGTGCAAGAGGAACTACTTTGGTTTCATGTTTCCCAACAAACAGAAGCTCTTTTTGATTTCTCTTTGTGGTTAAACCTTTAATAAAAGCATAACCTCCCAGCGTAAGCTGACCTTCTTTAAGCTTTACTACTTCTATACGCTGCTCAATCTCCAAATTCTCTACCAGCAAAACGTCTTTATAAGCTGGAAACTGCTGAGCTAACACATGATAAAATGCTCCTTCATCCTCGACAATTTCATCAACAAATGAGTCTTTACAAAATGATGATAAAAAAGCAGTGAAGGATTTATAATCTTTTCGTCTAATCATTTCTGCAGCAAGTGTATGCTTACTGTCTAATTCATGTAAAAGCTCTTGATTGGTAAGAGTATAAATAAAATCTTCACTAATGTCCACCAGCTCTCGAAGATTTTCGTCTGGCAAATTTGGACCTTTATTGAAAATCGAGCTCATATAAAAGCTCAGCTGTCGCTTTTCAATCGGCTTCAAGAAAGATTCACGACCTATTTTTTTGTATAAAATTGTCAGTTCTTTTTGAACCGTTAGCAGCTGGTTAAAAAAGCGAATATTGGCTTGCTTGGATAATGTCTCTTCTTCATCGTTCACGCGGTAGTTCAGCACAACTTTATCCTCAAGCGCTGTGCGATTAGCGAGCTGCAAACTTTCCTGCGTAAATAATAAATCTTCTCCTACACTTAACCCCGGATAAAATTGAATGCTGTGATGCAGTAAAAATTCTTGTTTAAATAATTTATTACTAGCTGAAGGCGTCAGATGTAGTTCTTCATCGGCTGTAATATGACGTACAGTGGGAAGGTTTTTTTGAAATACTTTCTTCATATAAGCAAGCTTCCAAGTTCGGTATTCATTGAAGCACTCAAAATTGCCGATAGCTATTTCAGCTTCGTTCTCTTCAGCAAGTTTATATAAAGTATCATAGGCATCAGCCGGCACGTAATCATCCGCATCCAAAAACGCAACATATTTCCCATTTGCTTCTTGGATACCGCGATTTCGCGCCGCGCTAACTCCTTGATTTTCTTGTTTAATGTAGGTGATATGAGGATATTTCGCAGCATATCGATTGGAAATAGTACCACTTTCATCAGTAGAGCCATCATCCACAATAATGATCTCAATATTTTTCAATGATTGATTCAATACGGACTCAATACATTGAGAAATATATAGCTCTTTATTATAGTTTGCAATGACAACGGTGACTTGATATTCTCTCAATTTCATCATTCCTATTCCAGTAAAAATTATCGAGTATGCTGCTCATATTTGAAGAAAAACGGCTTACGAAGCCAGTTCTTTATAAATTTGAACAAAAATCTCTTTCTCGTTGTTCCAATTGTACTTTTCACGTGCTTCATGGCAGTTGTGGCTCATGCGCTCACGTTCTTCCGGATGATCGAGTAAGTAGTTAACTCCTTTAGCAATTGATTCTGGGTCATGAGAATCAACGCAAAGTCCCACTTCTTCCGTTTCAACAACACGCTGAATTTCGGGAAAGCTGCAGGCAATAACCGGTACTGCGCTCATCATATATTCAAACAGTTTGTTCGATGAGGCAGAGTAGTGATTGAAACAAATATTGTTCAACACTTGAAAACCTAAATACGCATTTTTTGTATAATGCATCAAATCATCGACAGGCACTTTCGGAATAAATTTCACTCGATCCTCCAGCCCTTTTTCTTTTACCATTTGCTCAAGCTCCGGTTTGATTCGACCATCTCCGATAAAAACAAGGACACCTCGCTTAAACATCGGCGCTGCTTGAACAAGCTTATCTAACCCGCGGCCAACTTGAATTCCGCCTTGATACAATAAAATCGGCTCGCTTGCCGGAATGCTTAGCTTTTCATGAAGATTGACTGCACCGCTATGCTCGGGCCTTGTTACAAACGGATAGTTATGAATAACTTTTGGGTAAAGGCCGTATAAATCTTCCGTATATTTCGCACGCGTATGATTTTCAGCAATCATCACATCTGTAAACTTAATATAAATCTTTTCCATAATACCGTAAATAGGGCTGTTGTAACCCGTACGATCCGTCTGCACTTCATGAGAATCATACACAAGCTTTTTACGGCGCAGTATTTTAGCACACGTAATCCCTTGCGGCAGCGTATTTAAATCATTTGAATGATAATAATCGTACTTTTTCTTCAGACCGTATTTCACCATCTGACTAGCAATATAGCCGCGCACCATAAATGTGCGTACAGGACGCGTTAGGAAAAGTCCCGCTAGTATCACTAAGGCAATAGTTACAATCGGCAATTTCCAAATTCCTAAGCCTAAAATCACAAGCACAAGAAGCTGCAATAAAATACTTGATTTGATTCGTCTTGCGGCTCCAAGTAACATCATAAGCAGCGGAAATTGATTGTTCACTCGAATTACATTAAATCCTTCTTTACGGCGCTCATTTCTTTTAAGATCTGGATTTTTGCGGTCATGAATAGCAATTAAATCGACTTCAAACCCAGCTTCTGCTAAAGATGAGCACTCTCGTAACACACGAGCATCATTCGTGAAATGATTCCACACGAACATACATACTTTCTTAGACATGTTTATCCTCCGTCAATTACTACCTGAACTATTTCTATAAAGTTCCAGCTTTGTTTTGTGCTTTTGAAGATTGAACTGAATCTGAAGGCATCTTTTCTTCAATTAAATCCGTTAAAACAGAAATATTTTTTTCCCAGAAAAAATGCTCTTTTACATACTCGCGACTATTCTTGGCCATTTGGGCTCGAAGAACAGGATTTTCCTGCAAGTACAGGATTTGAGCCAGAAGCTCTTTTGCATCATGTGACTGAATCACAACTCCCGACTGGGTTGTTTCAATAATTTGTTTTGCATACCCTGATACGACACCGACAATCGGAATGCTGCACGTCATATAATCCACTACTTTACCTGGCAAAACGGTTTCAAACACTTCTTGGCCATTTAGTGTCACGATCCCAATGTGATGTGTTGAAATCAGTTCCAAGCATTCACGGCGCGTCGAAGGCTTCATAAAATTCACATTCGTCAATTTATGTTCTTCTTTATACGCCATAAATTCTTGCTTTTTGAATCCATACCCCATAATCGTGAGCTGGATATCGTGTTTTTTCAACTGTTTCGCTAATTCCATTAAAATCGTAACGTCTTGAGCTAACCCGATGTTTCCAGCATAAATTACTTTAAACTCTCCTTGTCCAGAAGCTTTTAAGGCAATTTCATCGCTGCACGCAGCGTTAGGCATAAACGAAATTTTGCTGCGCGGAACACCATGCTGCTCGGTAATAAATTTAATAAACCCTTGACTATTTACAATGATACTGTCGGCTTTTGTATAGAGAAGCTTTTCCACTTTTGTAAACAGCCATAAAATCAGCCGGTAGTTGAACACCCCTACTCCTTTTAACGATTCGGGCCACAAATCCCGAATATCTAAAATCATGCGCGTGCGGTAGCGTGTTTTGGCAAATAACGCAACGATCGCCG
>Ga0105250_10001576_pt1 | contig 12254 bp, 9 predicted proteins | sample KBSS54metaG_FD_80425 | JGI IMG/M metagenome (GOLD analysis project Ga0105250, IMG submission 80425) | Switchgrass rhizosphere microbial communities from Kellogg Biological Station, Michigan, USA - KBS S5-4 metaG | ecosystem: Host-associated > Plants > Roots > Rhizosphere > Soil | place...
CCGAGTTGTACCTCGAGGGCGCCGTCCGAGAGGTCAAGGTTAATGCCTATGAGCGTAGCGCTCAGGCTAGGGCCGCATGTATTGATCACCACAATGCGGTTTGCGCTGCGTGCGAATTCGACTTCGGACTGGTCTATGGCGAAGTTGCCGAGGGGCTCATCCATGTCCACCACATCGTTCCTCTGAGTACGATCGGCGCCGAGTACAAGCTTGATCCGATAAAGGATCTGATCCCGCTGTGCCCGAACTGCCATGCGGTGGTGCATCGTGGATCCGAGGTCATGAGCATTGAAGAGCTCAAAGAGCACCTAGCTGAAGCAAAGCGGCGCTCTGCCCTAACGGCCCGACTTCATGGTTTGTAACGCGATTTTCGGAATGTAACGTTGCCGATGTTACATTCCAGAAACTACGTTACAACCCTCGTAGCCTCTGGTTTCAGCACCAGCTCCGGCCCTCTGCGCTTGGCAAGCTTATTCGTTAGCCATCGCCGCGAGATATCCGGCGATCTGGAGATTCTCGATCAGCCATAGCGTCTCTTCTATGCTCATCGGAAAGGCTCTGTTGTCGATGCTGATCTAGGCCCTCTCGTCAAAAAACTTATATTGGCATTCCAATATAAACGCCAAAATCTTGTTCTGGGATTATCGTTCCCCCGCCCACTAGCACCGATACCGACATGTAGTGGAGTCCTGTATACATAGCATCCCGCCAATAACCCGCCCAATACTCCTGTCGCTCTCGATTGAATTTCGCCTCAATATCTTCGTGATAGGTGTTATCCGCGCCAGCCTCTTCGCCGTGGTTTTTAACTCGGAATCGCACCCTCACATTATCCGGATTCCCCGCAATCACGAACCTGGCTTTGAACTCAATGCCCGCACCTTTTGGAATGGCACGTGAGCAAGCATGATATTGCTCAGGATCTGCATACACAACATCAGCCCTTGGCTTGAGCAAGGCAGAGATCTTGATAGGAGATTCGCTCCACTCCGGCTTCGGCAGTAAATCAAAGTATTTTTTCTGCACCAGCACATGTTTCCGGTAATTTACTGGTCGCCCGTCATTACCGGTATAATTCGGAAGAATGTATCTTTCAATTGACTCTTTGTTGTTTACCCATTTAGGTTCTAACAGTTCATCATGCAAGTCGAGTAGCGTCCTAATCGATTCGCCTATCATGACCCTGTTCCGAGGCGCGCTCTGCTGAAGCTTTGCCGCAACGTCCACGAAAAATGATGTTGCAGTCACCTCTGACGAGCCTTGGAAGCCATACATGCCCCATAGCACATCATCATGCTGACCATAATCAATACCAACGCGAATACCGACATCACCTACATCATTCTCCCGAAGCTTCGGCGCAACGTGTTGCCGCATAAACTCTACTAAATAGCACCCGCAATTCAGAGCATCAATGGCCGCGTTGCGCGCCGACTCACCATCTGAGCGGAAGAATGCCAGAACTGCGTCACCCATAATTCGGTGCACATGTCCATCGAAAGCCCTGATAGTTTCTATAGCACAACGAATTATGCTGTTCTTGATGAAGAACACTTCTTCAGGACTGTATATCAGGCCCAGCTTGGTCGAGCCCTTGATATCCATGAACAGCGAAACATTAAACCCCCGCTCCGTACTTTCAGACTTCGCCAGATGATCAAAGTCAGGATGACCGCCTATACTATGCGCATTCGTTCTCTTTTTACCAAACAAACCTCTGATCGCTTCTTGAATACCGTACTCCGCCTCAGCAATATTAGACTTGGCGAGGATTATCTGACGCTCATTCAATACTCGTGGCGATCCAGCTCCATACGACTCAAAGGCGGAATCGAACACCGGCGTGCTTTTAGGAATTGACCGTTCAAAAACTGAATCGAACGATTTGTAGACACTTTTCAGCGAAGACATAATTTAACCCCTAAACTATCCGCGACAACAACCAGAACGATCAACCCCATAACCAATAAGCACCATTTGACGCAGTTAGCCGCCTTGGATACCACTTGGAATTTTTTTAAGGTTACTTGAGCCACCTCATGAACCTGAATCGCCAGATCTTTTTCAAAGTCCTCTATGGATCGACCTGCCGCTTCCGAGGCATATGTCAATGCGTTGAATTCATTCGCCACCGAACCGAAGAAAAATAATGATGGCTTATTTGTCCCGCGGGCATTGGTTGACAAATCGGGCCAAATCGTTTTGATAACCCAATATATACTCAGAAGGGCAAGAAAAGCTAACAATACCAGCAAGCCAGCAAGCAGATGATTGCTTTCCATTCCAGACTTCAGTATTGCATCGGCTTTCAGTAGCACTCCGCCGAAGACCGCCGCTGAGAACGACGCTATCAGTCCACAGCGAAAATTAACCGTAGATATATAGCCATCATATCTCTTTAGCGTATCCCACATTCCCGAAATTCGTATTTTTTGGTCGTCTGGAATTGTCACAAATCGCACCCGTTCAAATTGTCGATACTTCAGAGCCAATATTGCAAATTAGTGGTTTTTAACCCACGCGATGGCTGGATGGGAATTACCTGTACTTATACTGTGACGGCAAATCTTCCGGAATCCAGGGAGCACACAGCAGTGAAGCCAGCACCCTTCTTAAAGCTCATGTTGTGAACAAAGTTTTTCATCGCGTCTGATGGGTCTATCGCCTCGAGGTTTAGGCCATCGACTGTGACCCGAGAGAACGCAACGCTGAGAATCGGTTGATCCTCCATGTGTCCTGTCGAGCTGTTCAACACGTTATCCGTTGCAGTGACGATCACCAGTTCGTCCGGAAGGATGGCCAGCAGCTCTCGCCCAATACGCAGAGCACAACTGCAGACGTAGTCCTGGTGCAGTTCATTAAAGCGCCCAGCTGGCATCGCTTTGGTTGAGAGCTTACCGCTCTTGAGCAGAGATTTGATTTCGGAAGGGATGACGTGTGAACCGTGGATGGCCAGCTTCGCTTCCAGAACTCCGCCCTTATGGACGATCATCTGAATAGATGAGCCTAGGTGGGAGACTTCCTCAAAAGACTCGAAAGCCTCAATAGCATCAAGCTTCGCTTGGCGGTCACCATCCAGGATACGCAGAGCAATATCGCGCTCCTCAGCCCAATCGTCGTGTGCAGTCTTCCACTCGTTAAGCTCTGCCTGGAACAGTTTTTCATCTTCGGCAGCGGCGACGCCGATTCTCCCCAAAAGCGCTTCGCGCTGGCGACGCTCAAGCTTGAAAAGCCGTGCCCAGAAGTTAGCGCGATAGGTAGCAGATGCATGAAGTGCGGCTTGCTCGAGCGCTCCGCTCTTCAAGGGTTGCTGGGGTTCTGGCGTTGAGAGGATCTTCTTCCATTGCACCGGCTCAGCGCATTCCTTGTGCATAGAAAGTAGGAGATCAATGTGATTTTCATAGACCTCTACCTCGTACGCGGCTTGCTCTAGAGCCTCCATCTTGTCGAACTCTTTTTGCCGCTTCTCGAGTTCACGCTGCCGACGATGAGCGTTGCGCTCAGCCCGTCTGGCTGATGCCTGCAGCGATCTTACAGTCCCTTTCCAACCCATCACGATGCTCCATACCTAATGCATGATGGCACATTAGCATATGCCGCCGAGCCATCGGCACGTTGGGCAGGCGTAAAATTTAGACAATCAAAGGGATCCAAAACACTTGCGAACACCCGATGGGCGCACTATGTTGTGTCTTGCGGAAATGAAAAACACCATATGATGTGTATAGTCCTTTCTGCGCGACTCACGATTTACTGAAAACCTCTTGTATCTCACATTGCTGAATGAAGGAGATTCCGTATGACAGATCGTCGCCCTCTCAACCCCAACGTGAACGTTCCAAAGCCTGGCGGTGGTGAACAACCACGGTCTCGCAACAAGGACGGTCAAGTCCGCGATAAACGGAGCGATGCTGGCAAACCGCGCGGCAAATGACGGTTTACAGGTCAGCAGCAAACGATCTCGCTGCTGACCTGTTCTGCCACTGCAAATTAGCCTTCGCGTGTGCACAGGCGCGGCACAATTCGAAGCAACAGTGCTTGCTACACCCTGAATCGATAAGGGGCGCTGGTAATGCGCCCTATCGAATATCACTCTGCGATCCGCTTTATCGCTTTTTCGATACGCTGACGGCCCGCGTGGGCAAGCTTACCGACCCCGGCTTCCTTGGCTACTGCGTAAACCAGCCCCTCTCCTACGTGACCATGCTTGGTCATTTCATCTACTAAGGCACCTAGTTCGGGCAAGCAGATTTCAGCGAGTGGGCGAATGGCATCGTCATCACCCGGCCTACGAAAGACAACGTTCATATCCGAGTCGAGATGAGTCGGCCAGAAGAATGTTCCTGCCTGCTCCTCTTCATGAGATCGGAATCGTGCCCGCGCTATTTGATCGACGCGATCACGAATGCGAGAGCCCGTTCTGACCCAGCCATGAGCACGCGCGATACGCCGTGCAAGCGCCATATCGAGCACAGGCCCCTCCTCTGCCACCACATGGGCAATCATCTGTTCCAAGGTAGCCGTGTAGCTCGCTTCGAAGAATCTGTCTGGATCAACCGCTTCCACAGCCTCGGAAGGGTCTGCTTCCTTGTAAACCAAGTGCTCTACAGGCACATAAGGAATCACGGTATCTTCTGCTGCTTGAGCCGCGGCAGCTCTGGCGTATTTCAACTCTGGCATTGCGCCAGACGGATCATTGGCTCCGGCAGCTGAAGTCGAAGCTACAACAGCAACCTGATCCACAACCTCAATGACTTCAGCCATAGCAGCATCGACTTTTAGGCGCTCAGCCTCATGGGCAGCATCGATTACCGCCTGCTTGGCCCTCGATTCGGCAAGCAGTTCTGTGAGACGTTGATGCACCTTTTCTGCGGTTCCCACGGCATCAACCCACCAGTCGGTCGACCAGATCCTGACGATCTCCCAGCCAAGTCCACGCAGCACAAACTCACGCAGCTTGTCGCGATCACGCGCAGTCGCACTGCGGTGATAGGTAGCCCCATCGCACTCGACACCGGCCAGGAAGCGCCCTGGAGCATCAGGGTGCACAACTCCCAAGTCAACTCGGAAGGAAGAGACACCAATCTGGGTATGGATCTGCCAACCCTTCTTGGCCAAGGCAGCAGCGACTGCCTCTTCAAATGGGCTATCGAATCCACCCACACTACCGAAATTGGCTTCAGCCAAGGCCTGCGGCCCACGTTCAGCAAACTCGAGGAAATGCTTCAGGTCACGCACCCCGACGGCTTGCGTCCGAGCAAGGTCAATGTGCTCTGGGCGGAGGGTCGAGAACAGCACCAGTTCTTGGCGAGCACGCGTAATTGCAACGTTCAGTCGGCGCTCGCCACCCGGACGGTTCATCGGGCCGAAGTTCATAGACATCACGCCGGCAGCGTCTTTCCCGTAGGTGGTCGAGAAATAGATGATGTCCCGCTCGTCGCCCTGGACACTTTCCAGGTTCTTCACGAACACAGGCTCGAGCTCAGACTCAGCGAAGTACGAGTCGAGCGACGGATCCCTCCGGCATGCCTCATCGAGCATGTCCATGATGAGCTTCTGCTGCTCACCGTTGAACGTGACCACTCCCACAGTACGACGGCTCTCACGGAAGGCCGGCGACTGAAGGCGAGCAACAAGGTCAGCAACAAGGGCTCTTGCTTCAATCAGGTTGGTACGTGAGCCGCCCTTGTCGTAGACACCTGCCACTGGGCACAATTGCACAGCTTTGTCAGCTGTGAACGGAGATGGGAAGGTCACAAGCTTCGAGCTGTAGTAACGCTGGTTCGAGAAGGCAATCAAGCTCTCATGGCGGCTACGGTAGTGCCAGTTCAGGTTTCGCATCGGTAGGTTCGCGCTGATGCATTCATCCAGGATGCTCTCGAGATCAGCTTCGACATCCTCATCATCAGCCGTAGACTCAGCACGGTCGAAGAAAGAGGTCGGCGGGAGCTGTTTCGGGTCGCCCACCATAACAACCTGCTTCCCTCTCGCCATCGCACCAATCGCATCCCAGACCGGGATCTGAGAGGCCTCGTCGAAAATGACGAGGTCAAACGGGGTCGAAGCCGGCGGCAGGTACTGAGCGATCGAAAGCGGGCTCATCAGCAAGCACGGGGTGAGTTTCGTGAGCGCCTCTGGTGCCCGAGTCATCAACTCACGCAATGGAATATGCTTGGTCTTCTTGCCCATCTCATGACGCAGCAAGCCCCATTCAGAAGAGCGGCTCACGCTGTCCTGACTCGGCAGGTCAGCACACAGCCGAGCACGGAGCCAGTCCTTCGTCAGTTCGGTGAATTTGTCATCCAGCGCTCGGAAATCGCGAATCCGCTGTTCGTGCTCGACGCTGACGAATGTCCGGATGACCTCCTCGTTGTCTACAGTGGTGTTCAACCACCAGCGAGCGTAATTCACCTCGAAGACCCGGCGGACTTTGCCGGAGGTGATCGCTCCGCTTTCCATAGCCAGGACAATTGGGGCGAGGCCAACGGCGAAGGCCTCATCGCGCACCTTCCTCCAAGCACACCATGCTTTGAGTCGAGCCTCGGAAGAAACTACGATCTCGCAATTTTTCTTGAGGTCATTCAACGAAAGGTGTGCGGTCTCATCAGCGCCAGCCTCTGTGAAATTACCGATCGAAGTCAGATGCGATGAACACGCCTGCAGCAACGCAAGTTTTTCACGCAGGCCGACGCCAGCGAGAGCTATCGCACCTTCAGACTCTAGCAGCGCGTTACCATCGCCCAACAGTGTTTGCAGAGGCGCCTTGTAAGCAGCAATCTGCTCCGGGTTCAGCGCGAGCTTCGCAACAGCAGTCGCTATCTGCCCTTGGAAGGCCACTGCCTGGCGGGCCATCTCAAGCTTGGTCTTCAGGTCACTCCAGACAGGTACCAAGTCTCGCAGGTCGGCCAGGTCGGATAGGTCACGCTCAACCGCTGCCCGCTGCTTTAACAGATCAAAGTCGGCTTTCAGCATCGCTCCACAACGGCCCTCTCCCACTTCGGGGTGATCATCAACGAGGCGACCGCGCTCTTCGATATCTCGACGTTCAGATTGGAAACGCAGTGCTGCTGTAAGGTGATCAATGTTAGTGCCCTGACCGCACCACAGCTGTTGAGTGCTGGAACCAAGGTCGGACAACGCGGCCATATCGCTATCAAGCCGAGTAAGCGTGCGAAGCCGCCGGAGCTCTTCCTTCAATGCGTCTCCGAGATGGCCCTGCTCGACCAACTGGAAGCCCTCATCGATCCAGGCTGAGTCAGCTTGCTGGCGCCGAATGGCCTCTTGAAGCTTGATCGACGTTGAGAGCTGCTCAGCGTCAGACCTTGAACCTTGCCATACGGCGACGCATTCATGCCCGGGCTCGAGCTCATCAATAGCCCGGCGCACGGTGCGGATCTCTGCCCAGGTGGCCAGATCTTTACCGTGATCGGCTTCGCCCGCAGTGGTTTGAGACGGAGCCAACAAACCTGCGATACGACGCTTTCCGAACCAGGATTTTGGCCAGAACGCTTCCTCAGCTTCTTTCCACTCACCCAGCAACAGATCGATGTCGAGCGACGCAATCGTATCGCCATAGGTCACACTGAGCTGCTGCTTGAGCTCTACTATTTGGCCAAACAGTGCCACCGCCTGAGCAAGAACATCAGTGACACTCTCCGGCCAGGCCGGACTGAGCTCAACGAATATGGTGCGACGTTGCTGCAGCAGTTCAATACCCTGCTTCGTATCCGCCACAACGCGAGAAGGCCAGAGCGGCGAAAGCTTAGCGTTGAGCTCTCGGTGTTGTTCAACCCACGCACAGCCGTCGCTCAGCCGTTGAGAAATGGAGCGGGCATCAGGGCGTAGCGCGAAACGCCAATCCTGTCCTGCTGCCGCGGGCAGTGCCTGGGAAAGCACTGACAGACCCTCTAGTGCACTCGGGGTGAATTCCGAAGCTGGGAGCCCAGCCAGCTCAACGAACCGATCAGCCGCACGCTGCACATCCAGCACAGCAGGCAATACATCACGAGCCGCCTGCACGAACTGTTGCTGCCAATGAGGTGACCATTCCGCTTGGCCAACCGCAGACAACGCATTGCCAGCAAGCTGGCCGTAGCCAACAGCCTGGGCATTCACTTCGAGGCGATCGGCCAACTCCCGTAGCTCGAGCATGGCCTTCTGGTCATGCGTGTCAGGTGACGCCCAACCAACAGGAGCAACAGCTTCATCGCCACCCGAAGTGACGGTGCCAATCGCATCGTAGATGGTGTAACCGTTGCGATGGCGCCGGTGCAGTCGCTCCACGTAAATGTTCAGGCTGTCGCGCAGCGTTGCGAGACGTTGAGCCTCAACTTCCCATGCAGCGGAATCGACCTGCCCTTTCGCCTCCCAAGCGGACTGCAGCTGAGCCAGCACATCGGTTTTCCGAGCCTTGCTTGAGTGCAACTCGAGGCAGAACTCACCCAAGCCAATCTCACGCAGGCGACGGTACACGACATCCAGCGCGGCGATCTTCTCCGAGACGAACAGCACGCGGCGCCCTTGGGCAATCGACTGGGCGATCATGTTGGAAATCGTCTGGCTCTTGCCGGTACCGGGTGGCCCGATGAGCACGAAGTCTTTGCCTTTGGCTGCGGCCATCACTGCAGCCAACTGGGATGAGTCAGACGGCAGTGGGCAGAAAACGTCTGTCGGGCCGTAATCGCGATCCAGCGATTGCGCCTCTGGGAACGGTGTATCCGAAACGAACGAATCGCGTGGGGTATCCAGGAGGTGCTGAACCACTGGGCTCTGCCGCAGGTGCTCGGCGTTCTCGGCGAGATCCTTCCACATGAGGTACTTGGCAAACGAGAACATCGACAGCACGACGTCTTCGCTCAACTCCCAACCTGGGATGTCCTTGATGGCATGGCCAACCTTGTTCCAAATACCGGCGATATCAAGGCCAGAATCGTCCCGAGGCAATTCGTGCTCTAGCGACCCCAAGCCCAATTCGAAATCCTGTCGAAGCATCTCAATCAGGGTGGGGTTGAAGCGCGGCTCATCATCGTGAAGCACCATTGTGAATCCGGAGCGAGCGCTCTTGCGCTCCAGCGTAACCGGTATCAAAACCAATGGCGCCTTGTACTTCTGCCCTGCTCTGTCCTCGCGTGTCCAACTTAGGAAGCCAATGGCCAAGAAGAGCGTATTGGAGCCGCCTTCCTGCAGCGCTGTGCGAGCACCTCGGTACAGTTCGGTGAGTCGAACATCCATCTCGTTGGATGTCAGCGCAACAAAAACCTCTCTGCGCTTGAGGGCATCCTCGGCATGCCGGCGACGAACATCTTCACGCTCACGTTGCTCATACAGAGCGCGCTCCCGCGGATCAGCACCATCCATGAGGTCTGGGCGGGTGAGCAGCTTCAGCGACTGACCACTGGCCAATACGTCCTCGAGGGCTCCTGGATCTGGGGACTCCAGCTTCAGCGCCCGCTTGCCCGTCTTGAAGTTCAAGAGGTTGTTTCGAAGCGAGAGATCCAGGAGTTTGCGCTGCCACCGGCCAAACCGGTCTGCTGGGTCGAGCTTGGAAAGGTCTTCGACCACTACCTCGTGGATCTCATCAGGGATTCCAGCCCCGTCCTCGACCAGGAGCGTCGGAGAATCCACCGGAACCTCATCAGCAATCCGTGCGATCTGAGCCTCAGCACTTGCGAGCGGCTTGATCCGTTGCAGTCGAGCCCGGCGAATGTCGAGCAGCATTTCAAATTCGCTGTCCGCGTCTTCGGCAATCTGCTTCTCACCTCTCTCGACTGCGTAAGAGAAGGTTGGGACAGGACTCTGCGTACTGAGCGTCGGTTCAAATAGAACCAGTTCCCGCAGCTTCACCCGCTTGCGTACCGCCGTCACATCATCGACAAGGGCAGTAGTGAACTCCTCGGGCTTCATCCACAACCCCGCGAAAGCGTGACCGCGGGTGAACACGATGACTGGGTTCAGCCCGATTTGCTCCAGGGCAGCGCAGAACAGCAGGGTAAGATCCATGCAGGTTGCCAAACCAGTATCGGCAATCTGGCTTGGGCTTCGCACCTTTTGACCTGACTGTTCAAAACTTGCCGGCGGCAATGCATAGTCCAGCTTCATCCGTGCGACGGCGCTCCAGACCGCAGACGCCAGCTGCCAAGCTCGCTTCGCGCCACCCTCGTAACCATCCAGCGATGAGGACAGTTCACTTTGGCGAAGCAACTCAGCCGTCTGCTTCAAGAGTCGTTCAACTGCCGGATCATTCGGCTGCACGAAGGCAGCCGTCATGTCAGGAATATGCCGCAAACCACCCCACTGATTTCGGGGCAGAAGGTCTACGACTTGCTCAAAACGGGAGACCTCCTTTCTGCCGCTCTCGGCCTCCTTGTCGTCCGCCTCAAGCACGAAGGTGAAAGTCGACAGCTCAGCTTCGATCAGACGACTAAGCAACGGGCCATCTAGAACCAAATCGAGTCCAGGAATGATCCGGAAGCTGTCCGCAGCGACTTCATCGATCCGCCATACCTTCGGTTTGAAAACCTCGGGTTCGGAGGCCAGAGTCAGCGTCGCATTAACGAAGCGATCTTCGGTCTCGTTTGAGATACGAAGCTCTCGAATTACAGGAATGGCGTTTTGGAAGTCCGCAAGGTTCAGCTTCGCCACCAAGGTGGCTAGGATCTTGACTTCTTTAGGCGGGATTTCTTCTTGAGCAGCGAGGGGCTGAACGATATCGTCCATGCGCAACCTTCCTTGTTGTGATGCCCAAGGGAGTGCCGGGATTGACCGGCCGAGAGGGGATCCTCTTGAGCTGATGGCGGGATGATAGCGCTTCCAGTTACAGTCGTAATGAGCCTTTGGTCGCGCCTACACGATCGGTAACCCTTGAAAGGATTCAGCAATCAGCAAAATGGCCATCAGTGTGCCGTATCGCCTACCTGAAGCTGATATCTCGCCTTGCTCAACTCTGCTTCAGCCTGCTGAAGCTCGTTCTTCATACTTGTCCACATCAACACCAGCGTGGCGATCTTCTCGCGTGACGCCGTTAGCTCTTCCCCCATCAGCGCCAGCTCGCTCTCGAGCAACAGGCACTGCTGCTCGAGCAGCTCCTCTCGGGAAAAAAAGGCAAAGCGGTCGTCGGCGGCTTGTTCTGGATTAGTCATAACGGTCGTCGCTGCTAAGAGTACAAGTGTTCTCTTGGCCAGCTTAGCGAGATACACTGTATGTATCAACAGTGCTCACGCAGTCGAAAGCTCCTCTGCCAACCTACTATCGTTGGCGACTCCATCGGTAACGGGCCAAGGGAGATCGATGCGCTAAGCTCAGGCGGAGTAACCATTCATGTCACTCAAGTCGTCATTTGCCATCGTTCTTCGCGTGCTTCGCAGCAAGCGAAACATCTCACAGCGGGATTTCGGTGATACTAGCCGGACGTTCCTTTCCAGGCTGGAGGGTGCTCGAGCAAGCATCACTTTGGATAAGCTCGAGCAGGTAAGCCGGCGACTGCAATTGAGTCTATTGACCATACTGACCCTTACCTTGAGCGAGCAGAGCGGTAGACCTGCAGCCGATCTCATTGATAGCTTGCGATGCGAAATCGAACACCTGCAAGGTGATGGCGGTGTACCTGGGCTGGAGGTTGCTTTCGATGGTCGCTCACCTTCCAGGCTTCAGCCTTCCCTCGTTACGAGGGCGAAGCAAGCCGAGCCCCCTGCCCTGTAGCGGCGCGACAGTTCGTCAGTTCGGTAGATTATTCTGCTGGTTCAGACTAGACGATCAGAGGAATCAGCTCCGAAACCAACCCATGTGCATCCTGTTCGTACCCTTCACACCACCGGTGCGACCAATCTTGAGGAGATCCATCCTCCTCCCATTCAGCCAATGCGAGGGCATTGACGATCTCCATCTCAAACCAGATGGTCTGCCACCCTTCAGCGTCTGACACTAGGTTTGGGATTTGCCAGGCGAATTGAGTCTGAGCCACGAAACGCGACCAGCTCATCAGATCTTGGGGTGCTTCTTGGGCCAGTACCCTAAGCGCCGGAACTGTCAGCACAGGTTTCCTCCAGAGACAACGAAAAGGCTGCTCGGCATTCTGCCAGAGAGCGCTCAGCATGCACGTCGACTTACGAGGGTCGATGCGCTAGCTGAACCGACCTCACCTAGCGAAGTCCAAAACGTCATGCTCGAAATGGACGGAGCCTCGACATTGCTGATCCGATTGACCACCCTCTCATTGGCGATACTGCTGACTGCCTGCACTCAGTACCGCTACATCA
>Ga0105250_10001577_pt1 | contig 12251 bp, 7 predicted proteins | sample KBSS54metaG_FD_80425 | JGI IMG/M metagenome (GOLD analysis project Ga0105250, IMG submission 80425) | Switchgrass rhizosphere microbial communities from Kellogg Biological Station, Michigan, USA - KBS S5-4 metaG | ecosystem: Host-associated > Plants > Roots > Rhizosphere > Soil | place...
CGACCGGGGCAATGTGGTCAACCCTTCGGACACCAACGGCATCGTCACCATCACCCAGGTCAAGCCCATCGATGCGGTGTTCTCCGTGCCCGAGGCCCATGTGGGCACGCTGGCACGGCGCCTGGCCGAGGGGCGCGAGCTGCCCGTGGAGCTGTGGGATCGTGACCTGAAGCAGCAATTGGGGCGCGGCCGCCTCAATGCGGTGGACAACAGCATCGACATCGCCACCGGCACCATCAAGGCCAAGGCCGCTTTCGACAATGCCGAGGGCCGGCTGTTCGCCAACCAGTTCGTCAACGTCAAGCTGGAAGTGGACCGGCTGGAGCAGGCGCTGACCGTGCCGACCACGGCCGTGCAGAACAACCACGTCTACCTGGTCCAGGAGGATGGCACGGTGACGCAGCGGCGCATCGCCGTGGGCGTGACCGATGGCGACCGCGTCAGCGTCAAGGGCGAACTCAAGCCTGGCGAGCAGGTGGTGGTGGACGGCATTGACCGCCTGCGCGAAGGCGCCAAGGTCACGGTGATCGAGCCCGACAAGGTGCAGAAGGTGGACCAGGCCGTGCAGGACGCCTCCGGCCAGCCGCGCGGCATGCGCAACCTGCCGCCCGATGTGCGCGCCAAGCTGGCGACCATGAACCCCGACGAGCGCAAGGCCTACCTGCAGAAGCTGCGTGCCGAGCGCGGTGGGCAGCGCAATGGTGGTAACGGTGGCAGTGGCGGCAACGGCGGCAACGTGACCGCGCCGGCGGCCGAAGGCTCCGCGCCCGCAGGCCGGTCGCCGGCACCGTCGCCCGGATCGCCCCAGCCTTCGCCCGGCCCGGCACCTGCCGCGCCCTCTGCGCCCTCTGCGCCTGCTGCTCCGGCGGCTCCCGCTCCGGCCGGGCGCTGAGCAGCGCCCCGGCACCTGAAGACTGCAAGCCCTTCCAGGCGGCCCCATGAATCTTTCCCGCATCTTCATCCTGCGACCCGTCGCCACCTCGCTGCTGATGGTGGCGGTGCTGATCGCCGGCCTGCTGGCCTACCGGCTGTTGCCGATCTCGGCCCTGCCCGAGGTGGACTACCCCACCATCCAGGTCACCACGCTGTACCCCGGTGCCAGCCCCGACGTGATGACCTCCAACGTCACCGCGCCGCTGGAGCGCCAGCTCGGCCAGATGCCGGGGCTGTCGCAGATGTCGTCCACCAGTTCGGGCGGCGCCTCGGTGATCACGCTGCGCTTTGCGCTGGACATGGCCATGGACGTGGCCGAGCAGCAGGTGCAGGCCGCCATCAACGCGGGCTCCAACCTGCTGCCCAGCGACCTGCCCATGCCCCCGCTGTACAGCAAGGTCAACCCGGCGGATGCGCCCATCCTCACGCTGGCCATCACCTCGCCCTCGCTGCCGGTGATCCGCGTCAACGACCTGGTGGAGAACCGCCTGGCGCCCAAGCTCTCGCAGGTCAACGGCGTGGGACTGGTGGCGATTGCCGGTGGGCGCCGGCCTGCCGTGCGCATCCAGGCCAACCCGACGGCGCTGGCCGGCCTGGGCATGACGCTGGACGATGTGCGCACCGCCATCGCCGCCGCCAACGTCAAGCAGGCCAAGGGCGGCTTCGACGGCCCGGCGCGCGCCTCCACCATCGATGCCAACGACCAGCTGCAGTCGGCGGCCGAGTACCGCAACCTCATCATCGCCTTCAAGAACGGCCTGCCCGTGCGCCTGTCCGACATCGCCCAGACCGTGGACGATGCCGAGAACACGCGCCTGGCCGCCTGGGCCGGCACGCCCGAGGGTGGTTCGCGCGCAGGCGTGATCCTCAACATCCGGCGCCAGCCAGGTGCCAACGTGATCGAGACGGTGGACCGCATCAAGGCGCTGCTGCCCCAGCTCAAGGAGACCCTGCCGGCCTCGCTGGACGTGCAGGTGCTGACCGACCGCACGGTGACCATCCGCGCCTCGGTCAACGACATGCAGCTGGAGCTGATGCTGGCCATCGCCCTGGTGGTGGCGGTGATCTTCGTCTTCCTGCGCAGCGCCTCGGCCACGCTGATCCCGAGCTTTGCCGTGCCGCTGTCGCTGATCGGCACCTTCGGCGTGATGTACCTGGCCGGTTTTTCGATCAACAACCTCACGCTGATGGCGCTGACGATCTCCACCGGCTTCGTGGTGGACGATGCCATCGTGATGATCGAGAACATCGCGCGCTTCGTGGAAAAGGGCGAGCCGCCCATGCAGGCCGCGCTCAAGGGCGCCAAGCAGATCGGCTTCACCATCATCTCGCTGACGATTTCGCTGATCGCCGTGCTGATCCCGCTGCTGTTCATGGGCGACGTGGTGGGGCGGCTGTTCCACGAGTTCGCCATCACCATGGCGGTGGCCATCCTGATCTCGGCCGTGGTCTCGCTGACGCTCACGCCCATGCTGTGCGCACGGCTGCTGCGCCACCAGCCCGAAGGGGCCGAGGAGGAAAAGCATGGCCGCCTGTACCACGCCACGGGCCGCTTCTTCGACCGCACCATCGCCGGCTACGGCCGCATCCTCACCTGGGTGCTGGACCGGCGCGGCCTGACCTGGATCGTCTTCCTGGCCACGCTGGCCGTGACCGTGCTGCTGTACTTTGCCGTGCCCAAGGGCTTCTTCCCGGACCAGGACACGGGCACCATCCAGGCCACGACCGAGGCCGACCAGTCCATCTCGTTTGCCGCCATGGCCGAGCGCCAGCAGGCCCTGGCCGAGCTGCTGCTCAAGGACCCGGCCGTGCAGAGCATCTCGTCCTTCATCGGCGTCGATGGCAGCAACACCACGCTGAACACGGGCCGGCTGCTGATCGACCTCAAGCCCCATGGCCAGCGCGATGGCGTGCCCGCCGTGCTGCGCCGCCTGTCCGACGATGCGCTGCAGATCCCGGGCATACGCCTGTACGCCCAGCCCGTGCAGGACCTGACCATCGAGGACCGCGTGGCGCGCACCCAGTACCAGCTGCTGATGTCCTCGCCCGACATGGCGCAGCTGACCACCAGCACCCAGGCCCTGGTCGAGCGCATGCACGACCTGCCCGAGCTGGTGGACGTGGGCAGCGACCTGCAGAACCAGGGCCTGCAGGCCTTCGTGCAGATCGACCGGGCCCAGGCCAGCCGGCTGGGCGTGACGGTCGCGGCCATCGACACGGCGCTGTACAACGCCTTCGGCCAGCGGCTGATCTCCACCATCTTCACGCAGTCCAACCAGTACCGCGTGGTGCTGGAAGTGGCGCCGCAGTTCAAGATCGGGCCCGAGTCGCTGCAGGCCATCTATGTGCCCTCCAGCGCGGGCGCGCCCGTGCCGCTGTCCTCGGTGGCCACGGTCAGCGAGCGGCCCATGGCCCTGGCCGTGAACCATGTGGGCCAGCTGCCCGCCGCCACCATCTCGTTCAACACCGCGCCCGGCGTGTCGCTGGGCCATGCGGTCAAGGCCGTGCAGGACCTGATGGCCCAGCTGCGCACCGAGGGCCATATGCCGCTGTCGGTGGACGCCGCCTTCCAGGGCGCGGCCCTGGCCTTCCAGGCCTCGCTGTCCAACACGCTGCTGCTGGTGCTGGCGGCGGTGATCACCATGTACATCGTGCTGGGCGTGCTCTATGAGAGCACCATCCACCCGGTGACCATCCTGTCCACGCTGCCCTCGGCCGGCGTGGGCGCGCTGCTGGCCCTGCTGCTGGCGGGGCTGGACCTGGACATCATCGCCATCATCGGCATCGTGCTGCTGATCGGCATCGTCAAGAAGAACGCGATCATGATGATCGACTTCGCGCTGGAGGCGCAGCGCGAGGAGGGACACACGCCGCGCGAGGCCATCTACCAGGCCTGCCTGCTGCGGTTCCGGCCTATCTTGATGACGACTTTGGCGGCTTTGCTGGGGGCACTGCCGTTGATGCTGGGGACGGGGGTGGGCAGTGAGTTGCGGCATCCGTTGGGGGTGACGTTGGTGGGGGGCTTGCTGGTGAGTCAGTTGCTGACTCTGTTCACTACGCCTGTGATTTATCTGACTTTTGAAGGGTGGGCGCAGAGGTGGCGGGATCGTCGGGGTGCTTCTTCGGAGCAGGCCCATGCTTGAGCTTGATCTGCGCTTTTGGCTGGCGCCGCTGGCCGGGGTTCGGCCCGGCGGCCGACCTACTTTCTTGCCTCGCAGCAAGAAAGTAGGCAAAGAAATGCGCCCCCACTGCCCACGACCGTTCGCTTCGCTGCGGGCAACCTGCGTTGGGCAGAGGGGGGAAGGCTGGGGGACGGGCCATCGCTTCGCTCGGCCTGGGATTTTTGGGGCTGGGTCATGAGCCAGCTGTCCAATCTCTCGGCGCCGTTCATCTTCCGGCCCATTGCCACCATGCTGATGACCATCGGCCTGGCGCTGGCGGGGGCGGTGTCGTATTTCCTGCTGCCGGTGGCGCCGCTGCCGCAGGTGGACTATCCGACGATTTCGGTGTCCGCCAGCCTGCCCGGTGCAAGCCCCGACACCATGGCTGCCACGGTGGCGACGCCGCTGGAGCGGGCGCTGGGGGCGATTGCGGGGGTCAATGAGATCACGTCCAGCTCCAGCCTGGGCAGTACGCGCATCACGCTGCAGTTCGATCTGTCGCGCACGGTGGACAGCGCGGCGCGCGATGTGCAGGCCGCCATCAATGCGGCGCGCACGCTGCTGCCTTCGGGCATGCCGGGCAATCCTACGTATCGCAAGGTGAATCCGGCCGATGCGCCGATCATGATCCTGGCGCTGACGTCCAGCGCGCTGACGCGCGGGCAGATGTATGACGCGGCGTCCACCGTGCTGGCGCAGAAGCTCTCGCAGGTGGAGGGCGTGGGCCAGGCGTCCATCAGCGGCGGGGCGCTGCCGGCCGTGCGCGTGGAGCTGGACCCGGTGAAGCTGGCGGCCAATGGCGTGTCGCTGGACCAGGTGCGTACCGCCATTTCGGCCACGAATGCCAACCGGCCGCTGGGCGCGGTGGAGCGCGAGGACCATTACTGGCAGGTGACCGCCAATGACCAGGCGCGCGTGGCGGCCGACTATGCGCCGCTGGTGCTGCGCTGGAGCAATGGCAATGCGATCCGGCTGCAGGACGTGGCCGATGTCACGGATTCGGTGCAGGACGTGCGCAACTACGGCGTGGCCAATGGCAAGCCCGCCATCCTGCTGCAGATCTTCAAGCAGCCGGACGCCAACATCCTGGAGGCTGTGGCGCGCGTGCGCTCTTTGCTGCCGCAGCTCAAGGCGTCCATTCCCGAGGCCATCGATCTGACCATCGTGTCCGACCGCACGCCCACGCTGCGTGCCTCGGTGGTGGAGGTGGAGCGGGCGCTGTTGATCGCCGTGGCGCTGGTGATCCTGGTGGTGTTCCTGTTCCTGCGCAATGGCCGGGCCACGCTGATTCCGGCCGTGGCCGTGCCGGTGTCGCTGGCGGGCACGTTCGGCGTGATGTACCTGGCCGGCTACACGCTGGACAACCTGTCGCTGATGGCGCTGACCGTGGCCACGGGCTTTGTGGTGGACGATGCCATCGTGGTGCTGGAGAACGTGATGCGCCACATGGAGCGCGGCAAGACCGCGCTGCGCGCGGCGCTGGACGGGGCGCGCGAGATCGGGTTTACCGTGGTGTCCATGAGCCTGTCGCTGATCGCGGTGTTCGTGCCCATCCTGTTCATGGGCGGCATCGTGGGGCGGTTCTTCCGCGAGTTCGCGGTGGTGATGTCGGCAGCGATTCTGATCTCGATGGTGGTGTCGCTGACCACCACGCCCATGATGTGCGCGGCGCTGCTGCGGCCGCAGCGCGTGCCGCAGCGCGTGCCGCAGCCGGGCCGGCCGCGCAATGGCCTGCAGCGCGCCTGGGACCGTTTCGGCGCCTGGGTGAGCCGGGCCGAGCGGCGTGCCATGTCCGGCTACCGCGCAAGCCTGGCCTGGTGCCTGCGCCACCAGCCGCTGGTGCTGCTGGTGCTGGCCGGCGTGGTGGCGCTGAACGTGCACCTGTACATGGCCATCGACAAGGGTTTCATGCCCAGCCAGGACACGGGCCGCGTGATGGGCTTCATCCGGGCCGATCAGTCCACCTCCTACCAGGCCATGGAGCAGCGGCTCAAGCGCTTCCTGTCCATCGTGCAGGAAGACCCGGCCGTGGAGTACGTGACGGGCTTCACGGGCGGCGGCCAGCGCAATGCGGCCAACATGTTCATGTCGCTCAAGCCGCTGGCCGAGCGCAAGGTATCGTCCGACGAGGTGATCAACCGCCTGCGCGACAAGCTCAAGAACGAGCCCGGCGCGAGGCTGTTCATGGTCACGCAAAGCGATATCCGCATCGGCGGGCGGCAAAGCTCGGGCTCGTATGACTACACGCTGCAGGCCGACGATATCCAGGACCTGCGCACCTGGGAGCCGCGCATCCGCCAGGTGCTGTCGCAGCTGCCCCAGCTCACGGACGTGAACAGCGATGTGTCCGACTTCGGCCTGCAGACCTCGCTGGTGATCGACCGCGACGCGGCCACGCGCCTGGGGCTGACCGTGTCGCAGATCGACGGCACGCTCAACAACGCCTTCGGCCAGCGCCAGGTGGGCGTGATCTACAACCCGCTCAACCAGTACCGCGTGGTGATGGAGGCCGCGCCCCGCTACCTGCAAAGCCCAGACACACTGCGCGGTTTCTTCTTCGTGAACAACCAGGGCGTGCAGGTGCCGCTGACCTCGTTTGCGCGCATCACCACCACCAACACGCCGCTGGCCGTGAACCACGACCGGGGCACGCCGGCCAGCACCATCAGCTTCAGCCTGGCCGAGGGCGTGGCGCTGTCGGATGCCAGCGACGCCATCCGCGCGGCCGTGGCCGAGCTGGGCGTGCCCGTGTCGGTGCGCGGCAGCTTCAGCGGCACGGCCGGGGCCTTCCAGCAGGCGCTGTCCGGGCAGCCGCTGCTGATCCTGGCGGCCATCATCACCATCTATCTGGTGCTGGGCGTGCTCTATGAGAGCCTGGTGCATCCGCTGACCATCCTGTCCACGCTGCCCTCGGCCGGCGTGGGCGCGCTGATGGCGCTGATGCTGTTCAAGACGGAGTTCTCGCTGATCGCGCTGATCGGGGTGATTTTGCTGATCGGCATCGTCAAGAAGAACGCCATCATGATGATCGACTTCGCGCTGGAGCGGCAGCGCGCCGGCCATGCCACGGCCGCCCAGGCCATCTACCGTGCCTGCGAACTGCGGCTGCGCCCCATCCTCATGACCAGCCTGGCGGCCATCTGCGGCGCGCTGCCGCTGGCCCTGGGCCGGGGCGATGGCGCCGAGCTGCGCCAGCCGCTGGGCATTGCCATCGTGGGCGGCCTGATGCTGAGCCAGCTGCTCACGCTCTACACCACGCCCGTGGTCTATGTGCTGCTGGACAGGCTGCGCCAGCGTGTCATGGGCCTGCGTGGCCGCGTGCAGGGCAAGGACCGTGGCACCCCTGTGCCCGCCGCATCACCCCAGTGAACCGAATCCGAAAGCCCAAGCTGATGCAGTTCAAGACACTTCACTCCCCGGCGATCTGGCTGGCCGCCGCGCTGCTGGCCGGCTGCTCCACGCAGAGCGCCTACCAGCGCCCCGCACTCGAAGTGCCGGCCCAGTTCAAGGAAGCCACGCCCGAGGCGGCCGAGGCCGGCATCTGGCGGCCCGCAGATCCGTCGCGTGCGCAAGTGCCCGACAACTGGTGGGAGCTGTTCGGCGACGAGCAGCTCAACCGCCTGCAGCAGCAGGCCGCCACCGGCAACCAGAGCATTGCCCAGGCCGCCGCGCGCCTGCGTGCCGCGCAGGCGGCCGTGGCCAGCAGCCAGGCCGGGCTGTTCCCCACGCTGGGCAGCACGGCCGGCGCCACGCGCTCGCGCAGCGGCGGGGCCTCCGGTGCATCAGGCACGGGCGGCAACACCGGCAACACCGGCAGTAGCGGCAACATCTCGACCAACTACTCGCTGGGCCTGAACGCCAGCTGGGAACTGGACCTGTGGGGCCGCGTGTCGGGCACGGTCAGCGCCAGCCAGGCCAGCGCCCAGGCCAGCAGCGACGACCTGGCCGCCGCGCGGCTGTCGGCCCAGGCATCGATCACGCAGACCTATTTCTCGTTGCGCGCGGCCGATGCCAGCGTGCGGCTGCTGCAGGAAACGCTGCAGGGCTACGAGCAAAGCCTGAAGCTCACCAACAACCGCTACCGCGCGGGCGTGGCCTCGTCGGCCGATGTGGCCCAGGCCGAGGCGCAGTACAAAAGCACCCAGGCCCAGCTCATCGAGGCACAGACCAGCCGCGCCCAGCTGGAGCACGCCCTGGCCGCGCTGCTGGGCCTGCCGCCGGCCGCCTTCAGCCTGGAGGCCGGCGCCGAGCTGCCGCCGCCGCCCGAGGTGCCGGCCATGCTGTCGTCCCAACTGCTGGAGCAGCGCCCAGACATTGCGGCGGCCGAGCGCCGCGTGGCCGCCGCCAACGCCCAGGTGGGCGTGGCGCGCGCGGCCTTCTTCCCGGCGCTCACGCTGTCGGCCACGGCCGGCTACCGGGGTGCATCGCTGTCCAACCTGGTGAGTGCGCCCAACCTGTTCTGGTCGCTGGGCCCGTCGCTGGCGCTGGCGCTGTTCGACGGCGGCGCGCGCACGGCGGCCGTGGAGTCGGCGCGTGCCTCGCTGGACCTGGCCGCCGCCACCTACCGCCAGACCGTGCTGACGGCGTTGCAGGAGGTGGAGGACAACCTGGTCACCGCATCCGCCCTGGCGCGCGAGCAGCAGGTGCAGATCGAGGCCGTGGCCGCCGCGCAGAAGGCGCTGGATGTCGTCAACAACCAGTACCGCGCGGGCACGGTGGCCTATCTGAATGTGCTCAGCGCACAGACCACGGTGCTGTCGGCGCGGCGCAGCCTGATCGATGTGCGCAACCGGCGCCTTGCCGCCGTCAACACCTTGCTCAAGAACGTGGCCGGGCGCTGGCAGCCGCTGGGGCCGGCCTCCGTGCAGGGGCCGCAGGCTGTCGCGCGCTGATGTTCAGTCCTGCAGCCCGAAGGCCTGGCGCAATGCTTCGCCGAAGGCCGCGCTGCCGCTGATCGACAGGTTCACCGTGGTGCGGCCATCCCCCGCCGCCACGGATTGCAGGCGCGCCGTGGCTGCGTCAAAGCGCCAGGCCAGCGGCTTGCTGCCGTCGTCCTGGGCCTGCAGCTCGTAGTCCCAGTCGCCACCTTCCTCGATGGGGCCGCGCCGGCCCTTGAAGCGGCGTTGCGCCCAGGTCAGCACTTGCTCCACCTCGGCCGCCAGCGCCGGCACGCGCGTGGCGGGCACGCTGGCCATGGCGTCCCAGCAGCCTGTGCCTTCGTCGTCTTCGCTGTAGTCGAAATCCAGGTAGTCGAGGGTCATGGTGGCGGTCCGCATGCGTAGTGCGTGGTTGGAAAAGGGAAAGCCCGGCATTGTGCCGCGTGCACAATCGCCCGCATCGCAGAACCGGAAAGACATTCAGATGGACACCGCACAGCAATCGATGGCGCCGCCGATGGTGAGCGCGCAGTCCCTGCGCTTCGGGCAGCCGGGCCTGCTGCTGTGGGATGGCGCCTCGCACGACTGGCCCGTGGGCCTGTGCCTGGTGCGCGGCGGCGAGGGCTGCGGCAAGACCAGCCTGCTGCAAATGCTGGCCGGCCAGTTGCCCTTGCAGGCCGGGCGCCTGGCGTATCCGCAGCAGCCGGACCCCTCGCAGCGCCCCGCGCTGTTCTGGCGCGATCCGCGCGCCGAACTGTCGAATGCCGAGCGCGCCCGGCCCGCGCAGGAATGGGTGCAGGCCCAGCGGCAGTTGTACCCGGCCTGGAGCGAGGCGGCATGGCAGGCCCATGCCGACGGCCTGGGCCTGGAGCCCCACCTGCACAAGCCCCTGCTGGCCCTGTCCACGGGCAGCCTGCGCAAGTTGTGGATGGCGGCGGGCTGGGCCAGCGGCGTGCCGCTGCTGCTGATCGACGAGCCGCTGGCCGCGCTGGACCGGGGATCGATCGACCATGTGCAGCGCACGCTGGCGGGGCTCAACCGTGCCGGCCAGCAATCCGCGCCCGTGGCCGGGCACGGGCCGCGCTGCGTGATCGTCGCCCATTGGGACGAGATGCAGGGCGTGGCCTGGGACGACGTGCTGGACCTGCCCGATCAGCCGCCGCTGCGCTGACGGAGCCGGCGTCTACATCGCCACCTACATCGCCGCCTACATCGCCTTGAACCGCTGCGCGTAGAGGCGGCTCACGGCCAGTTTTTCCGCTCGCTCGCGCAGCTGCAGCCACAGCCGGCCGGCCTCGTCGCGCTGGGCACTGGCAATGGCCGCCGCACGCACCACCGTGCCGCGGTGCACCTGCCAGAATTCCTCGGCATCCAGCCGGGGCAGCAGCTCCTTGAGCGGCGTGCGCACCAGGTACTCATGTGATGCCGTGAGCACGCGCACGTACTTGTCGGCGGCCTCGAAGTAGACGACTTCCTGCACGGGCACCATCTGGATCTGCGTGCCCACGCCGGCCTGGATCATCTGCAGCGGCGCCTCGGTGGCGGTGGCGGCGGGGGCCGTGGCACCGGCCAGATGCCGCAATTGCTCCAGCGCCTGAGCCAGCGCAGCGCCAGCCGGGGCCACCGTGCGCTGGGCCAGCAGCTCGCGCAGGCGCTGCACGCTGCGCGCCAGCCGCTCGGGCTGCACGGGCTTGAGCAGATAGTCCACGGCCTGGGCCTCGAAGGCGTCCATGGCGTACTGGTCATAGGCGGTCACGAAGACCAGGATGGGAAACGGCTGCGCCTCTGGCCAGGCGTCGGCCAGTTCGGCGGCGGCCTCCAGGCCGCTTTGGCCCGGCATGCGGATGTCGAAGAACAGCACATCGGGCTGCAGCGCCAGCGCCTGCCGGGCGGCACTCAGGCCGTCGCCCACCATGGCGGCAATCTGCAACTCGGGCCAGGCGCGGGCCAGGGCCTGGCGCAGGTCCTCGGCCAGCAGGGGTTCGTCTTCGGCGATCAGGGCGCGGGGGGAGGAGGTCATTTCAACCGGCGTTGGCAATGGTGATTTTGGCGAGCGTGCCGCCTTCGGGCAGGGCGGCCAGTTCGAAGTGCGCGGCGTCGCCATAGCGGTTGGCCAGGCGCTCGCGCAGCTGTGCCGTGCCGAAGCGGCTGCCGGGCAGGGCGGGCGCACCGGAATCCAGGCCCATGCCGTTGTCGGCCACGGTCAACTCCAGCTGGCCACCGGCGGTGCGGCGCGCGCGCACGGCGATATGCCCGCCTTCCAGCTTGGGCTCCAGTCCGTGGCGTATGCAGTTTTCCACCAGGGGCTGCAGCAGCAGCGGCGGCACGGGTACCTGGGCCAGGTCCTCGGGCAGGTCCAGCGCGTACTGCAGGCGCGCGCCCATGCGGATGGACATCAGCGCCAGGTAGTCGCGCAGGCGTGCGAACTCTTCGCCCAGCGCATGCTCGGTGCTGCGCGAGCCGCCCAGCGTGGCGCGCAGGTAGGCGATCAGATGGTCAAGCATGGCCTGGGCGCGCTGCGGGTCGCTGGCCACCAGCACGCGCAGGTTGGCCAGGGTGTTGAACAGCATGTGCGGCTCCAGCTGGGCCTGCAGCAGGGTGAGTTTGGCCTCGGCCGCCTGGCGTCGGGCCTGCTCGGCCTGCATCTGCAGGTGGCGCGAGTAGCCCAGCAGGAAGAAGGCCAGCGACATCACCGTGCTGGCGACGATGGTGACGGCCAGCGGTATCCACAGCCGGTGCATCAGGGCCGTGCTGGCGTCGGGATCGGCCCACTTCCTGTACGCCGTGCCGATCAGCGACCCGATCACGAACCCCGTCACGATGCCCGCCACCACCAGCGCGGCGCCTCGCCAGCCGCCGGGCCAGGGAATGTCCTGGCCCCGCGTCAGGCGCCAACGGCCCAGTTCGATGGTGAGCCAGCTGGTCAGGCCAATCGACAGCGAGTAGATGAGGTTCACGTCCCAGCGGCCGTGGTTGCTCAGGCTGAATGCGGCGGCAATCAGGGCGCAGGCCGAGGTCGTTGCGATGCCGTGGCGCAGCAGCGTGGTCCGTTCCACGATGTGGCCCTGTGCGGCCCGCTGGGATGGGGCGTTGGATGCGAGGTCGGGCATGGAGAGCAATGGTAGTCCCATGGCGTCGTTCAGCGGGCGCGGCCCTGGCGTGACTGCAGTGCCTGCCGCTCGCGCTCCACCATGCGCCCGTGCCAGCCGTTGCCCGGCAGGGCCAGCCAGACCACGGCCCCGTGGATGGCCAGCCCCAGGCCCCAGCCCAGGGCCGGGAA
>Ga0105250_10001587_pt1 | contig 12197 bp, 11 predicted proteins | sample KBSS54metaG_FD_80425 | JGI IMG/M metagenome (GOLD analysis project Ga0105250, IMG submission 80425) | Switchgrass rhizosphere microbial communities from Kellogg Biological Station, Michigan, USA - KBS S5-4 metaG | ecosystem: Host-associated > Plants > Roots > Rhizosphere > Soil | place...
ATTTCCAAGTAACATAAAGCACGCTCCTCCTCACGAAATGCATACGTATATATACAGGCAGGTGTTTTACTATGATTACTCAATCTATTATCATCCTCTATCGTTTTAAATTATTATGATTACAATTACTCAAATACTTTTTTATATATAAAATTAAATGATATCATATGCCGGAAATAAAGAGAAACGTTAATAAATAAAAGAGACTGCCAATGGCAATCTCTTTTTATTTATTAACGGAAAGAAGACACGTTGTTACCCATTTCTTCATAGTAATCTAAAATACCTTGATAAATAGCTTCCGCTGCACTTTGTCTCTGCGCTGGTGTAGCTATTTTATCTGCATCACTTTTATTATCTACAAATGCTAATTCTGCTAATACAGCTGGCATTGTATTTTCTCTAATTACGTATAAATCGCCTTTTTTCACACCACGATCTTTTGTTCCCAGTGCATCTACAAGACGCTCTTGAATTTTTTCTGCTAGTAAACGACTTTCTGATACGTTAGGATTTGTTCCTCTTGCTGTCGCTGATTCATAGTAGAACGTTTCTGTACCTTGTCCATTTTTACTTTCCGTACCATTACCATGGATACTTACAAAGATATCCCCATTATTTTTTTGAGCAAATTCTACACGTTTCTTTAAAGAATCAGAAGCACTTGTTCCTGGACGTGTATCATCTGTACGAGTGAATAACACAGTAAATGGTGTCTTTTTCTCAAATATTTTCTGTAATCGTAGTGATACATCTAATACAGTTTCACTTTCTTTCTCATAATAACCTGGATTACCTGAATCAACTCCGCCATGACCTGGATCAATGATAATCGCTTTTCCTTCTAAGAAGTTACCTTGCTTCACTGGATTTAATTGATTTTTATTAACCCATTGGAAACCAGCGCCCATGCGGATACGAATCCAGCTGCCGTTCTCTTCAATAACAGTTACTTGTTGTGCGTTATGTGTTCCCATTACTTTTGAAGAAGAAGAAGCTTCTGCATAAGTAGTGAATCCTTCATTAATAACTTCTGTTTTCTCTACTAAAGGTGTCCATTTATCACCTTTACTTGTTGCAATTTTGATCCATCCATCTCGTTCTTCTTTAATTTCAACCATTTGTGGATTATGCTGATTTGCACTAATCCCAGAACTTAATGATGGTGCGTGATATGTAATGAATTTTCTATCTATGTACATTTTCTTTGTTTCTACTGGACGATCACTATTCTTGCTAAATTTATCTGTTTGCGCAGTAAGCTGAGCTGCTTGTTCACGCGTAATAGAATCATTCGGTTTCCAGCCATTCTCTGTACCTAAAGAAAGTTTTAATTCTACTAAAATATTAACTTCTTCTTTACCCCAATGATTCTCTAAATCAGCGAATTTTGTAGGAACTGGTCCTGTTACTTTGCTCTTCAAATTATACGCTCTTACAAGCATAGCTGCCATTTCAGCACGAGTTACTTTTCCTTCAGGATCAAATACTCCTGGTTCTCGCCCTTTAATAATATTCTCTTTTTCCATGGCTGCAATAAATGAAGCTGCCCAATTATTTTTTGCATCATTATAAGACGGCTTTGCATTCGGATCTACTTTAGCACCAATTGCTGTTGCGATAATCTTTGCTGCCTGGGCACGTGTTAAATTTCCGTATGGCATAAAGTTACCATCTGGCATACCGTTAATTACATTTCTCTCTACTAAATAATAAATTGCGTCTTTCGACCACGCACTATCTGAAACATCAGGAAATTTCTTCGTTTCTGCTAAACTACTAATTGGATGTGCTAGTAAATTTGCTGCTAATAAACCTGCGGCTATTGCTTTGTACTTCATGAAAAATAAATCTCCTCTCAAAACTTCATATTCATGCAACTTTTTCAATCAAGCTAACTAAAAAATATTAACTATTAATTAATTCCTTTCATAGTGTATAACATTATATATCTATAGTAAATACGTTTCCGGCCGTATAACAAAAATCGCATATATATAACTTATAATGAATGTATATAAAATAAAACTTTAATCAGCCCTCACCAATCGGGCTTTTACGGGATAAAAAAGCGATTAGGACATGTCTCCTAATCGCTTTGCCAAATAAAAAACTGATTAAAAATATTATTTTTAATTAGCTCTCTATTATCTATGAAATTATTCTTCAATTAAATTAGACATTACATATGCATACACTAATGCTTCTGTATGCGCAATAGAACTTTCATGTGTACGTTCAAATGCGTGAGAAGAATCAATACCCGCTCCAATTAACGCATGTTTCACGTCAAATCCCGCGTGAATCGCAGCTGATGCATCAGATCCGTAGTACGGATAAATATCTACTTTATATTCAATATGATTCTTTTTCGCAAGCTCTACTAAATGTTTACGTAAAGCGTAATGGTACGGGCCGCTAGAGTCTTTTGCACAAATAGATACTGTATATTCATCAGATGTTTGTCCATCACCTAACGCTCCCATATCAACTGCTAAGTATTCAACAGTTTCTTCTGGAATGTTAGAATTACCACCGTATCCAATCTCTTCATTATTAGAAATTAAGAAATGCGTCGTATATGGTAATGTTACGTTTTCATCTTGTAATCTTTTAATTAATTTTAATAAAATCGCAACACTTACTTTGTCATCTAAATGACGTGATTTTATGTATCCACTCTCTGTAATTTGAACGCGCGGATCAAATGAAACGAAGTCTCCTACTTCAATTCCTAATTCGCGTACTTCATCAGCTGAAAATACGCGCTCATCAATACGAACTTCAATATTTTTCTCATCGCGTTTTGCTTCACCTGCATCTTTATATACATGTACAGATGTTTGATGCATTAAAATCGTCCCTGTATACGTCTTGCCACTTGATGTTTCAATTTCGCAATATTCTCCTTCTACAGAGTTCCAGCGAAATCCACCAATCATAGAAAGACTCAGGCGACCGTCAGGCTTAATTTCTTTCACCATCGCACCTAACGTATCAACGTGTGCCGTTAATAAGCGGTGCTGCGCATCATTCTTCCCTTTTACCGTTAAAATAAGAGCGCCTTTATTGTTACGTTTCGTTTCTACATTCCACTCACTTACATAGTTTTCAATAAAATTAATAATTTTTGCTGTATTTCCAGATGGACTTGGAATAGAGACAAGCTCCTTAATAAGTTCCATCGTTTCTCTCGCATGATGTGCCATTGTCGTTTCCTCCTCATTTTCTCTACTATTCAGTATACAAAATTCACCAGAAAACCTCTACTTATATAGCTTAATTTTCTAAATTGTAGTAAAATTCTTTTTAGTATACAAAAGGAGTCCTGAAATATGAATATATCAAAAAAATATATACACATTGCACTCATTTGGTTTTTAGCATCATTATTTTGTTTACAAGTTTCTTATGCCGTTCATACTACTACTTCTATTACAATCGGCTGGATATTAACAGCTATCTTCTTCATTATTAGCTTCATTGCAACAAAAAAGCATAGCGTTACTCATTAACGCTATGCTTTTCCTATAAAACTATTCTTCTGAAACATCTAATAAATAAATCCCTCTTTCAAATCCACCGCGCTCTACTTCTTTTTTCTTACGAAGGCGTTCCACATCTTCAATTGATGCACCTTCCGCACGTGCTAATGAAATGATTACTTCTAGTGCATCCGCAAGAGAATCTAGCGCATGTTCGCGTTCCTTCATAGAAGCAAATTCACGAATTTCTTCCGTTCCAATTTTCGCTAAAGCCTGTATGTATGCTTGACCTGTTAATTTTTGTGCTGTATACGTTTTTCCAGACATTAAAATCTTCTCTGGAACACGATCTCTTACTAACTTGTTATATGCTGACATCATTCATCCTCCTATATTTAATAACACCCGAGCTCTGCTTTATAGAACAACCATTTTTTCTTCACGCATGCACTTAACATATCAATTCCTGATCCATGTGCTCTTACATGCGGAAAGAAATAGTGCTCTGAGTCTTCTTCCTTACCGTATAAGGTTTGGTACTCATCTGGAATCGCTTCTTTTTTCACATCTTTTTCTTTCGTCACCCCGCCAGAAAACGCAACACTTGGATGTCCCTCAAAAAATAACGCAGTCCGAACTGCCAAAAATGGTGTACTATGCAAAGCATAATATGTAAGCAAAATAATAGTCATAATACCGATCATTCTCTTCATGTATTACTCCTTAAAAAAAGTGCTAACACAATTATACTAAAATGTGTTAGCACTTTCTCCCCTTTATCCCGAATTAACGAGCTAATAATCAGTGAGGAATGGACCACTTTATTCCCCTTTAAATGCTGGTAAACGTTTCTCTAAAAACGCAGCAATTCCTTCTTTATGATCCGCTGTTTGTCTCATTGCATATTGACCACGCTTTTCTAATTGCAATGTTTGCTCTAAATTAGAGCGATTTACTTCACATAAAATTTGCTTCGTTTGAATCATTGCTTTAATCGGTTTTTGTGACCATTCATTAATTTTTTGCTTCACAGCCGTTTGGAAATCTTCGCCGATTACTTCATCAATTAAGCCGATATCAAGCGCTTCTGTCGCTGATAATTTCTTGCCTTCCCAAATAATTTGCTTCGTCATATTTTCACCGACGCGCTTTTGAAGGAAGAAATGACCGCCTCCATCTGGAATTAAAGCGATTCCAATAAAGTTCATTGCAATAACAGATGATATATCCGCCATTACATAATCAGCTGTTAACGCAATACTTAACCCAAGACCTGCAGTCGGTCCATGAATTGCACTAATAACAAGCTTTGGCATCGTATATAATGTCACGACAACTTCAGAAATGGTATTCATAATGCCATCAAACTTACTTTCATCATTACTTGAAAGCATCGATTTAATATCCCCACCCGCAGAAAAACCACGGCCGTTCCCGCATAACACAACGATATGCGCAGAACTTTCCGCTACTTCTTTCAACTTTTGTAATAACTCTTTTAATGTCGGCTCATCTAACGCATTTAACACCTCTGGGCGATTGACCATAACCGTTGCAACGTGGCCTTCATATTTCACAACGACAGATTCTGTTTTACTTGTTATTTCCATTATATATACCCCTCTTTTCTCCATAAAGATTATACTTATATAATTATAGAAAACCACTGAAAAATCCTTCTTTTTTCTCAATTTTCTGTCTAATAATCTCGCAATTTGTACATTTACCGTATAAAACATACAATTCCGTTGAAAAATATAGAAATTAAAGTCGGTTTATCCATGCTTTTCATCTATTTACCATTACAATGAAATGGTGTATTCTTAAGTTTGATAAAAAAACAAATATTGAAATTCATTCGCCTTACTATGTAAAAAAGGCTTTATACCCATCTTTTGGGTGTTGTAATAAAGGAATGAAGAACTGGAGGAACATATGGTTACTAAGTTGAAACAAACGGATAACTACTTCCCACATTTCCTATTGCTATTCATTGTGTTTCAACCAATTTTAGATTTATTAACATCTTTTTCAATCTATATATTACACATGAGCGCAACAGTTGGAGTTGTAGTCCGTTTCGCCTTTATGCTTCTTGCATTAGGATACCTACTTCTTCATCACAAACAACAAGATGCGAAAAAGTACATCCTCTATTTATGTTTACTCGGAATCGCACTCGCAATCGGTCTTGTAAATAATATGATGGTTAAATCTCCAGTTTCATTTGGAGAAGAAGTTAAATTCATCTTAAAGAGCGTATATCCAATTGTGCTACTGTTTGGATATATTATCGCCTTTAAAGAGCTAAAAAATAAAGAGTATGTATTCCATAAAATCATTACATATTTCTTATATGCAACTTTAATTTTAAGCATTACAATGATTGTCGCAATGCAAACTGGAACGGATTTCCCAAGCTATCCTCACTCAAAAATCGGTTCAAGAGGTTGGTTCTTCGCTGGAAATGATTTAAGTTCTCTTTTCGCCATTATGTTCCCAATCATTGTCTTATATTCAATTCATAAAACAACTTCTTTCTCGAAAATATATTACTGGATTCCAACAATACTTGCGATGTATGCAAGTATTATGGTCGGAACGAAAGTCGGATATGGCGCAATTGTTATTACATTAGGCGTAGCACTTTTCTTCTCATTGATTGAATATATGATAAATCGTAAAAAAGAAGGAAAAGGATTCACACATATTGTAAATACCGTTGTTGCCGCAGTTATACTAGGCGGCTTAATTGCTCTTACACCACATACTCCTATCGCAAAAAATATGGGCATTCACATGCAAATATACGAATACAAAAAATCAGTACAAGAAGAGAAAGATCGAAAAGAAGGAAAAGTAATTAAAGAAGATCCAGAAGATGCAAAAAAACATGCAAAAGGTGAACTTACAGATTCTGAAATGAAAAGTTTGATTTACAGTGATCGCGACAAATTCTTAAAAACATACAAACAATACTATAAAGACGCACCGCTTTCACAAAAACTATTCGGAATGGGTTACGCTGGTAACTACACAGATAAAATTAAATTAATTGAAATGGACTTCCATGACCTATTTTTCGCCTTTGGCATTGTCGGTTTCCTTATTTACCTACTACCACTTCTATACTTTGGTATTAAATTATTCATCCGCATGATCACAAACTTTAAGAAAATCATGAAAGTAAAGTATATGCTATTAGCGAGCACACTCGTTCTATCACTTGGCATTGGCTTTATGTCTGGCCACGTATTAACAGCGCCAGCCGTTAGTATTTTCTTCGTTGTTATACTCGCTTATCTCATTGTTGATTTTGAAATTGAATAGAAAGAAGGTGCTACGAAATATCAGTAGCACCTTCTTTTTTATTTAATTAATGTTTTACATATTCTAAGCTTTCTTTTGCGATATACGCTTCAGTTACAGTAGGATTATCTGAAATAACTTTAATCCACGCTTTTCCATTTATTATTTCTTCACCAGTAACTGTGACAACTGCATTTGTATTTAAACGATACAGTCGCTCATTTGATATGCTAGGATTCTTTTTCACTTCCACGTTATTCATCACACGTGCAAGTTTGTACTTGTTGTATTCTTTTTTACCTAAATAAGAATCAAAACGGTTCATATGCCCCGCTACTTTTTTACCCCAGTTCGCATCAGATGCATATTTCGCATTTAAACCAGCAGCTTTATCACCTGTATATGTTGCTGTATAACGCCAATGTCCTGGATTTAAATATCCTTCATTCATGTATAATTTTGCTGCATGTTCAATACAATCTTCTTTTGAATTGAATGCTTCTCCGTTACCATACGGACTATCGTCTGTTGCTTTTAAACCAAATAAATTATTTTTGTCTTTTGCAAGAGCGCTTGTTCCATAATAACTTTCATGAATTGCTAATGAATATAAGAATAATGCATTTACATTATACTTGCTTTCTACTTCTTTAAATTTCTTTCCTAAACCAATTAATGGAGAGTCTGGCTTAATCGATTTCACATAACTATCTAGTTGTTCAGCTGTATAATCTGTTTTCGAACGTAATGATAAATAATTGAAATATTGATAGAAAGTTTCGTCTCCAAATGTCTTTCCATCTACACTATACATTTGCTGTCCTTGCTTCATGAAAGAAGGTGCCACACCATATCTAAATTCTGTATATCCAGGTGAACTTGTATTATATGTATAATATTTATGGTATAAATATCCATCTGATTTCACATAATAAGACGACTGTTTCATTTCATTTGTAGGAATTAAAGTGATTTCATTCTTCTTCACATAACCTGTCAAACCAGAAAGTTGAACTTTCACACGATCTTCGCCAACTTCTAACACTTTCAATTCTGTTCCATACTGAATATACGTATATACTGTTGATAAATTCTCGTCATAAATATTAATGATGTTTTGCCCAGTTATTCTTTTCGCACTTGCAAAACCATCTTTAATCCATAAAAATTCGTTCTCGTATTTTACCGCATTCATACCTTTATTTTGAGCAGCCGTAACCGCTTCTTTATACGTATTATAGCGCTCTACTTCTTGCTCTGTTCCGTTTTCTCTTACATTTGTCACAACATATTTCTTAGTTTCTACAGGATTGCTATTTCCGTTTTTTTCAATCGTCTGAAGCATGCGATCCAACATAGCTGAAGCCATCCCTCTTGTAGCTGATAAATGTGGTCTAAATGTATTATCTTCTGGATACCCTTTAATAATTTGAGTAGCCACCATAACTTGTACATGCTCTTTATAGTTAATACTATCTTTATCAGTAAAGGTAAGCGGACTTACAGCTACTTTAATATTTTTATAGTCTAACGCTCGCTTTACCATTATCGACATTTCTTCACGTGTAATCACATCATTTGGTGAGAATGTCTCGTTCGTACGACCATTAATAATTTTCGCTCCATATGCTCTACTTACACCATCATATAAACCGTAAGTCTTCGGCACATCCTCGAAATTCGAATCAGCTTTCGGTAAATTTAAAGCCCTTGCTATGAATGTAGCAAACTCTGCTCTTGTTACTAATTTATCAGGCGCATATACATTGTCTCCATACCCCATTAAAACTCCTTTAGTAATAAGTGAGCGCATATTCGTCTCAAACATATGTCCTGTAATATCATCATTTGCCGCATAACTTGAAATAGGAGTTAAAAGTAATGATCCCGTTAATGCCACTGCTGTTATACCTTTTGAAAAAGTCTTCAAGGTTATCCTCCTCGTAATCTACGAATTTATTATCACAAATTTGATTATATAATAATCACAATCATTTTAGCATAATAAATAGGAATTAAAATAAAACGTTTTTTAATTAGAATTTTCATTACATTCAAAACAAAACAAAAGACACTTTACTTTTTTAATAAAGTGCCTTTTTCCATATGATCAATGAGTTTCTTTGTTGCCTGTTTGCCTTGCAACCGAAGCTCATCTATTGTCAATTGTAACTCTTGCTGCACAGTTCCTTGTTGCATTAATTGCTTTTTCGCAATTTCATATAAATACTCAGCACTCCATTCGCCATCCACACTCCCTATAACTGGCTGATTCACTTGACTTAAAAACGAATCAATTTTCGGATCGTATGAAATCCCGACCATTGGAGTTTTGGCTACAGCAGAAAAAACAAGTGCATGAAGACGCATACCAATTAGTAATGAACATTGTGATAAAATGAATATTTTCTCGTCGATATCCATTTTATATGGAAGCATATACGTCTCTTCTCCCATTAAGTCTACTACTTCACGCGAAGCTTTTTGATCAAATGGCTCATGCATTGGAACAAATAAAATTTGGTATCCTTCTTGCTTTAATTTTTTTAATGCCGCAGCTAATTTTTTTATATAATCTTCTTTTGCATTCCAATAACGCACACTAACCGCGATTACTTTTCCATGTATCGAATGCTTTTGCAACCAATCCGATTGTTTTGTCCGTTTCCATGTTAAAACAGGGTCTGGAACAATTTCAATATCGTTTTTTATGCCAAGTTCTTTTAAATATAAAAACGAGTCCTCATCTCGAACTGATACATAGGAAGCTTTTGACAAGTTCCATTTTACTAATAGACGATTATATCCTTTTGTAATTGGACCTATTCCTTGTGAATAAATATAATATGGCTTTTTTAATAATCGAGCGAGTCCCATAATACCCGTATAATATAGAATACTCTTCGTACTTGTCTGATCTTGAAGAAGGCTCCCGCCACCGCTAATAACTCCATCACTGTTTTTGATTGCATGATAAACAGCTTTTATATTCCAGCGATCTACCGATTCTACACCATACCTTTCCTTTGTATATTTAGAATCATTTGATAGTACTACTAGTTCTATATCCGGGTTCTCTTTACTTAACGATTCAATAATTGATTGTAGAATCGCCTCGTCTCCAACATTATAAAAACCATAATATCCTGATAAGACTAAACGCACCCTAAATCTCCTCCAAAACTAGGTAACCGTTTATTTCATCTAACATAAACTGGTACCCATTCCTTACCTAAACACTTAATACCCTGCATAGTTTCCTCTTTATCAGCTCATATGAATTTTAATAAAAAATTAAATTTCTATATTTATCTTTTCAAAAATGGTATTTTTTTTATTGATATCCATTTTAATTTCAAAGCACATACACCATACAAAATGGCTGTAATACTTAATGCTATACCACTGAATAATAACGTCATAATTCTTGAAGATGTAACATCTATCACATTACATAGTTCATACAATCCTAGTCCGAAAATACATGCTATTGCTAGCACACCGAAAAAGCTTTTGAAATGAATAGAATAGGCAATATAGCTTCGAATATACAAATGATTTACAATACAAATCAATACGTAAGTAATTAATGTACTATACGCCGCTCCATCTATGCCAAACTTCTGCACTAACATAATGTTTAACACGACTTTCACACAACTCGCGCCAATAACAATCCATGCAGCTTGTGCAGAACGATTAATCCCCTGTAAAACACCTATTGATAATACCATAACCGCAGTAAAATACGAACTGCCAATCATAACTGTTAACATACTACTGCCTTTTACGTCTGTGAACAATCCGACATTTAACGGTACTGTTAATGCCATCAACCATATTGTTAACGGTGCTGTCAAAACATGCGCTAGTCGATTTGTATTTTGAATTGTTATTTTCGCCAAATTTATATCTCTTTTGGCCAATGCGGAAGTTAAGAGTGGTATTAACGGAAATACAATTGCACTTGCAAAAATAACAATTATTTGCGTGAATGCAAAACCGCGACTGTATATTCCAAATTGTTCTTGAATTTCTGTTGATGATCCTTGTAATACATGCGGTATTGTAAGCGAGTCTACTAAATTTAAAAGTGGCATTGATAAAGCTCCGATAGCGATTGGGATCGATACCCGCAATATCTTTTTGCCGTTTTCTCTTAAATCTCGGAGCGAATAGGAATTGCTTTTATTGTAGTATGGACTTCTATTATATTTTATACGCAAATATATAAGCGAACTAATGACTCCAAGAAAAGAGCCAACCATTGCACCACTAGTAATAACAGTATTGCTCTTATCCCACGATACTAGTATGTAAGCAATTATTAACATAAAAAACACACGTACAAATTGCTCAATGACTTGTGATACCCCTGTTGGTTTCATATCACCGAAACCTTGAAAATATCCTCTATACACCGCCATGTATGGCGCAATGAGTAATGCTAATGAAGTAATAAGCAACGGCATTCTAGTTTCTTGTCCACCGAGCATATTTGCAATTTCAATAGAAAATAATACAATGACTAAACAACCGAAAACGCCAAATGCTATCCCTATAATTGACGCTGATTTAAATAATTTCGCAATTTCCTTTTGCTTATTTTTTTCGTTCAACTCTGCAATTAGTTTCGAAATTGCAAGTGGAACTCCGGCTACCGATAGTGTAAGAGCAATCATATATACAGGAAAAACAAGGCGGAAAATACCGAGCACTTCATCTCCTGCAATATTTTGTAATGGAATTTGAAAAAAACTACCAAGCAATTTCGACAAAAAAGTTGTAATGGTTAAAATTGCTGCTCCTTTTACAAATGTTTTATTCATATTTTTTCTCTTTTCTTTTATACATATACTCTCAAACATATTGTTTTAAACGATAGGGATTCACTTTATCCCATTGGTTATCATAACAAATTTATTATAGGTTGAATACTTGGTTTTTTTTTCAAAATAGAAAAGAGAACCCATTTAAGCCTGTCTCTTCACAATATTTTTTCTAATTCCTTCCATTATATATGTACACACTATAACTGTTTCTGTTACGCCAAAAGAGCCCTTCCTCTCTATCACTGCGATACATATTACTAAAAACATTATAAGAATATCCCACAACTCTACATTATAATTTATGTAAGATTGTGAGATATTCTAATTACCATCTAAACACTTAAGATTTTCAATTGCTCTTTCTGTTCATCGCTTGCCATTACTACGATTGTTTTTTCAATACTCGGATGTACTTGCTCAAGCTTTACACTTGCTCCTACTTTACTTGATTGCTCAACAAAATTTAATAATGCCATAGCTCCTGATACATCCATATAGCGCACATCTTTCATACGTAAAACAACCGGTGACTTCACATCTTGTAAAGTAGAGAAAATACGATCTACTGATA
>Ga0105250_10001599_pt1 | contig 12134 bp, 5 predicted proteins | sample KBSS54metaG_FD_80425 | JGI IMG/M metagenome (GOLD analysis project Ga0105250, IMG submission 80425) | Switchgrass rhizosphere microbial communities from Kellogg Biological Station, Michigan, USA - KBS S5-4 metaG | ecosystem: Host-associated > Plants > Roots > Rhizosphere > Soil | place...
CGGAGGGGCAGAGCTACGGCCTGTTCTTCGCCTTGGTGGCGAACGATCGGCCGACGTTCGACAAGCTGCTGGAGTGGACTGAAAACAACCTGGCGGCGGGCGATCTCAGCGCCCATTTGCCCGCCTGGCTGTGGGGCGAGGACGATAAAAAACGCTGGACGGTGCTGGACACGAATACGGCGTCCGATGCCGATCTGTGGATTGCCTACAATCTGCTGGAAGCCGGTCGTTTGTGGAAAAGCCGGCGTTATCAAACCCTGGGTACGCTGCTGTTGCAGCGTATCGGCCGTGAAGAAGTGGCCGATATCCCCGGGCTGGGGCTGATGCTGCTGCCGGGTAAGGTCGGGTTCGTGGCGCAAGATCGCTGGCGGCTCAATCCGAGCTACCTGCCGCCGCAACTGCTGGCGCGTTTTGCCGCCCTGAACGGCCCATGGCGAGCGATGCAGAAAACCAATCAGCGGTTGTTGCTGGAAACCGCACCGCACGGCTTCTCCCCGGATTGGGTGGTGTGGCAGGCCGGCAAAGGCTGGCAACCTGATACCGTGAAACCGGATGTCGGCAGTTACGACGCCATCCGGGTTTATCTGTGGGTCGGTATGTTGGCGGACGATGACGAGCATAAAGCTGCATTGGTCAAACAGCTGCTGCCGATGGCGCAATCGACCGCTCAACAGGGCGTTCCGCCGGAAAAAACCGACACCGCCAGCGGCAAAACCAGCGGCGACGGCCCGGTGGGTTTCTCCGCGGCCATGCTGCCGATGCTGGCCAATCAAACGGCTGCGCTGGACGTCCAGCGCCAACGCATCAATCAACACCCTCCGGGCGACGATGCCTATTTCAGCGCCTCTTTGACGCTGTTCGGCCAGGGATGGGATCAACAACGTTATCGTTTTAATCGGCAGGGTGAACTTAAACCCGCCTGGGGCGGCCAATGCGTAACTTCAAAATAAACTGGCTGGGTCTGGTGCCTTTAAGCCTGGCAATGCTGCCGCAGGCGCAGGGGGCGGAAGCCGTCGCGCCGGAACAGTGGTTGCTGGAACAGGTGCGCGTCGGGGAGGCCAGTAACAAGGATGAACTGGTGCGCCAGTCGCTTTATCGGCTTGAACTGATGGATCCGAATAACCCGGACGCGATTTCGGCGCGCATGCGCCTGGCGTTGCGGCAGGGCAATCAGGCGCTGGCGCAGCAGCAACTGGATAAGCTCAAGCAGATTGCGCCGCAGTCCAGCGCTTATCGCCAGGCGGAAATGAACATGCTGCTGACCCAGCCGGAAACCCGCCAAAAACTGCAACAGGCGCGGCTGATGGCTACCGCCGGCCGTTTGCCGGAGGCGAAAGCGCAGTATGACGACCTGTTCCATGGCGATCCGCCGACGCTGGAACTGGCGGTGGAATACTGGCGTCTGGTTGCTCGTTTGCCGGGTCAGCAAGCGGCTGCGCTGAAGCAGTTACAGTCATTGGATCAACGCTATTCCGGTAACGTGCCGCTGCGCATGTCGCTGGCGCGGATGCTGTTCAGCCAGGATCGTGACGCGCAGGCTTATGATTTACTGCAAAAAGTGGCCGCCGATCCCGCCGGACGCGGCGATGCAGCCGATCTGTGGCTGGAAAAGGTCAAAGCCATGCCGGTCAGCCCGCAAAGCGTAGCGGCCCTCAACCGATTCCTCGGCGTATTTGAAACCGGCGATCAGGCGGTGAGCGCCCGGCAGGAACTGGCCCGGCAGCAAGCGTTATTGTCGGATCCCACCTATCTGGCGCGGGTGCGCGGGTTGGCGCAGGTGGACAAGGGCGGCAGCCGTGCGGCGATCCCCGAACTGAAAAAAGCGCTGGCGGCCTCGCCCAATGATGCCGAAGTGCTGGGGGCGCTGGGCCAGGCCTATTCACGCGCCGGTAATCGCCCACAGGCGTTGAGCTTGTTCCGTCAGGCGCTGCAGGCCGATAAAGGTGGCAATAACAGCAGTAAATGGCAGAGCCTGATTAAGAGCAATGCTTACTGGCTGGCGATTGACGAAGGCGACAAGGCGCTGAAAGCCGGCAATCTGGCATTGGCTCAGCAGAAATACCAGCAGGCGGGCCAGATTGACGGCCGCGACAGCAGTGCGGCGCTCGGCCTGGGTGACGTTGCGGTGGCGCGTAAAGATGACGCCGCTGCGAAACGTTATTATCAGCAGGCGCTGAGGCTGGAGCCGGGTAACGGCAGTGCGGTGCGCGGTCTGGTGAATATCTACCAGCGTCAGTCGCCGGAAAAGGCGCTGGCCTATCTCAATAGCCTGCCGCGCAGCCAGCAAAACAAGCTGCGCAGTACGCTCGACGGCCTGCAGCTCGATATGCTTAAACAGCAGGCTGACGACTTGGCCGGGCAGCAGCAATGGTCTCAGGCGGCGGAAAAATACCGCCGCGCCCAGTTGATGGACCCTGATGACGTCTGGCTGACCTATCACTATGCGCAGACGCTGCGTCAGGCCGGGCAACCGCAGCAGGCGGACGCCTTGTTCAGCCGGTTGGCGCAGAAACAGCGTGACAACCCGCAGCAGGCCTATGCCTATGCATTATACCTCTCCGGCAGCGATCGCGACCGGCAGGCATTGGCGCAACTGAATACCTTGCCCGCCGCGCAGTGGAACGACAACATGCGCGAGCTGGCGCAGCGGCTGAAAATGCAGGCGACGCTGGAACAGGCCGAACGGCTGCGTGCGGCAGGCGACGAACCTGGCGCGGTAGCCTATCTGCGCCGACAACCGGCGGATACCCGCATCGACCTTCAGTTGGCCGATTGGGCGCTGGCGCGGGGTGAATATGATGCCGCGCTGGCCGATTATCAGCGGGTGCGGGCCCGTGAGCCGAACAACCCTGATGCGCGGTTGGGTGAGATTGAGGCCTATGTGGCACAGGGCAAACTCAGCGAAGCGCGTCAGCGCCTGCAAACCGAACCGCAGGAGCCGGAACCTTCCAGCAATAGCGGGCGGCGAGTGGCCAATGCCTGGTATGCCGTTGGGGAGCCGCAGAAAGCGAGCGATATCTTTACCCGGCTGAAAACGGCGGCGCAGCAGGAGCCGGCGGGGCAGGCGAAAGCGCTGATTTACCGCGACGCGGCCAGAATTGAACGTGAACAGCGGCAGCCGGAATTGGCGCAACAGGATTATAAGCAGGCGATGGTCGCCAGCGGCATTACGCCAACTGTGCCGCAGGATAACGACAGTTACACTTATCTGACGCGCAACAACCCGAGTGACGACTGGCTCAAGCGCGGCATTCGAGCAGACGCGGCGGATTTGTACCGCCAGCAGGATGTCAACGTCACGCTCGATCACGATTACTGGCGTTCCAGCGGTACCGGCGGCATCTCCGACTACAAAGCGCACGACACCATGTTGCAGGTGGACATGCCGCTGTACGACGGGCGGGCCTTCTTGCGGACCGATACCGTGCAGCTGGATGCCGGCAGTTTCTCCTCCGACAGCAGCGGCAAATATTACGAAACCTTCGGCACCTGCCATACCCAGGGCTGCAGCGGCGATGAACATCAGAAAACCACCGGCACCAGCGTGGCGGCCGGTTGGAAAAACGACCGCTGGGCAGGGGACATCGGCACCACGCCGATGGGCTTTGAGGTGGTCGACTGGGTAGGCGGGCTGGCCTACAGCAATGACTGGAACCACATTGGCTGGACGCTGGCGGCGTCACGCCGGCCGATTTCCAGCTCGCTGCTGGCGTTTGGCGGCCCTAAGGATCCGAACACCGGCACCACCTGGGGCGACGTGCGTGCCACCGGGGTGAGCCTTAGCGCCAGCTACGATCGCGGCGAAGCGCACGGCGTCTGGGCTGACCTCAGCGCGCACCAACTGACCGGCAAAAACGTCGAAGATAACCAGCGCGAGCGCTTTATGGCCGGTTATTACTACAAGCTGATCAACGAAGATAACCGCCGCGTCACCGTCGGGCTGAACACCATGCTGTGGCACTATCAAAAGGATTTGAGCGGTTACTCGCTCGGCCAGGGGGGGTATTACAGCCCGCAGCAATATATGTCGCTGGCGGTGCCGGTAAACTATCGCCAGCGTACCGAGAACTGGTCGTGGGAACTGGGCGGATCGGTATCGCTGTCCCATTCGAAAACCAACAGCCAACGGCGTTATCCGCTGCAGGGACTGATACCGGATTCATTGCCGGACAAGTTCGCGGTGGAAGACGGCAGCTCCTCTTCCGGCGTTGGTTATACTTTGCGGGCGATCGTTGAGCGCCGGCTCAGTTCGCACTGGACACTGGGCGCCGGCATTGATATTCAGCAGGCGAAAGATTATACACCGAGCCATGCATTGATTTATCTCCGCTATTCGTTGGCTGGCTGGCAGGGCGATCTCGATTTGCCGCCGCAGCCGCTCACGCCTTACGCAGACTTCAAATAACCCGGCTCAGTCAGATTCGGAGTGTCGTACACAGGGTAGTTTTGCTACCCTGTGTTAAGGCTGCGTCCTGCCATTTTCCGCCACCGGCACGCATGTGCCGGGGCGAGATAGGGCCTTTCGATTAAGAAAAGACTGAAACCCGCAGTTTTCTTGGTTCTGCCATGGGTATGGCAAGATAAAAACGGCAGACAATCGAGTATACTCGAACCGGTCCGAAGGGGGGGGTAGAATGCTTCTTAACCTCTTTTTTATTTCAGCCCGAATTAGCGGAGAGCAGGTTTGCGGGTCAGGCGTTCATTAACGATTAAACAGATGGCAACGGTGTCCGGCGTGGCGCTGGTGACGATCTGCATATTTATCGTGATCCAGTTATTCCACTTTGTGCAGCAGCGCAGGGATGACTATGCCCAGCAACTGGAAAACATTGCGCATTCCGTACGCCAACCGCTAGCGGAAGCCGTACTGCGCATGGACGTGCCGGAAACCAAGCGGGTGCTGAATACCCTGCTGCCGGTGGGCATATTGACCCGTGCGGATATCGTGCTGCCGAATGAATTTCAGGCACTGCACGCCAACTTCCCGCCGGAACGCCCGGTGCCTACGTTGATCGCCCGTCTCTTCGAGCTGCCGATCCAAATTTCCGTTCCGCTCTATTCGCTGGAGCGCGTGCCCGCCAATCCGCAGCCTCTGGCCTATCTGGTGCTGCAGGCCGATTCGTTTCGCATGTACCAATTCATTCTCAGCATGTTGTCGACCATGCTGTCGACCTATTTGCTGCTGGCGTTGATTCTGTCGGTCGCCATCAGCTGGTGTATGAACCGGCTGATGGTGCATCCGCTGCGCGCCATGGCGAAAGAGCTGGAAAATATTTCGCAGGACGAAGCGCCGTATCACCAACTGATGCTGCCGGCCCTGCACCAGGACGATGAACTGGGGTTGCTGGTGCGCAATTACAACCGCAATCAGCAGCGGCTGGCCAAAGCCTATGCCGAGATGAGCCGCCTGAGCACGCGCCACCCGGTAACCGGGCTACCTAACCAGGCGCTGTTTACCGCCTTGCTGGAACAGCATATCGCCTCCAGCCTGCGGCCCGATCGTTTTAACCTGCTGGTCATCGGCATTGAGACGCTGCATGAGGCATCCGGCGTGCTCAATCCGGCGATGCGCGAAGCGCTGTTGCTGGCGTTGGCGAAGAAGCTGCGTGAATGTCTTGATGAGAACGGCGTGCTGGCGCAGTTGAGCCACACCGAGTTCGCTATTTTGGCCAAAGGTATCGAGCGACCGTTCAACGCCATGCAGTTGGCGCGCCGTATCATGGCGCAGATCAATGCGCCGCTGAGCCTGCAGGAAATGCCGTTGCGGCCAAGCGCCAGCATCGGCATCGCCCACTATCTCAATGTCGGGGAGAGTGCGGAACAGCTGCTGCGCAGCGCCACTTCGGCGATGATGTCGGCGCATCGTGAAGGCAAGAACCAGATCCTGTTCTTTGAGCCAAGCCTGACGGAACGCACCCAAAAGCGCCTGACGCAGGAAAGTGAAATCCTGCACGCCATTGAGCAACGCCGCTTCACCCTGTTTTTGCAGCCGCAGATGGACATGCAGTCCAATGCGGTGATCGGCGCCGAGGCGCTGCTGCGCTGGCAGCAGTACGACGGCAGTTTTACTCTGCCGGCAGACGTCATTCCGTTAGCCGAGGAGCTTGGCGTGATTGTGCCGCTCGGCAACTGGGTGCTGGAGGAGTCCTGCCGCATTCTGGCGGACTGGCAGAACAGAGGCATTACGCTGCCGTTGGCGGTCAACATTTCCGCCACCCAGATGCAGCATGAAGACTTTATTCCACACCTGAAGAGCATGTTGGCGCAGCATCATATTGATCCGCGCAAGCTGCTGCTGGAAATTACCGAAACGGTGCGCATTGACGATCTCGATCGCGCGTTGGCGTTGTTGCGGGAACTGCACGACTTGGGGCTGTCGATTGCGCTGGACGATTTTGGTATGGGATATTCCAGCCTTAATTACCTTAACCGCCTGAAATGCCTGCCGATCGATTTCATTAAAATCGACAAGAGTTTTATTCAGGGATTGCCGGCGGATGACGCGATGGTGCGTATCGTCAGTTCGATTTCTGAGGTGCTGCATCTGCCGGTGATGGCTGAAGGCGTCGAAAATGCCGGGCAGCGCGACTGGCTGTTGCAGCACGGTATTCACAGTGGTCAGGGGTTCCTGTTTGCCCGTCCGTTGCCGCGCGCGGAATTTGAAGCGCAGTTCTGCCAACCGCCCGCTTAAACTCTTCGCCTTTGCCTTTCTCTTCGGGCGGCGCGTGCGTCGCCCGTTGCCTATCCTGCCCAAAAAGCGTTGATTATCAGCTACCCCTTTTGCGTTAGTGCAAAGAAATAGTTACGCAATTCGCCGCCTTACATTCGGGCTGGCGCGTTTCAGCTCTTAAATTCGTATCAACATGTGTCTGTGGCTGCAACAACTTATTTCCATGTTGTTATGTGGGTGTTATTTTCCGCGCAAGCGATGAACAGGCGAGATAACTAGACTACCGCCTGGTGCGTGTCTTCCCCCCCAAAGGATGTTCATATGAAAATCACTATCTTTAAGAGCCTCTATTTTCAGGTGCTGACAGCGATTACGCTGGGCGTCCTGCTTGGCCATTTCTATCCTGAGATTGGCGCACAGATGAAACCTCTGGGCGATGGATTCGTTAAGCTGATCAAGATGATCATTGCGCCGGTGATTTTCTGTACCGTGGTGACCGGCATCGCGGGCATGGAGAGCATGAAAGCCGTAGGCCGCACCGGTGCTATCGCACTGCTCTATTTTGAAATTGTCAGCACCCTGGCGCTGCTGATTGGCCTGCTGATCGTCAACGTGGTACAGCCGGGTGCGGGGATGAACATCGATCCGGGTACGCTGGATGCCAAAGCGGTGGCGGTATACGCCGAACAGGCTCAGCAGCAGGGTATCGTTCCGTTCCTGCTGGACATCATTCCCGGCAGCGTCATCGGCGCTTTCGCCAGCGGCAACATTCTGCAGGTGCTGCTGTTTGCCGTGCTGTTCGGTTTCGCCCTGCATCGCCTGGGTGATAAAGGCCAGTTGATCTTCAACGTGATCGACAGCTTCTCGCGCGTTATTTTCGGCATCATCAATATGATCATGCGCCTGGCACCGCTGGGTGCTTTCGGGGCAATGGCGTTCACCATCGGCAAGTATGGCGTGGGTACGCTGCTGCAACTCGGCCAGTTGATTGCCTGCTTCTATATTACCTGCGTGCTGTTCGTGGTGGTGGTGCTTGGCACCATTGCTCGCGCCAATGGTTTCAGCATTTTCAAATTTGTTCGCTATATCAAAGAAGAGTTGCTGATTGTGCTCGGGACTTCTTCTTCCGAGTCGGTGCTGCCGCGCATGCTCGACAAAATGGAAAAGTTGGGCTGTAAAAAATCTGTGGTGGGGTTGGTTATCCCGACCGGTTATTCCTTTAACCTGGACGGCACCTCGATCTACCTGACCATGGCGGCGGTATTTATCGCTCAGGCGACCAATACCCATATGGATATCGTGCATCAGGTGACTCTGCTGGTGGTGCTGTTGCTGTCCTCGAAAGGGGCTGCCGGGGTGACCGGTAGCGGCTTTATCGTGTTGGCTGCCACCATTTCAGCAGTGGGCCATCTGCCGCTGGCCGGCCTGGCGTTGATTCTGGGCATTGACCGCTTTATGTCCGAAGCCCGCGCGCTGACCAATCTGGTCGGTAACGGCGTGGCAACCGTGGTAGTGGCGAAATGGTGCAAACAGCTGGATGAAAAACAGCTGAAAGACACCTTGTCCAACAAGCACGGCGGAGGTGCCGATAAAACACTGCCTTCTGCATGATTTTAGCTTCAAATCACCGGCTGCGGCCGTGGCCGGTGATGTTTTATTCCTCCGAGTAACTCATTCTTGCATTAAAAACCCGACTATCCATTATTTTTCACTTCAATGAGTGACATCCGCAAAGGCATGCGGTCTAACAGAGTGGTACACTTTCCGCTTTCCGCCCCACTGTGAAACTCAGGGCGTATTTGTAGGCTGTACGACACAGCCTAATATTCCGGTGAATGGAATATCCGCATTTGTATACAGAAATTGGATAGTAATTAAGTAGGGGTTCACATGCAGGGCACCAGAATTCATCTTATAGTCGGTGGGCTGTTGTTGGCTGCCGCCAACGGCAGCGTGCAGGCTGAAGCACTACAACCCGATCCTGCCTGGCAGCAGGGTAAGCTCGATAACGGGTTTTCATGGCAGATACTTGATACGCCGCAGCGACCGAGCGATCGCGTCGAGCTGCGGTTGATGGTCAATACCGGCTCGCTGGTGGAGTCTTCCCAGCAGATCGGTTTTGCGCACCTGCTGCCGCGCCTGTCGCTGGCGCGCAGCGAAAGCTTTACGCCTCCGCAGTTGCGCTCGCTGTGGCAACAGAGTGTGGACAGCGAGCGGCCTTTGCCGCCGGCGATCAGCTCTTACGATTTCACCCTTTACAACCTCAGCCTGCCGAATAACCGCCCAGATTTGCTGAAAGAAGCGCTGGCGTGGCTTTCCGATACCACCGGCAAACTGGCGATCGACGAACATACCGTGCATGCGGTGATGAACTCCAGCGTCGACCCGGTCGGTACATTCCCGCCGAATCCCAAAGATGCCTGGTGGCGTTATCGCCTGAAAGGCTCGACGCTGCTGGCGCACGATCCGGCCCAGCCGGTGAAACGGCCGGTGAATATCGATCAATTGAAGAAGTTCTACCAGCAATGGTACACGCCGGATGCGATGACGCTGTACGTGGTGGGTAAAGTGGACAGCCGCAGCCTGGGCGAGCAAATCAACAAAGCTTTCTCGCCGCTGAAAGGGAAACGCGAAACGCCGGCAACCATGCCGACGTTGACGCCGTTGCCGCCGCAGCCGGTCAGCCTGATCAGCGAGCAGGTGAAGCAGGATACGTTGTCGATCATGTGGGACGCGCCATGGCACCCGATCCGCGATTCGCAGAACCTTAGCCGTTACTGGCGCAGCGACATCGCCCGCGAGGCCCTGTTCTGGCATCTTCAGCAGGTGCTGGAAAAGAGTGACCAGAAAAACCTGCATCTGGGCTTCGATTGCCGCGTGCAGTACCAGCGTGGCCAGTGCGGCATTCACCTTGATACGCCGAACAACAATCTGAACAACAGCCTGGGCTTTATCGCCCGCGAGTTGGTCAACGTGCGTAACAATGGGTTGTCGCAGGACGAGTTTAACGGCCTGTTGGCGCAGAAGAACGATCAACTGAGCAAGTTGTTCGCCACCTACGCCCGCACCGACACTGACGTGCTGATGAGCCAGCGTCTGCGTTCGCAACAAAGCGGCGTTGTGGACATCGCGCCGGAACAGTATCAGAAGCTGCGTCAGGAGTTCCTCTCCGGATTAACGCTGGAAGCGCTGAACCAGGAGCTGAAGCTTCAGCTCTCGCAGGATGCGACGTTGGTATTGATGCAGCCGAAGGGCGAGCCGGAAATGAGCATGAAGCAGTTACAGGAAACCTATAACGGCATTATGGCACCGGCACCGGCGGTGGTGACGGAAGAGGCCAAGCCGACCGACACCGCTGCGGCACCGGAGACCAGCGCACAGTAGAAGCGGAGGGGGCGGTCAGCCCCCTCAGTTGCGGTACAGCACCTTGATGATGTGGTAGCCGAACTGGGTTTTCACCGGACCATAAGGTTTCAGCAGCGGGATGCTGAACACCGCTTTATCAAAGGCCGCCACCATGGTGCCCTTGTTGAATTCGCCCAATGCGCCGCCGTTGCGCTTTGACGGGCAGCTTGAATATTTGCGCGCCAGCGTGTCGAAGCTGACGCCGCGCTTAAGCTTGGCCAGCAGATCGTTGGCCAGTTTTTCGTTATCTACCAGAATGTGCAGGGCGCACGCCGTCTTTGCCATGGTATTGCCTTATCGATACAGAAATTGTGCCGAGTATACCCGTTAAATCTCATCGGCGCTTTCTGCTACAATCCCCTTCCACGTGATAAAGTCGAGCAATAAAGCGCCATGCGATTAAACCCCAGCCAACAACAAGCCGTCGAATTCGTTACCGGGCCTTGCCTGGTGCTGGCCGGTGCAGGTTCCGGCAAGACGCGCGTCATCACCAATAAAATCGCTCACCTGATCCACAACTGTGGGTATCAGGCGCGGCATATCGCCGCCGTGACCTTTACCAACAAGGCGGCGCGTGAGATGAAAGAGCGTGTGGCGCAAACCATGGGGCGCAAAGAAGCGCGTGGGCTGATGATTTCCACTTTCCACACGCTGGGCCTGGAAATCATCAAGCGTGAATACGCTGCGCTGGAGATGAAGTCCAACTTCTCGCTGTTTGACGATCAGGATCAGCTGGCGTTGTTGAAAGAGCTGACCGAAAAATGGCTGGAGAATGATAAAACGCTGGTGGCGCAGCTGATCTCCACTATCTCCAACTGGAAAAATGACCTGGTCGATCCCAAAAAGGCCATGGAGCTGGCGCGCTCCGAGCGCGACAAGCTGTTCGCTCATTGCTACGGCCTGTATCACGCCCATATGAGGGCGTGTAACGTGCTGGATTTCGACGATTTGATCCTGCTGCCGACCTTACTGCTGCAGCGTAATGAAGAAGTGCGCGAGCGTTGGCAAAACCGTATTCGTTACCTGCTGGTGGATGAGTATCAGGATACCAATACCAGCCAGTATGAACTGGTGAAACTGCTGGTGGGTAACCGTGCGCGTTTTACCGTGGTGGGGGACGATGACCAGTCGATCTACTCCTGGCGCGGCGCGCGGCCGCAAAATCTGGTGCTGCTGAAGGAAGACTTCCCGGCGCTGCAGGTGATCAAGCTGGAGCAGAACTACCGCTCCAGCGAACGTATCCTGAAAGCGGCGAATATTCTGATCGCCAATAACCCGCACGTATTTGAAAAACGGCTATTTTCCGAGTTGGGTTACGGTGAAGAGCTGAAAGTGGTGACCGCGAATAACGAGGATCACGAGGCCGAGCGAGTCGTGGGGGAACTGATTGCCCACCACTTTGTGAAGAAAACCAATTACGGCGATTATGCGATCCTTTATCGCGGTAACCATCAGTCGCGGCTGTTTGAAAAAATGCTGATGCAGAACCGTATTCCTTACAAGATTTCTGGCGGCACCTCGTTTTTCTCGCGGCCGGAAATCAAGGATCTGCTGGCCTATCTGCGCGTGCTGACCAACCAGGATGACGACAGCGCTTTCCTGCGTATCGTCAATACGCCAAAGCGTGAAATTGGCCCGGCGACGTTGCAAAAACTGGGTGAGTGGGCCAATCAGCGCAACAAAAGCCTGTTTCGCGCCAGTTTCGATCTGGGCCTGAGCCAGCATTTGACCGGCCGCGGGCTGGAGTCTCTGCAACGCTTCACCCATTGGCTGGACGGTATCGCCCAACTGGCGGAGCGTGAGCCGGTGGCCGCGGTGCGCGATCTGATCCACGGTGTGGATTATGAAAGCTGGCTGTTTGAAACGTCACCCAGCCCAAAAGCCGCCGAAATGCGCATGAAAAACGTCAACACGCTGTTTGGCTGGATGACGGAAATGCTCGAAGGGAGCGAGCTGGATGAGCCAATGACGCTGACCCAGGTGGTGACGCGCTTTACCCTGCGGGACATGATGGAACGCGGTGAAAGCGATGAGGAACTGGATCAGGTTCAATTGATGA
>Ga0105250_10001603_pt1 | contig 12114 bp, 11 predicted proteins | sample KBSS54metaG_FD_80425 | JGI IMG/M metagenome (GOLD analysis project Ga0105250, IMG submission 80425) | Switchgrass rhizosphere microbial communities from Kellogg Biological Station, Michigan, USA - KBS S5-4 metaG | ecosystem: Host-associated > Plants > Roots > Rhizosphere > Soil | place...
CGACGGGAAAATTATTTGGCGTCAGTCGCCGTACCGTCTGCATGCCAGGTAAAGACACCGAACTCAAAGCCTTTCAGATCGCCCTTCTCGTCCCAGGACAGCGGCCCCATAACGGTTTCAACAGAGTTAGCTTTCAGGTATTTAGCGATTTCAGCCGGATCGGCTGACTGGTTCAGACCCGCCTGCAGAGACTGCAGCGCAGCGTAGGTAGTCCAGACGAACGCGCCGCTCGGATCTTGTTTCTTGGCTTTGATCGCGTCTACGATAGGTTTGTTTGCCGGAACCTGATCGTAGTTCTTCGGTTTGGTCACTAACATGCCTTCTGCGGATTCACCGGCGATATTAGACAGCGAAACGTTCGCCACACCTTCTGGGCCCATGAAGTGGGTTTTCAGGCCAGCGGCACGCGCCTGACGCAGAATCTGACCCATTTCCGGGTGATAACCACCGTAGTAAACGAAATCGATGTTCTCTTTCTTCAGACGCGCTACCAGCGTGGAAAAGTCTTTCTCCCCGGCGGTGATGCCATCAAAGAACACCACGTTAGCATTGGCTTTCTTCAGGTTATCCTGCACGGAACGCGCCAGGCCTTCGCCGTACTGCTGCTTATCATGAATGATCGCGATACGCTTCGGCTTCACGTTCTCCACGATGTATTTTGCCGCCGTTGGGCCCTGATCGGAGTCCAGACCGGTGGTACGCATCACCATTTTATAGCCGCGAGCCGTCAGCTCTGGCGCAGTGGCAGCTGGGGTGATCATAAGAATGCCTTCGTCTTCGTAGATATCAGACGCGGGCTGAGTGGAGGAAGAGCACAGGTGACCGATGACGTATTTGATCCCGTCGTTCACCACTTTGTTCGCAACCGCGACCGCTTGTTTCGGGTCACAGGCATCATCATATTTTACGATTTGCAGTTTCTCGCCTTTGATTCCGCCTTTGGCATTAATGTCTGCAACCGCTTGTTCTGCACCCGTAAATTCCTGATCGCCGTACTGCGCTACCGGACCGGACATCGCACCGACAACGGCCACTTTAATATCTGCCTGAGCCATCGTGCTAAATGCCAACGCGATACATCCTGCCAGTAACGCTTTACCCTTCATATTCATCCTGAGATTCCCCATTATTATGGTTATAACGATTGTTGTGATGTTGTTGTGCAGCGCTTTATTTCAATTATAGGTGTACCGTTCGCGCATTTTCAGCACACTCTGCTAAAACATACCCCATTTTTATGATTTTGGAATAGCTAATTTAAAATGAATATATGATAAGCCCGACAGCGTTGGCTGCCGGGCGGAGCGCTTTAACGTGTCAGCGAAGCAGAGATAATATCCAGCGCTTTGCGGAACTGTGCTTCAGGAATGGTGAGCGGATAGAGGAAACGAATCACGTTGCCGTACACGCCGCAGCTCAGCAGCAGCAGATTTTCCTGCAACGCGCGGTTCTGCACCTCGCGGGTAAATTCTGGGGACGGCTGTCCGGTTTGCGGGTCATTGAATTCGACCGCCACCATCGACCCTTGAGCGCGGATATCAGCGATAAACGGACAATCAGATTTGGCTTTGCTCAGCACTTCGACCAGATGATGACCCAGATGCGCCGCACGGGTGCAGAGATCCTCTTCATCAATGACGTCCAGCACTGCCAGCGCAGCGGCGATCGCCAGCGGGTTACCGGCGTAAGTCCCGCCCAAACCACCCGGCGCAGGGGCATCCATCACGTCGGCACGACCAGACACTGCCGAGAGCGGCATCCCGCCCGCCAGACTTTTCGCCATGGTAATTAAATCAGGCTTAACGCAGTGGTGTTCCATCGAGAACAGTTTTCCGGTACGGGCAAAGCCACTTTGCACCTCATCCGCAATCAGCAAAATGCCGTGGGTATCGCACAGCGCACGCAGCCCTTGCATGAAATCGGCCGGTGCAACGTTAAACCCGCCTTCCCCCTGAACCGGTTCAAGAATGATAGCGGCCACCTGATCGGGCGCGATATCGGCTTTGAAGATACGCTCAACGCTTTTCAATGCCTCTTGCGAGCTGACGCCGTGCAGCATGTTGGGGTACTGCGCGTGGTAAACCGAGCCGGGGAACGGGCCAAAGCCCAGTTTGTACGGAGCCACTTTGCCCGTGAGCGCCATGGTCATAAAGGTACGGCCATGGAACGCACCGCCAAAGGTAATGAGTCCGGGGCGTCTAGTGTAAGCTCGCGCGATTTTAACGGCATTTTCGACAGCTTCTGCGCCCGTCGAGAAGAACGCCGTTTTGGCTGGCCCGTCGATCGGCACGCGGGCGTTGATACGTTCCGCCAAGGCGATATAGCTCTCGTAAGGCACAATCTGATAGGCCGTATGGGTAAAGGATTGCAGCTGATTTTCAATGGCGGCGATCACTTTAGGATGGCGATGACCGGTATTGAGCACCGCGATGCCCGCCGCGAAGTCGATCACTTCGTTGCCTTCCACATCCCACAGGGTCGCATTTTCGGCTTTGTCGGCGTAAAACCCACACATGACGCCGACGCCACGCGGCGTGGCCTGTAAACGCCGGTCATTCAATTCGTTATTTTTCACCCCATCCCCCTAAAATTGTCAGCAAGCTAAACTTACAGCGCATCTGTAAGTGTTTGCCACGGGGGAGATATTCGCCAGAGCGGCGCAGAAAAATAAGCGGGGAGCAGAAAAACAAAACCCCCAGATTTTCATCCAGGGGTTATCGGGGACTTCGCGGGGATTACGCTTCGATAGCGGCGCGAAGTTTTTTCATGGCGTTCTTTTCAAGCTGACGTACACGTTCAGCGGAGACGCCGTAGCGGTCTGCCAGTTCCTGCAGCGTGGACTTGTTGTCTTCGTCCAGCCAGCGGGCGCGGATAATCGCCTGGCTACGCTCGTCGAGACCTTCCATCGCGTGGGTCAGTTTGTTCGCGGCCTGATCTTCCCAGTTGTCCTCTTCGATGCCGTCGGCAAAGTTAGAGGTTTTATCCTGCAGATACAGAACCGGTGCCATCGGCTGGCTATCCTGCGCATCGTCGTCGGAGGACATATCAAACGTCATGTCCTGCGCGGCCATACGGGATTCCATCTCACGCACGTCTTTACTGGAAACACCCAATTCGCGCGCTACCATTTCGACTTCATCCTGGTTGAACCAGCCCAGACGCTGCTTGGCTTTACGCAGGTTGAAGAACAGTTTGCGCTGCGCTTTGGTGGTCGCAACTTTCACGATACGCCAGTTACGCAGAACGTATTCGTGAATTTCAGCTTTAATCCAGTGCACGGCGAAAGAAACCAGGCGCACACCCACTTCCGGGTTGAAGCGACGTACAGCCTTCATGAGGCCGATGTTGCCTTCCTGAATCAAATCCGCCTGCGGTAGGCCGTAGCCCGAATAATTACGAGCAACGTGAACAACAAAGCGCAGGTGAGACAGGATCAGCGTCTTAGCTGCTTCCAGATCGCCCTGGTAATGCAGCTTTTCAGCAAGCTCCTTTTCTTCCTCGGCCGTCAACATCGGCCAGGTGTTAGCGGCCCGGATGTAAGATTCCAGGTTACCAACAGGGGCTAAAGCTAAAGTTTGCATTTCTTTGGTCATTCATTCCTCTCAATATAGTGTCTTCTGGCGGTGGTTTGTCCCCATCAGGCAACAAGCATGCCAAAGCATTTGAGCAGTGAGACTAACATTCACTCTTTTATCAGACCGTGATTTTATCCACAAGTTCCATGTACCGCTGTGAATACATTACGCACAAAATGTGACATGGATTGCGGTTCGCGGGAGAAGAGTGAACAAATACTCTTTCCCTGCCGAGTGAAGTACTCATTGCAGGGAAAGATTATATCAGAAAATTTTTATTGGGGGGTAAAGTGGCGTAAATGTTGGACGGTTGCGAGCCATGCAGCGACCCAGCCGATCATCGAACACACCAGCAGTAATAACAGGCACTCATCGAAGCCTAACCCACTGATATCAAACTTAGTTCCAAAAACTTGCGCCACTTCAGTCACCGCAGAAGAAAGCCGCATCACCAAAATTTCTGACAATATCAGTGAAAGAAATGCACCGGAAAAACCGAGCAATGCGCCACCGTAAAGGAACGGACGCAGGATGAATCCATCCGTCGCACCAATCAGTTTTTGTACGTTAATCGTATCGCGACGGGCAAAGATACTCAGGCGCACGCTGTTACCGATGACGAGGAAGACCGCCGCCACCATCAACACGCCAATCATCGCCGCCACGCGTCCCACCAGGCCGGTGAGTGACGCCAGACGCGCAAACCAGCTGTCGTCCATGCGCACTTCATCAATACCCTTCACCTGGCTGATACGATCGCGCAAGGTATTCAGCGATTCCGTGCCCTGGAAATCAAGCTTGGGAATGACCACCGCCACGGCGGGCAACGGGTTTTCTTCAAGCATGTCCAGCGCGCCACCAAAGCCAGACCAGTTGCGGAACTCGCCCAACGCTTCGTCGCGCGAAAGATAGTTAACCTTCTCAACGCCCTGTTCAGACTGGAGTTGTCCCACCACCTGCGCTGCTGCGTTATCGTCGAGCGCTTTGTCCAGATACACCGTGATTTGCGGCGAAGGATAATATTGCGACGCGGCCTGATTGACGTTTTTGTAGACCATGTAGCAAACGCTCGGCAACGTCAGGGAGATGGCAATCACCATCACCGTCAGGAACGTGGCCAGCGGCTTACTTTTCAGATCCTGCAACGCGCCCTGGAAGGCATAACGCACCTGCTCATTAAAAACGTTGGTTTTCCGCGACTGCGGTTTCGGCGACGATTTGGCGCGTTTTGGCGCGTTTCGGTTGCCATCGCCACCGCCCTGCGAAGGACGGAAACGGTCAAATCGATTACCAAACTGCCGAATCTGGTTTATTGCATCGCGCTTATTCACTCAGGCCTCCGTGCAAATGACCGTCGCTCAGCGACAGCATGCGGTACGAACGACGCGAGATAAGGCCGATGTCGTGCGTTGCCATCAGTACCGTCACGCCGACGCGGTTAAACTCTTCAAACAGACGCAAGATCCCTTCCGAGAGTGCATCGTCCAGGTTACCGGTCGGTTCGTCCGCCAGCAAAACGGCAGGTTTGTTGACCACCGCACGAGCAATACCCACGCGCTGTTGTTCACCGCCGGAGAGCTGAATCGGGAAATTTTTCGCTTTGTCCAACAGCCCGACTTTATCCAGCGCCGCTGATACACGGCGGCGAATATCATCAAAGCTGGCACCCGCAATAATCAACGGAATGGCCACGTTATCGAAAACAGTGCGATCCATCAGCAGGTGGTGATCCTGGAAAATCATCCCGATCTGGCGACGTAAAAACGGCACCTCACGGTTTTTCAGGCGGCTAATATCGTGGCCGCCAAATAAGATTTTCCCGGCGCTTGGCCGCTCGATCCCACAGATAAGCTTGAGCAGGGTACTTTTTCCCGCGCCGGAATGGCCGGTCAGGAATGCCATCTCGCCTGGCTGCAGGTGAAATGTCACTCCCTGCAACGCTTGTCTCCCACCGAGATAGGCCTTGCTGACATGTTCAAAGCGAATCATTGTTAATCCTCTCGGGCAAAAAGTGCCTCAATAAAGTCGTCCGATTTAAACGGACGCAAATCCTCGATACGTTCGCCGACACCAATGTAGCGGATTGGAATACCGAACTGATCCGCCACGGAGAAGATCACTCCCCCTTTCGCGGTGCCGTCCAGTTTAGTCAGCGTAATGCCGGTCAGCCCTACCGCCTCATGGAACAGCTTCGCCTGGCTGATAGCGTTCTGCCCGGTGCTGGCGTCCAGAGTCAGCATAATTTCATGCGGCGCGTCTTCGTCCAGCTTCTTCATCACACGGACGATTTTTTTCAGTTCTTCCATCAGGTGCGATTTATTCTGCAAACGCCCTGCGGTATCGGCAATCAACACGTCCACGTTACGCGCCTTCGCCGCCTGAATGGCATCGAAGATAACCGACGCGGAATCTGCGCCCGTATGCTGCGCAATCACCGGAATGTCGTTACGCTGGCCCCAGACCTGGAGCTGCTCAACGGCCGCCGCACGGAAGGTATCGCCCGCCGCCAGCATGACCGATTTACCCTGCTGCTCAAACTGACGCGCCAGCTTGCCGATCGTGGTGGTTTTACCCACGCCGTTCACGCCAACCATCAGAATAACAAACGGTGTTTTGCCTTCAATATTAAGCGGTTCGTCAACTTTTGCGAGAATTTCGCCCATCTCGTCTTTCAGCAGACCGTAAAGCGCCTCGGCATCGCGCAGCTGTTTACGGCTCGCGCCTTCGGTGAGACTGGCGATGATTTTACGGGTCGTCTCTACGCCGACATCCGCGATCAGCAGCTGCTCTTCCAGCTCTTCGAACAGATCATCGTCGATCTTTTTACCGCGGAACAGACTGATAAATCCGGAACCGAGATTTTCTTTCGTCTTCAGCAGGCTGCGTTTCAGGCGGGCGAAGAAACCTTCTTTGGTTGGTTTTTCCTGCTCCTGAACGATCTCTTCGACAGGTTCGTCCGCTTCTGCGACCGGAACAACGATTTCCGCTTCTTCTGCGGCAACCGCTGCCAGCGCCTGCGCTTCCAGCTCTTCGTCAGTGATTTCGGCGTCGTTGTCGGCCTCATCAGCCACGTTTTGTTCTACGAATTCTTCTTCAACCGTTTCGACAGTCTCAACGGTCTCGGCTTCTGCCTGCCACTCTTCCGGCAGAATTTCTTCCGCTTTCACCTCTTCCGGAAGCGGTAATTCTTCGTGTTCAACCACAGCGCGCGGGGTTTCTTCAACCACCGGCTCAACAACCGCCTCGACAACAGGCTCTGCAACAGCCGGTTCGGCTTCTACGGGCTGCGGCTTTTCGCTTTCCTGAACCTGCTCAGTCACCTCAACAACGTCTTCGGCGAAGGCTTCAGTTTCAGCGTCGCTGTGAGTCTGTTCTTCCGCCTCGACTATCGCCGCCGTTTCAACGGGCGTTTCTGGCTGTGATTGTTCTTCAACCGTCTGTTGCTCTTCGGTTTTTTGTTCTGTTTCTTGCTCTTTTTCACCAAAGCCCAACCAGGAAAAGAAGCCACGTTTTTTTTGTTTTGCCATCTGCGACTACACCCCTTGCGGTTAATTTCTGGCGCTATATACATGGAAGCTATAAAAATGATGAAATAGTCTAACACTTTACTTAATTGACATCACCGCCTGGAATCGCAGGCCAATTGTTAGCAGAGCTTTCCAGAAATGAAGAAAACAAACCGCCCGGCCGGACAAATTCGCATTATCGGCGGCCAGTGGCGTGGCCGTAAACTGCCTGTGCCCGATAGCCCAGGTCTGCGCCCCACGACCGATCGCGTCAGAGAAACGCTGTTTAACTGGCTGGCCCCATCGATGGTAGACGCGAAATGCCTGGACTGCTTCGCGGGAAGCGGCGCACTGGGCCTTGAAGCCCTGTCGCGGTATGCCGCCAGCGCCACGTTGCTGGAGATGGAGCGTGGCGTTGCGCAGCAATTACAGCAAAATCTCGCTACGCTCAAAGCAACGAATGCCAAAGTCGTCACGACCAATACCCTTGCTTTTCTCGCGCAGCCGGGCACGCCGCACGACGTGGTATTCATCGATCCGCCGTTCCGTAAAGGGTTGCTGGAAGAGACACTCACGCTGCTGGAAAATAACGGCTGGCTGGCGGATGACGCGCTGATTTACGTTGAAAGCGAAGTCGAAAATGGCTTACCGCCGGTGCCCGTGCACTGGAACTTACATCGTGAACAGGTCGCCGGGCAGGTTGCCTATCGTTTATATCACCGTGAAGTACAAGGAGAGTCTCATGCCGATACTGATTAATTTTGGGCGCTTGCTGATGGTGGGCGTTTGGGCGTTTCTAATCCTGAATCTGGTCCATCCGTTCCCGCGTCCGCTGAACATTTTCGTCAACGTGGCGCTGATATTCACGGCGTTTATGCATGCCCTGCAGATGGTGATGCTGAAAAACGGCTTGCCGAAAGACAGCCCGCCGATGACGGGTTGGCAGCAGCTGCGCGTGTTTATTTTTGGCGTGTTCGAACTACTGGTGTGGATGAAAAAGTTTAAGGCGCAGACTAAGAAATAAGTCGTCTGATGCCCTCACCCTAACCCTCTCCCACAGGAGAGGGGAAAAGAACACGCCCGTATTGCCATAAACCGCACCAAACAGTCCCCTCGCACCGCAGGATCGACAGGGAAAACTACGGCTCCGCCGTGAACCCCTCAAACCGCGATCCTTTGTAACTCAGCGTCCCTTTCTCCCCTACCGTGAGCTGGTGATACTGCTTTTCATCGACGCGAAACGTCGTCTCCAGCCCGCCGCTTTGCGGCTTAAAACTCACCTCATAACGCATCGCTGTGCCAGCGGGCGTCACCTGCTGCTGGCGAGAGCGCCGGTTATCAAGTGCTTTCTCGCGTTTGTTGCTCACCACCACGCGTTTTTGCAGAAGCGGTGCGGCATCGTTATCGGCCCTTTCACGACGCTGCTGCACAAAACGAAACGAGGCGGCAATCACTATGATCGCCACCACGATAATCAAAAAAATCGGCATTTTACTCATTGTTGAATCCCATCAGATTATGCGGAAATCAGGATACCTCGCCGGATCCGGCATTGCCAAACGCCCGCCCACGTCACTACACTGAATCAGAGAATGTTTATTCAAAAATAACAGATACAGGGAGTTAATATGCTTTGGTCATTTATCGCTGTCTGTTTTTCCGCATGGCTCTACGTCGATGCGTCGTATCGCGGTCCCGTATGGCAGCGCTGGTTGTTTAAGCCCGTCACGTTACTGCTATTGCTGTTACTCGCCTGGCAGGCGCCGATGTTCAACGCAGTGAGTTATCTGGTGCTGGCTGGCCTGTGCGCCTCGCTGATTGGCGATGCCTTAACGCTGCTCCCGCGTCAGCGCGTGTTATACGCCGTCGGGGCGTTTTTCCTCTCACATCTGCTTTACACCATTTATTTCGCCAGCCAGATGACGCTGTCCTTCTTCTGGCCGCTGCCGCTGGTTCTGCTGGTGATCGGTGCGCTGCTGGTCGCCGTTGTCTGGTCGCGCCTTGAAGAGATGCGCTGGCCGGTGTGTACGTTTATCGCCATGACGCTGGTGATGGTCTGGCTCGCCGGTGAACTGTGGTTCTTCCGCCCAACCGCACCAGCGATGTCGGCTTTCTTTGGTGCGACGCTGCTGTTGCTGGGGAATATCGTCTGGCTGGGTAGCCATTATCGTCGCCGTTTCCGCGCGGATAACGCCATTGCGGCGGCCTGCTACTTTGGCGGCCACTTCCTGATCGTGCGTTCGCTGTATATCTAATAACCCTTGACTCTGGAGTCGACTCCAGAGTGTATGCTGCGGTTAATGAGAAAATTATCATTACCGGAGAGTGCCATGTCGACTCCTGACACATCTAAAAAAGTGCCGCAATTCTCGGCACTCAAACTCAGCCCCGTCCCCGCCAAAAAGGATTGCTGCAGCGCAGGTACGTGCGACACACAGAGCGCGCCAGCACTGCCCGCCAGCGGTGAGCGTTACACGTGGGTCGTCAACGGAATGGACTGCGCCGCCTGTGCCCGCAAAGTGGAAAACGCGGTAAAACAGGTCGCGGGCGTCAACCACGTGCAGGTGCTGTTCGCCACGGAAAAGCTGCTGGTCAGTGCAGAAAATGACGTGAGCGCCGACGTCGAAGCGGCGGTCACCAAAGCCGGGTATTCCCTTAGGGCCGAAGATGCGCCCGCCGAAAAAGTCTCTCCCCTGCGTGAAAACCTGCCGCTCATCACGCTGATTATCATGATGGCGTTAAGCTGGGGCCTGGAACATTTCAACCATCCGTTAGGCAATCTGGCGTTTATCGCCACCACGCTGGTGGGGCTGTTCCCTATTGCGCGTCAGGCGCTGCGCCTGATGAAAAGCGGGAGCTGGTTTGCGATTGAAACGCTGATGAGCGTCGCGGCCATCGGCGCGCTGTTTATCGGAGCGACGGCAGAAGCCGCAATGGTCCTGCTGCTGTTCCTGGTAGGCGAACGCCTTGAAGGCTGGGCGGCGAGTCGCGCGCGCAAAGGCGTCAGCGCGTTAATGGCGTTAAAACCTGAAACCGCCACGCGGGTTTCCGACGGCGAGCGTCAGACCGTGGCCATCAACACGCTGCGTCCGGGCGATGTGATTGAAGTGGCGGCCGGCGGCCGTCTGCCTGCCGATGGCGCATTGATCACCGCCACGGCAAGTTTTGATGAAAGCGCGCTGACCGGCGAATCCATTCCCGTGGAGCGTGCAACGGGTGAAAAAGTGCCTGCGGGCGCCACCAGCGTTGACCGTCTGGTGCAGCTTAGCGTGCTCTCCGAACCGGGTGAAAGCGCCATCGACCGCATTCTGAAACTCATAGAAGAAGCCGAAGAGCGCCGCGCGCCCGTCGAGCGTTTTATTGACCGTTTCAGCCGAATTTACACCCCAGTGATTATGCTGATCGCCCTGCTGGTGACGATTGTCCCACCGCTGCTTTTCGCAGCCTCCTGGCAGGAGTGGATTTACAAAGGGCTGACGCTGCTGCTGATCGGTTGTCCGTGCGCGCTGGTGATTTCGACGCCTGCAGCGATCACCTCCGGCTTGGCCGCTGCAGCGCGCCGTGGGGCATTGATTAAAGGCGGCGCGGCGCTGGAGCAATTGAGCCAGATTCAGCACGTCGCTTTTGACAAGACCGGCACGCTGACCGTGGGCAAACCGCAGGTCACCGGCATTTATCCGCTTGAATCGACCGAAGACGCCCTGCTGACGCTGGCCGCCGCCGTCGAACAGGGTTCTACTCACCCGCTGGCGCAGGCGATTGTGCGTGAAGCGCAGTCGCGCGGCTTAACTCTTCCGGCAGCAAATGAGCAGCGTGCGCTGGTCGGTTCAGGAATTGAAGCCGACGTAGACGGGAAAAAAGTCCTTATCATCGCCGCTGATAAATTCCCGTCGCAGGCGTTGAGCCAGCAAATTAGTGAGCTGGAACAGGCCGGGCAGACAGTCATCATTGTGGCTGTAGACGGCATCGCAAAAGGCATTCTGGCGCTGCGCGATACGCTGCGTGACGATGCCAAAGAGGCCGTTGCTGCGCTGCATCAACTGGGTATTCAGGGTGTGATCCTGACAGGGGATAATCCACGCGCCGCTGCCGCCATTGCCAATGAGCTGGGCCTTGAATTCAAAGCCGGACTCTTGCCCGCGGATAAAGTGCAGGCCGTCACCGCGCTCAACGGTCAGGCCCCGCTGGCGATGGTGGGCGATGGCATCAACGACGCCCCGGCGATGAAAGCCTCGACCATCGGGATCGCCATGGGCAGCGGTACCGATGTGGCGCTGGAAACGGCCGACGCCGCGCTGACTCATAATCGCCTGACCGGGCTGGCACAGATGATCGGTCTGGCGCGCGCGACGCGTACCAATATCCGCCAAAACATTGGTATTGCGCTGGGGCTGAAAGGGATTTTCCTGGTCACCACGCTGCTGGGCATCACTGGACTGTGGCTGGCCGTGCTGGCGGATACCGGTGCTACGGTGCTGGTGACCGCAAATGCGCTGCGGTTGCTGCGAAAGAAATAGAGCGGACTGTTGCCCTCACCCCAACCCTCTCCCACAGGGAGAGGGAGAAATGACTCTAACGGCAACCGATGTTGCCGTTTTTTTACCTTGTGCAGTCTGATGCCCTCACTCCAACCCTCTCCCACAGGGAGAGGAAGAAAAGACTCAAACGGCAACCGACGTTGCCGTTTTCTTTTACCTTGTCACTGCATCCCCAGAACCCCCGGTAGCCACAATGATATCGCCGGGATATACGTCACCATCCCCAGCACCATCAGCAGCATGGCGTAAAACGGCAACATCGCGCGCACCACGGTTTCGATGCGCTGTTTACTCACCGCGCTGGCGACAAACAGCACCGAGCCAACCGGCGGCGTAATCAGTCCGATCCCCAGATTGACCATCATGATCATGCCGAAGTGCACCGGATCGATACCCAGCGAGTTGGTCACCGGCAAGAGTACTGGCGTCAAAATCAGGATCAGCGGCGCCATGTCCATCAGCGTGCCAATCAGCAGCAGCATGATGTTGAGGTAC
>Ga0105250_10001606_pt1 | contig 12104 bp, 18 predicted proteins | sample KBSS54metaG_FD_80425 | JGI IMG/M metagenome (GOLD analysis project Ga0105250, IMG submission 80425) | Switchgrass rhizosphere microbial communities from Kellogg Biological Station, Michigan, USA - KBS S5-4 metaG | ecosystem: Host-associated > Plants > Roots > Rhizosphere > Soil | place...
GTCCGTTGTTGTTATCCCCTTTTGTTTCATACATTACTTTTCCATTTGTATCTTTCACACCGATAATACGGTGAGTGATAATTTTTTGATCTTTCTCTTTAAAGGTAATAACATCACCTTTTTCATATTTAGAACCATCTTTCTTTGGCTCTATTGCAATGATTGATCCTGTTAAAAACGTCGGTTCCATCGATCCTGAAAGAACGCTCTTAAACTGATATCCCATCACTGTCGGATCCCCACCGCTCGCTTTTGAAGAAATGACTACAAAAGCTAAGAAAACCATCAATGCAAATAAAACAAATGAGATCGCGTTGCTAATTATCTTCCAAATTAATTTCATCGTCTCTCTCCCTCTCCGTTGTTTTATATTATTTGAAGTATGCAATGCTTCTTGTGTTCTTTAACAAGAACACAAGTAAATGATATAACGAACTTCGAGTTATTGCAATAAGAAAATTTACAATTATTAGTTAAACTTCTTTTCCGTATATAAAAAAGACTGTGACAAAATCTCTTCACAGTCCTCATGCTTTTTTACTTTTCTTCTGATTTTATTCCTTGTCTATTATGGCGCACCACAGCATATAAAATGACTCCAACTAATACAATCGCACCTATCCCAATACTTATCACTTTCACATTTGACTCTGTTATTTCAGGCTCAATTGTATCCTTTTTAGGCATCGCAAAAGTAACATCTTCTTTTGAAAGAACATTTATCGTCGCAATTGTTTGATTATTTTTCGTAATATCGACTGCACCAACTACCTCACCACGATGGATTCCCTTATGATACAAAGAGTCTTTATCTAATGAAGCGGCCCGAAAAATAGTTTTCACATTTTTCCCTTCATCTTTCTTAAGCACAAGCTCTGCACTTTTTTCAAGTTCGCTATCAATATCTTTATTTAAATACGTTGTCTTTTGATGCCAACTATGTTTATCTAGCACCGTTTGTTTCGTAAATTGCCCAAAAGAATATTCCGCCATCTGCTTTAAATCCTCATAGATTTCAGGTCTTTGAGAAGCCATTACTACATTTATAATACGATTTCCATCTTTCTCATTTAATAAAACGAGCGTATTACGTGCCTCATTCGTAAACCCCGTCTTACCGCCGATACTATATGGGTTCTCAAAATAAATAGATTTATTAAAAATAGACACCGTCTGCCTAGATGTAGTAACTGTCGTTCTTTTCGTATTCATCGCTTGCAAAATTTCAGGATACTTTTGCACACCTCTCGTAATCATAGCGATATCATACGGCGTCGTATAATGGTTCGGATCATGCAGTCCATTTGGTGTTACAAAGTGACTATCTGTAGCACCTAACTGTTTTGCCTTTTCATTCATCATATTAGCAAAATTCTCAACACTTCCACCAATATGCTCTGCAATCGCATACGACACATCATTCGCACTTAACACCATTAAAATCATAAGCGCGGTATTTCTATTCACCGTCTCACCGGGTTGAAACTCAATTTGATAATTACTCTTCTCTTGATCTAATGCTAATTGCGAAAATGTAAACTGATCCTCTGGCTTCGTATGCTCCATTAACAAAATCGCTGTTAACACTTTCGTCACACTAGCTGGATACGCACGATGATGTGCATTTTTGTCATACAACAAATCACCTGTTTTCGCATCAATCGTAGCTGCAAACTGACTAAAAACATTTGGCCCTTCCTTAGGTGGTGGTGCCACTTGCTCCGGATTCACTCCAATATTCGTCTCAGCACGCAACGTCATAGGTGTCAATAAAAACAAACTAATAACTGTAATAAAAGCCAAAATCTTCTTAAAATTTACCATATGACTCTCCCTTTTCACTTTACTCCTACAAATAAAAAATGAATCTACCAATCTATATGTAATTTGTATTAAATTGGAAGAAAAATCACTATTTTTTACTATATCATATTTTTACGATAAAGGACATAATTATACAATAAAAATAAGAAGGAATTACTCTTTCTTATCCTTCTCATCAATTAACGAATCTATTAACTTCTGACTTGCTTCCTCAGGCGTAATCTCATCCGTCATCCCCATAAATGACCAACCTTTAGAATCGACCCACTCAACAAGCTCTTGCAAAAACTCATCATGCGTAACATCTACATCAAGAATCGAGCCATTAATCGAAATCGTTCTATTTCTAGAAACGCGCATCTTGAACGTTTTTCTTACCATTACAATAATTCTCCCTCTACTCTTGAATATTTATAAAGTTAAACTTTAATCCGTGGGGGTTTTCTTCATCCCCCACGGATTATTAGCCTTCACCAATCGGGCTTTTACGGGCAGTTGATCTCCCACCTAACTTCTTTGCTTTCGCTGAATTTTGAGCGGGGATCTTACTGCCCGTTAATGCGGGGTAAAAAAATCTTGTATCTCTGTTATACATGATTTTAAGTAAATTGTAAAAAGGATATATTGGCCAATTTGAATATCGAAAGTGAAAATCCCTTATTCTACATAGCCATCACACGTTATACAATTTGTCATACATTACTAAATACATCCGTATAAAAACAACACAACTTTCATTTTATCACATCAAATACACTTTGCTTTCGTACAATCAAATGGAATATATTAAAAAAACTAAAAATGAGGAGGAATTCTATGGCACATTGTACATATTGTAAGACGAAGTGGAAAATAAAAGATGTATGGTCGATACTTGTGACATTTGAAAAAGATTGTCCGTATTGTTTTGGAAGGCAATACCTTTCTAACGATACCTTTCATCATGCTAATGCTGCTTTACCTTTGCTATTCTTATGTCCTTTACTTGTTGATTTAAGCGATGAAAACCCTTTGGATAAATATCGTAAATAATATAACCTCTACATTTAAAACCTACTTTCTATTCAGTTTCCTTCTTATTAATTATTCCTTTATTCACTTCTAGCATGATTGTACAAGATCCATCTTTAAAAACTTCCTGTATAAATATTGTAAAATTTCAGTTAATTATATATAATTGCTTTAGCATTATTATTAAAGATGCTATTACATAAGTATTTTTGAAGATCCCGTAGCTCAGCAGGGAGAGCGCCACCTTGACAGGGTGGAGGTCGTGAGTTCGAACCTCTCCGGGATCATATCCTTTTGTATCAACTGTTGATAATTTCATATTTTGAGCAAAACTAACGGTGAGTACCGCTCAAGTTTTGATCGAAACTCCTCCTTTAACTCTAAATGAGAATGAAGGAGTTTTTTTTATGTCTTTAACATACTTCACAGAAAAAGAAATCGTAAAAAAACGACAACCCCACAAACGGAAAACTAGCAAAATTTCAAAAGAATATTCTGTTGAACGCGTATTCGAAAGATTTATTGATAGTAAAGTAAAACAGAATTCACGCCCCAACATCATTGAATCAATTCCTTCTTATGTTTAATAGTATAAAAGCATTTCATGGAACACAAAATGCTCAAATATTCTATATGACCGATATTACAACAAATTTTATTTATGACTGGGTTTATTGATTAAAAAATGAATGTGTATGCTTTGATGGCCATATTTACGTGCATCAAGATACAGAAATAGGAATCAGAACAATGGAGCGCTATGTAGAAATGGGGCCGTTAGAAGATGCAAGTTTGGTAGCGGAAATTCTCAAGGAAACGAGATGCTGTGATTTACTGCATGTAATAAAATTGTTTGATTTTCAATCCGCTGAGCAAATTGAACATATCTCACGAGGTAACCCAAGCACCTACTCAGCACAATGGTATACAACGGTCTATGTTTGACATAGGCCCATTTTTTATAAGGAGTAATTGCTATGATCGACGTATATATAATGCAACCATTCGATAAAAGGGAATTTGCCAAAACAGAAATTTTATTGACTTCGGAAGTGACTGAAATATTGAGGATTTCAATGGCTCGTATGAATGCGCTATTGAAAAAGGGACAAATCAAACCCATCAGACGGACGAAAGGCACGAGTATATTTCTACGTGAAGAATGGTTAAAGGATATGGAATGAGGGTACAAATCTATAATTGAAGATGTTAAAAAATCGTATCATCAAAAAATTAAAGAAAATGTTAATGAGACTTTATCAGACTTAGCATGATGAAAAACGAACTATAGTATTGGTTCGTTTTTTATTATGCACTTTTGCATACAGGATTATTTTCTCTTGTAAATAGGTAATAGTAGTATATAATAAAAATAATATTTTACCAATAAAAGGTAACGAGGAAGGTGGGATAAGTAAATACCCAAAACGTATTAACAGATTTATTCTATGTAAATCATGATACATATAGGGAATCAAAACTATGGAATTTTATGTAGAGATTAGATTACTACACGACACAAGATTACTAGCGAATACATTCGAGGAAAAACAGCGTTCGATTAGATTCATGTTATAAAACTACTTAATGTGATATCTATTGAACGAATTGAGAATATACTTAGGAGGAATTTCAAGTGAAAACATTTGGTAAAGTATTATTAACAGGAGCTTTAGCTTTGGGCGGTTTCACGGTTATGAACATTGATACAACTAAAGCACATGCCGACGGAGCAAGCGAGTTCTGTCGTTATATCTGTGGACCTAGCGAAACGGTGAATGGTGTTACAGTTCAAGTACACGCTACGGAATACCGATTTGGGCAAAACGTAATTGCAAGAATTACAAATGACCGAACTGAGGATATTCATTACAATGTCAGCATCGAAAAGAAATATGGAGATAGCTGGGGAGAATATGATACTTTCTTCAATTGGAAAAATCAATGGGTTCCAGCTGGAAGTAATGATGAAATTTCTACTTTCACAGGATATGGCGAAGATATTGGAGATAATGGAACATACCGTTACAAAGTTGAAATTGTAAGCGCTGATGGTTCTGTAGATACAATTTACACAGCAGGAATGACAGTTATAGGAAGAGGAGAATAATCATGAAAAAATAAGCTTTTCGGAGCTTATTTTTTTATATATAAAATTGAATATTAATATTCAGAAATGGATAGGTAGGGAACGAAACAGTCCTTATCTATTTTATAAATTCCACGTATTTACCTAATGGTGCATATGTGTTTATGATCCTACTTCTTCTTTTTCTATCGTTTACAACATAAGGTTTTTTAAATTATCAACGCTTTCTAAATTGACAACACATTCTTTTATATTTATTTATATACATTTTACAAAAAACAAAGAACTACATAGATTAACCATGTAGTTCTTTGTAAATATAAGTCTCAAAAATGAATGAGCTAATCTTATTTCTTCCCTAACTTGATTGCCTTCTTTATATTACTAAATGCACCTTTACCATATAATAATACGCCGCCGCGGTAAACACGGCTCGTTAAACCAATCATCATACATATTGTTGCTAATAGAATCGCTAATGTAAGCGCAATCTCCCATACTGGAATATTGAGGAATCCAATTCGTACGAGCATAACAATAGGAGTAAAGAAAGGTATATAACTAGTAACGGTAACAACCGTGCTGCTTGGATTTGACATTCCATAAAGTGCGATATACAAAGCAGCAATTAACATAAACATCAGTGGCATAACAGCTTGAGAAGACTCCTCTATACGACTAATAATAGAGCCGAGTAGACAAGATAATGAGCCATATAATAAGAATCCTAATGTGAAGAATAAAATCCCATACGCCACTAGAGTAGGAGCAACAGAGTTTAAATCAATACTATTTAAAATATCATTTTTCGATTCATTAATTGCTATTTTATACCCAACAGTTGCGACCAAGCCCCAAATTATCATTTGTGTAATACCTGCCAATAATGTTGAGAATAGCTTCGCATATAAATGTTTTGTAGGCGAAATACTTGAAACAACTAACTCCATTACACGAGAAGATTTTTCTGTTGCAACATCTGTAGCTAATTGCGCAGCATACAATAATATCATAAAATAATTTAGCATGATAAAGGTATTAATTAAAATTCCTACACCCTCTGTATGTTCTCCATCTTTAACCTTATCTGAAACAGTTTTGGTATGAATTTCTACTGGCGTCGTTAACACCTTTAATTCATCTTGCGATAAATTCAATTGCTGAGCGAAATTAGAAGATTGTATTTGAGATAAAATCGTTTGAACCTTGCTAACATCTTGCTGATTTACATCTGTCTCAGTTATATACGTAGCCTTTAGTTGTTTATTTTCCAATTCCTCTACAACGATAGCATATGAATAATCACCATTTTTAACGCCCGATTCTGCTTTTTGTTTATCCGTACTATGTTTAACATGCATCTTACTATCGACATTTTTAAACACTTGATGAATAGTTGTATATAATTCTTCTTTTTCTGTAACAATGACAACTTGCTCTTCCTCGTTACCTACAAAATAGTTATAAATTTTGTCAAAGTTCATCAGTCCTATAATTAACATAGAAATTATGATTGTAATAGCAATATATGATTTAGCTTTTACCTTAGATTTATAGTTTTGTAAAAAAATCGTCCAGAAACTATTCATGCTGTGCACCTACTTTCTCAATAAAGATGTCATTTAGTGTAGGCTCTTCCACTGCGAACTTTTTAACATACCCTAATTTCGTTATCTCTTTAAATAAAACATGCGAAACTTCTTCATATGAAATTTTAAGAGTAACTGCATTCTTACGTTTCTTCATACTTTCCACACCTTTTATTTCTTTTAAATGATCAAAGTCATGATCGCCAACGATTACAACATTCTTTTTACCAAAGTCACTTTTAATTTTGGCAATGTCTCCCTGAACAACAGATACTCCTTTGTGCATGATACAAATGTGTTGGCATAATTCTTCCACATGTTCCATACGATGTGAACTAAAAAGAATCGACGACCCTTGTTTTTGCATATCAAGAACAGCTTCTTTTAACATTTCAACATTTACTGGATCTAAACCACTAAATGGTTCATCTAAAATTAAGAGTTCAGGCTTATGTATAATCGCTGTTATCAGCTGAATTTTTTGCTGATTCCCTTTTGAAAGTTCTCCTACCTTTTTGTTCAGATACTCAGTTATATTAAAACGCTCCAGCCAATAGTGCAGTTCTTTTTCTGCATCTTTACTTTTCATATTCTTTAATTTTGCAAAAAAGTTAACTTGTTCTTTGACAGTCATTTTCGCATAAAGACCACGTTCTTCTGGTAAATACCCAATCTTATCTGTAACATCATAATTTATAGGTTTACCATTCCATGAAATGGTTCCGCTTGATTTCGATAAAAGTCCAAGTATCATTCGAAATGTAGTCGTTTTACCTGCTCCATTCCCGCCCAAGAATCCAAATATTTCACCTTTCGGTATCTCTATATTCAAATTATTCACTGCAACATGCTCGTCAAATTTCTTTGTTAAATCTTTAATTAGTAAACTCATTCTCCACAACCTTAATTCCCAAGATGATTTATTTATACAATTGTATATCCATAGTCAACCACAATATTTTGCCCTCTAATGGCATCACTTTTATCAGACATTAAAAATAAGATGACATTTGTAACATCTTAAATTCCGAAAAATCTTCTATATGGTATCTTCTTTAATAACTTATTTCCCTCAAAGGACTTCAAATAGCTTTCGTTATTATCGTTTATAATATAGGACGATGGCACACAATTCACTGTAATATCTCATTTTTTATCCTTCAAAAATGAATCATTACCAACAAATGTTATATTTCGCATTATAAGGTTAGCATAAGATTAAAAATAATTAATATGCAATTTTGCATATTTTAGCACTCCTAATTATTTACATAGTGTTGACCACCTTTATTTAAAGAAGCCCCCACATTCACTTAAAACACGAATTTGTTAATCAATACTTTTTCTTTAATTTTTCATGGGAGAACTGAAATTAATTAGTAACCCTGTTAAACACCTAAATCTTATAATTAAACTAACTAATCTTCCTCTAATAAATTGTTGTCTTATTTAACTTCACAATTAATAGTATTCAGCAGGCATAGTCACAACATCTTCGTACATCTCCTCATTAAAACTGAAAGAAAACTAATTAAAATCTGGTCTAGAAATTTCACTTTTCTACGTTACAGGATCTGCCTAAGAAAACATCGAATACAGTATCTTCCCTGTTACAACTAGCTTTATGTTATATATTTATAAAAACATGATATAAAATTTTTAGAATGGATATCGTGAGTTCAAACCTCTCCATGGTCATAAAAAAAGACACCATATCACCCTACTACGTGATATGATGTCTCTTTTTTATGTAAGTCAATCACTTCCCACCAAATATCTTCTCCAAAGCTTTAGCATTCGCAAACAATACTTCTTTCAAGTTATCATCAGCAACGATTTTATAGTCACCATCTTTGTTTTTCTTTAAGTTCAATGTAACTTCGCGTGTTGCCATTATTGCATCTTTATCTGATAAATGTTTAATGATAGCTGATGTCATTGTTTTTTCGATTGCTTTTTCAGATTGCTCTTTATCTTCGCTAAAGGCACTAGCGAAGGCCATTGGCATAACTTCTCCCATTGCTTTCGTTACGGCAACAGATAGATCAGCAGATGTAATTTTCACTTTCACTTCTGCTTTATCATCTGTTTTTGATACTTCTTCTAGTTTTTCAAATTTAAAGTTTTTCGTAATTGCGCTTAGCATTTCTTTTGCTTCAGCATCATCTGTTTTTTCATTTAGTTTATTAAATTCCTTGTCACTTTCAACGAATGTACGAGCCTTCTCTACATCCCCTTTTTGTATTGCTGTTAAAAATTCTTCAGCAGTATCTTTCGGGTTTGCACATCCTGCTAGAACACCAACTGTTAACCCTATTACCATCATTAGTAGCAATAATTTCTTTACCTTTTTCACGTTCATTCTCCTCTTACCTTACCTTTTCTTTTCTAGTAAGCCATCACTATACAACAGTATAAAACTTACATTACAAACATTTTTTAGTATAACATTTATACGATTTATTTTCTATTCTTTCCCAAAAGATAAAGAGCCTTGTAGCATTTCTACAAGACTCTTTATCTTTTAATCCGTATCCGTAGCACAAATTAACCACATTTTATGCTCCTTACTATCTAATACCATCCAAGTAGCATCCCATACAACATCGTAAAACCAATCTGTCCAAGGGTGGTCACTTTCAAACACTTTAATATCTTCGTATCGATCTTGGAACATATATTGGCATACATTAATCGCTAATTGCTTCGCAGCAGCCGGCCGTTCTTGAAATGCTTCATACGCTCCGCCCCACAAAATTTGAGCGGCAATGCTACCATCAAGCATGACTGCCTGATGCTCTTTAAAACGAAACTTATATTTATCTGATGTATGTATTTTTAATTCTTCTAAGTTATTGATTATATCTAAAGAGTTGCAGATTCTTCTGAAAAAGTGCTCGTGTCCATCTTCTCCATGTGGTATTTCTTTGAAAAAGTTTTCGTTATGTACTTTAAAACAGCTTATAACCGCTCCACCATTTAAGTTTTGTTTCTTATATGTATTTATAATTTGTTCAATAGATGCATGGTTTGTTTCTATTTTTTCAAACGTTCCTGCTCTCCATCTCATAATGCCGCTACTCTCTATTAAAGATTTGTTATTTCATTATAAATATCAAAATAAAACCCAGCAACTTTAAAATTGCTGGGTTATCCCTTATTCATATTCGAAACAATAATAACAATTACGCTAAGCACATCATGCCCCGCTACCATCCACATACTCCTATCAAAAATCATCAATGATAACCAAAGCGATATATTAATAGCAGCAAATAATACATATAAAATGAAATCTCTCTTTTGTAGTGCTTCTCTATTCATCAAAATATAAATGAAACCGATAGGAGGCAGAATAAAGCAAAGGAAAAAGACAAATATTTTTCTTAACGACCACGGGTATGAAGCTATTGTCTGCATATGAGTCTCCTTTTCTATTATAGTACTTGCTTTAACATCGGCCTTACTATTCTATATTCATCACCATAAGGTTCCTTTATGATTAAAGGCGATTGATCATCTTTTTTTTCTTCAATCATTGTGAATACTTCTGTTTTTTCTTGTAATGTATTAGATTCACTATTTTTAGTAGGTGCTTTACTTGCTTCAATTTTCTTTGTCACTTCTCCGAGCCTTTGCCCGACTTCTTCTACTTGAGCAGGTTCATCCGTAACGTAGTATTCTTGGTCCTCCCATACTAATATAGGTGGTACTTGTTCTCGTGTGTTACATATTATATAAGTAATACTAGCTACAAGTAGTAGACTTGTTAATAAAAAGAAGATAGCTTTTTTATTCATATACTATTCTCCTTTTCTATTATTTTATTGGATTATACAATATAGCTTCCATGTAGTAAATGGTTTTTGTGGTAATTTTTAGGTTTTTATACAAAAAGAAAAACCTTACAAAAAGTAAGGTTTCATTTTTAAAATTTATAATGATTGAGTAATTAATACAATCATTACGATGATCGCTATAAACATAACAACTAAACAGCCAATCATTTTATAAAATCCTCGTTTCGTTAACGTCCCGCCTTGAACGTCTTTACGAATGAATAGGAACACCGCTAAAAATAAAACGATCCCCATACCAAAAGCATACATCATTTGCATATGTTAATCTTCCTTTCTCTCTTCCATCTTAATATCTTTTTGCCAAAACAACAAATGAGATAAAGACGGTACTCATTGTAAGTGCCATAAGTATATGTAATAGTTCAACCGCAGATAGTGTCATTACTTTTAAATTTAAGCCGATAGAGAAAAGGAGATAATACGCTGTTAATGCAAAAAAACTGAAGAACATCCCTTTATAACGAATGAGTTTCATTCGCTCATCTTTTTCTTTAAATTGCGGGTGTAAGTAACTTAAGCAGAAACACATAATCATCATTGCTAGTAACGTATAAGTAGGACTTGGTGGTGCTGAATGTGTCATTATACCTGCTAGTATCATAAATCCACTCATAATTAAAAAGATAATTCCCATAATAACAAAATACTTTTGTGAATCATTCATCCTTTCTCCCCCTCTTCTTTTCCTTCATAAATAAATACATGTTCTATCGTTGTTTGAAATGTTTTCGCTATTTCAAATGCTAATGGAAGTGATGGATCATATTTCCCTTTTTCAATTGAAATGATGGTTTGTCTGGAAACTCCAAGTTTCTCAGCCAATTTTTCTTGAGATAGTCCAAATTTTTTTCGATATTCGACCATTTTATTTTCCAAGGAAATTTCTCCCTCCTCCCTTATATCGAGTATATATGTAAAGTAAACTTTACGTCAAGTTTCCTTTACATATATTTCAGTTTGTTTCACGCTATTTATCCCGCATTAACAGGCAGTAAGACTCCCACCTCAAAATTCAGTGAATACGAGGAATTTAGGTGGGAAATAACTGCCCGATTGGTGAAGGCTAATAATCAGTGGTGGATGGACAAACCCCACACTGATTAAAGTTTCACTTTATTATAGAAGAAACTTTTTCAATTTCAGCACGTCTATTTTGTAATGCAACATGGAACAATGTATATATCCGTTACTATATCCCTTCTCCATTTTTATAAAAATTTAATATCTCCATATTTGTTTTATCCTTTTAAAATATTTCATTTGCCGCTTTATTAGATGAAATGCGTTATTTGTTTTACGGTATTTTTCGGCATATTAATAGAAACTAACGGTTTATGAAGCATTTTTTATGTTTAGCCACTTTTTTTGTAGAAATCCTTCGTTTTCCTTTCAATATTTAACACTACCGAAATAAAGTTTACTCTAAATTCATAATCTTTTATTTTTTATACTATATTCCGTTATATTGTTGTATAATATCAATGAAAGCGCTTATTATTTCAATATACATAATTCGAACTTTATTTTATCGAAACATTCTAACTATTATACCTATATGTAAATGCAACAATTATAGTTGTTAGTGTAGGTATACCAAATATATCCACTCCATTTTTCTGTAAAATTACTTTATAACATGAAAGATTAACTTGGGTGATAAGTTATTGTGAATGTTTTTTTACAAAACAGATAAGTAATAGTGTTTGGTATTATGTAAATTATTGTAATAAC
>Ga0105250_10001608_pt1 | contig 12098 bp, 9 predicted proteins | sample KBSS54metaG_FD_80425 | JGI IMG/M metagenome (GOLD analysis project Ga0105250, IMG submission 80425) | Switchgrass rhizosphere microbial communities from Kellogg Biological Station, Michigan, USA - KBS S5-4 metaG | ecosystem: Host-associated > Plants > Roots > Rhizosphere > Soil | place...
ACTGAACATGGCCCTCGGCAGTGTGGCGATGTGTGTGGGCGTTACGGTAGCCAGTGCGAGCAGCATCTATGGTGTCAACCATACCCACTGGGCCATCAACCGGTTCAGTGTCGATGGCCGTTCGGCGATTGACATTATTGGCCCGTATCAAGGTGGCGGAGGAGGGTGCTGTTACATGGCTCCAGATCAGTGGCGGCCAGAAATGATGGTACGGGTCGATTGGGAAACCGGGGTAGGAGGCTCAAGGGGATTTCCTGGATTTGCTGATGAGGCGAAGTACAAGGCCTGGCGGCGAGAAATCCTGGCGCAAAAGCGCAGGCATAGCAAAGTCGTCCCCGTCCCGGATTACACCGACCAGAAAGTCTGCGGCATCACCGTCCACTTCCTGCCCTGCGACGATATACAGGTCACCACCTCCTGTTACGCCTATGGCAGCCCTGAATACCCAATCAAACAATCTCTACATCTGCCGGAGCCGCAGTCATGCCCTCAGTAAGCCACGCCATACAACTGGAGGTCGTAGGATGAAACCCTTTGTTCGGCAAGGTGATGCATTACACGAATTCGGCGGTGAAGTGCTTGCGGGCCATTACCTGTGTGAGGGCTTGCCAATCGCCTGCGTGGGTGATGCCGTGCGTTGCAACCTGCATGGCGTGAACCAGATCTCGCAGGGCAGCGAGTTGGTATTGATCGACGGCATGCCGGCAGCACTGGATGGCCATCGATGTGCGTGCGGTTGCGCATTGGTCAGTTCGCTTCCCGACACGTTGGCGGAGTCATGAAGCCGGCCGTAGCTACGACGCCCTACCCGGAGGTATCCGCCCCGGCCTACACGCGCTGGCTGCTGGCGGGTGCAGTGCTGTTGGGCATGCTGGTCAGCGGGACAGTGGCATTGCGTTCGCTGATTGAGCCGCCGCTGTTGATGTTAACGGCAATCGTTGTGGTGCTGCTGTGGGCGTCGGCATTGTCACTGCGAGTGCTGCGTTATCGCATCAACCGCTACAACGCGCAGTGCTACGACCAAGCCATCGCGTTTGAACACCAGGCTTGGTGGGCGCGCCATCGGCAGAAGGCCGGGTTGCTGCAGTCGGTGCTGGTGAGCCCGGTTTGCGCTCAGCCTGAACAGGTTACCGCTTTGTTCGAGGCCGATGCCGCGCCCCCGGTAGTCTCGCCTTCCCTGCAGGCGCCTGCCATTCGCCTTGCGCAGGTGCTATCGCCTGAGGGCTCGGCGCGAGAGTGCGAGCTCGCGGTGCTGCTTGCATTGAAGTGGCAGGCTCTCCGGGACGGGGCGCAGGCACTGCAGCCCTTGTCCTGCTACTGGCAGGGCTCTGCAGCGGGTTGGCAGGCATTTAGAGAGCAAGTGGCGTTGGGCAGCCCCGAGGTGATCCTGCCAGAAGAACCTTTGTCCTGGGAGGGTTTGCAAAGCCTGGACGTGATTATTGACCACCTGCATGCAGCACCGGCTGGCACCCGCATTTTGTGTGCAGGTTCCCAGAGCACTGTGCCGGACAGTGCACAGCGAATGCCTGCCGGCGAAGCCGCGGTGCTCTGGGTGCTAGGCAAAACCGGTCTAGTAATGCTGCCTAGGGGCGAATGGTTTGCAGGTGGCGCTGAATCGCTCGCCGCGGTGGCCGAACGTGCGTTGGAGCAAAGTGAAATGAGAGCACCCGCAGCGGCTTGTGCATCGCTTTCCCAGCCTGGCGAGCAAGACGAGCCCGCCTTGCTCTGGCGTGTGAAAGCACAGCGTCAGGACGCCAATTTCGGGGCTTTGGGCGGTCTGGAAGCTCTGGTAATGCAAACCGTGGCGGCCTGGTACGCCGAGCAGCACGGCACCCCCTGCGCCTGGTTGGCATCCGACCCTGATCACGCCCTGACTCTTGGAATAGTGACGCTTGATGACCCAAACAACTGAACTGAAAAAAATGTCGCTGATAGGCACGTTACTGCTGTTGGCTTGGCTGCTTGCCGCTTTGGTGGCCTTGGTAGCCGCCGGGTGGTGGCTATGGGCCGGCATGCCGGAAGGCGACGCAACCTTGCGCAGTGTGCTCCTCAATGGGCTGCTGGGTTGGATGCTGTGCTACTGCCTGGTAGTGGTGACATGGTTGATGGTGCAGCGTGATATCTGGGCAATGGTGCGCCGTGCACATACGCCGCCTGCACAAGTGCCATCCCCTCTCCAACACCGAAATCGAGAAGAGGTTTCAAGCCATCTGCGTAACCATTACGGCATTTTCTGGCGCTGGCGTGTGCGCGTTTACCTGTTGGTGGGTGAGCCTGAGCAGATTGAGGCGATAGCGCCGACACTGGTCAGCCAACAGTGGTTGGAGGGGCGGGGATATCTGCTGTTGTGGGGCGGTAGCCTGCAACAGCCGTTGAATGAAACCCTGAGTGGTCGCTGGGCCGGATTGCAGCGTAGGCATGGCTACCATGGAGTGATCTGGGTGATGGACAAGGTGCAACTTGACGATTCCAGTGCAATGGCTATCGGCTCCCGGCGCTTGCAGGCACTGGCCTCTGGCTGGCAGTTGCCGCTGCACCTGTGGCAGGTCTGCGACAGTGACTGGGCTCAGGACGGTCGCCCCGTGCAACCTGTCGGCTGCATGCTACCCCAACCTTTCACGCCAGCGGGGATGGCGAGCTGTTTGAACCGGTTGCAGCGGCCTCTGCGTGAGCAGGGCCTGAAGCAGATGCAGCAGGCAACTCACCATGACTTCTTGCTGAGGTTATCGCGAGAAATGCGCGCGGAGGGTGTGGAGCGTTGGCAGGAAATACTCACGAACTTGTCGACAACGCGTGGTATCGCGGTGCGCGGCCTCTGGTTCGGTTTGCCAATGGCGAAACGTGAAAATGTGGCTCCCGATCATTACTGGCAATTGAACCCAGCCTGGCCTGAAGTGTTTGGTCAACGCGAGGCAAAACCCACTCGCCTGAGTTGGAACCTGCCCCGGGCAATCAATGTTGCTCTGTTATCCGTCATTGCTTTCTGGTGTGTGGGCATGATGGTGTCGTTCTTTATCAACCGTGCTGAAGCTGTGCGTATCAGCCAGTCACTGGTGAACCTGCAACACCCAGCCGAAGACATTGACCCACTGGCGACCCTGCGCGAACTCAGCCTTGACGTTTCTCGCCTGGCCTACCGCGTCGATCACGGAGCCCCTTGGTACTATCGTTTCGGCCTGGACCGTTCCCGCGCCCTGCGTGATGCAGCCTGGCCGCATTATATGCAGGTGATTCACCAGCACTTGCGTGACCCGGCCGCGTCCACCTTGCAAACTCAGCTCGGCAGTTTGGTCAAGCTCCCGCCAGGCAGCCCCGAACGTGCACGGCGCACCCCGCAAGCCTACGCTCAGCTCAAAGCTTACCTGATGCTGGCTCGACCAGAGAAAGCTAATGCCGGCTTCTTGGTGCAGGCTTTGGGCAAGGTCGAACCCGGCCTGTGGACATTCTACGCCGAGAACCTGCCCAACCACCCCGAATGGGCAATCAAGCCCAACCCACGCTTGATTGGCCAGGTTCGCCAGGTCCTGCTCGCTGAACTGGGCCAACGCAACGCCGAAGCCACGCTGTATCAGCAAATCCTCGACACCGCTGCAAACCACTATCCCCCGCTGGCCTTGCAGCAGATGGTTGGCGACGCAGACGCGCCTACCCTGTTCACCAGCACCGATCACGTCCCCGGCGTGTTCACCCGCGAAGCCTGGGAGGGCCAAGTCCGCGCGGCCATCGATGACGCTGCCAAGGCCCGTCGGGAGGAAATCGACTGGGTACTGAGTGACAACGTCGGTGATGTCGCGGCAGAGTTGAGCCCTGAGCAACTGAAAGAGCGGCTGACAGCGCGCTATTTTCGGGATTACAGCAGCGCATGGCTGGCCTTTCTCAATAGCCTGCGCTGGCAACAGAGCGACAGCCTGCATGACGTGATCGGCCAGTTGACAGTGATGAGCGATGCACGCCAGTCGCCCTTGATCGCCCTGATGAACACCCTGAGTTACCAAGGGCAAGCGGGTGTCCGTGGCCAGGCCCTGGCCGACTCGCTGATTGAGTCGGCGCAGAAGCTGGTCGGGCAGAAAGCGCCGCCGATGGTCGATCAGCTTGCTCAAGCGCCTGGCGGCCCACTCGACAGTACGTTCGGCCCGCTGATGGCCTTGCTCGGCAAAGACCCCGAGGGCCGAGCCGGCAACAATCAGCTAAGCCTGCAAGCCTTCCTCACGCGCGTCACAAGCGTGCGCCTGAAGCTGCAGCAGATAACCAATGCCCCAGACCCGCAGGCCATGACGCAAGCGCTGGCGCAGACCGTGTTTCAAGGCAAGGGCGTCGACCTGACTGATGCGCAGTCCTACGGCAACCTGATTGCCGCGAGCCTGGGCGCAGAATGGGGCCCTGTGGCCCATGCGTTGTTCGTGCAGCCGTTGACGCAGGCCTGGCAGCAGATCCTGCAGCCTTCATCAGCGGGCCTTAACCGGGATTGGCAGCGCGCCATCGTCGATGAGTGGCACGGCGCATTCGACAACCGTTACCCGTTCGCCGCTTCCAGCAGTGATGCATCCCTGCCAATGCTCGGGCAGATGATTCGCGCCGACTCCGGGCGCATCGAGCAGTTTCTGAACCAACAGCTCAATGGCCTGGTACGCAAAGAGGGGAGTCGCTGGGTGATCGATCCCCGTCAGAGCCAGGGCCTGCGGTTCAATCCTGCCTTCCTGGACGCAATAAACCAACTCAGCCAATTGGCGGATGTGCTGTACACCGACGGCGGCATGGGGATGAGCTTCGAACTGCGAGGCAAGCCGGTACAGGACGTGGTGCAGACCACCTTCGTGCTCAACGGCGAAAAGCATCATTACTTCAACCAGCGCGAGCGCTGGCAGCGCTTTCGCTGGCCAGGGCAGGGCGACCATCCCGGCATCAGCCTGACCTGGACCAGCATCCATGGTGGAGAGCGACTGTATGCGGACTACCAGGGCACCTGGGGCTTGATTCGCCTGCTTGAGGAGGCGAGCGTGGCAGCGCTGGACGACGGCGACAGCCGTTTTCGGGTGGTGCTGAGCGCGCCAGATGGGCTGGGCCTGACCTGGCACCTGCGTACGGAGCTGGCGGAAGGCCCGCTGGCATTGCTCAAGTTGCGCAGCTTCCGCCTGCCCAGGGACATCTTTCTTGTGGACGATGCGCGCTACGCGCAGAACGGAGGCCCGCAATGAGCCTGAAAAGCCTGGTCGCCAGTTGCCTGCCGGATGACGATGCACTCGTGGTGGCCCGAGAGCATGGGCAATGCTGGGAAGCCTGGTTGTCACCCATCAGTGCTGACGCGCCTGCCGGTGAAGACCCCGGCTATGACGACGATTTCCAGCGCATGCGCGAAGAAGTCAACCGGCTCTCCGGGGCTGATGTGGAACTGGTCGCACAACTGGCACAACAACTGCTAAAGCATGCCTGCAAAGACCTGCGCGTCGCGACGTATTACCTGTGGGCCCGCTTGCACAAGGACGGGGAGCCCGGGCTGGCAGACGGCTTGAACCTGCTGGCCGCGTTGCTGGAGCGTTATGCCGCGCACATCCTGCCGGCACGGCCCAACAGCCGGAAAATGGCCCTGGAGTGGCTAGCGGGCAACCGGATGCTGGCAAGCCTGTCGCTGTACCCCCAGGTGGTCAAGGCCGAGGCCCAGCGTACCGTGGCCGCACTGGTGTGGCTGGAGCAGGGCTTCAGCGCCTGGCCGCAAGACCACCGGCCACGCTTGGGTGGCCTATACACCGCACTGTCTGCTCGCTTGGCTGTGGCCGGCGGCGTAGATGCGATTGTTCCGCAAACCAGCCATGAGCCCGCGTCGAGCAACAGCGCTGCCGACCCGAACCCGTCGTCGATCAAGTCCGGGCGTGACCTGCTAGACAGTGGGCGGGGGCTGGCCGGGTACCTGCGTGAACAACCCGAGGGTTGGTTGGCTGCGCATCGGCTCATGAAAAGCCTGCGCTGGGACACCGTGCATCAGGTACCACCGCAAGACACACAGGGCATTACCCGTCTGGCGCCCCCACGCGGTGAATACCGCGCCCAGCTCAAACGCTTGCTTCTGCAACAAAGCTGGAGCGAATTGATTGATCTGGCCGAGCGGATGTATGCCGAAGGGGTCAACCATTTCTGGTTGGATCTGCAATGGTACCTGCATCAGGCTTTGAGTAAATCAGCCCATCCACACACTGGTTGGGCGGACATCGTCAAACACGACCTGTGCATGCTGTTGCAGCGTTTGCCTGGGCTGGAAGCGCTGTATTGGAGCGATGGCTCGGCATTTGCCGATGAAACCACACGCGCGTGGATCAACCAGCACGTCAGTGCTAGCCGCCCGGAGCAGTGGTTACCCGCAACAGCTTCGGCAACCACGTCGGCAACCTGCGAAATCCTCGCGCTTGAACCCGAGGCGCTGGCGCAAGCCGATGCTGAGGGTGTGGAGCAGGCGCTGGCATGGCTTGCAAACCGGCCTGATGCACAGGCCGGGCGACAACGCTGGTTGTTGCGCCTGCTGATGGCCCGGGTGGCCGATCAGTACGGCAAGGCCGAGTTGGCCATTCATTTGTTCACTGAACTGGATACCGCCGCGCACCGCCACGCACTGACCGACTGGGAGCCCGATCTGATCTTCGAGGTCAAGGCACGGTTGCTCAAGCTGCTGCGCTTGAAAGCCCAGCGCAACGATGCCGACCGGCCAGCCCTGGCGCGGCAGATGGAACAGCAGTTGGCGGCGCTGGTAGCCATTGACCCGGTACGTGCTGCGGTGCTGTGCAGCTAACTCACATTGATCAGGATCCTGTTTTGAGTAAGGACAACCCAACCCTACGGTACTTCGATGCCGAGATGCGCTACCTGCGCGAAGCGGGTAAAGAATTTGCACAGGCGTTTCCAGACCGCGCGGCGCAGCTGAATCTGGATAAACCTGGGGCGCAGGACCCCTATGTGGAGCGCCTGTTCGAGGGCTTCGCGTTCTTGATGGGGCGTCTGCGAGAAAAGCTGGACGACGACTTGCCCGAGCTGACCGAGGGACTGGTCAGCCTGCTGTGGCCGCACTACCTGCGCACCATCCCCTCGCTAGCCATCGTTGAGCTGATGCCTGATGTCTGCCAGATGAAAGGCAGCGAATCCATTGCCAGGGGGTTCCAGGTGCTGTCTCAGCCAGTGGGTCCGCAACGTACCCGCTGTCGCTATTGCACGACACAGGATTTGCCGCTTCAGCCGCTCACGCTTGACACCGTGCGTATTGATCACGAGCCTGATGGGCGTGCGGTGCTACGTTTGCGCTTCCTGTGCGGGGAGATGGCAGATTGGACCCGGGTGGATCTTGCTCAGATAGCGCTGTACCTGAACGCTGATGCCGCATTGGCCAGTGCACTGCATCAAGCACTGACCTTGAAGGTACAGGCGCTGTATGTGCGCATGCCGGGCGAGCCAGAACGTCAGGTGCTTGAAGGCCACTTCAAGCCCAAGGGCTTCGCTGACGATGACCGCCTTTGGCCCAAAGGTGATAGTGCGTTCAGTGGCTATCAGCTGCTGCTTGAGTACTTCACTTTCCGCGAAAAAATCATGTTCGTGACGTTGTGCGGCTTGGAGTCGTTGTCATTGCCACTGGGCGCTGCCTGGTTCGAGCTTGACGTCGTGCTATGTGAAGCATGGTCGCATGCCTTCACGCCCAACGAGGAGCACATCCGTTTACACGCGGTCCCCGTGATCAATTTGTTTCCACTGGACGCGGATCCGCTCAACCTGGATCCGTTGCAGAACGAGTACCTGCTTCGCCCGATGCGGCTGCAGGACGGTCACACGGAAATCTATTCCGTAGACAGGGTCTCCGGTTCGAAGAACAGTGTCCGTCAGGACTACGTGCCGTTCAGCAGCTTTCGCCACAAGGGTGGAATGCTCCGCGATGAAGCCCCGGAGAGGTACTTTCATACCCGCCTCAGGCAGGGCGCCAATGGCCTGCATGACACCTGGCTGATCCTGGGCGGGGAAGGCTTTGACAAGGATGTGTTGCTCAAGCGCAAAAGCCTGTCACTGCGCCTTACCGGGACCAATGGCCAGCTGCCGCGCAAGGCCCTGCGCAGTACCTTGCTCGATGCTGCCGCGCAATCCACCCAGGCCGGGCTGCAGGTGCGCAACCTGACCTCACCCACGCTGCCGTGCTACCCGCCGAATCGTGACCGTTTCCACTGGCGAGTGCTGAGCCACCTGGGCTCGAACTTCTTGCCCATGCTCAACAGTGCTGAAGTGCTGCGTGGCACGTTGGCCTTGTATGAGTGGACGGGTAGCGAAACCAATCGCCGTCGTTTGGAGGCCATCGTTGATGTCAAGCATCACCTTATCCAGCGATTCGAAAAAGGCTTCCTGCTGCGCGGCGTGGATATCGAGGTGACGATCGACAGTAATGGCTTTTCGGGGGAAGGGGACATCTGCCTGTTCGGTGAAATGCTCAGCCGGTTCTTCGCGCTGTATGCCGACATCCACCTGTGCACGCAACTGACGTTGATCTTGCAACCTACCGGGAGGTGCCTGCGATGGAGCGAACATCACAGTCAGCGTATTCCAGGCTGAGGGCTGAGGGGCTATTACATGTAATGGAGGGGCAGGTGGCCTCGGCCAATGTGTATCGCTTCTGTCAGTTGCTGGAGCAGGTAATGGTCGATCACCCACCGTTGGGCAGTACCGCACACCCGGGGGATGACGGGGTCCGCTTTCGGCCCGACCCTGGCATGGGCTTCCCCGCGAGTGAGTTGAAGGCCATAGAGTTCGACGAATCCTGTCCTGATCGCCCTATTACCGTACGCACGCGGCTACTGGGTTTGTATGGTGTTGATTCGCCGCTGCCCACGGCCTATCTGGACGACATTGCCCAGCGCCGTGAGGGCCATGAAGCGATCGAGGCGTTTCTCGATATCTTCAACCATCGGGTGTTCACCCAGTTTTATCGGATCTGGCGCAAGTACTCGTATCCCGCGACTTTTGAGGCGGGCGGGCGCGATGCGACCTCACAGTGCTTGCTGGGCTTGATCGGGCTTGGGGTACCGGGTACGGCCGAACGTATCGCCACACCGATGTCACGCTTTCTGGCGTTGCTCAGCGTAATGCGCTTGCCCACCCGCAACGCAGAGGGGATTGCCGCGTTGGTGAAGTTGCTGGCCCCAAGCACGCAAGCATACGTAACCGGGCATTGGCCGCAGCGGGTTGTACTCCAACGGCTGGCCAGCCTCGCAATTGACAGCCCGGTCAGTCTTTCACAAGGCACGCCGCTAGGCGCTGTCGGACTAGATGCCAACAGCCAGTTGCGCCTGCTGCTGCATACCGACGACCCGGATGATGCGCGTGAATGGCTACCTGGTGGTCGGCTGCTGCTCGACTTGCTGGTGCTGCTGGAGGTGTATCTCGGGTGGCGCTGTACGGCCAAGCTACAGCTGTCGATTCCGCTGCACCTGTTGCCGGCGCCGGTACTGGGCCGTATCCAAGTCAGGTTGGGAATGACTGCAGTATTGGGTTTGCCGACGAGCGAAGAGGCAGTGGCCCACCCCAGCACCATCACTGTCAACCTGGGCCGATATCAAGGCCTGCAACTCAATCCTTGCAACAGGGAGGTACAGCATGTCGCGTACCGCTGCTGAACGCGTCACTGTCGTGGCGCTGGCGACACTGCTGGGCGGCTGTGGCCTCACCCAGAAGGTGGTGGACGGCACCACCTCCACGGCCCATGCAGTTTTCTACAAGCAAGTCAAAACGCTGCATCTGGATTTTACAGGGCGGTCGGCGATGAACACCGCCAGTGCGGACATGAGTGGGCTATCGGTCCCGGTGTTGGTACGTGTTTACCAGTTGCGCGATCACGAGGCACTGGGCAGGGCAACCTACGACGATCTGGCAAGCCATGGCGAGCGGGTTCTGGGTGGCGACTTACTCAATGAAAAGGCCGTGGTGGTCAAACCTGGGGCGGCAGCTCAGCTCAGCACGCCGTTGCAGAGTGAGGCCCAATATATTGGCGTCATTGCCTTGTTCAGAAGCCCGGACAATGTGCAGAACGCGTGGCGTCTGACTTTGCAGCGTGCTGACCTGTACCCGGACAAGCCCAGGGTTATCGAACTCGGTGACAACCGGTTGAAGTTGCGCCCGCGTACCGAGGACTGAGCAAATGGTTGAACCAGGCCCTTCGCTTTACGAAACGCTGCTGCAGAATTTCAGCGGGGAGTTGGAACTGGGGAGGGTCACTGACGATGACCAGCTGACGCTTTCGGTTCTGGACAATCTTCAGCGCATTCTCAACAGCCGTGCCGGAACACTCGCCCATCTGCCGGACTATGGCTTGCCGGATATGGGGACGGTTTTACAAGGGCTGCCGGCCTCGGCCCATGGCTTGATGAATGACATCGTGAACACGCTGCGCAGGTATGAACCGCGGCTCGCAGAGGTGCGCATCGGATTGCTTCCTCAGCAACAGCCGGGTCATCTGGAATACGCACTCGACGTGCTCATCAAGGGGGGTGGCCGGGTCACGTTTGGCACCACGCTTGCGCCTGAGGGCAGGGTGGTTGTGCGCCACCTGAAGCAGGAAGGCTATCTCTCCAAGCCATAGATCTACGACAAGGGGGCCACATGACGGCGCTTTTTGAAATGCGGGTTCGCCTGGGTGGGGACCCAGGCAGTTTTGATGAGTTCAGAGTGTTGCATGGTGAACTGGCCAAGCTTAACCACCCAGCGTGTCCCGACGTTGACTGGGTGAAAGTTGAAGCATTGTGCTTACGGCTCTTCGAACTTAACGGGGTAGAGTTGCAGACGGCAGCGTCCTTTGTACTGGCGCGCAGTTATCGTACGGGCCTCGCTGGTTTGACCGAAGGGGTGGCGCTGCTCTCTACAATCATGGACCAGTGGCCGCATTTGTGGCCCGTGCAGGCTTCAGCTCGCATCGATCTCATCGCCTGGTTGTTCGCTCAGCTACATCCTTTGATTCGAACAATGGACTGGGGAAGGTCGAACTGGTCGGCACTGAGTGAACTGACTGTTGAGCTGGGGCGGATGGAGCACCGTCTGGAGCAACTTGGCCACGCACCTTTAGCTTCGCTTACGGTTTTCCGACACCAGATCAGCAGTGTGGTGCAGCGGGTATCGGGAAGCAGGGATGTGCCGATGCCGCTTCCTTTGCAAGCCTGGGCGCCGCGTGGTGAGCCAGTGGTCAGTCCTCAGATCGGGTCTGTTGTTTCGGTGCCGCCGACCTACACATTTGTAGTCGAGCCTTCAGTACAGAAGCGCGCTTTGTTGCCGTGGTTGCTGACATTGACGGTCAGCAGTGTCTTTGTGGGTTGGCTAGGCTGGCAAGAGTGGGCATCCAGGAAAGCCAATGAGCCCCGCACGCCTGAGCCGATCCAGCTCGACAGTTTGAATCTGTTCGACCCTGGCAGTGCAGAACTCAAGCCCGGTTCAACCAGGCTGCTGATCAACGCACTGGTTGACATCAAGGCCCAGCCGGGTTGGCTGATCGTTATCTCCGGGCATGCGGATGCGCGGGGTGATGCCGTCAAAAATCTTGAACTGTCCCGAGCCCGAGCCTCTGCCGTGCGCGACTGGATGCAGCGTATGGGGGATATTCCAGACAGTTGTTTTGCTGTTCAGGGCGTGGCAGCCAGCCAGCCGGTTAGCAGCAATGACACCCTCGATGGTCGAGCAGAGAATCGGCGTGTGGACATCCGAATAGTGCCGCAAAGCCATGCGTGCGAGGAAATGGTAGAGCGATGACATTCAGATAGAGCCGCGTAGTGAAAGTGACCATTGAGTGAGAAGCGAGACAGCCTCAAAACCAGAGAAAATCAACGTGATCTCTGGAGCAGCTTGAGTGGCTTGTTGACTATGAACTACTCAATGCTTTTCCAGCCACATACCCGAAAGTCATCCCCGGCCCAAGGGTAATACCCCCACTCGGGTAGTACCCGCCCATCACGCTGTGCATGTCGTTACCCACTGCAAACAGCCCGGGTATCGGCTGCCCCGCGTGGTCCAGCACACGGGCCGAGGCGTCTGTGCCCAGTCCAGCGAAAGTGCCAAGGCTGCCTGGCAGCAGTTTCACCGCGTAAAACGGCCCCTTC
>Ga0105250_10001610_pt1 | contig 12083 bp, 12 predicted proteins | sample KBSS54metaG_FD_80425 | JGI IMG/M metagenome (GOLD analysis project Ga0105250, IMG submission 80425) | Switchgrass rhizosphere microbial communities from Kellogg Biological Station, Michigan, USA - KBS S5-4 metaG | ecosystem: Host-associated > Plants > Roots > Rhizosphere > Soil | place...
CGTTTATAGTTGAGGATCTGGATACGCTCTTGCGCAAAGTATCGGAGTATGGCTGGAAAACACCAGGTAAACCTCAGACAGTCTTATCAGGTCCCATGCAGGGAACCAGAGTAATTTATTTACAAAGCCCCGATGGACAGACGCTGGAGTTGATGGAGCACGGTCAATGAAGTCCACCTGGCATAGCCCGTTATCGGCTTATTTGAAACATTGATCTTTGCAATGTCCGCTTCTGGCACAATACGGGCTCACATCAGGACCGGCGGGTTGCCCTGGCGCAAACCCTCTTCTTATTAAGTGTGAGTGTTCGCCAGGCCTCTTTCTGTCGGCCTACATTCCCAGACTGGCCAGCAGGTCATCCACATCATCCTGACTGGCAGGCGTTTCTGATGCGGAAGCGGGTTTAGAAGGCGCATTACGTTCGGCGCTGCTATGTGAGCCTGCGTTATCACGGATGACCTGTATCAGTTGCTGCTCCGCCTGGTTCAGCACGGCCATCATCGCCTGCACAATTTGTCCTGTGAGATCCTGGAACCCCTGCGACATCATTATCGCGTGCAGTTGCTGTTGTGTCAGACCCGTGACACGAGGGACGTCATTCAGCAAGGCAACGGTATCTGTAGCTAATGCCTGGGTCTGTTCTTTGTCTGACAGCGTCCCGGAAGTGGCATCCCAGCGTTGTGTGAGTTTCTCCGCTTTTTCTCCCAGCTCAGTTTGCAGAGGCTGCGTGATTTCCACGCTGTTGATTACGCCCTCTGCTGCTTCGCGGGTCATTGTGACGACATAACCCAGCCTTTCACGGGCGTTCGGAATGCTTCCCGCCACATCGGCAATGGTTTTATCAAGCCCCAGCTGTTGCAGACTGTCGCGAAGCTGCCGCAGGATGTGGCCAGCACGCGCCGTAATTTCGCCAATTTCCTGATGCTTACTATGAATGTCGGATGGTGACATGGATGTTGTTTCCTGCGTACAGAGTGTCGATACCTGAGGTTATCGGCAGCTCTCGGCAGATTTTTAAATTTCCCAGGAATTTTTCCTCAGGTAAAAAGTGACATGATGACAATGAGGCGGCATTGGCTGAACGTCATCAGGCTGGTGGAAGCGAGAAATAACCCTGATTAAATCGTCAATGGGTAACATATCGTCCAGTTATAGTTGACCCTCGCCAATTTTAAATCCCCGGTAACATCGCCAAAATTAACGGCTTGGCGTTCAAAAATATACTGACGCAGAGAAGTGGGTAGAAAATCGGCGCCGTAGCGCAGAACGGTGCTGTGCCAGAAAGGGGCGGGTAATGGGCTGCCACTGTGACGCAGCTGCAATTCATTCTTCCATTGAGAATTCAAAACGCTTTCGCAGAAGGACTGGCGCATAGCGATTGCAGTACTGTCAGGGATTCCCGCCAGCAACAACTGGCTGGGCAACGCAACCAACCGAAGGTCTCGTATAACGATTCGTTTTGCATCAAATCCAGTCCAGATCTTCGTCAATTCTGCCACTTTTTCTGGCAGTGGCTCGTTTTCGTTCATGAACGGCAGAGTCAGGGGCAGGAAGGTAAAATGGAAACCCTCCGGGGGAAGAACATCAGCAAGTGGGTCATCTTTTGTGAGCTGCTGCAATTCACCAATAAGACGCGAGGCATCCAGAGAAACAGGGGGCTGTATACCCGAGGCAAGAGCCAGCCTGACGGGATCGTAATAGTTTCCCTGTTTAATATCCCCAACTCCTGCATTTTTCGCCCAGATGGCGGTGGTGTTTTCGTTTGTTGAACGATAGAGGTTTTGCAGACTCATCGATGACAGACCTTTTGGAATAAGAATGAATACAGGCTTTTACCCTGCTATTTCTGCCCGGTATTTTACGCTATTTAATTAATTATTTAGTGTTCACCTGCCCTTAAACAGACAATCAGGGGACAGATCAGGACAACATAAAGCGGACGCATAGAATCCATCCAGTCTCTCTGATATTGATGACGCTAAAGCACGTCTGTTGAGGGAGAAAAGATGAATTTTTTTAGCAGTAAAGAATTTACTGGCTCAAGAGCATGGGACTCACTGCATATTGCCAGCTTTGATAATGTCAGCGTGAAACTTCACTGGACCGATCAGCCTTACAAGTGGCACATCAACGATGGACAGGAAGTTTTTGCTGTCATGGATGGATGCGTTGAAATGCAATATAAGGAACAGGGCGAAGTTAAAAGCCGTGTTCTCAACGCCGGTGATATCTTTTACGCCAGTGAAGGAACCGAGCATATCGCGCGCCCACAGGGCATCGCACGCGTGCTGGTTATTGAAAAAGAGGGCTCGGTTTAATCAGAGTGTTTCTTTATCGGGTCAGGCCTGATAATCCGTGACGAAACGGGATATCTCCTCTCCCAGACTGAGCAGAAATGATTCGCGTGAAGGATGGGTATCTATTATGTGCGGCGGCAGCGTGTTCATAAAAGTAAAATGGCCCGCATCCTTAACCACGTAAACATCAATTACCGTTTCTGATTCTGATTGCATAAACAGCGCTTGCGACGGCGGTGTCAGAGTGTCCTTTTCGCCTGTCCAGATCTTCACCGGCACATTGAGGGATGCGAGTGCCGAGGGGGCTTTAAAAAAGTCCGCCGCAGGCGCTAACAGGAACAGTTGATTTAAAACCTGACTGCCTGCAAACGTCACCTTCTCTCCGGCTCGGGTCCACGCCTCCGCGCCGACTTGCATCAACAGAATCACGGCGCCGAGGGAGTGCCCGACACCGGCAATCGATTCATAATCATGACCAAAATTATCCAGAGCGAGGGCAAGCCTCTGGCTACGATCCAGCAGGTCAATCTTTGAGGGTGTGGGTGAGGTCAACCGATCAAAATGCGGTGCGACCACCGCAATACCATTCCGGTTAAAGGTCTGCAAGAACGCCAGATGACGCAATGGACTTCCTCCAGTACCGGCTGCGAAAAGGATGCATTGCCTGGCCTCTTTCGCTCTTAATAGCGGGACCTCAAAATCCTTACCGGCATGCCGGATGACAGCGGTTTCCACCTTCTCGCTATAAATCATAAAGCCGACTCCCTGCTGAAACATGAGTCCCGTGATACTAACCCATCGCGTGTGAAACGATAGTTTTTGCCCACTCCGGAACCCGGCCTTGCAGCTTTGCTGCGCTTACTGCGACGCCTCTGCCAGTAATGCCGCCTGCACAGCAGGGCGCGCGCTGATCCTCGTCCGATAAGCCACCAGCGCTGGCCAGCGCGCCAGTTCAATGTTGAAGAATTTGCACCAGCCCAGCACGGTGTACAGATAGGCATCAGCAACGCCGAACGACGTCCCCATCAGAAAGGCTTTATCGGTCAGCGAAGTCTGCAGATAGTCGAACCGCCGGAACAGCTTCTCGCGAAAAATCGTCAGAACATTGTCGGGCAGGGACGTGTTAAACAGCAGCGCAGACCCCGCATGAATTTCACTGGTAATAAAGTTAAGCCACTCCTGCAGACGAACCCTCTCCCAGCTTCCTGCTGGCGGTGCCAGCTTGCTTTCTGGTTTCAGGTCAGCGAGATACTGCACAATCGCTGGCCCTTCCGTCAGTATCTGCCCGTCATCCAGTTCCAGCGCAGCGACATAGCCTTTGGGATTGATAGAGCGAAAGTCATGCCCGTCAGCGGTGAGCTTGCTCCTGTTGTCCACTTTAACCAGCTCAAACGCTATTGCCAGTTCGCGCAGCACGATGTGGGGCGAAAGCGAACAGGTATCCGGGGCGTAGTAGAGTTTCATCTTTTCTCCGATAACATTGAAAGCGGGTAGCGTGTGTTGTGTCTGAATACACTGTGCTCAGTCTGACTGTTGCTGTAAAATTAATGTTTAATAAATTAACTATAAGCCTGGCTACTGATGACTGTGATGAATCTTCAACACTGGCGCCTGCTGGTGGCGGTGGCTGATGCCAGTAACATCTCGCGCGGCGCTGAAGCGACGGGCATGACCCAATCTGCTGCCAGTCAGGCGATTGCCCAGTTAGAGTCCTCGCTGGGGTTCCCGTTGTTCGTGCGGGAGCGTCGTCACATCGGTATAACCGCCCTGGGTGAGCAGGTGATTGAACATGCCCGAACGATGGTGGCGCAGCTCAATGCTATTCGCGAACTGGCTGATGCGCACAGGGGTTTAAAAGGCGAACGTATCCGGCTTGCCAGCTTCCCCTCGGTCACTTCTACACTTTTGCCTGGCTTGCTGCGGAGCTTTAAGCGTCTGCATCCGGACATGGATGTGGTGGTGCTTGAAGGGACTGATGAGGAAGTGGAGGCGTGGCTGGCAGCAGACACCGTTGAGCTTGGGGTGGTGATGAACCCCGCGCCCGGACGTGCTGACGTGATATTAGGACAGGACGCCTGGGTTGCGGTGATGCCTGCCAGCTCTTCGCAGGCTAGCGCGAACGGCATCACCCTGCAGGAACTGGCAGACCAGCCCTTTGTGCTTGCGACAGGCGGCTGCGTGGTGAATGGGAGAAGCCTGATCGAACAGGCGGGCCATCAGCTTACCGACGTGCGGGTAAAAGTCCGCGACTGGATCAGTGCCTGCCTGCTGGTGCGAGAAGGGATGGGGGTTGCACTAGTGCCGGAATCTGCCCTGCCAGCGGAGCTGCGCGGCCTGACCGTGCTGCCGGTAATCCCTGCGGTGCACCGTGAGTTCGGGCTGGTCTGTTCACGCGCCGGAAAAGCTTCTGATGCCACGCAGATACTCCTGAAAGGCGTGCGAAAAGGGCAGGGACACCAGGCGGCATGCTGACCAGGCGGAACAATCGACATCACTCAGAATTCGCGTAAATGGTCGAAAAGCGGGTAAAGCCGGGGCTGATTCACAAATAAAGCGCCTTGCTCGCCCGGCGTCTGCTTCATTAAGCATCAATCGCTTTTGTCATTCCGGCCACGTCGGGATTGGGTGAGGTAAACAGGATAGCCAGGCAGCACAAGGGCAGTCACCGTCATCGCGGGCATGCTGGCACTGCTTGCGCTTTTAAACACGATCGGTCCTTTCTTTATGTGGTCAGAAATACAGACTGGAAATGGATATTCGCATTGGCTCCCTTATCAGCTGCGATGAGGGAGCCGATGACAAACGGCTTATGCGCTTTGCGACGCTTCGGCCGATTCTTCTTTCATTAATGCCCTGACCGTCTGATGGCGATGCCAGTAAAGGCCGAGAGTATTTTTAAAGGCTTCAATCTCTTTCTTCAGACCGGGTAAGGGGATCTCACTGCGCTTTTTACCTTTAGCGTTCGGCTGCTCATGCTGTAGGTAGAGCTTATCCCGGCCGAAATTACGAATGACATTGATGTTTTTTACGTTATCCCACTCCAGCAGTTCGGCGGTTTTCGGTGACACGATGCCCTGCCAGGTGATGACAATCTGCGAGCCATCTTTAAGCGTGTAAGGCACATTGGGGAAATGCTTCAGCACCAGCGCGGTTTCCATCTCACCCTCAGGCTGATAACGCCAGGCCAGGCTTTCCTCATGCACTGAAGAGAAGTCGCGTTCATATTTCTGCCACAACTGCTGCTCGATCTCGTTGGCAACCGGCATCAAATCAACCCAGCTCTTGGCCGGGAAATCGGCGGCGACCGCTGCATAGTCGGCTTCGTCAATGTTGTATCCGACGTTGCGCATCCTTTCTGCCAGCGGCGGGTGTGAGTCAAAGGGGTGCGGCACATTCTGTTCGCGGACAACGCTGATAAAGTCCGGAGACGCGACATGCTCAGGCAGACCGGCAGCGATAGCTTTACTGATCCCCAGTTCATTTTCATGCAGCGTCCGGTTATTAAAGAAGTTTCGCTCAACTTCACTGCGGTAACTGGCATAGGCGGATACTTTGATCAGCGATTCGATAATCGCGGCGGGGGAGACCAGCGTTGAGGCATTGCGATCCGCCACAAACTCACGTTCACGGCTGTTGCGCTGCCATGCCAGTTCAAACAGCATGCGATAGAGGTAGAGCGGATAGTACACGATCAGTGTTGCCAGATTCTGACCCATCAATTGCATGTAGAGGTCAAAGCGATGCAGCTTCGGTCCCAGCAGTGCGCCGGAAGCGGTGTCACCTTCATGCAGGTGTGTCAGCTCATGGACCATCACGCCATCAGCCTGCGCAACGGTGAGCTGACGCAGCAGCGGAATGCTGACATAGAGTTTACGACCGGTAAGCGGGTGTCCGTTTACGCTGAGTGGGGCTTCGGTCACGTAAAAGTTGGTATCGATGCCCGCAACGATATGATCGGGGGGCGTGGTGCCGACTCTGGCGGCCAGCATATCAATCTGTGACCAGAGTGCCGGAGCGGCTTCGCGGGTCACGACTTCACCTTCAATACTCTCTTCCGGCGGGAGTTTTTTGAAGATGCCTTTAATCATGTAATACATGCCGGCCAGCACCAGCAGGCCTACGGCCATCACCAGCTTTGGATAGTAGGTTTGCGTGAAGAAAGCGGTACCCCAGAATGAGAGCCAGACCAGCATGCCGCCCTGAACCATAACTTCCAGTGAACAGGCCAGCATCAGGAATTTGCGGGCCAGCGCCAGACTGATCACTTGTCCCTTGCGGCTTTTAAAAGCCAGCGCACTGAACAATAGCACCATTAGCAGGACAACGCCGCTGCCGATCAGCGTCCAGAAAGCCACTTTATCCATCATGTAGAACTGCCACAACTCGGATTGCGGTGCGCAGACGGCGTTTTTGTAATCCTGCAGATTTTCATCGACCGGGCCGCAGACGCTGGACGGCGGGTTCTGCTGCAAAAATGTCTGCAGTTTGCCGGTATCCTGATGTTGCTCCTGCGCATCGTTCATAAAGAACTGGGTGTACTGCTGATCGAGTTGCGCATTGCCGTATTCAGCAAAAACCAGAGTAATAACAGGTACCAGAAACAGTGTGAACAGCAGCCAGAGAAATACCTTCAGATAACCCTTTTTCAATTCCGTTAATGATTTCAAAATAATAACATCCTATATGTCAGTGAAAGGGAGAAGCTGCTGACATCAGGAAGTTCTCAACAAGAATATCCTGGCCCCGACTATGCCGTGCGGGGCACGTAAGCGCTTCAGAGAGAGTGTAATGAGTGCAATGAGATTATAATCCAGTCTGAACTCATTTTGAAAAGCCCGGAAAATATTTCTGGATGTTTTTCATTGCCCGTTCGCTATTCTTCGGGCGGCTCACGTTGCTCAGGCATAACACCGATAATTTGAGTTAAAGTTTATTATTTATTTTGGTCAGCCTCCGCCATGAAGTTTAAAAAGCTGCCTTCCTGCTGACCCTATACCAGATTTTATATTTTGCCAGTTGCGCTGAAAAAAATTACCAGCGCATCCCTTTAAAGGGGTTCCAGCCGTTATCGCCTTTTCGCTCTTTCAGGTAATAATTGTAATTTGTACTCATGCCGTACAGTGCATTAAAGCCATAGGCCAGGCCGCCCTGAAGATATCGTGGGAACTCCATGCCCGCTATCGCTAAAGCGATGATCAAAATAATATAAACAGCCATCATAATTAAAATCAGCATGATGTTCTTCTTCCACAGGCCGAGTACAAACAGATAAATCGGGCCAAAAACGAAGGCAATTAAATTCATGTTCACTCTGAATTTTTGCCTGAAAGGCAGTTGCTTCAGTGCCTGTCTGAAGCCGGGTGAACTGGGAGCACCATAACGGTCGAAAAAATCAAAGCGGGCCTGCCACCTCGCACTGTATTCTTTAGATCTGTTCTCTTTACCATTATTTTCAGTGAGTTGTTCCATATGAACCTCCATGCTTTACACGAAATCTGACGATCACCATACTGTTTCATCCGGATGACAGCGGCATAAATGTCTCCCACCGAAACAGCCGATGCAAATGTTAAAAAACGCGATTTCTCAGCCGCGATTCATTCACACTAAAATAATAGCGCAGTGCAACAAACAGCAGTGCCGCATCCGGCGAGCAATATTAATGGCACACTGGATCCGGGATAAGCAACAACCTCAGGAAATAATCCTGGCGGCATCAGGCGTTTTATAACGAATCGGGCTGATATGCCCTGAACGGGGCAGGGAGAATATTAGCACCAAAGAAAATATCGCTACAATGATAAAAATATGTTAATTTCCAGAAAATAATTTCTCGTTCCTCACCCATCTATAGGATATAAATATGATCGCCTGGAGCGGAGTCGGGTTTTTTGTCGCACTATTAATTTGTGCTGCTTATCTGCTGTGTAAATGGGTGCTGGATTTTTATTACTATGATGGTTTTTTTGTCGCGCATTTATGGGCGACAGGCGCAACGCTCATCGTTGCTGCCCTCTTTTGTGCGCTCTTCGTCTGGGCGCTCCGGCAGGAAAAATGGCTGGACTCCATCGCAACGGCGACCAAAAGTGAGCCGATGATGGCCCCCGAAAAAACCCACAATTTCTTTTTTATCCCCGTTCTTTACTGGCCGATAATTTTGTTATTGCTCGGTTCAGGGATCTGTATTTACGACCTGACCCGATAACGCCTCTGCCTCGCCGACACCCGATTCGGTGTCAGTGAAATGGAAATAGCCACTACACGAAGGAGTTCACGGTGAAATTACGTCAATCATTAAACATTATGGGTGCGCTCTGCCTGACGGCTGCACTTGGCAGCACCCCGATGATCGCATCAGCAGCCGAAGCGAAAACAGCACAGGCTGCAAACACGCAGAATCAGACGATCTCGTTGCTGGATGGCAAACAGACTTTCAACCTGCAGGGTTATGAAAAGCAGCCTGTTCCGGGCGGTGGACCTGGAACCATGTATGTAAACAAGCAGGAAAAACGCGTCTTGATCATTGGCGAAGAAGAGATCCCGTTGATTGCGCGCGGTGGCAGTGACGCTGATTTTCTTGAAGGCGGGAAGTCTATCAAAGACAAGCAGAAGCAGGCGTCACCTTCTTATACGGTGATCAGTGAGAAAACTGAGAATGACAATGGTCTGCCCGTTTATCACATTGAAGCCACTGACAAAATGGGGGGTAATGATGTTCAACAGGCGACGCTGCTGGCGGTTGCCAACAAGAAATTCACCGTTATTCAGGTGGTTTCAAATCACAAAGATAAAGCTGGCCACCTGAAAGCGGTTAATAACATTCTTGGTAAATAAGCCGGGACAGCGGGTCAGTAAGAGAAGGGATTGTGGGTGAGTCATGCGTTTACTCAGCCGGTAATGCCTTCTCTGTCCCCGGTTTTTTCCAGGTCTTAAAACATAAAAGGCCGTTTCCGGCCTCTCGTTATCTCCCCCAGATACTCACTTCAGGCCGCACGCACCTGAGGCATTTCAATATCCGTACTGATGCGTGCGCCCTCGGCATCAAATACTATGCAGTGATGCGGATGGAAAGACGGACGCAGCGTCTGGTAAGGGCGGAAATGCACATCACCCGGCAGCAGCATTTTGAAGCCGTCGTGGCCATGGCTCTGACCAAACAGATAGGTGTTGTTGCCGAGTCGCTCAACCACCTCACAGTGGAAGTCGATGTTCAGTGGCGCATCGCCGTTGATCTGTAACTGTTCCGGCCGGATACCCAGCGTGATCTCATCACCGGGCTGCAGCTGACGGATTGGTGAGGGGAGTTGCAGCCGGTGTTCGCCGTCATTTATCAGGGCGACCAGCCCGGAGGGGCCACACTGCTCCACGCGCGCGGGCAGGAAATTCATCTTAGGTGATCCGATAAAGCCCGCGACAAAGCGGTTAATCGGGTTGTAGTAGAGTTCCATGGGCGAACCGACCTGTTCCACCTTGCCGTAATTCATCACCACAATCTTATCGGCCAGCGTCATCGCCTCCGTCTGATCATGTGTCACATAGACCATGGTGGTTTTCAGCTCCTGATGCAGCTTAGCAATGTGCAGCCGCATATCGACACGCAGTTCCGCATCCAGGTTCGACAAGGGCTCATCAAACATAAACACCCGAGGATTACGGACAATAGCGCGGCCAATCGCAACACGCTGACGCTGCCCGCCAGAAAGTTGTTTAGGTTTACGATCCAGCAGATGCGCCAGCTGCAGCGTCTTCGCCACCATCTCCACCTGATGCTGAATCTGCGCCTTTGGCAGACCGTTCACTTTCAGACCGTAGCCGATATTCTCCGCCACCGTCATATGGGGATAGAGCGCGTAACTCTGAAACACCATCGCCACGCCGCGGTGCGAGGGTGCGACATCATTCATCACCTCATCCCCAATCAAAATCTCGCCTTCACTGATCTCTTCCAGACCGGCAATCAGCCTCAGCAGCGTGGATTTACCGCAGCCTGATGGACCGACAAAGACGGCAAATTCACCGGCCTCAATATCGAGCGCAATATTTTTCAGCGTTTCTGTTTTACCAAAGCGTTTGGTGACGTTTCTCAATCTGATACTGGACATGCTAATCCTCACAACAAGATGTCTGGCGGCTAAAATGTATGACGTATAACAGTTGATCATTTTTCACGTCAGCCCTGATGGTGCCTGTGTTGACTATAACGTTCAGCCAGAGTGCACCCTATCGCTGTTTTTGATTTCTGTAATACCGATCACACATTGGTGCAAACGGGCTGGAGCGCAGCACCTGTTCCGCGTAGCTTATGGCTCAAATGCGATACGTTATTCACTCTTCACATGCCTGATAAATCCTTATTCAGCGTGTGTCTGAAAAAAGAACAACAGCAAATGACAGCTAAAATGTCATACCTTCACACGAGGCCAGCAATGAAAATTAAAATCAGCGTTACGCTACTCCTGTCAGCATTGATGCTTAATCAATCCGTCTGGGCCGCTCAGCAACTTACCGTCTGGGAAGACATTAAAAAATCAGACGGCATTAAAACGGCGATCGCCGATTTTCAGAAACAGTTTGGCGTTGAAGTGAAAGTACAGGAGATGCCGTTTGCACAGCAGATCGAAAAGCTGCGCCTGGATGGTCCGGCAGGCATCGGACCCGATGTGCTGGTGATCCCCAACGACCAGCTTGGCAGCGCAGTCGTGCAGGGCTTGCTGGCACCACTGAAAATCGACACGGCAGAACAGAGCGCCTACACCCCGTCAGCGATGGCGGCTTTTACTCAGAACAACGTGGTCTATGGTGTCCCCAAGGCGGTTGAAACGCTGGTGCTGATCTACAACAAAGATCTTTTGCCTGCGCCGCTGAAAACCCTGGATGAGTATCGTGTGTTCTCGCAGAAGCAGCGCGAGGCAAAACAGTATGGCCTGCTCGCGAAGTTTGACCAGATTTACTACAGCTGGGGCGTGATGGCGCCAATGGGGTCTTACATCTTTGGCAAAGACGCTAAAGGCGCGGTTAACACTAAAGATATCGGGCTGAACACGCCAGGCAGCGTGGAGGCGGTGACTTACCTCAAGCGCTTCTTCAGCGAAGGATTGCTGCCAGGCGGCATCATGGGCGACAACGGCCTGAACGCTATCGACTCCCTGTTTACCGAGAAGAAAGCGGCGGCGGTGATTAACGGGCCATGGGCGTTCCAGCCCTATCAGGCTGCCGGTATCAACTATGGCGTGGCACCGCTGCCACTACTGCCCAACGGCAAGCCAATGAGCTCCTTCCTGGGTGTAAAAGGCTATGTGGTGTCCACCTGGAGTAAAGATCAGGCGCTGGCGCAGAAATTCCTCACCTTTATTAACCAGCCGCAGTATGTGAAAGAGCGCTATCAGAAAACGCAGGAGATCCCGCCCGTTACAGCATTGATGAACGATCCGATTATTAAAAATGATGAGAAGGCCAATGCGGTCGCAGTGCAGGCGGCACGTGCGTCAGCCATGCCAGGCGTACCAGAGATGCAGGAAGTGTGGGGGCCGGCCAATGCGGCGCTGGAGCTGAGCGTTTCAGGCAAGCAGGAGCCAAAAGCGGCGCTGGATAACGCGGTGAAGCAGATCACCATGCAGATTGAAGCGATGCAGGCCAGCAACCAGTAATGCGGGTTCGCGGGATAACCGTACAGGATAAGGATCAGAGTGTGGCTATATCTTCCGATGAACATCTGGTGACGGCTAAGCCGCCGCGTCGTCATGCGACCACCGGTGCGCTGCTGGCACTGCTGCCTGGCTTTGGCCA
>Ga0105250_10001613_pt1 | contig 12064 bp, 13 predicted proteins | sample KBSS54metaG_FD_80425 | JGI IMG/M metagenome (GOLD analysis project Ga0105250, IMG submission 80425) | Switchgrass rhizosphere microbial communities from Kellogg Biological Station, Michigan, USA - KBS S5-4 metaG | ecosystem: Host-associated > Plants > Roots > Rhizosphere > Soil | place...
AACCCCGCCGATGATGGCTGAGGTTTGCAGCGCGGCGTCTTCCAGCTTGGCCACACCGACGGCGACGATCACCGCCTTGGCGCGCACATAGATCGCCTGGGCGGCCTTGGTGATCGCCGAGTCAGCACCGAAAGCGGCGATTGCCTCGCGCTCGGACGTGAGCAGCACCAGCTCGCCGGCCTTGGCCGTGCCGCCGCCGAGAATGCCCGGGGTGAAAGTGTCGCAAAGACCGATGATCGAGGACGACGGCAGCGAGATAGTGCGCGCACCGTTATCAATCAGCGTGGTCGTCACGCCGTGAAAAAAAGAATCAGCCATAAAGGGCAATCTCCAGAAACGAAAAAGCCCCGCATAAGCGAGGCTGTGTGGGGTGTTGGTGTTACGCGTAACGGAAAAGAAAACGCCCCGTCAGTGCGGGGCGTTTATTGGATCTGATCGGCGAGCCAAGAAGGCGCCGGCGGCCGATGATCAACCAGCGGAAACTCCCCCGCTTCTGGCCAGTTGCGCAGCGCCCGGCGATACACCTGAAGCTCGGAATATTGGTCGACCGTGATTGAGGTCGCGCCGCCCTCCTCAATCTCGTCACGATTTCGAGAAACCAGAGGATCGGTCAGGACCAGTTGCGCGTCACGCCAAGCGCGCTCGATAGCCGCCAGCTCCTCGGGATCGAGTGACGGCGAATCGATCAGCATGGGGCAACTGCCCTCCCAGCAAATCACTTGGCCCTGGCTTTCACCAATCAGCAGCACCATATGAGCATCAGCTGAGATTTCAACCACGTCATCCGGCATTGAGACGTGAATACTGCTATCGAAAAAACTACGCTCAGATTTTGAAGCGAACATAAAATCCCCTTAGCAGCCGATAGCCAACCATTCGAAAGAAAGCTGCTGCGCAGTACCAGCCTGCCCCGATTGCGCTAGCGTCGTATAGAAGGTAGCACCTTGGTTGGTGTAACCCCCAACGCTCGCTGTTGAGTTGTAAGCCGCCATATTCCTTGGCGTTGTAAACACCCGTAAGCATGCATTTGGAAATTTGATAGGGAACGTAACGGCCGCAGTACCTGCCGCATTCGCCGTCCCCATGCCCCACTGCATAACTATGCCGCTCGATGACTTCTTCCAGCCAAAATCCGACGTCAAGGCAGCGAACAGTGGCGAGTACTTCAACGCCGCATCGCCGCCATCAAGGTTCCATCCGTCACCCGTTACAAGGCGCCGAAACACCGCATAGGTTTGCGGAACTAAAACCAGCGTTGCCACTGGGCCGGAAACACTGGAAAGGGTGTCGCCACTACCGGGTTTAGCCTTTACCGTGCAGCCGGAAGTACCGATAACCGTAATCAATGAACCAGCAGGCACGGTAGAAGCGGCGGGCAGGGTAACCGTCCCAACAGCAGTAATACCAACAAGCTGGCCCACACTGGATGCAGTTAGAACCGTGTCGCCCGCATAGTTGACTTGACTCGAATAACTACCCTGCGACCTCTGCGCAAACTCAGTCGTAGCGAGCTTTTGGCTGGCATCAAACTGCGCTGGGGTATTGGCCGTCGGATTGATCAGCGCCGGCGAGTTGATCGGCGCGAAGCCTTGCGTCACGTTCTGGAACGTCAACGCCGTAGTGCCCAGCACAATCACCCCGTCAGTGATCAATTGCCAACGGGTGTCGGCCAACATAGCACCCTGCTCAACCGACACCAGCAACGCCGACGTCACCTCTGTACTTGAGTCAGCATCTACCGCACGCGACCAGCCGGCCGCCGCTGCAACCCAAATGCCATTGTCCTTGGCGGCGTTCTGGTTTTTTACCAACACCCGATCACCAGCAGCCAGCGCCACGCCATCAATGGACTGAAGCCCCGTCAACGCAATGTTGGCCGTGGTCGCAACCCGCACCGACTGCTTGCTGTCGAGTTTGTACAACTCTTCCAGAATCTTCGCATCGACGTACTCGCGAGTCGCCAAGACTACCGCTGGGTCAATCTTGAGCTGAATGTTGCCCGTGCTGGTGACAATGAAGTTCATCCGCACGATCTGCGTGCGCCCCGAGCCTTGCGACAGCAGCGGCTTGAAGCTTGGCGCACAGTTGGCCACAGCCACCAGATCGCCGTCCGCATCGTAGAGGCCTATTTCGCGGATCCACTTACCGCCTTCATCGGCCGGAATGATCTGCTCGGCGATGATCACCGCCGGGTTGACCGGGTCGATCTTCAGTTGGTTGAGCGGCTTGCGACGCCACTCGTTGATCAGTTTGGTTTGCGACGCGCTGGGGATCGGCTCGGTGCCATTGGCATCACCCACGCCCATTTGCGTGATCAGCCAGGGAATGCCGAGCGCGTCGGCGTTCGCTTGCTTGGCCATCCCCACGTTCGTGAGGATCGCGAAAAACTGCGAGTTCGCATCAATCATAATAAACGTCCAGGGTGTCTATGGTGTGTTCGCGGCCGACCACGCCGAAGCTGCCGGTGACCTCGATGTCACGCATGACGGGTGGGTAAACGTCGATTTCGTCGCCGTCGTAGAGGGATACGGCGATATCTAAGTTGCCTTGGGTTTCCAGGCTAATCGCCAGCCCGGTCAGGTGCCGCGTGACGGGCTTGGCGTCGTCAATCAGGCGCTCTAGCTCCTGATACATCTCTTCGGTGATGCCGGTATCCAGCACCCCGACCTTCAGCGCGAAGGTGCCCGGCACACCCTCGGGCACGGTCTTGAACCACTCGACAATCTCAATCAGATAGCCCAGCGGCTCGACCACGCGGCGCAGTGCGCCGATCGTGCCCTTGTGCTTGTGGATGTAGAAAGACGCCTTGATGGCCGCGCGCTTGGTCGCCTCAGACCACCGGTAGTCCCAGCGATCGACCGACCATGCCCACGCCAGATGCGGCAGCAGCTCGACGGGGCAGGTGTCGGGGTTGTACAGCGTGCGCAGCGGGACAATCGTCCGATCGTAGAAAGCCGCCTCGATTGCCCGCTCCAGTGGCGTGCTATTGCTCGGCAACAGGCTTTTCATGTCGCCCCCGCCATCGTCACGTCGTAACCGACACACCATGCCGCCTGCGCCTTGGTAGGTGCCAGATCCTGCCAGCCCACCAACTCGACCCGAGAAACGCCGGCAATGTGCAGTTGAGCGTCCACAGCCGAGCGCGCCACCTCAACCCCCAGCCGTTTACGCGGGTTGATCCACGCGGCAAGACGGCGTTTCGCTTCGGTCAGACTGGCGTCACCCTCCGGGCCGGCGCTGCTCATGTGCAGGATGGCGTCGATCCGGTACTCAAGGATCTGCGCGCTTTGCACTTTCACGCGATCGCCGACCGGCCGGGTGTCTTCGTCGTCCAGTGCCAAACGCACCTCGTCCAGCAGCTCGGCGCTGGCCTCGCCTTTGCCCTCGGTACTCAGCACCGTTACCGTAACGTTGCACGGCGCCGGGCTTTCGGCCGTAGCGTCCGCGACCAACCCCGAAGCGTTGCGCGTGTGCAGGATGTAACTGTTACGCGGCCCCGCCGTGGTCAGGCCCTCATAAGCCAGTTGGATGCGTTCGCGGTACGCGTCGTGTTCTTCTAGGACTTCAGGCACTGGCGGCGTGGCCGTCAGGTCCTCGGCCTGAATCACCAGGCGCGGCAGATTGACGTTGCCGCCAAGCTGATCGAGGTCAGTGCCGGTCGCGTAGGCCAGCAGCAGCGCCTTGGCCCCATCGTTGACCCGGGCACGGTTGCCGAGCTTGTTATAGGCCCCGACCTCCAGCAGCTTGACCACCGGATCTGACTCAAGGTTGGCCGTCCAGTTGTCGCCCATGCCCGCGCGAAACATGCTCAGGCTGTCTTCGTAGGTTTCTTCGAAGTCCAGCGGCTCCAGCACGTCCGGCGCCGGCAGTGCGGACAGATCCAAGATACTCATACGCTCACCTCGGCCAGAAAGTCGTCGCCCAGGTATTCGCCGGCAACAACCAAATCAATTTTCCCGCCCAGCACAGACCGCACCTTCACGCTCTTGAGCTTCACGCGCGGCTCCCATCGGCCGAGCGCTCGCGCGGCCTCAGCCTGCACCGAGCTGATCCAGCCGGCATTAACCGGCAAGTCCACATAGGTGCGTAGCTTGCTGCCGTAGTCGGGCCGCTCTCGGCGACTGCCCAACGGGGTGCTGAGAATGTCGCCGATGGACTGAATAACGCTGTCGATGCCGGTAATGGGCTGGCCTGTTTGGCGATCCATTCCGATCATCTGCGTTACTCCTGGGCTTCAAGTTCGGGATGGGATTTCAGGAACTTCACAGCCTGCTCATCTGACGCCGAGACGTCGACCGAGGCGCCGACCACGGCGAGCGTGCGCTTGGTCCCAGGAATGCACAGGGTGCGCGAGGTGAAGACCGTGTCGCGAAACTTCAAACGCAGATCCGTCGACGTCGACGCATCAGCGCCGGGCGTTGCAGTGGCCTTGGCCATGGGTTTCCTCCAGACACAAAAAAGCCCGCACTTGGCGGGCTGGATGGTTGATTAATGCTTGTGGTGGTTGTCGCTATCGCCGACCGCCATGATGTTCCCTGTGGCGTCGATATTGCCCGTTACGAGTAACGGGCCGTCGATGTTGACCGGGCCTTTGATGTTCACAGTGGCCTCAATGTCGACCATCCCAGACTTCACCGTCACGGCGTTATCCGTAACGACAAGTTCGGTACCGCCAACCTTGATTGTCACCGTCCCGGTCGGCAGGGTGATGGTGTAGCTCTTGGCCTGCCAGTCGTAGACCAGTGAGCCGCCATCATCGAAACGCCAGACCTCGACGTGGTCGCGGTTGTCCGGCTGGCCACCGGCATCGCCGTACAGCCCCGGGATAAAGGTTCCCATGCCGGCCTGCCCGCTGGGGTTAAGCAATACCCCCTGCTCGCCCATGCTCGGCGCCCGCCAGTTCCGCGCCTTGCCTGCCGCGAGGCTGTGCCAGCGCACCCAGGCGCTGGTCCATTCGCCATTTGATACCCGAACCGTGCCGGCCGGCAGATCAACCCCCACCACCGCGCAGGGCATCAGCATGGCCGCAATCATGCGGTCATGCTCGGCCAGCGCGTAGGCACTCATGCCGGTGACTCCGGCGGGAAAAACTCCGGTTTCTTGTCGTCGTTGAAACCAAACAACAGCGAACCCGGCGGCTCGTCCGGCCAAGGCCATTCAAACTCACCGACCTCAAAGGCCTGCGTCCACTGCACCGACCACATAACGAACTGTTCAAGGTCGGGCGTCGGCGCCTCGGGCTGGGCGTGGATGTTATCCGGCGGAGCGGTGACAAAATCCAGACCCCACATCTGGTAATTCAGAATCGCGACCATCTGCGAAGCCAAAATAGCCGCCTGCAGCGAGGCCTTATCGCGTGTCGCGTCGACCAGAATGCACGACTGAAAACGGCCGATCAGTGCCGTTTTGCCTTCGCCTCGATCGGTGCCCAGGGTCATGTCCGTCAGCCCGAAAAGCAGTGCCGGCGTTTCCACCAAAGAACCCAGCTCGGGGAAGTGCTCGACGTGCAGGAACCGAGGCATGGCCGCCGCGATCGTGCTGGCCATTGCCTCATGTAATGTCGTCAGTTCGCTCATTGCCCACACTCAACACCAGATCGACCATGCCGGCACCGTCGGGCTTCAAGCGGCTGACCTTGTAGCGGCCGCCGCCCAAATAGGCCGGCAAATCGATGGTAAGAAAGTCGCCCTTTTTGATATCAGGCACGTCGACCAACCGCACGGTTAGAGTCGGCTCCAGCACCGCGTCCGCATTGATCGCCGAACCCAAGCGCACCGCCCCGCCCTTGCCGCCACCAATTTCGGCGCCGACAAACGGCGAGGCAAAGGCCCCTTTGATCGGCCGGCCGTCGGCCAGCGTCGCCGGGTCGCCCAAGCGATCGACCAGCACGGCGTCCATGCGGGCCGCCAGCTCACGAAAGCGCCCGGCGTCCATCACTGAATCAACAGCGCAGTAGCGAAGCCGCCAGAGACGTCAGAGGTCAACTTGCCGAACGGCACTGAATCAGCGACGGCCGGGGCCACCAAAACGCCCGCCAGCACGTTGACCTTCTGGCCCTGCAACAGCGCGCCCTCTGCCGGCAGACGCCATTCGCCGTCGGTGATGCCGACCATTTTGGCGCCATTGACACCGGTGGAAGTGGGCACCACCACCATGTCATTCAACACCAACGGAACACCCGAAAAAGCCCCGGCAACCGGGGCCGTAAAGTTCACAGTCTGACCTGTACCAACGTGATTCTTGGCCATGCCAATTACTCCTTTGCAGAAATGAAAAACCCCGCACAGCGCGGGGTTCCGATGATTCGGCCGATTACTTGCCGAGCGACTTGTTCAGGCCGCGAGAATCGAGCGGGGCCACGCCGGCATCGATCCGCACCTTGCTGACCACACCGTCAACGGTGAAGCCTTGGGTCTGCTCGATATACGGCTGATCCACGCCGTCCAGATAGGCGACCTCGATAGTGTCGGTGCCTTGTTTGGCGGCCAGATACCACTCGATCGCCGAAACATCGTCCAGACGCGGCTCGGCGATCACCTCGGCAAAGTTGCGGATCGGGTTGTCGATGCCGGCATTGCTTTGCGCGCCCGGCACCGAAGCGGAACGAATCAATTGATTCGCCTTGTCTTCCAGGCACACCGGCACCAGCACAAAGCCCGGGCGGATGTTCAACGTCCGCGACTTGGTGCCTTCGGCCGCCGGCGACTTCTGCAACGCCATGGCGGTCTTAGCCGCGCTCAGCGCCTCGATCGACAGCGCCGAAGTGGCACCCTTGAGCAGGTTTTTGCGATCGGCGTGATACAGCGCCTTGCCGTCGCTCAGATTTGGGCCGGTGGTCAGTACGTCATACACCAGATCGCCGATCGTGCCGCGCGCCGCCAGCCCCATGTTGTAAGGCACGGTACTGAGCTGGTCGAGGTCATCGTTGATGATCGCCTGACGAGTGATGCCGAACAGCTCGCCATAGGTGGCCAGACGGATCGCTTCGCCGCGATCGCTGGTGGTGATGTACTTGTACTCAGCACCTGGGCGAACTTCACGCAGGCTGCCAAAGGCACCCATGCCCACACGCTTGACGGTTTTAAAGTCGCTGAGGCGGCCTTTCTTCGTCCACTTGTCGAAGGTTTCCGGCGCTTCGTCCCAGCCCAGCAGCACCGACTTGCCGGCGATATCGAGCAGGATGTTGCCGAAGTCGCTGGAATCGTGAGTGAACGCCAGACCCACCATCTGCATGGGGTTATACGACGCCACGACAATGCCGCGATCGGTCAGCGACGCCCGGGCCAGCTCGCGCAGGCTCATGTAGTTATAGGCGTTGTCCTTCTGCACCTCGGCCTGACCGATGCGACTGGCGATTGAGGCACGCACCGAGTCACCCACCAGATTGCCGTTGGAAATGTGGCCGTGAATGATCTGCGAACCGGTTGGAGTGGTGCCCGCGCCCATCGCTGCCAGCAGCTTCGCGTTGGCCGTTTCGATCGTGCAATTCACGTCATTCAGACACTCGGTCAGCAGCGCGGCGTGAGGCGCAGCAAACGGCGCTGCAAACGCGGCAGTGATCGCCGTGCGGCGTGTGCCTTCGTCGGCCAGCGCCTGAGCGCGGATCTGCTCGGGAGTCTGATTCGCCGGCGGTGTGACCGCCGCCGGCGGGGTGACTGCTGCCGGGGGAGTAACCGCAGCCGGCGGAGTGACTGAGGCGCGCGGCGGGGTCAGCAGATTCTTGAAGTCTGGTGGCATTTTGGTGAACTCCTGCATACGTTGCGAATTGATTTGAGCGAAGGCCTTGAGAGGTTCAAGAATTTTGTGCGCGAAACCGGCCTCCACCGCCTCGCTGCCAAACATCCACGTTTCCGCCTCGAGCAAGGCGTGGATTTCTTCAGCGGTCTTGCCAGTAGCCTCGACATACGCCTGTACCAGCGAACCCTCGACCTGATCGAGCAGCTCGGCATAGCGGCGCATGGCCTCGGCGTCACCGCCCTGAATCCCCCAGGGCTTGTGGATCATGATTGCCGCGTTTTCGGGAATGCTTCGGGTATTGGCCGCCATGAGAATCACGCTGCCCATGGACGCGGCAAGGGCGCCCACCTCGCCGTCAATGTGGGCCGGGTGATGCTTGAGCATGTTGTAAATCGCAATCCCGTCGAACACTTCGCCGCCGGGTGAATTCACGTACATGTTGATTTGCGACACGTTACCGAGCGCTTTGAGGTCCTTGGCGAATTGCTGGGCAGTGATGCCCCACGCGCCAATTTCACCCTCGATACGCAGTTCCGCGATGCTCGTTGACAGCGCGCGCATCGAGTACCAGCTGTCGCCAGCGCTAGTCGTCGTCCCCACTGACGCCTTTGGCCGCATCAGCGGCAGGTTTTTGCGTTTGCTCATTGGTCTGATTCTTCCCATAGAACTTGTGATAGGCGTCCGAGCTGAAGACCAGCCCTTTTTCCCGGTTGTCTTTAATCTCCGCTTCACGCGAACGCTTCAGCTCCTGCGGATTGCGCTGACGTGCCCGGGCCACTTCGGCCTCGTCGGCAAAGCCGCTTTCAGTCAGCAGGTTCCACGCGGTCGCCTCATGCACCGGGTTGATCCACGGCATCACCGGACCCTGATAGATCGCGCCGTAAACTGTCCGAGGATCTACGTCATGGGGCACCTTGATCACGCCGCTCATGATCGCCACGCGCAGCCAGTTGCGATAAACGCGACGGCACCAGTAGTCGATAAAATCGTGCTGCAACTGGTCGTAACCCAGCTGAGCCTCGACCAGCTCCTGCCGCTGGGCCGAATACGTGCCGTCATAGCTGCGCGCCAGACTCGAATAGCCAATGCGCGCACCGGCCGCGACCGCTTTGAGCTGGCCGTTTCGGAATCCTTCAAGAAAGGGATTGGGCCGATCGCTTTTGATCATCCCGACCTCTTCACCGGGCAGCAGCGTGTCGATCACCATGCCCGGCGCCATCTGGAATGTGCGGGCATCCGTACCGGCCTTCGGCGCCACGTAGTCGTCAGGGGATCCCTTCTTGATGTACATGGCCAACGCCGCACTGATACGCGCCGCGACCCGCTCGCTTTCCTCGTAATCCTTGATATCCGCGAGACGGGTGATCACCGCGTGTAGCAGCGGCTGGCCACGGTTCTGACCAATGCGCTTGCGGTAAGCGATGTGAATCATCTGTTCAGCCGGCACCCGCTTGGTGTCCAGCGTCATGCCACGCCCCAGCGAATCGCCGGGATGCTGTTTCAGCAAGTGAAACGCCCGCACCCGGCGCCATGAATTGCGCTCGATGCCCTGAATAATCCCCTTCGACTCGTCGTTTTTCTCCCAGGGCAGAAAGTCCGATTCCAGCAGCTCCAGCGAGTACGGGACCGCGTGCAAGTGCTCGTAATTGGCGATCTTGCCCACCAACTCCTGAGCCAGCGCCTCACCATCACGCAGCCAAGTGCGGCAGATAATTCGCTCCATCTGCGGTCGGGACAATTCCCCGGCCGCCTCCGGCTTCAGCGACCATTCCGCCCAGTGCGATTTGATCAGCGCGGCAAATTCAAGATGCACATCACCGGTCAAGGTCAACGGGATCGGCTCGACAGAAATACCCGGGCCACCCACTACACGTTCTTCCATCCGGTCAAACAGACCGGTAACGATGTCGTGGTTTTGATCCAGCGCCCGGCACTGGTCGCGCATCGACTTGCCAGCATGCTGCAACGCACGATTTGCCCCGCGCGTTTCGCGCTTGGCCTTGTGCGTGCGGCTCGGCTCGGCCGCCTCGAAAGCGCGAATGACGTGCCGGGCTTTCATGCGCTCCATAACCGCGTGCGGGAAGAAAGGCAGCAGCGCCTTGTCGACGACGTTCACGGGAACACCGCCAATGCATGCCCAGGGCGGCCACTGTCTGCCGAGTTCTGAGCCGCCACGCGACGCTCCCAAAACAGGCGGCCGGCCTGAATGTCTTTCAGATCCGACATGACCACTTTCCGGCCCTGAAAAAACGTCTCCTTGCCATCCAGCACGGCAATCTCTGCCGCCAGATAGCGATCCACCATGTCTTGCGCCGTGGGTGCTACAGCCATGCGCCTTGTCCTTTCGTGATCCACGCGCCGGCCTCGTCCGACGACGATGCAGGTTGTGGGGGTGATGGTTCGGCCGTTATGCGTAACGGCTCAGGTTCTACGGCTTGTGGCTCGTCGTCCGGCTCGGGGTCATCCTCGGCCGGCGGCACATGCCACACACCGCTCGGCAGTTGCCGCGCGAGCAAGTCCAGATCAAGACCGAAGCGCGCCTGACTGATGCGCAGCGCGGCCAAGGCGTACACCAAACAATCGAGCGCTTCATTTCGGCGGCCGCCGGCGTCCCAGCGCTGTACGCGCCGGTGCTTGACGATCACCCACTTGCGCCGCTCGGCCGTCAGTTGCCGCAATTCATCCTCGCCGCATAACTCGTCGTTGGCAGGCAAGTGCAGACAACCGGGAACACGAATCCCCGGCGCGTCTGGCTGAATCGTCAAGCGGTTGTAAATCAGCTCCTTGGCGTTATCCGTGCCGACCTCAACGAGGTAGATCCGGCCGCCCTTGACCTTCGTTTTCTTGCGTGGCCACGTCGCGATCGGCTTGCCGTAGGTCGACGCACCGAACACCGGAATGATCCAGTTAACGCCGTGCTTAATGCTTTCCTCGCGCACTTCATCCGAGTAGTGACCGCCTTGGTCCCAGCACGCACGCTCCAGCGTCATCACCGTGCCGTCTGCGCGGACAAAGCGCTTTTTCAGCTCAATGCCCACTTTCTTGCGCAGCTCGACGCTAGCCGGATCACCCTGCAGAACGAACTTGTGAATTAACCAGGCTTCCTCACCCGCGCCGAACCCCCAGAAACGACCCTCATAACGATCGTCTTGTGTGTCGATGCCGCCGAAGATCGCGACCACCCACGGCGGCACCTGGGCATACACCTCGCGGCGTGCCTGTAGGTGCTGCCATTCCAGTTGTTCGCCCTGATCTTCTTCCCAAGCCTCGCCCAACGTGGTGTTGATGAAAGTCTTGAGCTTGCCCCGGTCTTTCTTGACCTTGATCCACTCGCTGACGACTTCCGCCCAGGTGACAAACTCCGAGTACACCGTCCAGATATGGAACGTCACCGAGCGCGGCGCCTGCATGGGCTTGTCCACACTGGTGAACCACTCCATGCCGTCGCGCGTCCAGATCCCGGAACGCTCGCAGATGTAGCGACCGCTGGCCGACGCCGCGATCATTTCGTGGTATTCGAACGTGCAGCCGTGGCCGGACTCGCACGCATACCACGCCTTTTCTACCTGCTTGAGGTCGTTCAGCAGCCACTTGATGCCGAACGGCGTATCGGGGTCGCCCCACTTCAGATGCTGTTCCGTCTGGCAGTGCGGGCACTTGATGTTGAATCGCAGCAGGTGCGGCGAATCATCCGCCGCCCGCGTGATCTGACAGCCCTCACCCGTCGTTTCCTCGCCTTCAACAGCGGGCACAATGGTGGTCGGTGTAGATCCTCGAATCGACTTCTTGAACGTCGCGCCTTCCAGACGCTTATCGCCCAAGATCGTCGGGGCGCCCTCGCCTTCAATGTCCGCGTCGAACTTCGACAGTTCGTCGTAGATCACTTCGTCCGGGCTTTTCTCGCGGTAGTTCTTCGCCGCCGTTCCGCCGAGACACCACAGCATCTTGGCGTTATCGAAACGCTTTTCATCGAGCGTGTTATCTCGATGCTTCATGCCCAACCATGGGGCCAGCGCTTTCACCACCGGCACGTCACGGATCATCGTTTCGATGTGCCGCTTCATCATGCCGTCAGCGTCGCCATCGGTTGGGCACCAGACGATAACGTTGCGTTTCTTGTGCTGGACCTTGTAGCCCATGTTGGCCACCAGCATTTTGGTGTAGCCAACCCGCGCCGATTTCAGCACGTTCACTTCACGGATCAGGTCGTTACCCATCGCGTTGAGAATCGCGACCTGAAAAGGCGCCGTCGTCCAATCGCCCTCTTGATAGGACGACTCGGACGACAGATAGAAATGCTCATCGGCCCATTCAACCGCTGTGCGCG
>Ga0105250_10001616_pt1 | contig 12052 bp, 8 predicted proteins | sample KBSS54metaG_FD_80425 | JGI IMG/M metagenome (GOLD analysis project Ga0105250, IMG submission 80425) | Switchgrass rhizosphere microbial communities from Kellogg Biological Station, Michigan, USA - KBS S5-4 metaG | ecosystem: Host-associated > Plants > Roots > Rhizosphere > Soil | place...
CGATTCCAAGGACGGCGATGGCCGCTTCTTCATCCGCGACATGCTGGACCGCAAGCAGGGCAGCATGGCCTATCCCTGGACCAATCCGGGCGAAACCCAGGCCCGGGACAAGCTCGTCGTCTTCAGCCAGTACGCACCCTGGAACTGGGTCATTGCCACCAGTGCCTACGTGGACGAAGCCGTGTCCGAGACCCGCAGCCTGGTCCTGCAGTTCGCCCTCATGGGCCTGGGCGCCGTGCTGCTGCTGTCGGCGGCATGGTTCTGGCTCATCCGCCGCATGATCGTGCGCCCCTTGAAGCAGGCCAGCCACATGGCCTACGCCATTGCCGATGGCGACCTGACCGTGCGCATCGCCAGCGACCGCCAGGATGAAATCGGCCACCTGCTGGAAGCCATGAACACCACCAGCACGGGCCTGACGCGCGTGGTCGGCAGCGTGAACGAACAGGCCCACAGCGTGGCCCTGGCCAGCGCGGAAATCGCCCAGGGCAACCAGGACCTGGCCGCCCGCACCGAAAGCGAAGCCAGCGCGCTGGAGCAGACCGCCGCCGCCATGGAAGAGCTGGGCTCCACCGTGGCCCACAACGCAGACCACGCGCAATCGGCCGACCGCATCACGCGCGAGGCCCAGCGCGTCGTCACCGAAGGCGGGCAGGCCGTGCGCAAGGTTGTGCAGACCATGCAGGGCATAGACGCCAGCAGCAAGAAGATCGCCGACATCATCGGCGTCATCGACTCCATTGCCTTCCAGACCAACATCCTCGCCCTCAACGCCGCCGTGGAAGCGGCCCGCGCGGGCGAGCATGGCCGGGGCTTTGCCGTGGTCGCCGAGGAAGTGCGCGCCCTGGCGGGCCGCAGCGCCGAGGCCGCCAAGGAAATCAAGCAGCTCATCAGCCACAGCGTCGCCGAAATCCACACCGGCAACCAGGAGGCCGCGTTTGCCGGAGAAACCATGGAACAGGCCATGGAGGAAATCCGCAAGGTCACCCAGCTCATCTCGGACATCAGCCACGCCAGCGCCGAGCAGAACAGCGGCGTCGCCCAGGTGGCCGAGGCCATCACCCACATCGACCAGACCACGCAGAAAAACGCCGCCCTGGTCGAGGAAATGGCCGGCGCCGCCGCAGGCCTGCGCCACCAGTCCGATCAACTGGTGCGCGTGGTCTCGGTCTTCAGGCTGCCGGGCGGCAGCGGTGCGCCGCCGCAGACTGCGGCCCGCGCAGCGAGCGCCACGCAAACAACCAGCGACGCAATCCACCGTGCCCCGGCGCTGGCACCCAGCGCTGCCGCGGCCAAGCCCGCAGCATCGGCCGCCCCGGCAAAAACGGCCGCCGCCAAGCCCGTCGCCATGGCCTCCACGGCCGATGACGACTGGGACAATTTCTGAGAGCCACCGCGTGAGGCCAGGGGAGCCTGGTGCCCCTGGTGCCCCTGAAGCCCCTGGCTCCAGCGGTCCGCCCTCTCGGGCCCGCGGCGCTCTGGCATGCTCTGCAGCCACTCCATGAACCGGTTGAATCCCATTGACGCCCCTTGAATACATCGATCGCGCCCTGGCGCTGGTGGCCCAACGTGCCCTGGCCCTGCCAGGGCACGATGTCTTCCAACATCTGGCGCAGCAGCTGCAATACGTGCGTGCGGTGTTGCTGGACCGGGGCCTGGATCGCTCCAGGCTGCACCAGATCACCATCGGCAGCGTTGCGGTCAAGGAGTTCGACGAGACCGATCCAGAGCTGGCCCGTGCCCTGAAGGATGCGCACCACGTGGCCGTACAGACCGGACGCGGGCTGAAGATCGATTTGCCCTGAGCGCCCCCAGTACAGGAAATGGCGGGGGCCGTTTGGCGCTACGCCAGCGGAGTCTCGAAGACCACCCGGCCCAGGCGGCTCTTGGCCATGTAGCTGGTGCCGCTGATCTCGGCGGTCTTGAAATAGTCGCTGCGGTCAATGAAGCCGGGCACATCGCTCATCCACAGTTTTTGCGGGGTGCTCTGGCCTGCCCTGGTCACTTCGCAATACCAGGCTTCACCCACTTCGGAATCAAGGCGCCGGAACACTTCCCGGGCAGCCGCTGGCCACTCCTGGGGCAAAGGAGTGGCATTTGACGCCCGCGTCAGTCGTGCCGCGCCATCAGGTCACGGCGGCGGCGCTCGTAGTAGTGCCGCTGGCACTCGGCCGCCTCCTGCCAGGCCTGCCTGTCTATGGCCTCCTGCACATGGTCCGGCAGCGGCCGGGGCGCAGCCGCAGTCGCCAGCATGGCCTCCATGCCCTCCAGCGGCGCAAAGCCCAGGCAGGGCAGTTCGAACGGCAGCACGGGCTCCTGCGCATTGGCCAGAATGGCCCCCAGCGCCCAACGTGCCATTCGGTCAAAGAACCCGTCAGGGTGCCCATGGTTCCAGTACCGCGCCATCTCCGGCCCCGCAAACCGCATGGCGTCATAGGCATGCCGGGGGTTGTGGCGGGCCAGCTCCACCACCTCGCTGAACCAGATCTCTCCAATCCCGTAGTGCTCATGCCCGCTGTTCACGCGCGGCGGCACAAACCACTGAATGCGCTCCCCCTTCGCATTGCGCCGTGTGAAAGACAGGTCATCGCAGGTGCGGATGCGGCGCAAGACCTTGGGCGCAGGCCCCGGGATCAGGCTCTGAGGCGGGTGCATGGCATCGTGCCCGGGCCGGGTCTTGCGCTTGGTTTTGCTGACTATGGCCGAGGCATCCATGCTTGCCAGGACCTTGTCCTTCACCCAGCGCCTGAAGCGCTTGGCCTCAGGTGAGGGGCTGGCCTGGATCAGTGCATGCAAGCCGTCCGCGTTGACGGCCGCCACGGCTTCGCGCCTGGGCTTGCGGCCGGGTTCGCTGGCAAGGCGGACGGTGCAGCGCTGGTCCTTAGCGAGCTTGCCCGTGGCCACTTTGTGGCGGGAGATTCCCAGGGCAGTGCACACATCCTTGGCAAGGAACCAGGTCACGCCGTTCTTGGAGAACGTGCGGATCGGGATGTCGCCGAAGTGGAGGGTTTGGGGGGTGATGTCGTCTGCGGGGACGGCACGGGAGGGGGATCGCAAAGCCATGAATGGCCTCCTATGTCAACACGGTCATAGGGTCGCCCGTCTGTCTTTGCCGCAATGGCTTTATGCAGCGGCGGGCAGCCCGGCCATAAACAAGACTTGCCCTGGGTTGCAGGGCAAGGCAAAGCGTATGGGCGAAATGCCACTGACTTTCGGGAGTGACTTCCGCCTATGAAGGTGTGTTGAGCACCGGGAGGATCGTAGCAGGTGTGGGCGTGCGGGAGCTGTCCAACTCGTCTACGCAGGTGTAGCGGATGGATGATGCAGGGGCGTGTTGATTGGAGGACTCTGCAGTGATTTGCGAGAGCTACATCAGGTGGTTTGGTTGCTTTGCAGATCAGTTGCTCAGGACCCGTGGGTCAGCAGACGGCCAGGAGCGGTCCTCACAGACATCCCGGTAGATGACGGCTTCAGGCTGATCTCGGTCGTTCACTATGAACACGCCGAACGACCGCCTAAACAGGTAACAGACATTCGTAATCACTAATTTCTACTGCTTCACATGTCGTCGCCCGGCCGCATAAGGCGCAGGAAAAGGGTCTCGCGTGCCGGCTGTCGACAGCGCATCGAATCGCCGAATATCACCCGACTTCAGCATCGCTCTGATTTTCTATTGCTTTTTTTGCACGAATGGTGTGGCATAGCCGAAGTACTCATTTTGAGGTGTGCGCTGTACATCCCAGCGCCTCGTATGCCCAGCTGGACGCTCCCGTTCATCGGCATGCGTAAGGACCAAGCGCCTCTTGGCACGAGAAACCCCCACGAAATAGGCGCATCGGTTTTCATCCTGATCGCCAAAGAAAATTTCGTTTTCAACGGCCATGATGATGACCGAGTCGAACTCAAGGCCCTTGCTCTTATGGATGGTCAGGATTCGTACGGCTTGGTCGTCTGAGAACCGCGCAAGAGCCTTGGGCAAGTTAGGCTCCAGCTTCAGCAATCCCTCGATTCTGGCCTTGGTATCGCGAATCACCTCCTTCAACCGATCATGTGACTCATAGTCTGGGGAAAGCGATACCAGTGTTTCGATTCTGACTTGCTTCAGGAATGCTTGAACAAATTTCCACCAGCCCGAGAAAGGCTCATCGACAAGCTCGGCGATGGCTATCTCCTTTCGTTGCTGCTTGACGAGCCGATCAAGCTCCTTGCGCGCGTTCGATTGAATCCCTTCATCAGCAAACGGGATCAGCTGATTCATGAGCCGAATCCAGGCTTTGGGCTCGTGGTGGCCATATAGGCAGGACAGATAGTCCACGATCAAACGTGCAGCCGGCTCAACGGTAATGTCCTGCATCTGTTGCTCGTTGCGGAAGGGGACGCCACGAGCTTCCAGTGCCGCCATCAGGCGATCTGCGTATAGATCGAGCTGATTACGAATCAAGACTGCGATTTCCTTAGGAGGCAGCTGTTCGGTCTTTATCCAGCTTGCAATTAGGTCTGCGAGGTAATCAGCCTCCTGGCAGCTGTCTTCGAAGCGCCAGGCAAATATCTCGCCTTCATCGCCTGCAAGCTGCTCGTCAGGCATGACGGATGAAGGGTCAAGCTTGCGAATGATCTCGTTTTGCAGCTGAAGCAGTCGCGGCTTTGAACGAAAGTTTCGGTACATATTGAGCGGGACAGCGCCAAAGTCGGCAACAAACGCCTGGAAAATTCCGTCCATTGCCCCCGCCCAGCTCATGATCTTCTGCTTGGTGTCGCCTACGGCAGTCAAGCGAATGCTCGTACCTTGAAAGGCGAGCTTGAGCAACTCGTACTGCAGGTTGGTACAGTCCTGGAATTCGTCGAGGAAGACGTCGCTGTATGTTTGCCGAATGGCGTTTCTGGCAATTGGGGACTGCCTCAGAATCTGGATCGCAAACGGCACCAGATCGGCAAATTCGATCAAGGTCCGGGATGGGCCAAGCTTTCGATCTGCAATTCTGTACCCAACATCTAGCGCATACTCGCCCGCTAGCACCGGCCTGAAACGATCAATGATGCGCTTGGCAAAAGCGTGAAAGGTGTAGCTGTCAAACCGCGAGGCAAGCTCGGAACCACACCGCCGCTTTACTCGCTCTTTCAGGTTGCTACTGGCGTCAACCTTAAACGAAATGGCCAGAATCCGTTTTGGATAACGACAAGTCCCCGTGCGCAGCAGAAAATCAGCCCGCTGAGCAAGCATTTCGGTCTTACCTGCGCCGGGGCCTGCTGTCAGTGCGAGACTGCGCGCGCGCTCCTTGGCTGCCAGTAGTGCATTCGGTTCAAGTGTCAGCCCATCTGCAGGCTTCCAGGCATCGACCGCAATCACTCTGGAAACTCCGCGAGTTTGGCGATAACGGCATCAGTCAATCTGCTTAGCGATGCAGGCATGCCAGCCAGCAATTCTTCATCCGTCAGCTGAGCCAGTGCGTAAATATGGGCAGCGGGTTTGCTAGCAAGTTTGAAGCGCTGATGATAAGTATTGAAAAGCTGCTGTTCGTCTTTGCTGTACTGGCTTACGTCGTCGTGGCTCTTTCCTAAAACGGCTTTGATCGTCGATTCCTCGGGATCTTCCCTCGTTAAGCTATACGCACCTGGGTAGGCAAGCAACATTGCGTAGTCGAGATCCATGGGATATGAGAAGTACACATCTCGATTCTCAAGCGCATCAAGATAGTGAGCGTAATTCCGGACTTTGTGAGTGGCGTCATTCCAATTGGGGATGACATGATCGGCGGGTAGAACTTTGCTCGGCTCATAGACAGCCAACTGATCATTGACGTACTTGATTCGTCCCCAGCCTGCGGCATAACGAGCCACATCCAGATCAAGGAGCGTCAAATATGGGATATCCAAAGCCGACAGCAGACGCCAGAAGTGATTGACGTGCCTGCCCCCAAGTGGGGCAATCGTAACAGCAGACTCATCAACCGGCGCTCCTTTGACCTGTAGCAAGCGTGGCAGCACTATTTCTTCGCTATCTCCCTCTCCAAGAATGACAAGTCGCGAGAAATAGACTTCTGGAAAGGCTTGTACTGCCTCGCGCACAAACTTGTGAGCCTCGTCAGTTGCATCAGGCAGCCTGATAAGCGTAGCGCGCGTTGTTCGCTCTGGAGTCAGCCGCATATAGCGGATGCGTTCCGGAGCAACGCGACGCAGCATTGATGGCGCATGGGTTGCAATCAGTGCTTGAGCGTCACCATCGCTGGTCATCTCGCTGAGTGTATTGACGATCCGTCCAAGGTAGTGGGGTGAAAGACTGTTTTCTGGCTCTTCGACTGCCACGACCGTAAACACGGGCGGGCGCAGCTTGTCTGCATCGAAAGAATCGTCATCTTCAGCCAGGGCCGCGCGACCGATGGCTTGCGAAGACAGCACGAGGGACAGATACAGCATCGACTTCTGACCATCGCTCAGTCGCGAGAAGTCGACCAACTGCTCGTCATGGCCCGGTGTGAATGACACCGACATGTGCCGTAGCAAGGCTTCAATCTCAGACGCAACAAATGTGAGCTTGGGGTCGGCAAAGAAGCTTCCCTTGTGCAAAGCACTCCATGCCGACTTTAAGCTGGTGCTGAACGCATTGATTGATGGATTGGCTGCCAAGCTGTCGCTGATTTGGTTTGTCAGGCCCTTGATGACCGTTCGCTCTGCATCCCAGTTCACCGCACGCAGCATGCGTCCCAGCAGTGCATTGGCGCTATAGGCAATGTGATCTGCGGGATCACGGCGTGCGGGCAGGTAGTGAACGTGAATATGGTTGCGTTCAGATCGGGGAACTTGAGCTGTACTCAGTGGCGAGCCATCTGCAGTGATGTCTAGCACATAAACCATGCTTTCTTCAATGTCCCAATCCAAGCCCATGGTGGCGGTGAGACGAAATCGTACGCGCGGTTTGCCATTGATTTCGTCAAGACGCATGTGACCGAAATGAGGGGCTACCGTACTGTTGTCCTTGTCCTCGCCAAGTTCCGGAAACAAGAAGTCGGCTTCGATCCATAGCTGACGCTCAACAGGCGGAGCTGCCTCATTGAATGGGACGTGAAAGTCCGAGCGCAAAACTCGGCGCAGTGATGGATCAAAGGCAAACAGACGGCACATGGCTTGGAGTGCTGCTGTCTTGCCTGAGCCGTTAGGGCCGATGAGGTAAGTAATCTCCTCCAGCCGGATTTCGGTGGGCGCCGCTCCGAATGATTGGAAGTTCGAGAGCCGGATCGTTTGAAGCTTCATTTGCTGACCCCCTGAGTTGTCTCATTATGAGGGTGGACGGTCCTCGCCGAAGATCGGTCATTTGGCAAACAACCCCGACCGACAACAACTGCTGCTGAGCTACCCTTGGCCAAGCTATGGCGACTTGAGGCGGTGGATTCAACCGTTCACCAGCGACTGCTTGAGGCACCTAAGTACCGGAAATCTAGTTGTGCAGTCTGAGTGCGTTATTCGCACCGTTGCCCATCTGCAACAAGTGATTGTTGTTGCGACATCGGCATGATCCATGTAGTTCCTTCACGGGGCGACTGTCGCTGCCCGCCTAAGGAAAACGCCGGAGGACGGCTTCGAACCATGTGTTACAAATAGAATATTTGCCTGTGCGGTGACTCAGAATCTCGCACCAGAGAAAAGTCCAAATACATGCCACCAAAACTAGGCACTACCCGCAAGCCGAGGAACACCCAGCACGTCACCGCGGGCGGCGTCGTCCAGCCGTCGTCGCAAGTTCTTCTGCTGAACCCTGATCAGTGGGAAGAGTTCATTCTTGCCGCCGCGCGGCAGCGAGTTCCTTCGCACGGTGCACGCTATGCGACGATCAAGCGACTGGGCGGCGCAGGCGACGGTGGCCGCGACATCGAGGCGCGTTATGGCCCAGCGTTGGTGCGTGACGGCTGGGACCTGTACCAGGCCAAGCACTACAGGCAGGGGCTTACGCAGACCGATGCATTCCCGGAAATAGCGAAGTTCTTCAAACAGTTGGCATTGAAAACCTACCCGCGTCCGAATTACTACTATCTTTGCTGTCCACATGCGGTCGGTAACGAGCTCCACAACACGATGGCCGCTGGGGCTGCTTCCTTCAAGGCGAAGTTTGTCAATGCATGGAACAACGGAAAATACGGCATGAAAGGCAGAGCCGCCGAGTTGACCCCTGAGGTCCAAGCTGCCATCGACGATTTCGACTTCGATCGCTTCATCGAGTGCCCGGTACATGAACTACTGGCTTGGCACGCGCTCGACAAGGCCGCCCACTATCACCTGTTCGGCATCGTGCCAAAACGCGGCGACGATGATCCGATGCCCGCCCAACCTGCAGTACACGAGGGAGGGTATGTCGATGAGCTTTTGCGCGTCTACACCGAGCACAAGGCGTCGCCAGTCGCCCTGGCCGACCTGCCGGGCAGCGAGTACGAAGACCACTTCGATTCGCATCGACAGATCTTCTACTGCGCGGAAGGCCTGCAACGGTTCAGCCGGGACATCTACCCCAACGAACCTGAGTTCGATCGGCTGCTGGACATGGTCCATGCGGGCATTCGCCCCACGGTCGTGCAACTTCGCCTAAAGACGGGCATGGAACGGGTTGACGCCGCAGTAGAACGAGCGTCGTCGCTGCAGATCCAGGAGAGCCGTTTGTCACCCCAGCTTCGCGGAGGTGACCTGCCCGGCACCTGCCATCACCTAGTCATTAGAGGTGATCTGAAGTGGGTCAAATGAAAAAATCCATACCCTTCGCCGCTTTCAACTCGCCGTTCGAATTGGGCGTTCGGATGGTGTACCTGCTCAATACTCTGCAGCCGGCTGGCGCCGACCTCCAAAAGCTGGTTCTGCTCGACTATGCCATCGTGTACTCCGACGATCTTGATGGACCACCCAGCCTTCACACGCCGGTCCCTTATCGCGGCAGCGAATACATGAGTCGTCGCGACCTCATCGCACAAAGCCTGTACTTAATGAGCACACGCGGCCTCGTCGCCGTGTCCATGGATGAGACCGGCATCACCTACTTCGCCGGTAACACAGCTAGAAGCATGGTCGGCGCGCTGACATCACCTTACCTACGTGAACTGGAGGGTCGGTGCCGCTGGGCAGCCGCCACCTTCGCAACCCTCAGCTCAAGAGAGATGACCGAGAGATTCGCTCAACAAGGCCACCTGTGGGGCGCTGAATTTGAAGGTGCCACCGCGAGGGGTCACCAATGGCAATAACGCTGAAGCACTTGTCAGTGCATGGTCCCGGTTTATTTCCAGCGAAGGTCGTATTCGACGGTCGTCGCACCCTCATCCGCGGCCCCAGTGAAACTGGCAAGTCGCACATCTGGAAGTGCATTTGGTTCTTACTAGGCGGTACAGGGACACTCGAACCGTTCCCGGAATCGCAGGGATACGAGTCGCTGGAGCTGGCTTTCTTGCATGGCGAGCATGAATACCTTGTTCGCAAGGCGATGTCTGGCGGCGCAGCGCGCGTTCTGATGCGGATGGACGATCTTTGGATCCCGGACGGCACGCCGAACCCGCTCCAAGACGTCGATCAGGATCTTGGCGAGCTGCTCGTCGGGCTGTCTGGCGCCGCAGGCAAGCTGGTGCTTCGCACGCGAAGTGAGAAAGGCCCCCTCACTGGTGACGACCTGAGGCATTGGGCGCTGCTCTCCCAGCCCAGCATGATTTCCGAGGACGCGACGAAGGGCAAAGGTCATGGCTCGGACAAGCACGTCTCGTCCTACTCGCTGTTCCTGAGTGGCCTCGATGACTCCGCGGTCGAGCTTTACAAGACCCCGTCCCAGAAAGACCAGGCTAAGGGAAGATTAGCGGCTGCTGAGGCAGAGCTGGCGCGCTTGCAGGGCGTGATTCCAGCGGACACAGATCGAGCATCCGCAGTTGCAGCCCTTGCACAAGTCGATGAGCGACTGGACATGTTCGCCACGCAGCTCCAGGCGCGCTCTTCAGTTCTAAAGGAACTGCGGCAGCAGATCTTCGCGGATGGAGACGCTTTAACCATCGCAACGACACAACTTGCCAGCGCCAAATCGATGCGGGAGCGTTTCTCGCTACTGGACCTGAAGTATGCAAGCGACCTTGCCCGCCTCGGAGCTACGGACGAAGGCATCGCGTTCTTCCAGGCTTTGGCCGAGACGCCGTGCCCGCTCTGCGGCACGCCGGTTGAGCAGCACGTCGATCCCGGCAACCTGAAGCCTAGGGCGCCGGCCAAGTACCGCGATGCGATCGCGGCCGAGGCGGAAAAGATCCGCGCACTCCGTCATGGACTGCAGCCATCGCTGGCTCAAGAACAGACACGCTTGGCCGCCGCTACGGCTGATGTGCAGCGGCTTACAGCCTCACTGAAGGCATTGGAGGACCAGGAGAAGGCGGTGCTGCGTAGCGCGTCGCTGGAGTTTGAGTCAGACCCACGGGATCTCGCCGAGTCACATACGCGGTTTTCATCGCTGATCGACGCCTTTGATGAAACCGTTCGGCTGACGGGTGAGATCGCGCGCCTCAAGGAGGCAACAAAACAAAAGCAGACGGCCCTCGTACGCAATGTTGGCCAGCATGGCGACGATGTCGGAGTGATCGCACGTCAGATGCTCAACGACTGGGGATTCACGTCCATCCAGTCTGTGTACGTCGATCCGAAGGCCTGCGACTTAGTCATCGATGGGCGCCGACGTCTCAGCTATGGCGCGGGCAAACGTGGCTTATTCCTGTCCGCCATGACAATCGCCTTGATGCAGCATGCTCTAACTAATGGTCACCCACACCTCGGCGTCGTCGTGCTGGATTCGCCGCTAAAAGCCTACGCCCAAAAAGAGACGCCGGACCATGACCGGGAGATCCCCACGGCCACGGTGAACACAAGCTTTTACGCGTGGCTTTCTCGCTTCAAAGGCCCCGGCCAAATCGTCGTGCTGGAAAACGAACCGGTGGATGCGGTCACAGCCCGTGCTTTAGGTGCTATCGAGTTCACCGACGACTACACGCGCGGACGGCAAGGGTTCTATCCGCCCAGACCGATGATTGCGCCTGCGCCAAGGCCGGGTGACGAGTCCGAGTACGACGATCTTGCGTAATGCGCGACTCGTACTTCCAATCTAAGCAGCCAACTGGCGGGCGAGTGTCATGACTCGGCGTTGCCCTTTAGAGACCAGAGGATTCTTAGGAGGTCACCTCTGATCCAGGAGTTCAATCCGGTGTGGCGGACAGCCGCTCCTAGAGGCTCTGTTCGACGAAGCGATGGACCGCTACCGCTGCGAAACCGCCACTGACAACGGCAGTTCTAGGCTGGTTGGAGTCCTTCGTAACGTGCTGGCGGATCGACAGCTACTGCTAACAGGAAGGTATTTCTAGTTTGCCCAAAGAGCGACTGGGTCAATGGTGAGACCAGTACCGTCAAATCCGGCAAAAAAGACACGGATGGTCTAACCGTCCAATCGAATCTCAGCTTATAGAAAGCAATTGCCGCGAAGTCTCCATTTCCGCAAGAAACAATACTGAACTGGTATGCACACGTTTTTGTGCGAAGGCAACCCGCCTAGCCTGGATTGTGCTACCGCCTCAAAGAACAAAGGAGTTCACTGTGGACGACGACACTCGTAAAACTTTCGTCGAGACCTCGACGATGCGCTCGCTGAGACACGCTGTCGAGGCCGGCAGGTCTCCCATCCTCCTGTCCGGAGCGCGTGGTATGGGCAAGACTGCAATGCTGCGGGCGCTGGCGCGAGATTGGAAGGACCGCGGGTACGCTGTGGCGTTTGTTGATCTCTGGGATCACCGTGCAGTCGAGCATTTGATTGAGTCGATCGCCCAGCAAATGGGAATGATGAGCAACGAGAAGCGCCGAGGATCCATTGTCTCAAGCTCATCGGCAAGCTCAGAAGAGGCTTGGATTGACGCGTTGGCGGATGTCAAGGAAGGGCTCATCATTTTGGATGAGTTGGATGCTATCCCCAATCGCGACCGACGGGCAATCGCAACGTTTCGACAACTCGTGCGAACGGGTCTGCGAGTTGTGGTCTCAAGCGCGGCTGCGGTCAAGGAACTTTCCG
>Ga0105250_10001622_pt1 | contig 12022 bp, 10 predicted proteins | sample KBSS54metaG_FD_80425 | JGI IMG/M metagenome (GOLD analysis project Ga0105250, IMG submission 80425) | Switchgrass rhizosphere microbial communities from Kellogg Biological Station, Michigan, USA - KBS S5-4 metaG | ecosystem: Host-associated > Plants > Roots > Rhizosphere > Soil | place...
CCTTCGAGTTGCTCAAAAGCGGTTTGGTAATTTGGCAGTTCGTGGCGAAGTTTTTGTTTTATCTCACGGATTGCACGCGGTAAGTCATCAATCTGTAGGGTCATGGTGATACTCCACGTCTTTTAAAGAAGGTTATTGGATTGTTGCAACATGGTTAATGTAATCCACTTGCATCAAATAAAATAGGGATAAGCTTCGAATGAAGCATCCTCTTTTTGATGGGATAAAAATATTTCTCTTTCCCTCTCGACAGATGATTTTTATTCAGGCTATTTTCTAAACAAGCCACATCGCGTGGCAGCGTCGCTCGGACGGTCCGGGCGCTAACGTTAATCTGAGGAATTTATGGCTGACTCCAGTCCAAAACGTCGTTTTTCGCGTATCGATCGCCTCCCGCCGTATGTATTTAATATCACCGCTGAGCTGAAAATGGCGGCGCGTCGCCGTGGCGAAGATATAATCGATTTCAGCATGGGCAACCCTGATGGCCCAACTCCGCCGCACATCGTTGAAAAACTCTGCACCGTTGCGCAGCGTGAAGATACCCACGGTTACTCCACCTCCCGAGGTATTCCGCGTTTACGCCGCGCTATTTCGCGCTGGTATAAAGATCGTTACGACGTCGAGATTGATCCGGAAAGCGAAGCCATTGTCACCATTGGCTCGAAGGAAGGCCTGGCGCACCTGATGCTGGCAACCCTCGACCACGGCGACACGGTGCTGGTGCCGAACCCAAGTTACCCGATTCATATTTACGGCGCGGTCATTGCCGGAGCGCAAGTGCGCTCGGTGCCGCTGGTGGAAGGCGTTGATTTCTTCGCCGAACTGGAACGTGCGATTCGCGAAAGCTACCCGAAACCGAAAATGATGATCCTCGGCTTCCCATCGAACCCAACCGCGCAGTGCGTAGAACTGGAATTTTTCGAACGTGTGGTGGCATTGGCAAAACGTTACGACGTGCTGGTGGTGCATGATTTGGCCTACGCCGATATCGTTTATGACGGCTGGAAAGCCCCGTCAATTATGGAAGTCCCTGGCGCTCGCGATGTCGCGGTTGAATTCTTTACCCTGTCAAAAAGCTACAACATGGCGGGATGGCGCATCGGGTTTATGGTGGGCAATAAAGAGCTGGTGAACGCACTGGCGAGAATCAAAAGTTACCACGACTACGGCACATTTACGCCGCTACAAGTCGCGGCCATTGCGGCACTAGAAGGTGATCAACAATGCGTGCGCGATATCGCCGAGCAGTACAAACGCCGGCGTGATGTGTTAGTGAAAGGCTTGCACGAAGCGGGCTGGATGGTGGAATGCCCGAAAGCGTCGATGTATGTGTGGGCGAAAATCCCTGAGCACTATGCACAAATGGGGTCGCTGGAGTTTGCCAAAAAACTGCTTCAGGATGCAAAAGTCTGCGTTTCGCCAGGCGTGGGTTTTGGGGATTACGGTGACACGCATGTGCGCTTTGCGCTGATTGAAAACCGTGACCGTATTCGCCAGGCGGTACGTGGCATCAAAGCGATGTTCCGTGCCGATGGGGTATTGGGTTAACGTTTAATGGTTGAATGATGAAAAACAGGAGCCAATGGCTCCTGTTTTTCATCATTCGACCATCATCACAAACGTACCGACCCAAACCAACAAAATAAACGACAAGCCCATCATGAAATATTTCACGTTACATTGCTCCGCGCGTGCTGCCGCGCAATTTTGCTAAAAAATTCAGTATAGAAAGATGAAACCGCCATTCATGACTTTTGAGATTAACTTCACCATATGGCCGCTGCATATTGTATTTTTTTGGCTAATGAATCGATTCGCCGGCGCTAATGTACTCTCCCTTTCAGAGTGAATACAAGAGCCAGCAAACTGAGAAAAGCATCATTTTTTAAACTTTACATTTCGTGCGAATCGACTGTGACAAAGTCGCCATAATTCAATGAATTATGTGGGATGTATTTTGGAAGGGGAAAGCAGGAACAGGCCCCTGCGAGCCTGGATTAATGACGAAGCCGTTGGGTTATTTCACCGCGTCGTGGGCATTTTCCATCGCCTGCTTTAAGGCTACGTTTTGTCTGTTTTGCTCGGCCATATAACAGGCATCTTTGCTGACTCCCTGAGCCTGGCATTCTGCCTGGCGCTGAGCCGGAGTGCTACAGCCAACCAATGTTCCAGCCATACCTACAACCATCATCAACATTATTTTTTTCATTGCTGTTTAACCCAAAATTAAGAAGAAGCCGCCGCAGCGGAAACGCCGTTTCTGGCGCTGGCATAATCCATTATTTTTGGTATGGGTAAATTAGGAAAAAGCTTAATCATTGATGCGGAAAATGTATTTATTTCCAGATCACAAATTGCTAAATGGCCGGTGAATCTCCAGTGACCCGAGACTACAAGGCGGGCAATGGTGTGATTTCGGATTTATCACAGCCGTTTTTAGGGGCGTTTCGTGCGCCATCCATTGACCGGGTGAAACTATTCACCCTACATTAATTACCAAATTAATTAATCCCAAGCTGACAGGTAACATGACAGTCACCGAAACACCTCAGGCAGAAACGCATCAGCAGGCAACTTCAATTCGTTTATTGTTCTGTGCGCTGATGCTGGTCATGCTGCTCGCCGCACTGGATCAGACCATCGTTTCCACCGCCTTGCCGACCATTGTCAGTGAGCTGGGTGGGCTGGAAAAACTCTCCTGGGTGGTCACCGCTTATCTGCTTTCTTCCACTATTGTGGTGCCGCTATACGGTAAATTTGGCGATCTGCTGGGGCGCAAGATCGTGCTGCAAACGGCTATCGTGATTTTCTTGCTTGGCACCGCGTTATGCGGGCTGGCGCAAAATATGACGCAGTTAATTCTGATGCGTGCCTTGCAAGGGTTGGGTGGCGGCGGGCTGATGGTGGTCACTATGGCGGCGGTGGGCGATGTTATCCCGCCTGCGGATCGCGGCAAATATCAGGGCTTGTTTGGCGGGGTGTTTGGCCTTGCCACCGTAATTGGCCCGCTGATTGGCGGGTTCCTGGTTGAGCATTTCTCCTGGCGCTGGATTTTCTACATCAATTTGCCGCTCGGTATTTTCGCGCTGCTGGTGATTGGCGCGGTGCTCAAACCGCAAACCGCGCGTATTCGCCACCAAATCGATTTTCTTGGCGCGGGTTATCTCGCCGCCTCGCTGACCTGTTTAATCCTGTTCACCAGCCAGGGCGGCACCGTAATGGCGTGGTCTGACCCGCAACTGTGGTGCATTTTTGCCTTTTTTGTGGTGACGCTCGGCGGTTTTATTTATGAGGAGCGGCGGGCATTTGAGCCGATCATTCCCCTCGGCCTGTTCCGTGACCGCACTTTCTTATTGAGTTGTCTGATTGGTTTTATTATCGGCATGTCGCTGTTTGGTTCGATGACTTTCTTGCCGCTTTACTTGCAGGTGGTGAAATCGTCCACGCCGACCGAAGCCGGGATTCAGTTACTGCCGCTGATGGGTGGGCTGATGCTGACCTCAATTATCAGTGGCCGCATCATCAGCAAAATAGGGCGCTATCGCATCTTCCCGATCGTTGGCACCTTGCTGACGTTTATCGCCATGTTATTGCTCGGCACGCTTAAAATCGACTCACCTATTCACACGCTCTATCTCTACATCGCGTTGTTGGGCTTTGGTCTGGGCATGGTGATGCAGGTGTTGGTGCTGGCGGTGCAAAATAGCGTGGAGCAAAAAATGATTGGTGTTGCGACCTCCAGCACCACGCTGTTCCGCCAAATTGGTGGCTCGATTGGCGTGGCGGCCTTCGGCGCAATTTTCACCAATGTGCTGCAAAACAAACTGAGCGAATTGCTCCCACCTGATACTCAATTGCCCCGTCAACTGGGTGCAAAGGCGGTGCATGAACTTCCGGCGGCGCTGCAAAATGATTATCTGCAAGCCTTTGGCTCGGCATTGCACTCGGTGTACCTGATTTCTGCGGCAGTGGTGGTGTTTGCGTTCATCCTGTCATTGCTGATGAAGGATGTACCGCTGCGTAAATAATCCAGGCTGGCTAGTGTTGCCGCTGTTGACTAGACTTCAAAACAGCCACTTACTCTGCATTGGCCGGATCAATAAATGAAAACAACGCCCGCCAAACAATCTTCACCCGTGGCCGAAAAACCGTTCTGGCTGAACTTTGAATTTCAGCTGCGGCGTGTCGGTTTTGTGCTGTTGCTGCTGATTGTTGCGGCCGCTCTGGCGGGGCTATTTTCACGCGGCTATCTCAGTGAGGCCACCCGTTCGAACGACGACCATTCCCTCACTCTTGATTACGAAAAATTCAATCGCCTGATGAGCGACATGGACATGAAAATCACCTCGGTTACCCCGCCTGGGAAACGTAACCGTATTGTGCTGGGCGGTGATTTTATGGAGGGCTTTCGCATTGATACGCTGCAGCCGCAGCCGGATAAAATGTACAGCCTGAATGGCGAGATGATTCTGGAATATCAACCGATAGCACCTGGCGTTAAGCAAACATTGTGGTTAAGTCTGACGCCGATGAAATTCGGGGCCATGAAAAGCACCGTCGCGATTGATAACGGCGCTGAAATCCCTTTCCAACAATTTATTTATCCCTAAGGTAACCAGACAATGGATATGGTAATAAGGGCGCTGGCCATTTATCTGATATTGATGGTGGTGTTCAAGATTGCTGGCCGCCGTACGCTATTACAGATGACCTCCTTTGATTTGATATTGCTATTAATTATTAGCGAGGCCACGCAACAAGCGTTATTAGGCAATGACTTTTCCGTCACCGGAGCCATGCTGACCATTGTCACCTTGATCGTGGTGGATATGCTGTTTGGTTTGATAAAGAAACATCTACCGGGAGCTGATGATTTTCTTGATAATACGCCAGTCATTTTGGTTGAAAGCGGCTATTTGTTTCAGGAGAAAATGAAAAAAGTCGATATTTCCTGTGATGATATTTTACAAACAGCCCGTGTTGATCACGGAATCACCCAACTGGCAGAAATTAAATTCGCCATTCTCGAACGCAACGGGCATATCTCGATTGTCCCGGAAAGCAAATAATCCCGCCGCTCGTATTCATTAATGAATCCTGCTAATAAACCCTAGCGAATTAGGGTGCCTAATCAGATAAACCTGTTTGCGTTATGCTTTTTCCCACACCACAGATTAGGGGGAACGCTATGCAAACCGTCACATTGAACAACGGTATCGAAATGCCACTGCTGGGCTTTGGCGTCTTTCAGATGACAGAGGCCGCAGAATGCGAACGTGCGGTTCTTGACGCCATTGAAACCGGCTACCGTTTGATTGATACCGCCGCCTCTTATCAGAACGAAACGCAAGTCGGTAATGCTTTAAAAAACAGTGGCATTGCCCGTGAAGAGTTGTTTATCACCACCAAACTATGGTTGCAAGACGCCAACTACGAAGGCGCGAAAGCGCAGTTCGAACGTTCGCTCAACCGCCTGCAAATGGATTATGTCGATTTGTATCTGATTCACCAGCCGTACGGTGATGTGCATGGCGCGTGGCGTGCGATGGAAGAGTTGCAGCAAGCCGGGAAAATCCGCGCCATTGGCGTCAGTAACTTCCAGCCTGATCGACTGGCTGATCTTATCGCTTTTAATAGCGTGGTTCCCGCCGTCAACCAGGTGGAAGTGAACCCGTTCCATCAGCAACTGCATGCCGCGCCGTGGATGCAAAGCCGTGGCATTCAGCCAGAGGCCTGGGCTCCGTTTGCTGAAGGGCGCAACAATCTGTTCCAGCATCCGCTATTAGCGGCGATTGCGGCAAAACACGGTAAGAGCATCGGGCAAGTCGTCCTGCGCTGGATCTTCCAGCGTGGCATCGTTTCGCTGGCGAAAACCGTGCGCCAAACTCGCATGGCAGAGAACCTCAATATTCTGGATTTCGAACTGAGCCGCGACGATTTTCTGCAAATTACCGCGCTGGATACTGCGACCAGTGCCTTCTTCTCGCATCGTGATCCGGCGAGGGTTGAGTGGCTAACCGGCCGCAAACTAGACGTATAACTTCCACCCATTCACGAGGAATCATTATGCAAAAGCGTTATCTCGGTCATTCTGGTCTTGAAGTTTCCGCACTGGGTCTGGGTTGTATGGGGCTAAGCCACGGCTATGGCCCGGCAACGGATACCCGCCAGGCTGTGGAATTGATTCGTGCTGCCGTCGAGCGTGGCGTGACATTTTTCGACACCGCCGAAGTGTATGGCCCGTATCTCAATGAAGATGTTGTCGGCGAAGCATTAAAACCGTTCCGCGACCGCGTAGTTATTGCCACCAAATTCGGCTTCACTTTTGGTGAGGATAATAAGCAGCAAATTTTAAACAGCCGTCCGGAGCATATTCGCCTGGCGGTGGAAGGGTCGTTACGCCGTTTGAAAACCGACGTTATCGACCTGTTGTATCAGCATCGTGTGGATCCCGATGTGCCGATTGAAGACGTCGCAGGTGTAGTAAAAGACCTGATTGCTGAAGGGAAAGTGAAGCACTTTGGTTTGTCCGAAGCGGGGGCGCAAACCATTCGCCGCGCCCATGCCGTGCAACCGGTCACCGCGCTGCAAAGTGAATATTCGATGTGGTGGCGTGAGCCGGAGCAAGAAATTCTGCCGGTGCTAAAAGAACTGGGGATTGGGTTTGTGCCGTTTAGTCCGTTAGGCAAAGGCTTCTTGACCGGCTCAATTAAGTCTGGCACCACCTTCGGCGCGGATGATTTCCGTAGCAAAGTACCGCGTTTTGCTGCTGATGCACTGGAAGCCAACGAAAAACTGGTTTCTTTGCTCAGTGAACTGGCCGCAGAAAAAGGGGTAACCCCGGCGCAAATCGCACTGGCGTGGTTGCTGGCACAGGAACCGTGGATTGTACCGATTCCGGGAACCACGAAGCTACATCGTCTGGAAGAGAACCTGGCGGCGGCGGATTTAACCCTTGCGCAGGATGATTTGCGTAAAATCACCCTGGCACTGGAAACGGTGAAAATCGTCGGTGAACGTTATCCGGCGGCATTGCAGGCTCGCGTCGGGCGTTAATCCTGAAAATGTCGGGTTGGGTTTTGTAGGGTGGATAAGCGTTAGCGTCATCCACCGTTTTTTATTCTGAATAACGCAACGAATCGATAAGTAATGCAAAGGCAGGTGGGTGTTGTTTACGGCTGGGATAATAAAGGTAATAGCCCGGAAACGTTGGGCACCAGTCGGCAAGAACCTGCACCAGCTCCCCCGATTTCAGCTCATCCTGAACCATATCATCAGGGACGCAGGCCAGGCCAAACCCAGCCAGCACGGCATCAATCCGTTCGGAAAGCAGATTAAAAATCAGCTGGCCTTCCACGCGCACGCGCAGGGGTTTAGCGTCTTTTTCAAATTCCCAGTGATACAAACCGCCTGCGGTGGGTAAACGCATATTAATACAACGATGATGTTGTAATTCATGCGGCGTTTGCGGAATGCCTTGCGCCTGTAGATATTGCGGCGAACCGACAACCACCATGCGTAAATCCGGCCCGATTCTCACCGCCACCATGTCTTTATCGACACTTTCCCCCAGCCGAATTCCGGCATCGAAACGGCCCTCGACAATATTGACAAAACCGTTATCGACCACCAGCTCGACATTAATATCCGGGTACTGTTTGAGGAACGGTTTTAGCTTCGGCCACAGTAGTTTACGCGCGGAATGTTCACCGGCAGAAAGCCGGATATTACCTGAAGCACCGCCATTTAATTGCAGAATGCTTTCCAGTTCGCTCTCAAGTTCCGCCAGGCGAGGCTCGAGGCTGGCAATGAGTCGCTCACCGGTTTCGGTGGGGGCAACACTGCGGGTGGTGCGGGTCAGCAACCTCACATTTAAACGTTCTTCCAGGGCTTTCACCGCATGACTTAACGCGGATTGTGAAACGCCCAGTTTCCCTGCGGCTTTGGTAAAACTCCTTTCTTTTGCCACCACCAGAAAGATTTGCAGCTCATTGAAATTTTCTTTAAGCATCTCGCTACCAGATATAACCTACGGCCAAAATCCCATACAACTCACCGTTATGCTGCACGATAGGGCTGTCGGCAATATCTTTATCATAAAACTCGTAGTTGGCCGCCAGCATCCCCACCCATTTTGGGCTGAAACGGTAACTAGTAATCACCGCAGCCATAGGCGAGAAGGTGGTTCCGGTATCCCATTCTGGTCGTTGGGCGGTGGCCTCACTTTTCGAAACGCCACCAAAGTAATAGTTCGCCATCTTATCGCTGCGAATCATCATCCCCATGCCTGGCATCACCAGCAAATTCCCTTTTACGATAGGGAAATCCGCCCACAACAGTAGTTCCTGGCCATTACTGCGCCCGGTGACATCAGAACTGACACGGGCGCTAAGCAGTGCATACGGGGTAATAATAGTGCCGCCGACGCCCGCTTCAAATTCTGACTTTCGCTTGTGCATCCCATCGAAAGCATCTTCATCATCGGGATCCAGGTTACCAAAGCGGAACCTGCCATACGCATAAGCGGCGGTGTTGTCATCAAGATGAAAATAGTAGCGACCACGGTCGCCGAGATACATGAATTGATCGCCAAAATAGAGCGCGCCGGGGATGACATAAGTTTCATCTTTTTGCGCTTCGTAACGTGCCGTGCCGCTAATCACCGCGCCGCCCAAAATCAAACCCTTGGGGATGGGGCTGGTGTCATTGTCTTTCGCGAATAGCTCTAAGGAGCCGAGATCGACCTCGGCGTGAACAGAGGCACTAAGCAGCAACAGGGGGCTGAGTGCTGTGGCTAAATGTCGGTTTAGTCTCATCGGGTTTCCCAAAAATGGTGAGCGCGTCGGGTATTTTAATTTCTGCCACAATGTCCGTCCTGTTCTAATCATTGCTGATGATTTCATTATATAAATGATGGACTTTCTACCTGGCGGCTACTCGCATAGTTTAGCCCAAAGACCGAGAAGATCACTAAAGGTGACTTGTTTCATTTTGCGGGGCATTTTCTGGATAAAAAAAGCCCAGAATAGCGATGTGCATTCCGGGCTTTCATCATTCAAAGAGGTTATTTTCAGTGTTACAAACTGCTTCTTTGCGCCATCTTCTTCATCGGAATCAATGAAATGACTATCGCGCCCAACACCAGGAACCCAGCAACCATATAAATACCGGCGTTGAAATTACCGGTGACATCTTTCATCCAGCCCATCAACAATGGCCCTAACGCGGCACCAGTCATACCGGTGGCGTTGATCACCGCAATACCCAGGGCGCGGGCTTGCAAAGAGATGGATTGATCCGGCGTGGTCCAGAAAATGACCATCGCGGCAAATGCACCTGACGAGGCCATCACAATGCCGGTAAATTGCAGCATCGGATTGCTGCTTGAAGCTGTTAAAACCCAGCCTGCGGCGGCAAACAGATACGGCAACAGAGTGTGAATTTTACGTTCATTAAAGCGGTCAGAACGCTTACTCCACCAAATCATCCCGACAATAGTACAAACTTGCGGAATCGCGCTGAGTAAACCAATGGTGATGTTATTACTTTCCTGGTTAAAACTGCGCAGGATAAGCGGCGTCCAGACGCTCAAGGCGCTTAATGTGTTGGTGAGGCAAAAATAGGCCAGCGTATAAAGCATAATCACCGGCGTAAATAATTCCCGCAGCATGCCGCGTTGGGATGTCGGGCCGATATTGGTGCCTTGTTGTGATTTCTGAATCGCCAGTTTATCGGCTTCCATCATCTCGTTCAGGCAGGCTTTATCATCGTCGGTCAGCCATTTGGCTTTCGACGGTGAGTCATCCAGCCAGAACCACACCACCAGACCTAACAACACCGACGGGAACCCTTCGAGCAGGAACAGCCATTGCCAGCCTTTCAGGTTGAGCAAGCCATCAAGGTTAAGAATATAGCCGGAAGCGAGCGAGCCCAGCGCCATGGTGACGGGCATCGCAATCATGAACAGCGCATTCGCCCGAGCGCGATATTGCGCAGGGAACCAGTATGTTAAATAGAGCAACAAACCCGGTAAGAATCCGGCTTCAGCAATCCCCACCAGCATACGCAACACGTAAAGGCTGCCAGGGCCGGTGGCAAACATCGTCGCGGTGGAAGCAATCCCCCAGACCACCATCAAAACGGCAATCCAGCGGCGTGCACCGACAATACTCAGCATGATGTTACTCGGCACGCCGCAGATAACATACATCACATAAAACAGCGTGGTCGCCAGGCCAAACATGGTGCTGGTGAGGCCCAGATCTTTGCCCATTGTCAAACCGGCAAAGCCAATGTTGATGCGGTCCAGATACGAAAAAACAAACAGCACAAACAAGAAGATAATCAACCGACGAAACAGTTTTTTAATCACCGCCTGTTGCCGGGGATCCAGTGCTATTTCGCCTGGTGATGGCGGTGCCAGCACCTCGGAGCGAGCCTGTTCCAGAGAAGGACTTTCGTTCATGAAGAGCTCCACATTGCGTTTATTAGTATTGTTAGTCCGGTGTTGTCATGGATTGAGCACTGCCCGTCCCAGCCAACGCAAACCCGTGCGCTAACGTATAGGAAAGAGGGAGATTGGATGTCAATGTGGTGTTGTGAAAATGATACAAAAATGTTGTTCATGTGGCATTTTCGAATCATTAAGTGTGCGGTAATCGCCCAAAATTCAGAATTGAACAATAGCGTTGTCCGAAGCGCTATAGCCGCCAGGTTTAAGCAGGTATAATCGCCCAATTGACAACTGTCTTGCTAAGGAACCTCATGAGTAACCTAAAGAAAACACCGGATGTGGATGCCGAATTTCACCGTGAGGAGTTCCCGTTTTACTGGATAGTCAACGTCTATGCGCGCTACACCCAAATCATGGAAGTGACGCTGAAAAAGGTGCAACTGGATGTCTCTGGCTTCCGGGTCTTAATGGTGACGCAGCAATATGGCAAGGCCAGCATTTCGCAAATCTCCGAATACGCGATGGTCAAAATGCCGACGGTAACCAAAATTGTTGGCCGCCTGCGCGATGAAGGTTTAGTCACCACCGCCAGCAGTGAACAAGATGCGCGAGTCACCGAAGTGATGTTGACTGCCAAAGGCCAGCAAAAAGTGGAAGAAGCGTACCGTCTGGCAGGTAAAGTTTTCGAGAAAGGGTTTAAGGGCATGAGTGTGGCGCAGGTGGAAAAAATGAATCTTTCACTGGCTAAAGTGCTCGATAACCTTAACGAAATTTGAGCCTGATCGACAGAATGACAAATTTGTGACCGCGTTAAAAATTTCTTCCAACCCACTGTAAAATAAATATTTTTTATCCACTCGTCGTCCTGAGTTCTCATGACGACTTTTTGGCATTCGCCAAATATTTCCTTATCAATTCATCAGCATAATCAAAAATTCATTTGTTAAATCTGGTTAATTTCATGTTAATCGTTCGTGAAATTTACGTGAAATATTACTTGAATTTTCATCTAAATATTCCATGATTGATTCATATTTACTCAGAACGAAAAAGCAGCGATGACTGCTTACCTAATGTGATTCACATTATCTGATTAAGGGCTTAATGATGAAGTCTATTTGTGAGAGCAATGGTTATGTAGAGCAGTTTGTCCTCGGCGAGGGTGAACTGCGCTTTGCGGTAAAAGACACCCTGGATATCGCTGGTTACCGTACTCGTGCCGGATGTCCGGCGCTCGCAGTAGCACCTGTTGCGCAGCATCATGCTGGCGTCGTGGCGACGTTACTCAACAACCGCTGCGTGCTGACCGGCAAAACCACGCTGCACGAACTGGCATTCGGGGTGACGGGCATTAACGCCTGGAGCGGCACCCCGGTGAATCCGTTGTTTCCGGCGCTGATCCCTGGCGGTTCATCAAGTGGTTCTGCGGCGGTTGTCGCATCCGGTGAAGTCGATTTTTCACTGGGTACTGACACTGGTGGTTCGGTGCGTATGCCTGCCGCTTGTTGTGGAGTGTTGGGGCTGAAACCCGGTTACGGTGTCATCAGCCGCGATGGGGTTTTACCG
>Ga0105250_10001626_pt1 | contig 12009 bp, 11 predicted proteins | sample KBSS54metaG_FD_80425 | JGI IMG/M metagenome (GOLD analysis project Ga0105250, IMG submission 80425) | Switchgrass rhizosphere microbial communities from Kellogg Biological Station, Michigan, USA - KBS S5-4 metaG | ecosystem: Host-associated > Plants > Roots > Rhizosphere > Soil | place...
GATAGGCACTTAAGATTTCTTCGTCTGATACCATATCAATTTCACCGTTTGATTGCTCTGCTGCTTCTACAGCATAGGACCAGCTTGCTGGATTACCAATACGAATTGCAGTTGCGACTGTTTCTGGTGAATCAATGACATGACCTTTTACAATTGCAGCTGCTCCTTCAGCTTCAAACCCGTGAATTCTAGGTTTCTTGAATCCCTTTTCTTTCTCATATTCACAAAAACCTTTCCAGTATGCCGTAATATTCCCTGCATTTCCAACCGGAATAGCAAGGACATCTGGTGCTTTTTGCAACTGATCACAAATTTCAAACGCAGCTGTTTTTTGTCCTTCAATTCGATATGGATTAACAGAGTTTACTAATGTAATTGGTTCTTCATCTGCAATCTGACGTACAGCTCGAAGTGCGTCATCAAAGTTTCCTTCAATTGAAATAATCTCTGCTCCATACGCAATAGCTTGTGCTAATTTCCCATGAGCAATTTTCCCTTCTGGTATAACAATAATACACTTCAGCCCAAGACGAGCAGCGTATGCTGCTGCCGCTGCTGATGTATTACCTGTTGATGCACAAATAATTGCCTGTGATCCTTCTTCTTTTGCTTTCGCAACTGCCATGACCATCCCTCTATCTTTAAAAGATCCTGTAGGGTTAGCACCTTCATATTTTCCATATAAATGAATCCCTAATTCTTTAGAAATATTCAGAAGTGGAATGAGTGGTGTATTCCCTTCCATCAAGCTTACATCTGGTGTATTATCATTCACTGGTAAATAAGAAGCATATTGTTTTAATAATCCTTTATACATATTGTTTTTCCTCCTCAATAGCGTAATAACTTTTTATTTCATTTGCTACATTCTCTAGTAATGTTAAAACTTTTTCGAATTGGTACTTTGAAGTTTGATGCGTCACAATCACAATTTCCGCAAGCTCTTGATTTAATGGAAGTTGCACAATTTCTTCTAAGCTAATCGATTCATTGACGAAACATTCTGTGATTTTGCGAAACATCCCTGGTTCATCACGTAATAAAATGCGTAAAAAATATTTCGAGACAACTTCTTCATCCCCTTTTAGTGTATAAGGCACTGACTCTTTTAACACACCTTGACTTTTCACTATTTGATTCATATTTTTAACGATTGAAATAATATCACTTACTACAGCAGATCCTGTTGGCAATTTTCCAGCCCCTGGCCCATAAAACATAACTTCACCAACCGCATGACCGTGTACATATACAGCGTTAAATTCGTTATTCACACTGGATAATGGATGCTGACTCGGTAATAAAGTAGGTGCTACGCTTAAATTAATAGCTGAACCTTGCTTCTCCGCTTTCCCGACTAGCTTCATAGTAAAACCTAGCTTCCCAGCCATTTCTAAATCTTCTTTTTCTACATTTCGAATACCTCGAACGTGTACATCATCTAAAGAAACATTCATCGAAAATCCTAAGTTTGCAAGAATAGCTACCTTTCGTGCAGCATCCAGTCCATCTACATCCGCTGACGGATCTGATTCTGCAAAGCCTAGCTTTTGAGCTTCTTGAAGCGCCTGTTCATACGACCAACCATTTTGACTCATTTTTGTTAGTATATAATTTGTTGTGCCATTTACAATTCCCATAAACTTTTCAATATGATCAGAAGCTAAGCCGTCTACTAGCCCTCTTAAAATTGGAATTCCTCCAGCTACACTTGCTTCATAATACAACTGACAACCATTTGCATTCGCTAATTTTAACAATTCATTACCGTATACAGCCATTAAATCTTTGTTTGCAGTTACGACATGTTTCTTATTACATAACGCCCTTATAATAGCCTGTTTTGCTTCTTGAATTCCACCCATCACCTCTACTACGATATCAATATTGGGATCTTCTAAAATTTCATCTGCATCATTTGTTATCATGATTCCATCAATTGAAACATCTCGTTCTTTTTCCACATCACGTACTGCCACTGCCTTTACCTTTACTTCATATCCTGTATCAAGACTTATTTTCTCCTTGTGATCTTCCAAAATATGAACGACACCGCTCCCTACTGTTCCAAGTCCTAATACTCCAACATATACTACATTGCTCATTTTTTAATCTCCTCCTATTTTTCAAACTACTTGACCATTATCTTCTTCCTATTTGCGCAGTTAATGGTGATTCCCGTTCGGATCAATCGTTTCACTCCACTGCACCTCCTTTCAATTCAGTAATACACTTTATAAAAAAAACACACTCATCCCTATAAAAGGGACGAATGTGTTTTCGTGGTTCCACCCTTGTTCCAATCCAAATATACATTCGCTTCGGATTGCTCAAGATCAGATAACGGCTGAGACCGTCAATAATTACTAGATCACTCATTCACTATTGAAGTTCAAAGGTGGTAAGATTATTTCTCGTGTTAGGAAGCTCACAGCCTTTGGCCTCCCTCTCTGCAAACCGTAAAAATTATCTCATGTCCTTATCGTTACTTTTCGTTCATATCTATTTGTTAAATTATTATACGTACATATCATACAAAAGCAAGGAATATTTTTTATATTTTTAATTTTCGAATATTAACTTTGTATAAAAAAAACACACTCATCCCTATAAAAGGGACGAATGTGTTTTCGTGGTTCCACCCTTGTTCCAATCCAAATATACATTCACTTCGGATTGCTCAAGATCAGATAACGGCTGAGACCGTCAATAATTACTAGATTACTCGTTCACTATTGAAGTTCAAAGGTGGTAAGAGAATTCCCCGTGTTAGGAAGCTCACAGCCTTTGGCTTCCCTCTCTGTAAACCGTAAAAATCATCTCATGTCCTTATCGTTACTTTTCGTTCATGTCTATTTGTTAAATTATTATAATTACGGAAATTTTAAAAAGCAAGCCCGTTTTGAGAAAAAAAATTATACCTTTTATTCTCTACAAGATAATTACACTTTTATAACTTATTTCAAGATAATAATTTAAACTACTAAAAAAATGATTAAACCTACATAATTACCTTTTTAAAATTGGAATTCACATAAAGTGAAACTTTAATCAGTGGGGGTTTTCTTCATCCCCCACTGATTATTAGTTGAAACAATCGGGCTTTTGATTTTAAATACTGATTACCAATAGAATGAATGCTCTTTAGATTCCTAAATCATTAATTATATTTATATATTTTATCAATCAATGTACTATGCAATATTTTCAATATAATCTTTTTGTATAACTTTCTTCTAAAGAACGTGCGACTTCTTCTTCATTTGCATTTACTTTGGCATGATCAGCAAGCATTTTTGCTGCTGATGGTAATGCTTCTTTTTCTAACCAAGAATCTGGATTCCATAATTCAGAACGTATAAATGCTTTTGCACAATGGATGAAACACTCTTCTATTTCTACAACGATTCCGAGAAGTGGATTACGACCCCTTACTTGCATTTTCTCTAAAATCTCTTCGTCTTTTGTGATAGTTGCACGCCCATTTATCCGTAATGATTCTCCAAGCCCTGGAATAAAAAAGATAAGTCCCACCCGTGAGTTAGATAAAATATTAAGGATAGAATCCACTCTCCGATTCCCCGGTCTTTCTGGAATTACAATTTGATTTTCATTTAAAACATATACAAATCCAGGTGCATCCCCTCTTGGTGATGCATCACAATGACCAAATTCATCTGAAGTAGACATTACTAGAAAAGGAGACTTAGATAGAAATTCACGACAATGATGATCGAGTGATGGGATCACTTTTTTCACCGCGCGTTCACTTGGATATCCTAAAATAAGACGTAATTCTTCTTCTGTTGAAATGAGCGAATTTATTTTTTTCTCGCCTAGTCCCATTCCATATACACTCCCTACTTAATTATCGTTATTTTCCCAAAATTACATACATTCATTGTATAATAAACTGTGCAGAAAGGGGAATATCAATGGCAGAATGGTTAACGATATTTGATACAGAAGGAAACAAAATTGGAAAAAAACTACGTGATGATGTACATCGTGACGGTGATTGGCACGAAACATTCCATTGTTGGTTTGTAGAAAAAGATAATGAAGACATCTTTCTACACTTCCAATTACGCGCTAAAAACAAGAAAGATTTCCCAGGAAAATGGGATATTACATCAGCGGGACATATTATGCATGATGAAGATGTACGAATAGGGGGGCTTCGTGAAGTAAAAGAAGAATTAGGACTTTCCTTTCAAGCTACTGATTTAGAGTACAAAGGCATTTTTAAAATCAACCATGAAATCCCGCATTTCATTGACCGTGAAATGTGTCATATGTATTTTCATGCTGTTACAAAACCACTTCCATTTGCTCCAGGTGATGAAGTTGAAGATGTAATGAAAGTAAATGCGACTTCTTTTTTACAGCTTTTAAAAGGAGAAATCTCATCTACAACAGGCATTCCTGTTTTAAACAAAAGCACTAAATCTATTACAATAACATTTGAAGATATTTATCCATATGAGCTTGAATATTATGAATTTGTCGTAGAAAAAGGACGAGATATGCTAAAAATCAATAACTTCTAAAATTAATTGACCCCCACTTAAATAGTGCAGGGGTCAAAACTATTTGTACTTCCTTAATAGAACAGCTTGAAAATTTCACAAGTAAAGTTTATTGTTTCTCCAGTACCTTTAATTTCTTCTCCACCCGTATAAACAAACGAATGATTAATACTATCATAAGGATTAAAATAGCAATCATTGTATGTGGGTACCAAAATAGCAATCCGATTAAACTTCCTATTAAAATCATTAAAAATCCATTTTGTTTCATAACTTCAGCGCTATATTGATTTCCAACATCCCATAAATCTTTATTTTTCATTGATCGCTTTGTTCGATATCCGTATACTGCGTTAATATCTGTTGGTGGATTTTTTTGCAATATGAGTGCGGCTAGTATAAATATAATACCGATTAACAAGCTCATCCCTATATTTACAAACGCATATGTCATCTTATTCCCTTCACATCCACACACATATTTTCAAATTTATTTGTCAGTTTATAGTTTTATTATACAACAAAAACCTATATTTCCCAAAAATAAAAATACACCACTCTTGTTTAAATGATGTACAAGCTGAATACAATATTTTATATTTATAGGTCCACCTTATCGGTCATTTACTTTCTCTGTTTCGACGTATGAAACATGTTAGGAAGCGTCACGAAACGTGACCCTTTCACTTTCAGTTCAGGAATGATTCGATCTAGCGCATCCACAGATCCTTGCAAATGTCCTCCCGGTGTAGAATGCTGGAGTATAACACTTCCTGGAAACGCATTCCCTAACACAGTATTTGTAACCTTCTCTGCACTTACTCCTTTCCAATCAACTGTATCTACACTCCATTGTACGACCATAAAATTCTGTTCTGTCGCCCACTCTAATTGTTTTTCACGTATTTCACCATAAGGCGGACGTATAAACTTTGGTGCATACCCTGTCAACTTCCGCAATATCTCTTCCGTTCTTACAATTTGATTGCGATATTCTTCATCACTTACTTTAACTAAATTGGGGTGATTATACGTATGATTCCCAACAGTATGACCCTCATTTGCAATTCGTTTTACTACATCAGGATATCTTTCTGCATTTTCACCAAGAAGAAAAAAAGTAGCTTTCACACCATAACTTTTTAACTTATCTAGTATTTGCGGAGTAAATACAGAGTCTGGTCCATCATCAAATGTAAGGGCAACTTCCGCTTTATTATATGGACCAGAAAATGCATAAGCATATTTTTCAACCCAAGAAAAAGGTGTCCACGAGCCTCTATCTTCTTCTGCACCTTGAACCTCATTCTTCAAACCAGCATTTAGCAAATCAGGCGTTACACTCAAATAGTTTTGATAATAAAATACATTTGAGTATGGCAAATAAGAATACATATTATATAAAGGCGTATTACGTTCTGAAACCCATTGAAAAGGAGTTAGTATCTCTGATGGATAAAAATAATACATAATTAATAAAACCTCCCTAAAATTTTATATGCAGTTCATTCTTATTTTGTCAGGATGATTCATGTTCCTGAACAGAAATAAGACCGTCCCATTTTGAACGGTCTTATTTCTATCTATCATACACTTAATAAATTGTTTGACTATCTTTTGGTAAAGATCTCACATATTTTAGATAGCTTGTCACTCTAGCATCGTCACCTTGTGGATATTCAAAACTAAAATAGCTAGCAATTCCAATTGCCGTCTCCCTAAATAAAGCTCCCATTATAAAGAACGACTTCCAAATATTTTCATAATCTGCATTTGAAAATGTCTCTATATATCGTTTCCACAAATCATCCTCAAGGTATTGTTCAAAATACTTCCCAAACTTTCCGGCGTTTACTGTAAAATTTGTTTTTATCCCAATATGCCATTCTAGCATTTGCATCAGCATATTTCGAACAGGACCTTCAAGCATTCCTTTTACATAAGGAAGTTCTTCTCTCCACAACCCTTTTGCTACATTTGTACTACACCACCAAAACTCATTACAGCAATCTGCAAATTCTTTTGCTGTTGGCCTTTTTATACAGTAATCCGAATCATTTGTTGGTGGAAATGGCTCAATAGCACCATCTTTATCAAAAAGAAGTACACTCAAACTATCTCTACCAAGAATCTCATCTATTAATTCTACTGAAACTAAAGTCAAATCGATTCGATTCCCGTCTATAAACTGCATCAAATAAGGAAATCTTCCATCCTCTTCGGGTGGAACTAAAGTGCTTTCTTCTGGCATTTGCACAATCATTATTTTTCCAAATCTATTTATCCAACTGTGATCAGATGTGAATGACTGTATATCTTTCACAACATATACAATATCGTAATCTTGAAAACAATCTCTCTTCACATTCGGATTCACACGAGAACCATTCATAATCACTGCGCGAATACGCTCATCTTCTCTTGCTGTATTTAATATTAAACCCATCATTTCTTTTTCACTTCTCATATTTTTATAACCTCCAAATTTTATTAGTGTATTGTACTGCATTCATTTTGGAGGAGCACGAGAAGAGTTCCCTGTTTTCCATCCATATTATAACATATCAAACATTTTTTATTTCCCCCTCCTAGTCTAGTAGATCTATAATTGGCATCTAGACCTCATCCTTCTGTTACAAGCGCAATTACAAATCCATCATACCCCTTACTCCCTACAGTTTGGATCGCAGTAGCAGTAACACGCGGTTCAGCAGCAATTCGTTCATAAAAACGTCGTATCCCCTGTACACGAGCGTCTTCACTTAAACCATTGACCACCTCACCATCGCGCACTACATTATCACCAATAATTAAACTACCACACCTTGAAAGTTTAAGAGCCCATTCAAAATATGCAGGGTTGTTTTGTTTATCAGCATCAATGAAAATAAGATCAAATGGCTCACAGTTTTCAGTAGCCATTTGCTGCAACGAATCTATTGCCATTCCAGTACACACATGAACCACTTCACTCAAATTAGCTCGTTTGATATTAGCACGGGCAATTTCAGCATACTTTTCACTTGTTTCAAGCGTGATAAGACGACCATCTGTTGGCAACGCCCTTGCAAGCCATATTGTACTATATCCACCTAAAGTACCAATTTCTAAAATATTTCGTGCACCTTGAATTTGCACGAGCAATTGTAAGAACTTCCCTTGAGTTGGTGAAACATCATGTGCTGGCAAATTAGCTTCAGCATTTACTTGGAGTACCTCTTCAAGAATAGAATCAGTTGGGATAAGTAAATCCGCAATAAAATGATCAACAGCTTTCCATTTTTCAATATTATTCACGTAAATACCATTCCCTTCGAATTGCATGGGATAATCCTTCAATAACTTTCATCCCTTATTATAGTTCATAAAATTCAGAATTAAAAAGAAATAAATAAAAAAAGATTTGGCTTTAAACCAAATCTTTTTTATTCATATACAACTTCTTATGGATTAGTAGACCAAAGTCCTGCAGATTTAATAAATGCCACAAGTTCTCCAGTTGTTAATGCTCCACTAGAAACTCGCATTCCACCATATCCTACAATAATGACAAGTAACGCCATTAAAACAAATGACATAACTGGTGTAATTAAAGCTTGAACCTTGCCTTCTTTCAAACCAAACGGTTATTTCTAAAATTAGAATACGATATGAATGTAAACTGAATATAAACAGTCAAACGATTAATCTACTGATTTGGTAATAAAACACATCAAATCTTATCTTTACAACAGATATAATCATCTGATATTATTACCTGGTACTTAATAAAAACATTACCATTCTATAGTCTACGCAAAAAGAATTTAGAATGCTTACCCATATATAACTATAAAAATATATATTTTCATAGCATACGCATCTCACTAATCTTCATTCACCGAAAGGGGTATACCGTGCAAGCAAAAAAGAATTCTGAAAAGAAGACCATTATATTCATTCATGGATTAGTCGGAAATCGTCGTGCCTTCAAAAAAGAATATAAACGATTTTCTCCTTCTTACAATATTATAACGTATGATTTACTAGGTCATGGTGAAGACAAAGGGCAAGCAATAGACTTTTCTTTAGATCGATTAGTACAGCAATTATCAGACCTGTATGAGAAAGAAGGTATTCAGCAAGCTCATATTTGTGCCCTAAGCTATGGCTGTTACATTGCTACTATATTCGCTCACAAATATCCAGAGAAAGTATTAAGTCTTTGTCATATTGGAGGTCATTACAATAATCCCTCCCTTTTATATAACGTCTTTCGAAAGTTTTGGGACAACCGTGAAAATGAATATTCCACTTGGCTTTATCAATATGCGAGTACAATTTTCCCAAGTGGTATACTAAAAGCAAGTCCTTTTGCGGTTATTTCAAAAAACATTTATTATCGGTTTGGATTACAATTGCATTCATCGATTATTGTCGAATCGCTCAAACACCGTCTAGAATTCGATTTAAAATCTCGACTACGAGAACTATCACAACCTATTCTATGGGTAATGGGTGAACACGATCATCTCTATAAATCCTGTTTATTTGATTTAAAATCCATTCTTCCAAACGTTTTATATAAAGAAATCCCACTAGCCGGCCATGCCGCAAACTTATTCCGTCCTAGCTACTTCCATGATTTATATTCCAATTTTTTACTGGACGCATAAAGACATCTAAAACAAAAAAAGCTTTCTAGTTTCCTAGAAAGCTTTTTCTTATAATATGTAAGAATACAGTTCTTATTATGCTTTTGTGTAACCTGCTAGATGTTTACTCCAGTAAGAGTTATTTACTGAGCTAATTCTTACACCAGTTTTTTCAGTTTCTGCACTGATGAACTGACCATTACCTAAGTAAATACCCATATGAGTCATACCTGCACCAGCACCAGTAGTATCTTTAAAGTATACTAAATCACCTGGTTGTGGATTACTAGTATGTGTCTTGCTGCCCCAGTAGCCAGCAACAGTTTGACGTCCACCAGAATGACCTGCTTTATTTAATACGTAGTAAACGTAGCCACTGCAGTCAAAACCAGATGGTGTTGTACCACCATATACATATGGTGAACCATTTAGCGATTGTGCAATAGACACAATTGATGAACCATTAGCAGATGGTGTTGTCGGTTTTTCTGTTTGTGGTTTTTCTGTTTGTGTATTTCCTTGCTCACCGCCAGTAGTTGGACGAGAAGGCGTAGTTACATTTGCTGTACCACCTTTTACAAACTTAACATGGTCTGCACTTACATAGCCAGTTCTTCCTTGGTGGTTAATTTTATACCAACCGTTTTCCCCACCAATAACTTGTAATGTTTGGCCTTGTAATACGCCACCAATTACAGCATTATATGTAGCCGGGCCTGTACGTACACGTAAAGCTCCTGTATCAACAACATATGAGCCGTCTTTTCGGATTGTCATTTCATTGTTGTTTGGCTTTTCTGTTTCCGTACTTACATTTGTAGTTGTACCGCCTTTTGTTACAAAGTCTTTACTTACATAGCCAGTTCCGCCGTTGTGGTTAATTTTAAACCAGTCTTGTACTTCACCGACAACTTGTACAGTTTGTCCTTTGTCTACAGTACCTACAACTGTATGAGAAGCACTAGGACCTGTACGTACATTAAGTGAAGAAACATTTACCGTATAGTTACCTGTTCCTTGTTGAACAGCAGTTCCTGTTTTCTCACCAGTTGTTACAAAATCACTGCTTACATAGCCAGTTTTACCGTTTACATTTACTTTAAACCAACCATTTTCTTCACCAGTTACTTGTAGAACTTGTCCTTCTTGTACTTTAGAAATAATATCATTTCCTGTACCAGGACCTGTACGTACATTCAATACATCAGCTGTTACTGTGTATTTAAGGTCAGATTTTTTCTCTACTGTTTGTGTTTCAGTTACTTTCGGATCAACTGTTTGTGTTTGTTTTTGTGTTTGTCCATCGATTTCTTTTAGCGCGTCTGTTGAAACTTGTGCGTGAGCAGCATCCATTCCAGGAACTACTGCGCCGGCTACAGAAGCTGCCGCTAAACCTGCTAGTACTTTTTTCATAAGTTGTATTAACTCCCTTTCCCTACTACCCTCTTAAAAAAATGATTTTAATATCCTACCAAAATATTGGAAATGAATTCATATTAAATTCCATTTTTATACAAGGGCTTTCTTTTTCACACGTCAACTATTTTAAATTACCAATGTGAACTTCATGTGAACTTCATGTGAATTCCAACTTCATATACAGCGTTTTCGTAATAAAACATTTAATTTTTTCTATTACAAAACGAATCAAAGCTTCTAGTAGTATCCATTCTTTACTTACTCCACTAATAAAATCATGATATCTAAGTAAACAATTGGTTTTTCTACTGGTCTTACAAAATAGTTCTTTTCATGAGTCACCTTCTTATCATTACAAAAATCCCGCCATTTATCAACTATATAGTATCCTAAAAAATTATATTTATATGAAAAAGAACTTTTCTCGTTCTGGAGCAATCCAAGAATCCATGTTTTGATCGCTATCCCTTACTAAACGATTTACTAATATATCATGCCATATATAATTTTCTAGTAAATATATATGAACAGGATCATCTGTATAAAAAGCATTTCCTTTTTGTTCTATCGAGTGACCATATACCATTTCTTTTCCATCAATTGATAAGATAAACCATTTATGACCTCCAATATTATTAACGTAACTTGTTTTTCTATGAATTTCTAATCCTTGCAACGGATCGTCAACTTCAAAGACAATCCCCTTTAAACTACATTCTCTTTCTTTTTCTTGTAAGTCTACTAATAATTTTTCATACATAGTATCCCGAATTGACAAAATAATCTTTTTTTTCGCTCTTCGAATTAATATTCTGCAGAAAGCTAGTATATTTTCTTCACCTTTCAAAGTGGTTACTCTCGGATCCACCTCAGGTTCTTTTTTTTCAAATACTTTTAATTCTTTTTCTACATACGTGTATGTCTCTTCCCATTTCTCTCTTACTGCCTCTAAAAACACATCTACAGGTAAAGGAGAATATTGTACTGCTTCATTTATTTCTTCCTTCATTACAATGCCTTTTTGTTCAAGGGTATTCAATATTTCATATATTCGTGCACGAGGGACTCCAGAATTTTTGCTAACTTGATAAGCACTAGAAGCTCCCTGTTGAACTAATGAAACATAGGCTTTTGTTTCATATTGATTTAAGCCAAGCATTTGAATTTTTTGTAGTAAATCTTCCATTGAAGATCTGATTATTTGGAATCTTTATGCTTATATTGTTAAAATAACCAATATAGTTCAAATATTAGGAGGTTCATTATTATCTATGGAGCAAATTATTGATAATAGTTCGAAGCATTATATCGATTTTCACTATGCATTGGTTCGTACGCTATCCTTGGTAACGTTCAGAAAAATCCCAACCATTGAAACAAAAAAATCCGAATTAAAAGTTACTATTGAAAATCAAAGTAATAATTTA
>Ga0105250_10001632_pt1 | contig 11991 bp, 12 predicted proteins | sample KBSS54metaG_FD_80425 | JGI IMG/M metagenome (GOLD analysis project Ga0105250, IMG submission 80425) | Switchgrass rhizosphere microbial communities from Kellogg Biological Station, Michigan, USA - KBS S5-4 metaG | ecosystem: Host-associated > Plants > Roots > Rhizosphere > Soil | place...
AGTGACGTTGTCACTAACGAGCGGGCACTGAAGGTGCTGGGAAAGGGCAACAAGGAGCGCCTGGCCTATATGCCAGCCGGGACCTGGCAGCGGCTGATGGTCTGGACTGAACAGGTGCGGGGTGAAACACCGTGTCCCCTGTTCACCCGTATTCGCCGCTTCGATACCCTAACGAACGACCGCCTGACAGACCAGGCGGTATATCACATTCTGCAGGTGCGTCAGATGCAGGCGGGGATTGAAAAATGTGCGCCCCATGACCTGAGAAGGACCTTTGCGACTGCGATGCTGGATAACGGTGAAGATCTGATTACCGTTAAGGATGCGATGGGCCATGCCAGCGTCACTACCACCCAGCAGTATGATCGCCGTGGGGAAAACCGCCTTCGTCAGGCTCGTGATCGGCTATCAATTGTGGGAATAAAGCATGGTACTGATTTTACTGTATAATTATTAGTTTTGCTTGTCTATATCTTGCACAAGGGACTATCTTGGATGGGGTGTCTTCGCACTCATTGCCAGGTAACAACAGGTTCCCGGTATTTCTTACCGGAGATATCGGGAGCTTCGTCCTTGCTTTGATCTGATGCATCACTTGCACAATACATATAAAGTATGTTCATTAATCAGGATGTCACCATAAGGAGCATCATATGTCACAAAATGAACAGTTCTGTCAGGCTTGCGGGATGCCGATGTCGGCACCCGATGCACACAGTGTCAGTGATAAATATTGCGCGTACTGCAGCGACAGCAACGGCAATCTTAAACCTTGGGAAGAAGTGGTATCAGGCTTAGCCAGCTTCCTTGATTCCTGGCAAAAAGTCGGCCCGGAAGAGGCACAGAAGCGTGCAAAACGTTATCTGACGGCAATGCCCGCCTGGGCTCATAAAGCGGACGAGTGATTTGAGCTAATATCTCCACTACCAGCCTCAGCCATTGTTGCCTTTTTGCTCGGTAGCCGCCTCGTTCTTAGCTGTTCAGCTCTTGCAACAACCTGGTGTTGATGTACAGGCGCTCACGCCCTGCCGTCATTTCCTCCAGCACACCGATCTCTACCAGCTGCTTAAGGTAGGTTGATGCTGTCTGACGCTTAGCTATACCCGCTTCTACCAGATTTTCTATGCGGCAATAAGGCTGCGCAAAAAGCACCTGCACCAACTCCCATGAATAAATTTTAGATAGATGCTCACGAATATACGCTTGCGTCGATTCGATAAGCGCCCGAATTACGGAAATTTTCTTCGTTGTCCAGCGGGCCGTGCTTTCGATGGCCTCTAGCATAAAGAGGATCCACTCTTCCCACTGTTTTTGTTCTGTCACTCCCCTTAACAAGGCGTAGTAATCGCTACGACGCTCTAGGATGAAGCGGGACAGGTATAAAATAGGAGAGGACAGGAGGCCACTTTCAATCAGCATCAGGATGTTCAGAATACGCCCTGTTCGCCCGTTGCCATCGGGGAACGGATGAATACTTTCAAACTGGTAGTGCGCTATAGCCATTTTCACCAGCGGATCTAAATCATCCTCGGCGTGCATAAACTGCTCCCAGTTCGAAAGCAGATCGCGGACCACCGATTCACCCTCTGGGGGGGTATAAACAACGTTTAAGTATTGGTCGCGCAGCACCGTGCCAGGTGTTTTACGAATATCGGTATCCACTGCGCGCAGTGTGGTGCAGATCTCCATCGCAACGCTGGTGCAAAGCGGGTATGAGCCAAGGCTCTTCACACCCTGATAAAGCGCGGTGCGGTAGCGTAGCGCTTCTTTCGTAGCAGGATCGGCGTTTTCTGCGCGGTCGGCAAACTGGAAGAGCTGATCACTGGTGGTCACGATGTTCTCAATGCGCGAAGAGTCTTTTGCTTCCAACATTGGTAGCAGGTTGACCAGCAATCCCTGATCCGGCAGCAGTCCTCCTGCTGTTTTCAGCTCGGCCAGCGCTGCTCGGGCCGTTATACAGGCTTTAAGCACACGGCGTGTTTCGATTTGCTCCAGTTCTGGAGGCAAGGCGGGAAGTTGGTTGTATGGTGTTTCTGGGGTCCAGCACATATGTTTAAAATAACCATTTTTTTCGACATATACTCATAATATGTCGATGGCATAAACATGTCACGCGCATATGTCGAGGAAATCTTTTTTTTTCGACATATTGCCACTGGGTGTGACAAACATCTTTACCGACAGGCTTGCGCCAGTCAACCTTATCCGGCATGTTCCTCGGTGGTATCTGCTCCATCATTTCAGCCATGGTCGGCGGGGATGCTGTTGGCTGATACTTCTTTTATTCGAACTTAAACCTTAGTATCTCATCAAAATCTGCACTTCGGTACAAGTACGGACATTTAAAAACTTATCGCGGCAAGTCGATTGTATGAATCATTCGAATGTGAAGTGTCGAAAGAATGGGAAGGCGATCAGTGGGGCAGTACCAGTACTGAGCAACAATTTGCTCGAAAATTATCTAAACATCGCTCACCTACTCTTTTGGAAATGATGTTTTTGCGAAATTGCTTCGACTAGTCACCCATTCCAACTGGTCATGTCATCTTCTGGCACGAAGCGAACGAGCTGAAGGTCCGCTGTGAGCGAGGAGCGGACCTTCAGCACGCCTTAAGAGGGCGAGGCGTAGTTGCTAGCGGAAATATTTTGGCGGTTTGCCCGTGCTTTCAGTTAAAGGATCTGTTTTATGCATAGCGCGTTATCCGTTACGGGGAATTGGTGCTATGATCGTCATCGCCCCGTCTGGTTGGTTAGTTGTGATATTTGCCGATGGATCAGATCATACAACCCGGGCTGAACTACCTTCAAATGATCTACTAGTTACCCTCCCTTTCCAATTACTAGCCAGTTTAGGTGATAGACAGTACAAAAAGCCATGACCTGCATATAATGCTTTAATGCATCATTTATATTGTATTGTTCTGGTATATTAAGATCATCTATGCGTGAGAGTAAATACTGAAACCAGATCTCTACAGCAGATGGTTCCTGAACCTCTGAAACAATACTAATAACAGCATTAGCTAGGTTGCTGAGTGATTGTTCAGCACTTTCACTTATGGGTTGCGCATTTTCAATAAGCCTCTCAATCCGAGTTTGTAATGAATCGAATTCGATGTGCACGAAGTCGGGATTACCCACCCCCTTTACCCCCCCATTTTCGTAATACCACGCACCATGCGTTTTAAGATCCCCCACAGGCGGAAACGTACTATTTTGAACTATAGTCTGATTTCTTGTATGACTATACAAATCACTCTGAGTATGGAAAGCAGGTGCGGCATAGCAAACGATGGCTTTTCCATGCAAAGCCTGCTCCATTTTTTCAAGCGCAATTTGCTGGTGTGGTGTAACTGAAAACTTCCAATAGTCTCCAATAATACCCTTATCCTTTAACTTTTTGGCTGGGCGGGTACCCGAATGAGGACGTTTAGCTTGCAGGAAAAGATTTAAATTGAAATCGGGGAGGATTTTCGTTTTTTTTCTTTTATCCCATATGTAATCCCAATTATAATTATTTAAAATCACTCCAGTCATAGGATAATTGCTTTTATGCAATTCCCAAAAATAGGGATGCGTTATGTAGGACGCGCGATCAATTCCAATATGCTTTTCAAAGACTTGACCTGGCTCCCAAACTAGATGATTACCATGCTCCAGCTGGTTGTATAGTGGGCCACGATATTCAGACTCTTCAAAATCTGCAGGGGTCATTTATTTTCCAATTAAGTATCCATAGAGGAATTGTATTTATAACCTGAGTAAGGATAAGCAGCAACTACAACGACTTTCTTTTATTATTTTCGGGTTCACTCTTCCCCGTTACCTCCGATCCTGGCACTAAGGAACCAACTATGACGGGCTTTCTCGTCATGCGTGAAAATTGGCTACAATCTAAAATCCAGTTCCATTCCGAAATCAAAACTCAGGAGAATATCTCACAGGAGACATAGCACCTTTCTTTCTGAGGTCATCAGGGATCTTCTTACCTATATAAAGCTGTGTAATTTCAGGAGATGCAGCCCTACCCCGGAAACCAAAGCGGGAACTTTGAGTAGCTTCAAATTCATCATCTGCATCCCATGAAGCCATCTCCGGGAAATTCTCACGAGTAGACTTGAGCCACTCATCAGCAATATATACGCCCCTAACGATACCTCTTACTATCGCAAGTATGACCTCAGCCTTACGAGCTCGTTCAACGCTGACACGCCAGCTAAACCGTACAGCATCATAGAGGTCAATATCCTTTGAGCTCCTGTTAACCGATATCATTAGGGCCTTGTGTTGGAACGCAATTGTTTCAGGCTGGTACGTAGCGATTAACTCTTTTATGTGTGCAGCACCGAACTCATTACTGCCAGCACCGTTCATAATGTTAGTTAAACCGGGATAGGCGTCTATGAGTGCTGCTTCAACCTCGTAAGCAGTCTTTTCTTCAGCCATACCGTGCCGATGAATAACATGGATAACCTCAAGACCGGCTAATCTGATCTCTCGAAGTTGCTTGAGTTTGTTACTAAGTAACTCATCATCATCCATTGCTGAAACCTCACCACGCATATGAGCAAAGACACGATTACCTTTCCCTTTCCCTACGTAGAACGTACTGCCATCCCTCGGATCAATTAGGCGGTATACATACCAGCCAAGATGTTCGATTACTCCTGCCGGAAATTCATTAATATCCATATAACAACGCCTGAAATTTAACTGATGGGTTGCAAAATAAACAGAATACTGTCGATTGACAACTTATAGTCCCCAATAGTTAGTATTACGATTTTTACCGTCATAAATAAGCAATGTCCGCTTTTGGCACTTAGCAGACCGTCCTGCCACGAACTCAGGATTATTATCAGACAACAATGGCATGCTCATACTACATAGCCCCGCAACTGCCAAACTTTAAAATCTGGTAGAAACCGAAGAGTGGTAAGAGCCAGGCATTAATCACTTCGCATTCGCCTGAATAGACTTTGCTCAAAAGCTCGAATGAATCCGGACAGTATCTTCATAGCGTCCACCTGTGATTATGTGCCGAAAGGCACATGCCGGCGGAAATCCAGTCCCATGTTACTCAGTCGTATCATCCGCCGGAACGCCCGGCGCAGCCGGTTAATCAATAAAGGATAGCTTTTACCCCCCTCCCCCCTGCTAAGCCAAAACCGCGTTTAGCAACACAGAACGTTATGTGCGCGAACGGAGTGGTCACGACAAGGCGTAGCCGCAGTTGTGGCGTATCTCCGCGTTAGCGGCCCTTTAGGGGCGCTTACGAGCGTGTATTCAAATCGTACAGCAACACTACTAACAGCAACAGAGATGTATAGTTACAACATCCATTATTAAAAGCGATGCTGTTCCGGGCCTTCGGCCCGGGCGGGGGCGCTTTTCAGTTGGTGGGTGGCGGCTCAGGTGTTGCCGCTGTGCACAGTTTTTTGTGGGTTGATAGGGGCACCAGGTCGCAGACCTGCTCTGAAGTTTTCCTGAATGGCATTTAGGGTGTTGTAACTAAAAAAGCCGTGGTGCCGTCGCGCAGCGATGGGGGCTATTTATGTTTTTGATTCTGAGCGGCGCGCCTTTGCCGCAATAAGTGAAGGCATTTTCGCTTATCCACAATGTTTCGCCAGATAAAGCATTTCCCTGACGTGAAACTGACAGGGGATAAATACTGGGTTAAGAATGTCTTGCGGGTTTCTTCTTCTTAGGTTGCGGATTCTTCTCTCTGTTGATTTGCGGTTTTTTGTATATAACAGAGCAGCGATGTCTGTTTCACGCTTGAGATTCGGGGGGCTCCGGCAGGATAAACGGCAGAAGGAAGTTGGGTGATTACAAAAATGTCATTTTGAGGAATGCGAACCAATGCCAGAAGCCCCGGGCAGGGGCATATGTAAAAATGGTTCTGATTAGGAGATTTAGTTCGGCGGTGCGCCGGACTGGTAGAGTTCCATCTGATAAAGCTGCTGGATGGCCAACTTATCCAGACGGTCTTTTGTGGCGTAGTAGGCTTCTTCCCGTGGCATGGTCTTCAGAATGTGCTCAGCCATTGCCTCGACCTGAGCGTCCCAGGGCAGCGTGGCCAGACGTTTGGCCCGCTTAGCTTTGGCAGCTTTCTCACGACGATATTTGATCGCCTGCAGCGTTAATTTTTCTGCATGTCGTTTACGGGCTGTACGGGGCGAAATATCTTCCCACTCTTCCATTAAACCCTCTTCAATGAGCTGCTGGCGCACCTCACTCTTTCTCAGTGCCTTCTCCTGCTCTTTAGCGAGCTTCATCAGATCAACGCCGAGAATGTTGAAACCAACTTCAGTGATCCAGACATACTTCGGTAGCCAGGTTTTGGTGAGGTGGTCATATTGCTTTTCGGCTGAACGGGCCAGAGTCCCGTAACGTTCCTGTTCGGCAATAACCCTGGACAGACGGGAAACCGTAACTTCAGTCTCTTTAATGACGTTACCTTTCACATCCTTAACGCTGAGTTCTCTGGCCAACCGGGACATACACATCCCGACAGTATGCATGCCGGCATCACAGAAGCTCACGAGAAGGGGCCAAAGTGAATCAACCAGTCGCGCTTTTTCAGGTTTAAAGCGGTTCTTACGCCCGGCACGCACATTTTGTATGTACCCCAAATTCAGGGGCCATATATCCGGTCGTTTTCAATCTGGCGTGAGTATGAGGTGCAATTTTACCCTCTGCACCTTCCGGTATAACAAAGTAATGCAAGTACCCGCCATCATAATCGGAGTACTGACTCAGCCAGTTCATCACCATACTTTCACCAAGTGGTGTAAAAAATAGTTCTGAGATATAACGCATTCGGCTTTCATCCGGCACGATAAGGCGAAGTTCAGGCATATTAATCCGTGGTTCACCGGACAGCACACAGAAAAATTCATCGGTTTCAGCTTGTACAGCCAGAGGCCAGCCTTTTACCATCCAGACCGTTAACGATGAATTATCAGTATCGCAGGACAAACTAAAAGCTTCCGCACCTTCAGGAAGTCTGAAATATTCTGGCTGAGCCTGATTTTCAGCGCAGGCGAGGACGTAGCAGACCAGATCATTAAATTGTTCAGACGTTATGATTTTCTTTTTTCCATCCCATCTTTTGGCAGATTCAGCAGCGGCGGTTTTATTGTTCTGCGTGTGCATTCTGTATTTCTCCTTCTCTGGTTAATATCCATCTTTCGTCGAGTTCGTTGCGGCATGGTCAAAGGCGCAACGGCAGACTGGCGAAATACAAGGGCGACGACGGAAAGTTTTTGCCTGCAAAAAGTTTATGGCGGCGTGCATTTCATCCTCCGTATTTAGTCAGGCCGGTACGACAAAACGTCCCTTCGCGGAGAACCGTCAGAAGCAGGGATTACCGGAGCTGATGAGTATGGACACGTCCGGAACGCAAAGCGCCGGGAGGTGAATTGCGGTTCCGGCCCGAAGAGCAGCGGCAGGTTTCTCGCCGCAGCGGTGAACGCGCTGGCGTCAGGCAGCTGCAAGTGTTGGTCGTCGCCATCAGAATGTAGCGTAAGCGCTTGCGGGTTCAGTAGCGCGTTGTGGGGTAAGTCTCGATGATTGTACCGCAAAGCGGGTCAGGAGCCGAATGGGGCCATGTTCAGGGAAGCCATACAGTTCTGATGGATGCGGAATGAGAGGAAAAAACGTAGTTCTATGTTCAGTGTCATGCCAGATGATGAATGGAAGCGATTAAATGCGCTCCGCAGTAAACAAAACAGAAGTTCGAACAGGTTATTTTTTAAGTATCCGGAGTAAAAATAAGTGAAACCACTTTTAAATATTGCAGCCTTTGCCAGTGTTCTCCTGACCGTAGGTTGTGCACCTGATCATCACATTACACGCGCTGAATCAATGAAAATGACAGTTCGCGGCAATGATATAAATCATTACGCAACACAGGTCCACGATGCTATCACTGACAAAATGCCGATCGCTAATTTTAACGGTATGCGTTGCACTGTACGTATGCAGCTGGCGCGCGATGGGATGGTACTAAATGTCCAAAGTGAAGGCGGGGATGCTATTCTTTGCGATGCAGCATTAAAGGCGGTGCAGGTTGCGAAGATCCCCCCGGCGCCGAGTGACGAGGTCTACCAGGTGTTTAAAAACACGCCATTAGATTTTCGATATTGAATGATAAGACGTGGTCGCTGGGGAATGCTGAGGAAGGAGACAGACAGAAGCGCCGGAGGCGCTGCTGCCCTTCCCCCGTTCCCCATAGAGGAACAGCCCTTCCAGGTTGTTCATGCGTGCGGTCGCGCCGGGAAGGAAAAAGGGGCCACCAGCGAACCGGTAACCCCTTCATAAAGGCGCTTCAGGGCAAGAATCAACACCATCAGCCCCTGAATGGCGGGGGTTTCCCCCCGCCGGGGTTGGCTACTTAGCGGATTCGTAGGCCATGAAAGCCGCCACCTCCCTGTTCGTGTCCCTGTAACGGATTTCGCAGAGCGACTTCCGGGTCAGGTAAGTGAATATCAATAGTGTGAGACACACTATTGATACGCACCAGATAAGGGAACTTCGTGGCAATTTCATAGCCTTCTACTCCTTGCCTTGCGGCAGCTAAGAGGCTATTCTGTTGGTGTCGAATCAAGCAGATGGCCTCGTGTGGTTGGTTAATGAAAATTAACTTCCTACGGGGCTTTCTTCTTTCTGCCTCACAACACGGTAACAAACCAACTGAACATTATGAGGCAAAAAGCCTCAAGCGCCATCGCCATTATATCCCGTAGTCAATCATCTGCCCAGGAATAACAGTTTGAAAACTGTATAAATCCCCATCCTTTTTCTGCGTCATTCGGCTCCCGAAATACCAAGCGCCTCATCAACTTTTGCGGTTCGCTGTTTGCTTACGGCGGTTCTGCTGTCGTTATAGACCAGACTAATTATCGTCTGCAGCATTTACCAGTCTTCAGGCTCTTGTCGGCATCAAGACGGCACTGGATTTTCCCGCTTTCGGCATGCCGAAACACGGTACCTGTTTTATTTTGGCAGGTTTATCGCCACAGTGTTGAATGCGCCGGCGACAGCCGGCTGCAGGTGTTGACCTTCGCCATCAGACCATAGCGTAAGCCCGAAACCGCTTGCGGGTTCGGCGGAGCCTGTCAGGTGCGTAGCAGCTGGCTGGCGCAGTCGGGCTGACGACCCGGCCGGAACGGACGGGGAGCCGAAGGTGGCCATGGTTCTGGCCCTTCTGGTCTTTCCCGCCAGAACACACCGCAGAAGCAGGAGCACCGTAAAGAACAGGAGTAAAAACACCAGACAGAGGATAACCAGCACGGAGCAGTGACAGAGAAGAACAGACAGGACACATAGAACGAAAGAGGGCCGCGCTGACGCGCCGCCCTCTTCGTTCGCCCCGCAGGGGCGTGGGGTTTTCGCGGCGCAAAAGGCAGGGTGATCCCCTGCCCTCCCGTTCGGTTAAGCGGCCTCCGTCATGCCGCGCATAAATTCGCGCATGGTCCGGAAACGCCGCTGATCGTCCAGTCGTTTCTCAAAGTTGTTGATGTAGTAAACGGGTGTATAACGCACCCTGCTACATTCCAGCGTCAGCGAATTGCCCGTGACCACTTCCGCAGGGATACCCAGCAAAGAAAGCTGGATAAACGCCATATCCGCCGCGATAGGGTCAATATCGATGCAGTGACCATACATCTGCTCAGACGGGTTAAACCCTGCCTCAAGGAGCATTTCCGCGTACGCAACGATCATTCCCGCCGCGCCGCAGGCCGGATCGCTGACGGTAACAAACCCCTCCCGCCGAATCGTCTGCTCAACATCCGGCATGACCAGCTTCGCCATTAATAACTGGACGTGATAGGGGGTGAAGTACTGCCCGTTCCTGTCGTCGCCCAGCTCCAGCTCCATGAAGATAGCGCCGAGAAAATCATGTAATTTCGCCTCCAGCGCGCAGACCATCAGGACGAAAAGCTCATGCAAATTTTTGATATCACTGTCGCTGTACTTCGCGCAAATCTCGCGGCTGCTCTCGATGTTCTCCGGTGTCCTGATACGCGCCAGATCAAGCTCACTGGCTGCCAGCGTGATGAAATCGCGGAACACATCCCAGCGGCGCAGGTTGCGGGCGGTGTCCTCAAACACGCGGATAAACTGCCGCCGCGCCTCATCAATGGTTAACCGCTGGCGGGCAGGTGTCGGACTTTGTGCAGGAATAACGGCAGGCCGCTGCGGTGCGTGGGGTTCTGACGCTTTCGCCTGGTCAAAGAAGCTGGCAAAACTGAGTTGTGACATGGTTCCTCCTCTGAAATGCCGCCCCGTCAGGGGCGGCTCCGTTATCAGTTACACGCGCGCTTGAGTTCCAGCGTGCGCAACACATGCCCCCACTCGCTCCCACGCATGGCAGGAACACGCACTGAGCGACCCTTGCGGCGACAACGCGCGATATGGCGACCCAGCGCCCGCATTTCCGGACTGAGTGCATCAGACGCGATATCATTGCGCTTAATGCGTACCTGCTTTTTCACGGGCGCGTTTTCTGCCTCAAGCATCTGGACATACAGCGCCGTCGGTGTAACAATCGATACTTCACTGAAATGGTTCATCATAGATTCCTTTTAGTTGAGGCCGGATTTGTTCGTTGGTAGCGTGAAATCCGGCGTGAGAGGGCAGACGAAAGTCTGCTTTTTTCATTTCTGGCCTTCGGTTACGTCATTTCTCTGGTTAAACACCTCCTTCACTTTCCTCACAATGTCGGCGTGGTTCGTGTTGCAGTAGTCGCGCATCCGGAAATAACGACGACCGCAGCGCGCATAAATTTCGGTGATGTTCCCGCAGTACATTTCCGCGAGCATGAAGGTTTCCGTGTCCTGCGCGGTATCGTGTCGCCAGTTCATCGGGTACATCAGCCCCGCCGCTTCGTGAAACTTCACCACATCGATTTCGACGGGGGCATACACGCTGGCTTTCTCGCGGCTCAGCCAGTAGGCGCGCTCGGCTTCGCAGGTCGCGTTCATGCCTAAAACGGCAGATGATTCAGTCAGATGTAAGTGCATGGTTTTCTCCTTTTCTTTTCGGTGGCGGCAACCCCTGCCGCCGTGGGTCATACTGATTAACAGGCATCCATTCGGATCATTGCGTCCTCAAAAGCCATGCAATCTTTCAGGCTCTGATTAGCGAACATCCACGCCGCCAGGCCTGTTTCACCATACAAACGCACCGCGCAGGCTCTGGCCTGTAACCACGGCTGGACGATACGAAACGACATAAGCGGTTTGTCACGCATCCAGTCGAGCACACCTTCGTTCCAGACGTTTTTGCTCATGGCGCAGAGGATGTTGCAGACCTCTTCCGCTTCGTCGTCTTCTGACAGTTGCAGATTCCATACCTGGCAAAGCTCAAGCAGGTAAGAACGCTGCTCAGCAATGACACAGGCCAGACGGGTTTTCGGTTCTGTACCCCATCTCCCGGTGAGTTCTTCGCGGCAAGGGCAAAGTAGCAACGGCGGCCGGAAGGCACTCAAGGGGCGGCGACGGAAAGTTTTTTCGGGCCTCATCCGGAAAAAGTTTTGGGCGACGTGCATTTCACCCCTTGATGACGGCCGGACGACGGTGCTACGAAAACGCCCTCCGCGCAGAACCCACGGGAGGTGGTTCGCCGGAGGGCGGGAGGATGCACACACGCCGGAACGGGAATCGACGAAGGAGAATCGCGGTCCGGACAGAAGAGCAGATGCGGTTTTATCGCAGCTGCGGTGAAGGCGGCCTGACCGGAACGGTCGAAGCAAGCCGTGGTGTTGATGCTGGTATCGCGTCAGGGATGGAAACCCGCTGCCCCGGAGGGGCCGGGCAGAGACAGCTTGCTGGCTCGGTGCGAAGCATGACAGCCCGCCCAGACGCCCACGCCACGCCACGCCACGCCACGCCACGCCACGCCACGCCACGCCACGCAGGAAGTACATAGACCTGAAATTTGCCACAGCACTATTCCCCTGCAGAGTATTCAGACCTTCAGAGC
>Ga0105250_10001639_pt1 | contig 11925 bp, 10 predicted proteins | sample KBSS54metaG_FD_80425 | JGI IMG/M metagenome (GOLD analysis project Ga0105250, IMG submission 80425) | Switchgrass rhizosphere microbial communities from Kellogg Biological Station, Michigan, USA - KBS S5-4 metaG | ecosystem: Host-associated > Plants > Roots > Rhizosphere > Soil | place...
GTCTTTAAGTTCTGAGTATTTTTCCAATAGCTGCGGGCCGTCATCAAGGCTTGTGGCAAACATCCACATATACGTCATTACCGAGTAAATATGGCCGGCAGTGATGCCCGCCGACTGAGTCATCCATGCAATGGTCAGGCTAAACAGCAGGGCAACAAGCGCACCAATCGACAAATACCCCAACGCTTCGCGATCGGAGAGCCGTATGCGCAATGTGGCAAGCGTCAAATAATGCCTCTCCAGAGAAAGCACGGTGGCCTTATTAACGAAATCCACCTCTTTTTCAAGGCGGTTATTAAGCTTGTTGTACAGCGCTTCGTTTTTATGGGCATACCGGGAAAGGAAACAGGCCAGAAAGGCCAGTATGACCAGACAAGCGACACCCGCCCAGAATTCAATGACCAGCAACATCACCGCGGCCCCCAGCATGGCGGCCAGCGACGTGATGAGCGTAGGCAAATGCAACTCGAAGAAATCGACGAACTCTCTCGATAAGGCTACGCGCGCGGCCACGGTTGAAGGGTTGAGCCTGTTTTTGCGTTGCGTCATGACCACAGATACCGCCAACGCGGCATAAATTCTGGCAAAGGTGCGTGTATCCACGCTTCGGCGTGCAGCGCCAAGGCACCACATGAATAAGATCATCACGCCATACAGCATCGCGTTTAACATCTACCCCGACAAAATGGCATTAATGGAAATGCCGGCCAGCATCGGATACAGCAGATACGTGACGTTCTCCGCGACCACCAGCAGGAAGGTAAAGAACAACTTTTTTCGATGGCGCCTTGCGAGTGATTTCAACGTGTTGGACGCGCTGCCAGCCACGGGCGGTGCCGTAATGTTTTGACTGTTCATTGTGGTTGTTTCTGTTAAAATTAAAATTTGAGCGATTGCTCAAAACAATAAAGTCATGCTATTTGAGCGGTTGCTCAAAGTCAATGGGAGGAAAGAGATGAAAGGCAAGTCTGAGCTGATGAGAGACAAAATTCTGCATGGCGTTGTAGAACGGTTTATAGAAAAAGGCATTGAGAAAGTCACCACGCGCGAGCTTACCGAGTACGTAGGCATCTCTCGCAGTCATATTTATCACTATTTTAAAGACTGGCAATCCCTGTGCCTTGAAGCCTTAACAAACTTCATGCACCGCGAACTGGAAGAATTTCGCACTCTCATTGCACCCTTACCCGCCGCTCAGAAACTGCAAGAATTTATTGATGGCATGATATCCGAAACGCCGGATCCTACCAGGAAGCTGTATGGTTCCTTATGGCTGCTCTCCACACATAACGAAGCCTATTCGGATCTGATGCAGTCTTTTTTAGCCGAGTGGCATCAGGTGCTGACTCATATCATCGAATCAGGCATGGAGGAAAAAACGTTTCGCCACGTTGATCCGCAACGCGTAGCGCGGCAACTGGACGCCATGCTGTTTGGTTACGGTGAACATCTTTTTACCCTGCCTTCTGCGCAAGCGTTGAAACAAGCGGAAGAAGACATTGACGATTTCATTCAACGAAACTTGCTGCTTATCGACAACAAATAGACGGGGCAACGGGGGTGGCTACCTCTGCAGCCACCCTCGGGTCGGTTATCAGAACCAGGCTTCCCACATTGCGCCGACGTTGAACGAATCCAGTTGGGTATCGTCGTCGGTGCCATTCACGCGTGCGGTATGTTTGTTATCCACTTCACCGCCGGTGACGTAGAAGCGCAGCATAGGGCGGAACTCCGGCCCCATCGCAATCGAAATATTCTGCGACAGCGTGAGTTTCCAGCCGTGGTTATCGCCGCCCTGATCGTAGTCAACCCGCTGGTAACCGGCCTCCAGCCAGGTTGAATGCACGTCGTTCCACCAATACATCGGCCGCACAATCGCACCGTAGTTGCGGCGATTATCAGCACCGTCGGCGTCGTTGGAGTAATCATGGAAGGCGAGCAGGTATTCCACCTGCGCCTGCTGGGTAAACTTGTAGTTCCCCTCGAAGCTGGCGTAGACCGCCGTCAACTCGTCCGTTTTGTTGTAGACGCTGTTATCCGCATTGTTGGAGTAACGGGCGATGACTTTATTCACGCCTTTGTCGCCGGTATGGCTCAGCACCACACCGCCCTGCCAGGCCTTCAGGCGGTCATCGCTTTCCACGGCTTTCGAGTCAAAGCCGTAGTTGGCGTAAAGTTCCAAATCCAACGGGCCAACCTTCATGCCATGAATTTTTGAGGTCAGCGCGTAGTTGCCTTTATCGCCGGTGCCTGAGCCACCGGTACAAGTGATACGCGACGGGTTGGCTTCGTCTTCCGCCACTCTCGGATCACAAGACTCCACGGCAGCGACGGCGGCGACGTCAAACTGCACGCCGCCGATATCAAAGTTCTTCACCCCGGCACCCTGACCGTCGTGATTCATCCAGAAATAGTCGTTGATGCCCTGTTGCGGACGCTGATGAAAATCGCGGCCGGCCCACAGATAGGCATTCGGATTGGAGGCCAGAATATTGGTGACGCCGGCGTAGGCTTTCTTGAGGTTCACCTCATCGCCCCAATGGTCGATCATCACATTGATATCCCAGATTGCGCCGTTATCGCCTTTGAACGCTTTAGAGGGCTGGAATTCGCCGCCATTGCCTTCGTTGCCCAAACGGCCCAGCGCGGACGCGCCGTTGTAGGAACCGTCAACGCCGACGAATTTCTGATCGCCGCCCTGGAACTGCGCGCCATAGCGGGCGTAACCGGAAAATTTGACGCCAAACGGGATCGCCATATCCGGTGACTGGGCGGTGCTTTGCGGCTCGGTAATCACATCGGCCTTTTTGTTTACGGCGGCATCTATTTTCGCCTGCCGTTGCGCCAGGGCTTTATCTACCGCTTTTGCCACGATGGCATCGATTTGTTCTTGCGTAAATTCTTGAGCGAATACGGATCCAGAGCAAAGCGCGGCCATTACCGCCAGCGCTATTGGCAATTTATTATATATTTTCATGGTTATCTCAATTGTACACACGTGATCCTATAAGCCGCCTGCAGGCAGCTTTAATGATAGGGTGTGGGCTGGTTTATTTTTAGATAACAGCCATCCTGTTCTTGTTTTAAAAAGCCGTGCTATCACCAAAACAAGCTGATTCTTTATTATTTGTATGGGTACAGAACAGTTAAATAATTTTCGTGATTATTTCCCCTTGTTGGAATGAATAATGTGTTATTAGCGTTGGTAAAGATGAATAATCTCTTCCGATAATTCACGCGCCAGTAAAGACGTCATTAAATGATCCTGCGCGTGTACCATAATTAAGGTCATTGGCTGCCGGGCTTCACCGGCATCTTGTTCGATCAGTTTGGTTTGCATCTGATGCGCCTGGCGCGAAAAGCCATCGGCCTGCTGCAACAGCGCTTTGGCTTCGCCGATGTTGCCTTCCCGCGCGGCGCGCAGCGCCTCAAAGCACAGGCTGCGCGACTGGCCGGCGTTGACGATAATCTCCATGACCGCGTCTTCCAATTCAATCATCATTTGTCTCCTGTTCGTTAAACCCATTGTCTGCGGCGGTAGCGGCAAACCACTCTCCGCTTTTCTTGACGGTACGTTGCTGGCTGGCCAAATCCAATTGCACCAGGCCGTAGCGATTTTTATATCCGTTGCACCATGACCAGTTATCAATAAACGTCCACATGTGATAGCCGAGGCAATTGCTGCCTTCGCTAATGCCTTTATGCAGCCATTTAAGGTGTTCAGAGACAAATTCAATACGATAGCGATCGTTGATTTGGCCGTTTTCAGTAAAGCGTTGTTCGTTTTCCACACCCATGCCGTTTTCGGAAATAAAACAGCGCGGATTGTCATAGTTAACGCGTAAATTGTTCAGAATGTCATAAATACCCGGCTCGTAAATTTCCCAGCCGCGATAAGGGTTCATTTTTCTGCCGGGCATTTCATAGTTTTCGAATAACCATTCAGGCATAAAGGGCGCCAGTGGGTTTACGGCGCTGTCACGGCATTTCACGCGGCGTGGTTGGTAATAGTTAACACCGAGCAGGTCAATCTTTCCTTCAGCAATCAGCGCCCGATCGCCGTGCTGGCAGGCCGGAAGCTGATCCCAGGTTTTCAGCAATGCCACCAGATCGGCCGGATATTCGCCACGCAGCACCGGATCGAGGAAACTGCGGTTAAACAGCAGGTCGGCGTGATGCGCGGCACTGACATCCGCCGGATTTTGCGAACGCGGGTAAGACGGCGTCAGGTTCAGCACGATACCGATCTCTCCGGCGTAAAGCCCGGCGCGAAACGCCCGCACCGCCGACGCATGCGCCAGCACCGTGTGGTATGCCACCGTCGCCGCCCGCTTAAAGTCGACCACGTTGGGGTAGTGGAAATCATACAGGTAGCCGCCTTCGACCGGCACAATCGGCTCGTTGAAGGTGAACCAATGCATCACCCGGTCGACAAACAGCTCAAAGCAGACCTGCGCATAGTGGCTAAAGGCCGCGACCACGTCACGGTTTTCCCAGCCGCCCTTCTCCTGCATCGCCATCGGCATGTCAAAATGGAACAGCGTAATAAACGGCTTGATGCCCTGCGCCAGCAGCTCATCAATCACGTTGTTATAAAACGCCACCGCTTGCGGATTCACCGCGCCCGTTCCGTCCGGGATCAGCCGCGACCAACTCAAATAGGTACGAAAACTGTTATGGTTGAGCTGTTTCAGCAGCGCGATATCCTGGCGCCAGTTCCGGTAAAAGGTCGACGTCTCCTGCGGCCCCACCTGCTGATGAAAGCGCCAGGGTTGATTGGCGTACCAGGCGTCCCAAATTGTCGGGCTTTTACCGCCCTGCCGGCTGTCCCCTTCGGTTTGCAGCGCAGAGCTGGCGCTGCCCCACCAGAAGTCTTCGGGAAATACGTATTTCATGCTTCGGTTCTCCATAAATATCAGTTGTTGCTGACAGTTCCGGCCAGCGGTGCACCGCTCTGCGCTTTTTGCTCTTCGGTTTTCATTAAAGAGCGCTCGTAGCCACGCAGGAACGGCAAGTACATCAGGGCGGACATCACCATACAGATAACGCACATCACTACCGGGCTGAACGCCCAGTTTGCCGCCCAAGAGGCGCCGATGGGCGCCGGCGTGGTCCACGGCGTGAGCGATACCACCTGCGCCAGCCATCCCAAACGCGTCGCGGTATAGGCCAGTACGGCGTTGACCATGGGAACGCAGACGAACGGAATGAACAACATCGGGTTCATGATGATCGGCGCACCAAACAGGATCGGTTCATTGATGTTAAAGAATCTCGGCACCACGCCCATTTTGCCGATGGTGCGCAGGTGCGCAACGCGGCTGCGCAACAGCAGGAAAGCCAGCGGTAAGGTCGAGCCGACGCCGCCAATCAGCAGATAGTGATCCCAGAAACCTTGTAAATAAACGTGTGGCAATGCCGTCCCCGCCGCCAGCGCCGCCTGATTTACCGACAAGTTCGCCATCCAGAACGGGTTCATGATGCCGGTGACGATCAGCGCACCGTGGATACCGGCGAACCAGAAAATCTGGCACAGCAATACCGACAGCAAAATGGCAGGCAGCGAATCCGAAGCGGACACCAGCGGCTCCAGCAGATGCATAATCGCCTGCGGCAGGATCATGCCGGTTTGCGCTTCGATAAACAGATTCAGCGGATGCAACGTACCAATCACCACCAGGACCGGGATCAGGATCTCGAACGAACGCGCCACCCCGGTAGGCACCTCTTTCGGCAACCGAATAGTGACGTTGTTCTGCTTGAGCCAGGCGTAAACGCGGGTTGAGTAAATGGCGGTGATCAAGGCGGTGAAAATCCCTTGCCCGGAGAGATACTGGGTGGATATTTTGCCGTCTGCATAAGGGGCCGCCACCAGCAAAAAGGCCATAAATGCCAGCAGGCCGGACATTACAGGATCGAGATTAAACTGCCGCCCGAGGCTGGCGCCAATCCCCCGAGATAAAGAAAGTCATCACCCCCATACTCAGGTTGAACGGCAACATCAGTTGCGCACGGTAAGTCTGCGAAAAATCCAGCCAGCCACGCGCAAAGCTGTTCGTGGTATCGGCGGAGAACGGCGGAAAGATGAAGACCAGCATGAACGAACCAATAATCATAAACGGCAACGCAGCGGTAAAACCGTCGCGGATGGCGATGACATATTTCTGCTGCCCCAGGCGGCCGGCCAACGGGGTGATGGATTGCTCGATGACGGCAATCATTGACTGATATAACGAACTCATAGGAACACCTTTTTAGTGCGCCGCTGCGATAAGCGACAGAGCATAGTCCAGTACCTTCTCACCGCGCTGCATGCCGTAGTCCATCGGATCAATGGGCTGAACGGGTATGCCTTGGACGGCAGCCTTTTCTGACAGTGTTTTAAGCATATATTTTACCTGCGGCCCCAGCAGCACCACCTGATAGCGTGGAAACTGCGTATCGAACTCGGCTACCCCATAGGCGTCGATTTCGACCGGCAACCCCCTTTCATTCGCCGACTCCACCATTTTCCTGACCAGCAGGCTGGTAGACATCCCAGCGGAACAACACAGCATGATTTTGTACATCGACAACCTTCCTCAACGGGTAAATAACCTGAATGCGGGAGTGATTGGATATCATACGGAAACCGTTTTCCATCGGGTGAGAGTGGAAGTGTGATACTCATCATAATCTAGCCACTACAAGGGATTTTTATTGGATTGCCATCACATATTTTTGTCTTGTTTTGAGGTGTTTTGACATGGTGTGGAAAATCGGTTTCCATGAAAAAAGGAAAACGGTTATACTGCTGGCGGCGATAATGTGAGCCATTACCGGATGGGTTTTTACAGGCTGCAGCTTGGTCTGTCAGGAGAGAAAGATGTCAACAATCAACGATGTATCACGTTTAGCTGGGGTGTCAAAAGCCACAGTCTCGCGGGTGTTGAGTGGATCGCGCGGCGTTAAGGAAGCCAGCCGTCTCGCGGTATTGCAGGCGGCGGAAGAGCTCAATTACCGGCCCAACGTCATTGCGCAATCATTGCTTAGCCAATCGACGGGCTGCATCGGGGTTATCTGCGCGCAGGAGAACATTAACCAAACCACAGGTTATCTTTATGCGCTGGAAAAACAGCTCAGCCAGCATCAAAAGCATCTGCTGCTGCGTTTCGCCAATACCAAAGCGGGCGTGATGAACGCACTGGACGAACTCACCTGCGGGTTGTGTGACGACGTGCTGATTATCGGCGCCCGTTTCCCGCTCAACATCCCGCATGACAACGTGATCCTGGTCGATTGCGCTGAGGCCGACACGCCTAACAGCATTCAGTTCGACCACGCTTTCGCCGCCGAAAGCGCCTGCAATTATCTGATTAGCCAGGGCAGACGCCAAATAGCCTTGATCCAGCCGGATGCCGGCGGCTGTGCCGATCAGGTGTTGCTGGGTTATAAGCTCGCGCTGGAAAACAACTTTTTGCCGTTCAATCGCAACCTGGTGTTTATGGATTCGACCACCTCTTCCGTTGCGGTACAGGTGCTGCTCAATAACGCCACCACGCTCAATTTCAACGCGCTGCTGGTGGCCGACGAGCAGGAGGCGCAGCGAGTGATTACCCAGCTACAGGCGTTCAATAAATCCGTACCGGACGACATCATGGTCTTTAGCCTGGCCGGTTCGCTGCATTTGCCGGGCATTCCGGCGATCCCCTCCATCGAATATTCCATGGACGCCATGGCGGCGCGTATCGTCAGTTGGTTGACGGAAAAAACCCGGGATATGCTCGGCGCCTGCGTGCTGCGCGGAGATTTGATTATCCCGGACAGGCACAAGCGTTAAGCGATTACCGGCGCCGCAAGAAAACAAAACGGGCCAACAAAGTTGGCCCGCGATCGGTACGGTTCCCACTGACGACTATTCTACCGCGATAGGCGTCTCAACCAGTTTGGGTTGATTGCTCCCCTGCAGCGTCTTGATCTTGTCCTGGTACACTTTCACCTGTTCAGCATCTTTCAGCAAGGTATAGGTCAGCTCGAAGTCGGTACTTTGGCCAGGCTGCAGCTGTTTGATTCGCCCTTGCTCCCGTTCGATTTTCACCGGATAGGCATAGTTGGTCCCCGGTTCGATGCCGGTGACGTACCCCTGGCGTTCGGTATCCGTATTCTTCCACAATGTCAGCAGCGTCAGCTGGTGGGTATCAAAACCTATCGACACGCCGCGATCCCCGCGCCGGTTGTGCAGCATGGCGAGCGTTTTGCCTTGCGCATCCGCATAAGGCAGGATGTTGAACACCATTTCATCAAAGCCTTTGGTCGGGCCCTGGTAAGTTGCCCAGTCTTTCAGGCCGGCTTTGGCGTAGTCGTTAAAAGGCGAAATTTCCTTGATCGGGGCGCTGAATACCGCACCTTCTTCCAGTAACGGTTTGCCGAAGTTGCTGTGGTAAATGATTTCGTAATCCCGTGGGTAATCGGCGCGATTAGTCACGCGATCGTGGATTGAAAACGATTGTGTACCGGGGATATAGCGCAGTTCGGTCCAGGTTTCCAGGTTGCTTTTCTTGAAGGTATTTTCTTTCAGCAACCCGCGAATGCGGACTTCGTACGGGGCTTTTTCGGCGATCTCGATCACCACTTTGGAGGCCGGCGTGTTACCGGCGCGGCCATGCAGCGTGTAAAGCGTGCCGTTGTCGACGCCAGGGTGCCCGGTCCATTCAAAGCCGCAGCGCACCATCATTTCATTAAACCCGTCCAGCCACCCTAAGCCATTGCGGCTGTACAGATTGATGTAAGCCGGGTTGACCACCTCGGTTACCGGTGAGTCCCAGCCCAGTCGGACGTCGGACCCCTTCACATTCAGAATGTTCATGCCGCGAGTCGGGCTCAGGGCAATCGTCAGGCCGGCACTGCTTAAGGTGATCACCTTGGAGCCTTCCTGTTTTCCGCCGTGCAGCACCTGTTGCTGTAAGCTGAAGCCTGCCCCCGTGATGTTCAGCTTTTGGCTGTCGGTCTGCCAATTGCCTTGTTCAATGCCTTTTTCCGTGTCGGTCAATACAATGGTCTGCGCGTTTACTGCGCATGAAATCAAAGAGATAACCGCCGAAAGTGTAATTAACTTTTTCATGGTGCTGTCCTTAACGTTAGCTGAAAGGTTTTAGCTAAAACAATGAAAAAATAGATCTCGGCAGCCAATTAAAAAGAGAGTTGAGTCACCTTTCCGATAACAACGGAATAACAATGAAAAATAATGCGGACAAAATCACCTTTACGCTGCAATAAATGATGAGCAATCACGAAATTAATAGAAGTCGAGCACGGTAAAGGCACGGGTTTGCTGTAAGGTGTCAGCAAAAAAATCCCGTTTCCGTTAGTTGGTTTTTATTATTCATTATCAATCCATTACCAGAAAATAAAGCCCACAGGAAACCTGCAGGCTTTGCCTTGGGATTACCAGGTTTTACCGATGTTGAACTGGAATTGCTCTACCTTGTCCCCTTCGTACTTTTTGATCGGGAACGCATAGGAGAAGGACAACGGCCCCAACGGCGATTGCCATTGCAATGCAATACCGGCCGAAACGCGGATATTGCTCGGGTCACCGTAGTCCGGGATCCCTGCCGCGAGCGTTTGCGAGGTATTCTGCCAATGGGTATCCCAGACCGTACCGGCATCGACAAACATTGAGGTCCGCAATGAATTGGCATAGCGGTCATTAATGAACGGCGTCGGGAATATCAACTCGGTACTGGCAATAGCCATGGCGTTACCGCCCACGGCATCATCGGATTTGTCGACCGGGCAGTCGCTGTAGGCACTCTCCGACCCGCTGCAATGATAATAAGCCGCTTTAGGGCCGATACTGTTGGAAGAAAAACCCCGTACGCTGCTGGAACCGCCGGCATTAAAGTTATCGTAGAACGGCACCTCATGGCCGCCGAAACCATCGGCATAGCCGGCTTTGGTGCGCCCCATCACTATCCATTTATTATCGCTACTCAAGGGCAGATACTGATTGGCGCTGAACGTCACCTTGTAGTAACTGTTGGTCGACCCCGGCACGGTAATCTTGGCGTTCAGGCTGGCGCTGGTCCCGTCTGTTGGGAAGAAACCGCGGTCAAGGGTGTTGTAATTCCACCCCACGCTCGTAAAGAAATCATTGGCCGTGAAACGGGCATCGTTATCGTTGTCTTGCGTGGTGATGCCGGGGTTTACATTGACCGAATTGAGGTAGCGCCACATAGCCACCTGCGGTGCCATACCGCTCAGACGGGTATTGGCATAGTCGAGGCCAAGGCCAAGCGAGCTGTTTTCGCCGATCGGGAAGCCAAGATTGCCGCCGATGCCCAGGCTTTTCATGGTGTATTCGGAGAGATCGTCATCTTCCGCGTCGTAGTCGTTATAAGAGATCTTCCCGCCTAAACTTACGCCGTCCACCGTAAAATAAGGGTCAGTCATCGACAGTTCGATATAGGTCTGAGAGTCGCTTTTGGTGCCATTAAAACTGACGGTATTCCCGCTGCCCAACCAGTTGTCCTGGCTGACGCCCACTTGAAAACTGGCCCCACTATCCGTGCCGTAACCGAGCCCAAAGTTAAAGGACCCCGTATTGCGCTCTTTAACCTTATAGACAACATCGACCTGATCCGGTGATCCCGGCACTCGCTGGGTCTCCGTCTCCACCGTTTCGAAGAAGCCGGTGCGACTCAGGCGTTGCTTACCCTTTTCTACCCGATCGTTACCTAACCACGCCCCCTCCATTTGCCGCATCTCGCGCCGTAAAACGGAATCTTTCGACGTGCCGTTACCTTCAAAGCGGATCCTGCGCACCGAGTAACGCTTGCCGGCATCGACATTGACGTGCAGTTTTACTGTCTTGGCTTTCTGATTGATTTCAGGCTCTATCCCTACCTGCGGGAAAGCGTAGCCGTAACGCCCCAGCAGCTGCTTGATGTCATTTTCCATACGCGTGATTTTTGCGCCGTTGTACAACTCGCCCGGCTGGATATTCGTCAAGGCCACAATCTGCGGCAAATACCCCGCCATATTGCCATTCAGCAAAGTACCGGACAGCGAGTACTGGCTGCCTTCGGTAAGGTTGATGGTGATATAAATGCCCTTTTTGTCCGGAGTCAGGCTCACCTGGGTTGAGTCGATCTTGACGTTTGCATAACCCCGATCGATGTAAAAACTGCGCAAGGTTTCAAGATCGCCGGCCAGTTTCTGTTTCTGGTACTTGCGATCGCTCGTCAGGTTCCACCAGGGCACGTCATCGCGCAGTTGCAGATTGGCGAGCAGTTCGTCCGTGCGAAAGGCCTGATTGCCGATCACGTTGATCTTCTGAATTTTGGCCGACACCCCTTCGGTGAACACCAGCTTCAGATCGATGCGATTACGCGGCAATGGCGTGATCACCGCTTTTACGCGGGCGCTGTATTTGCCCACGCTGTAGTAAAAATCCTCCATTCCTTGTTCGATAGAAGACAGCGTGGTGCGATCTAGAGCCTCGCCCACGCGCACCCCCGAAGACTCAAGGTTTTGCTTTAGCATGTCGTCTTTCACCGTTTTATTGCCGGAGAAAGAGATACCGGCAATCGTCGGCCGCTCTTTGACTTTAATAATCAGGACATGGTCGTCACGCAGAACCTGCACATCGTCGAAGTTCCCGGTGGTGAACAACGCGCGGATAGTATTGCTGATATCTTCGTCAGACAGCGTATCGCCAACGCGTACCGGCATACTCAGCAAAGCGGCGCCTGGCGCAACGCGCTGGAGCCCTTCAAAGTGGATATCTTTCACCAGGAAGCCGTCTGCGGCATAGGCCGACAGGCTGTTAAGGAATAGCATCGCAACAATTGATTTCTTCATCTTGATTGGCATGTCTCGAGTGTTCATAAATACTGCGTCGGCTTTATCAATGTGGGAAAACCTTTACCACGGCCATGCGGAACA